>Ga0068856_100007643_pt1 | contig 10549 bp, 4 predicted proteins | sample KBSCornC62_FD_66595 | JGI IMG/M metagenome (GOLD analysis project Ga0068856, IMG submission 66595) | Corn rhizosphere microbial communities from Kellogg Biological Station, Michigan, USA - KBS Corn C6-2 | ecosystem: Host-associated > Plants > Roots > Rhizosphere > Soil ... | reverse complement strand
TCGTCTTCGGCCTGGCCGTTGCCGGTGGTCGCCATGTTCGTCGTGTTTGACGCTTCGACCTTGAGGTCGCCGGTGACACTGACCGACACGCCATCGAGCGTGGCGCCGACCACGTCCTGCGCCACCACGACGCCGACGGCCGCGGCCACACTGACCTTGCTGCCGCCCTTGGAGGTATCGACGCCCTTCTGCGAGTCCTTGGTTTCGTCCAGCGTCTGGGCGCTTGTCGCCTCGCCGTTGACGTCCTTGGTCGCCGTGTCTTCCTTGCCGCCGCCGGCGGTGGCCTTCGCGTCCGCGTCGTAGCTCCGCTCGGCGGTGGCCGAGATCTCGAGGGACTCCGCGGCAGTGATGTCGCGGGCCAGCGTTGCCGAAGTCACCGAGGTGTTGGTGAGGGCCCCGGTCTTAGAGCCGTTGCCGATGACGACCGCCGCAGCGGCGCCGATACCGACCTTGCCGGCCTTGACCTCGCCATCGGCCGAGGCCGTGTTCTCGCCGCTGCTCTCGGCCGAAATGACGATCGCGCCCGTCGGCATGTCGAGCGCCGTGCCGGTGCCGATCCGCGCCGTCGTCTCCTGGTCGAGCATGGCCAGCGCGACCACCGCGTCGACCGCCACGCCGCCTGCGGCGCCGGCCTCGGCATCGGTGTCGGTATTGAGCACGCTGCCGGCGCTGACGGTGAGGCCGTCGCCGTGGCTCAGCGTGATGCCGTCGGGCAGCTCGGCGTCGGTGGTTTCGGTGATGAGGTTGAGCGCAACGGACGCGCCGATGCCCACCTTGCCGCCGCTGCCGCCATTGGCCGTGGGCAGCGCGCTCGCCTTGGCCGTGGTGATCTGCTGGTCGGCCGAGATGGTCGAGGCGCCGCCGCCGGCATCGACATCGCCATAGGTCTTGGCGGTCATCGTCGCATCGACGAGGTTCAGCGCCAGCGAGCCGGCGATGCCCACCTTCGAGCCGCCGGCACCGGAGGTGGCCGTGGTCTCATAGTCATCGCCGACCGGCTGGTTGGCGCTGTCGAGATATTGCGACGCCTCGATATCGACGCCGTCGGCATGGTGGGTGGAACCGCTGTCGCCCAGCGAGGCGGTGGTGGTCTTGGTGACGATGTTGAGGGCAACCGCGGCGGCGATGCCGACCTGCGACTTCGCCCCCGCCTCGCCGACCGCCGAGCCGTCGGCAGTGGTCTTGGCGCCCGTGGTGTTGCCGCTCGCGATCGTCAGCTTGCCGCCGGCATCGATCAGTACGCCGTCGGGCACGACGGCGGTGACGCTGGAGCTCTGCACGTTGACCGAGATGGCGGCGGCAACAGACACCTTGCCTTCGCTGCTCTTGGCCGAGCGCTTGCTGCCGCCGTTGTCGACTTCATCGTTGGCGGCCGTCTTTTGCGAGCTGTCGCCGATATTGGACGCGTTCTGCTTGGTCTGGCCGGTCTTGAGCTGATCGTCGACCTTGGTGTCGACGTCCTTGTTCTCGGTATTGGAGTCCGTCCCCGAGGCCTCGCCATTGTCGTCGGCGGCCTTGGCGCCGCTGGCGCTCGCCGAGGTCGCAAGGACACCTTCGGACTCGCCCATCGCGGTGAAGCTGACCGCGCCGGTGGTGGTGACCGAACGGCTGGTGGTCGCCACCACGTCGTCATTGACCAGCGCCACGGCGATGGCGGCGCCGACCGCCGCCTTGCCGCCCGCGGCGCTCGCCGAGGCGTTGGTGGTGGTCGTCGCGGTCTGCGTCGCGCTGATGTCGAGGCTGTCGGCCGAGAGGGTATTGCCAATCCCGAGCTGTGCCGTCGTCGTATCGCTAACGAGGTTGAGGCCGAGCGCCGGAGTGAGCGCGATGCCCGTGTTCGAGTCCGCACCGGCCGTACCGTCGGCCGTCGTCTCGAACGCGCCCGACGCCGCCAGCGACACCGCGCCGGCGCCGCTCACCTCGGCACTATCCTCCAATTCGGCGATCGAGCGGTTGGCGATGATGTTGATGGCGGCCGACACGCCGATGCCGGCGCTGGCGCCACTGGCGCCGCCGGCCTCGGTTGGCGCAGCGGTCGCGGTGACGCCGCCTTCGGCATCGGCCGACAGTTGCACCGCACCGCCGCCCGTGATGGTGACGTTCGCGCCGCCGGCGATCCGCGCAGAGCTCTCGCTGTCGATGAGATTCAGCGCCAGCGAGCCGGCGACGCCGACCTTCGACGCGCCGGCGCCCGACGTCGCCGTGGTCGAGAACACATCCGGCCGCGGATCAGGGCTCGGCGTGATGAGATCGGTCTTCAGCGCCGCGATCGTAAGGCCACCCAGCGTGTGGGTATTGTCGCCGAGGCGGGCGACGTTGCTGTCGGCCACCTTGTTGACGGCGACGGCGACGCCGATCCCGACCTTGGAGGGGTCGGCGCCGTCCTTGCCGACCGCCGAGCCGTCCGCGCTCACGTTGCCGTCGGTGTTGGCCGCGGTGCCGAGCGTCAGCGTGCCGGTCGCGATGACCGACACCGTGTCGGGAATGGTGGCGCTGACAGTCGACGTCTGCACGTTGACGCCGACTGCCGCCGCGACGGACACCTTGCCCTCGCTGGTCGAGGCCGAGCGGCCGTCCTTGTTGTTGACGTCGGCAGTGGTCTTGTCCTTCTGCGCCGTGTCGCCGACACCCGAGTCGGACTGCTTGGTTTCGGCGCCGCCCAGTTGATTGTCGACCTTGTCGTCGACGGTCCCATCGGTGGAATCGCCGCTGTCGTCCGCCGCTTCGCCGCCGCTGGCGCTCGCCACCGCCTCAAGCTCCGAGGTCGAGGCTCCCCGCGCGCTGAAGCTCGCATCGCCGCCGATATCGAGGTTGCGGTTGGTGGTCGCAGTCACGTCGTCATTGACCAGCGCCAGCGCCAGCGCGAGGCCGACCGCCGCCTTGCTGCCGGCCGCGTCGCCCTTGGCCTTGGTGGTGGTCGCAGCGAGCTGCACCGCAGACACATCGAGCGAGTCCGCCTCGAACGTCGCTCCAGTTCCAAGCTCGGCAGTGGTCGTGTCGCTAACGAGGTTGAGGCCGAGCGCCGGCGTCACCGAAATGCCACCCGACGAGCCCGCCTCGGCCTCGGCATCCGTGACAAAGGCGCCGGACGCACTCAGCGTCACCGCACCAGCGCCACTGAGCGTCGCATTGTCCTCGACTTCGGCAACGGAGCGGTTTGCGACGATGTTGATCGCGGCGGACACACCGACACCGAGGGTGCTGCCGCTGGCGCCGCCGTCATGCGGGGCTGCTGTGGCCGTGATGCTGTTTTCGGCATCGGCCGACACTGCGACGGGCGCCGATCCGGGGATCGTCACGTTGGCGCCGCCGGCGATCACTGCCGAGCTTTCGCTGTCGATGAGGTTGAGCGCGAGCGACCCCGCAATGCCGATCTTCGAGCCTCCCGCGCCCGAGGTCGCGCTGGTCAAGAACGCATCGGCCCGCGTGTCCGTGACCGAAGGCGTCGCAAGCTTCTTGGCGATATCGGTCTTGGTCGCTTCGATCGTCAGGCCGCCGAGGGTATCGCTCGCTTTCCCCAAGCGCGCGACGTTGCTGTCGGCGACCTTGTTGACGGCCACCGCCGCGCCGATGCCGACCTTGGACGGATTGTCGGCGCCGCCCGCCGAGCCATCGGCCGTCGCCTGGCCGTCGGTGTTGGCGGTAGTGCTCAGCGTCAGCGTGCCACCCGCGGTGATGACCGTGTTGTCGGGGATCGTGGCGCTGACGCCGGCGGTCTGGACGTTCACCGCCACCGCGGCCGCAACCGAGACCTTGCCCTCGTTGGTCGAGGCCGAGTGGCCCTTGTCGTCCTTGGCGTCGTCGCCGGATTTGGTCCGCTGGTCGCTATCGCCGATGCCGGAGTCGGTCTCCTTGGTCTGGGCGCCTCCGAGCTGCGTGTTGACCTTGTCGTCGACGGTGCCGTCGCTGGACTTGCCGCTGTCGTCTGCCGCCTCGCCGCCGCTGGCGCTGGCCGTCGAGGTGAGCGTGGAGAACGACGCGCCCATCGCCTCGAAGGTGACGGCACCTGTCGCATCCACGTCCCGATTGGTGGTCGCGATCACCTGGTCGTTGACGATGGCGAGCGCCAAGGCGGCGCCGATGGCGGCCTTGCTGCCGGCCGCCTGGCCCGACGCGGTGGTGGTCGTGGTCGCCTGCTGGACGGCGGAAACGTCGAGGCTGTCGGCGTCGAACGTCGTCGCGCTCGTACCGAGCTGCGCCGTCGTGCTGTTGCTGACGAGGCTGAGGCCGAGCGCCGGCGTGACGGCGATGCCGCCCGAGGCGCCGGCCTCGCCATCGGTGGTGGTGGTGAACTCGCCGGCCGCGTCGAGCGTCACATCGCCCGCACCGGTCACGCCGCCGTCGATCTCGGCCGTCGAGCGATTGGCGAGGATGCTCACCGCCGCGGAGGCGCCGATCCCAACTTTGCCGCCGGTGGTCGGTTTGCTCGGCGTGGCGGTCGCCGATGACTCCGTGACGTCGGCCGCCTCGATGTTGACCGCATGCGTGTCGGCGCCAGCCAACGTGACAGCGCCGCCGGTTCCGATTGTCGCCACGCTCTCGCTGTCGACGAGGTTGGTCGCGAGCGACCCCGCGATCCCGACATTGGTGGCGCCGGCGCCCGAGGTCGCGGTGGTGGTGAAGCTGTTCTTGCCGTCGGGGCCGATCATCGTCGCGCCGATGTCGAGCGAACCGGCGGTGATGGCGCTATTGACCGTTGCGTCGTTCTTGACGTGCGCGAGGTTGATCCCGACCGCAACGCCGACGCCGGTCGAGGAATCGACGGCCGAACCGTCGGCCTTGATATCGGCTCCGTTGGCCGTCGCCGACTGCACGGAGACGTTGCCGGTCGAGGTCACCGTGCCGGTCGAGGCGATGCTGGCGGTCGAATTCGAGGTCAGGTCCGCGATGGCGAGGCCGCCCACGACTGATACCTTGCCGTCGGTCGTCTCTGTTCCGGCCGAATATTTGCTGTCGCCCAGGAAGCTCTCGGCCTCGCTGCCGCTGTCCGGCTGCTCGGCGCCACCGGCCGCGGCCGCAGCGGTAGCGGTGACGGCCGTCGAGGTCGAGCTGCTGAGCCCGATGCTGCCGGCATCGACGCTGCCTGCGCCGTCGATCAGCGCCGAAGTTTCGGCATCGATGACGCTGACCGCGACGCTCGCCCCGAACGCGGCCTGCTGCGGCGTCGCGTCGAGCTCGCTGGTGATGTCGTTGCTCGCCGACATCGTGAGGGCATTGGTGATGTGGAGCTGCGCCGAGCCGCCCACCTCTACGTTGGCGGTGCTGTCGACGGTCGACACGGCCACCGCGCCATCGGCTGTGGCGTCGGCCGGCACGAGCGATTGCGTCGCGATGAGGGTGTCGACCGTCGACGTCGCATTAAGCTTGGCGCTGTCGGCGGTGATGTCCGCCGAGCCGTTGACGACCACGCCCGACTCGACGTCCGTCACGACCACGCCGACCGGCAGGGGCACGAGGCTCGTGCCGCCCTTGGCAATAGCCGTCGCTTCGGCGCTGAACTTTCCGGTCGCGGTGATCGTGCCGGCGCTCACGGTGATATCGGCGTGGGCCTTTGGCAGCGAAACCAGGATGCTCGGAGCATCGGCGGTGGCGCTGGCGATCAGCTTGATGTCCTTGCCGCTCAGGACCGGAGCCGCGCCCGACCCGCCGCCGATCTGGATCGACACGCTGCCGTTGTCGGTGCGCTCGGCATCGAGGGTGATATCGCCGGCCATATGCCCCGGCGCCGACGCATCGATTGTCGCGCCGTTGTCGATGGTGATGGAGCGTGATTCCAGCGTCACACTGCCGGCGTCTCCGCCTGTCTTGGTTGTGTTGATCGAGCTGCCGTTCCCCATCGTGATCGAGTTGTCGGCCTGCAGCAGCACGTCTGCGCCGTTGCTGGCGATCGATCCGATCACGCTGTAGTCGTCGTCTGGACCGCTCTGCGTCGTCGCGCCGCCGATGATCAGGTCGTAGGGGTCTAGCAGCAGCGTGCCGGCCTTGCCCGTATCCGAGCCGAGGTCGACATCGACTGCGCCGATCGTTGCGGTGTGGCCGCTGAGGTCGACGACACCGCCCATACCGCTGCCGGCCCCGTGTGCGCTGATCAGCGCGCCGTTCTCGACCAGCAACTTATCGACCGCTACGACGTCGATCGTCCCGCCGCCACCCTGCACCTTGCCGTCGGCGGTCAGCCGCGCCTCGGCATCGAGCACGATGTCGTTGGCGGTAACAGTGATCTTGCCGCCCTTGCCCGCCGTCGTGGGGCTGGTCTTGAGCTTGCCGCCGATGCGCGCCTTGCCCGCCGCGACGATCCTGATCTGGCCGCCCTCGGAGACCAGCCGGCCCTGCGGTACGCCCGTGGTGTTAACCGTCGACTCGAACAGCGCCATGTGGTTCTGCGGGTCGGTCATCGAGATCTTGCCGCCGGTCACGTCGACGTCGTGGCCCTGCAGCGTGATGTCGCCCTTGGCGTTGATCGTGCCGGCAATCGAGATGGTGCCGTCCGAGGAGATCGGCAGCGTCCCCTGCATCACCTGGCTGGCAAGGCCGTCATCGACGCTGCCATCCGGCCGAACGACGTTCTCGAGGTATTTCTCCTCCGGCGTGTTGACGGTCAGCGTGCCGACATTGACCACCCCGCTCGACCCGACGACGAACCCGTGCGAGTCCGAGAAGTAGATGTTGCCGCCGATCTTGCCGTCCTTGTACCCGTTGACGATGCCGTTGATGACGACGGGCCCGTTGTGGACGATATTGAGGAGATTGCCCGCACCATCCGGGACGTAGAGGTCGACCTGCGAACCCGCCGCCTCCTGGAAGCTGGAAAACGAGTTGAAGCCGGTTCCCTTCGACACGGTGTCGGTGGTGATGGCGGTCCTGTTGCCACTGACCGTGACGTGGGTCTTGGTGGTGCCGTCGGCAACGATATTGTTGGTGCCCAGGTTGACCGCCTGGGCGTGCGCCGAACCGGGGGCGGCGATTGCGGCGACGAGGCCGAGCACGAAGGGGCTGGCCGCCATCAGCAGCGACTGCCGGGACAGGCGGCCTCGCGGCAAATCCGGCAAGGCACGCGACGCGTTCGGGTTCATGGCGCGCCGCCGTTGCATCTCAGAACGTCCCCGGGTCGAGCTTGAAGATGTCGGGTGACTTCGAGTCGGCGGCATAGAGCAGGGCCAGGTTCGTGGGCTTCAGCACCTTCTGTGTGCTGTCGGCGCCGCCGCTGAACTGGCCCTGCATCAAGAGAATCGTGGTGTGCCCCTGGCTGTCCTCGCCGCGGAACAGCAGAATCCCATTGTCGACGACTACACCGGTGCGGATCGTCGCCGGCACATAGCCCTCGGAGGTAAAGTGTGCGACCAGCACGTCGCTGTCGGCATAGAGCTTGGCCGCATCGACCGTCGGATCGATGGCCGCGCTCCAGGAAATGCCAACCTGGATCAGCGCCTTGGAGGAATAGCCGAAGACGTATGACACCTGGGCCTTGCCGCCGCCGGGGAGCAGGTCCGGCACCGTGATGGTCAGCAGTTGCGTGCGCTCGGCGGCGTTGGTGCCGGCAACGATCGCCTCGCTGCTGAGGTTGAAATCGGCCTTGATGGCGGCGCGGACCTTGTCCTGCGTCATGCCGAATTTGGCCGAGCGGAACCCATCGACGGTGAACTGCGTGCTGACGGCTGGTGCAGTATCGGTCGCGGCGGGCATCGACGACACCGTAGTGGCAGTCGCCGCAATGACCGGTGTTGCGACTGAGACGACCAGCATCATCGCCACAGCCGGCAAACCCGGCATCCTCCCGTGCCGCAACCACGGTTGGGAGGCAGAAAAGACCTTAAACAAAATACGCCCCCCGGAGACTGGGCATCCCGGACCCAGGCCCCGGTCTTAGGAGCGTTCGCGGGTGCCGTCCAGATGACGCCAGCAATACGCATCAAACTGTGATCTGCTGGCGCCGGGCCAATTCTGTCCGGTGTAGGCAAACCTTCAGCTTGACTTCAGCTTTTCCGACAGCCGCGACAGTGACCCCAGACTCAACAAATGAGCGTAGATCGGGCGCAGCCAGCGTTGCCGGTGCAGTTCTTCCAGATCCGCGGCCGCCAGCCCGTCCAGCACTTGCTCGTCCACCACCAGCAATCCGTGCACGACCGTGGATTGGCCATCCGGCTGCTTGGCGTCGAGCGTGACCGAGCGGAAGAGCTTGAGGCGTTGCAGGGCGATGCAGAATTCATCCGTCCGCTGCGCGCCAACGCGATAATCGTCGGCGAGCTGCAGCGCCTGGGTCAGCGCCGGCTCCGGCTTGCCCTCCCGCGAAAACAGCTTCACCCCCTCTTCGCCCAAGGCCGCGGCGTTCGCATCGACGCACAGGATCGGCTGGCCGCCCGGCACGTCACCCATGATGAACGGATACCGCCTGAGATAGGCGGGCACGTACTCACCGTTCCATCGACCCTCACCGGTGACGAAGACATTCTGGTCGGGCTTGAACCCGGTGACGAACACCGCCGCCGGCTTTTCCGCTCCGGGGAGGAAGGCAATCGGCATGGAAGGGGCCGCAGCGCCAAATTCCGCCGTCAGGGCTGGAATGAGATTCGCGCGCGCTGCGAACGCATACGGGGCGGCGAGCTGCCGAAGACGCAGCTTGCGGTGCTCCGCACTGTCGAGTGGAACGATGCGATCATAGAAAAGAGGGTTGGCCATGAACGTGCAGTACCACTCCCGGTTGCCGCTTCAAGGGCCATGCTTCAAGGAGGCCGTATTGTAAAGTTCAGAACGTCCGCGTTCGCCTGATATCGCCACGCGCATCGAATAGTTCGCAGATTTGGTGTTTTGGCGCCAGTCCGGACTGAGATCCAGAAGCGAGCCTGAGGTTTCCGCCGTGAAGCGAAGGGTCGAAGAGATGGTGGCCACATATTCCCGACGCACACCCTGCGCCGGGCAAGGCGACGGAACGGCTGCCGGGCGTTGCCGCCTAGCGTCGACGTCTGCGCAGAAGCGCCAGACGATCAGTCAAGCATCGGCTTCGGAAGCAAGGGACGACAGTGCATCGATCCCGGCAACGCAACGCGCTGCAAGTGATGGCGGCAGGGACGTGCGACAAATGTCGAGGAAGAACGGCTTTACCACGCGTCCGGTGATGCCTCCCTCCTCCCACAACAGGCAGAGCAGGTTCCTCTCTAGTGGCGAAACCGGAGCGGTATCGATGGGGGCCGTAAGAAGGTTTCCGAGGGCGGCTTCTATGCGATCCCACTGTCCAAGCGAAATATGCGTCAGGACATTGTTGATGTGAGGATGGTTTCGAAATGCCGAGGTCAGGAGTTGCGCGAACAGCAATCCATCCTTTGCTTCGAGGCAGGACTGACTTGGTGCATCGACCGCGATGGGGGGGCCGAAGGTAAGCGGGGATGAAGTGGTGGTGCCCTGGAACATCATGGTTTCTCCAATGGAGGACATCGTGGGCGCGAGGTTCAATGAGTGGTCGTGACGGCGGCGCCCGCGACGATTTGGCCCGCCGCAGGCAACCGTAGTGCCGAGACGGGGGCGAGCTCGGCTCCGGCCTTGAGCAGTTCACCGAACGAGCTCTCTTGTTCGTCGAGCGACACGGCCGCCGGCGTCGTGCCAAGGCGGAACTCGCCAGCAACGGGGCTCAAAGGTTGGTGGTCGAGGGGCAGCCCAACGTCGATGGTTACCGTCATGCCTCGCTTATTGCGATATGCGACGACCGGTGAGCTGCACGCCGTCTCCGGGTGGCGAGCCGCGTAGGTGGCGAGTACCGCAAGTGCGTCGTGGACGGCCGCCGCCAGCGACGCCGGCTCAAGTGCGCAGTAGCGTGTCACATAAAGCATCGGAAGATCCTGGTTTGCCGCTTCCTCCAGGGAAGGGATGAACCTGGCCGGCTCTGCTGCGCCGGACGCCTTGCGGTCACCAAGGTTGAGTGCGGGCATCTTGACCTCGTCTATTGTGCTTCACTGTTCCTGTGCATTGGGGAGTATTCCTGCTTTGCGGAGTCGACTTTGCTCTGGAGCAAGCAACGCAACGAATCGACAAGGTCAGGAACCGGCAGCTTGCGATGTGATGCCGGTGACGCCCACCGTGTCCGAGGCGGAGGGTTTGAATTCTCCTAAAGAGGACCGCCGAGTACTGGAGTCATGCCAATGACGGGATCTTCACGCCGTGCCACGAGCAGACATCGCCTTCGCATCAAGCGGGTCTATCTGCCCCCGGACGTAGCCGACGGACAGAGAGTCTTGGTCGACCGGCTGTGGCCTCGGGGCCTCCGCAAGGCTGATGCCCATATTTCCGCATGGCTCAAGGATGTTGCGCCCAGTTCGGCGCTCCGGCAATGGTTCGGGCACGATCCAGCGCGCTGGGCGGAATTCCAGTCTCGCTATTCGGTGGAACTCGCGAGCAACCAAGCCGTCGAGACCCTCCGTCAGATGTGGGCGCACGGCGACGTCACTCTGGTCTATTCAGCCCGCGACGAGGCGCACAATCAGGCGCGGGCGCTTGCTGAGTACCTGCAGGGCGCGCAAGGCTAGCCCATCGCTCCTGAGGCGGCAGGCCGAAGCGTTTC
>Ga0068856_100007641_pt1 | contig 10551 bp, 3 predicted proteins | sample KBSCornC62_FD_66595 | JGI IMG/M metagenome (GOLD analysis project Ga0068856, IMG submission 66595) | Corn rhizosphere microbial communities from Kellogg Biological Station, Michigan, USA - KBS Corn C6-2 | ecosystem: Host-associated > Plants > Roots > Rhizosphere > Soil ... | reverse complement strand
GCTGGACTTACTGATGATTATTTCGAAGTGGCAATCATTCCCAAGACGTTGCACGTAACTAATCTTTACCACCTGAAACCTGGCGACGCTGTAAATCTCGAAGTTGATGTAATCGGCAAATATGTTGAGCGGCTGTTGAAGTTTCATGAACCAGAATCTAACAAGCCAGAATCTAACAAGTAAGGAAGGGCGGTTTACCCCCGCTGTTGCCAATATCAACTCTCGCGGTTAATGCGGAACAGCGGGGGTAAACCGCCCTTCCTTACTTGTTAGATTCTGGCCTGTTCAGATGATTATTGGAGAGCATTTTTCCAAACTCCCGCCATCGGTTAACATAACCCTCAGTTCTTGCTATCACCTGCGAAGGCTTGTTACGTGGCTCTTGCTCCTATTGATGACGCTGTTCGCGACGTTCGCGACGGCAAAATGATCATAATCGTCGATGACGAGGACCGGGAAAATGAAGGTGACCTCGTTTGTGCGGCCGAAAAGGTTACGCCCGCGATTATCAACTTCATGGCCCGCCATGCTCGCGGTCTGATCTGTTTGCCACTTACGGAGGAGCGTTGCGACGATTTGCACCTCACTACTCAAGTTGCCGACAACACGTCCTTCCTCGGCACCGCATTCACAGTCTCTATCGATGCGCGGCGCGGCATTACCACCGGCATCTCCGCGGCTGATCGTGCCACGACGATCTTGGTCGCCGTAGATCCCAAATCAAAGCCTTCGGATCTAGCGCGCCCCGGTCACGTCTTTCCGCTTCGTGCGAAGAATGGCGGCGTGCTAGTTCGGCCGGGACAAACGGAAGCAAGCGTAGACATCGCACGCATTGCGGGGTTGTATCCAGCCGGAGTCATTTGCGAGATTATGAACGAAGACGGAACGATGGCCCGTTTGCCTCAACTCCAGTCGTTCGCAACCGAGCACGATGTGAAGATGATCAGCGTCGCAGACCTGGTGAGATACCGAATCAGCAAAGAGACTTTGATCAGACGAGTTGTCGAAACTGATTTACCAACTGTCTACGGTCGCTTCCGAGCAATCGCATATGAAAATATCATGAACGGTGATGTACACCTTGCAATGGTAATGGGAGAAGTTGCCGGTGACGATCCAGTGCTTGTACGCGTTCACACCGAAAATGTGACTTGCGATATGTTCGGTTCACTTATCGACGACACAGGTTTTCAACTGCACACAGCCCTCGAGAAGATTGCGGGAGAAGGTTGCGGGGTCGTTTTATACTTGCGACAGCGCGAACACAGTTTGGACCTCGTTAATCAACTACGTACCTACGGTGTAATGCAGGAAAAAGGATTGAATAAACGTGAAGCAAGTCTCGAAACGGGCTATGGCGTGGATCGCGATTACGGAGTTGGAGCCCAAATCCTCCATGATCTAGGTTTGCGAAAGATTCTCTTGCTTTCAAATCATCCCCCCAAAGTAGCAGCCCTCGAAGGTTTTGAGTTGTCAGTTGTCGGCAATGTTTCGCTTGGCCAGCCGGCGTCTATGAAGGATCAGCAGACGTTCAATAAACGCTGAGCAACGTTGTCCGATATGCGTCTGTCTTGTCGTGTCTAAACCAACGAGGCCCCAGATTATCAAAGAGTCCCTAACTACCAGGGGTCAGGTTGGTTGAGTCACGACAAGACAGACGCATATCGGACATAAGCACACTTTGGACCATGAGTTGCTGACCAGACGACTGACGCACTACAAGGGCTCTTTCAACTTTCGGTCTCTCCCTCTAGAATTCAAGGCTTCCCTCAGGTTGCTGGGCGACCAACCGTTATGAGTGTAGACAATCCTAACCCACCCGGAGACGGTCCACAGGCAACGGCTCCGCAAAAACCGACGATCAGAAGGCGGTGGCGCTACTTTTCGCGCCGCCATGCATTTCTGGCAGGCCTCATCATTGGTGTGGGAATTCTTGCGCTTTTATTGTTGTCGTTCATCCTCTACAGATTCGGCTTTATAGACCGTTATGTGGCTGGTCAAATCACAGATACCTTTTCGAAGTACGGGATCAGAGCGACGATTAAGGAGTTTCACTCCTCCCTCCCACCACGCACAGTTGAGATGTCAGGAATCGAGTTGTTTGATGAAGCTACCGGCGCGAAGCTCGGAAAGATCGATAGACTGTCTGCCAAGATCAGAATCGAAGATCTCTACGCGCTGAATCTTCGACGCAACATCAATCTTGAAGATCTAACAATTGATGGTTTTGAAGCGTGGGTCGCCTTTGACGAACAAGGCCGCTCGAACTTTCGCAATATCCACATTCCGGCACCTGAACCGAATGCGCGCATTCTTTTTGCTTATTCCACAGCACATATCCAAATCAGAAATGGTGTTGTTCATTACGGTGATGCAAAGCACGAGATTTCGGGAGAGGCTCGCAACCTCCAGGCAACGGTTCAACCTGACGATCCAAGTGCTCCGGTCTCGAGCCGGATGAACACCGTAACCCTCTCGCTCACTGATTCAACGTTCACGTACGACGGCCGTCCAATCGACAAGATCGATCTCAATGCGCGCGGTCGAGTTAACCAAACACGAGCTGAGATCCAGGAACTTATCTTGAAGTCGCCTGTTGCAGAGACGCACTTAAGCGGAACCATGGACGACTGGCGGGCTCTTCGTTATCAGATGAACGTCACGTCGTCTGTTGATTTGACTGAAGTGTCAGACACATTCGAAACCAACCCAACGCTCCGCGGAATCGGAAACTTCACGGGTACCGTTAACGGCGAAGGCGATCGCTTCACCATCCAGGGCGGTATCAAATCTGATGCATTGGCGGCAGATGGTGTGCGTTTGCAAGGTCTGAATGTGACTGCGAATGGAAAAGTGCAGGGGAAGACTTACGAGATTAATGGCAAGGCTATCGCGAATCTTTTGTCGTCTGGAGATTTTGAGATCGACGCATTGCAGCTCGCCGGGAATGTGATGGGTACCGGCACAAACTTTCGCTGGATTGGTGAGCTCCGTGCAGTAGCCGAGAAAGGTTATGGCACAACCATGACCGGCCTAATCCTTCGGGACGCGCGAGCAGAAATGAACGAAGGAGTGTTAACCGCTTCTGCGAACCAGTTCAACGCAAACGGTATAGCAGCTTCGGGCGCGAAAGTTGAAGGCGTAACTGCTTCAGACATTCGAGTGCGAAATCAAAACAAAGTAACTACTGCGACTGTGGCAAGTGTAAAAGCCGGGAACATCTCTGCCTCAGGTGCTACGGTCAAAGGCGTAACCGCAAACAACGTGGAACTAACTGACCGTGAAGGAGTCACCAGTGTCGTGGTGAAGAATGTGCAAGTTGGCGCGACGTCAGCAGCAGGTGCTGAGATTGGTGCACTCAATATCGCAGGCGTGAAGTTGTCGGTTAGAAATCGTCGCATTGAAGGTTCAACTGCTGATATCGACGCCGGAACTGTGAAGGTTGCGGATGGCCAGGTGGACAAGGTGAAGTTGACGCATCCGGTGTTTATTGTCGAGCCTTCAGGTAACTATCGAGCGAGCGCCGATTTGAGCATTGGTGGGGGCGTGATGGGGCAAATGAACATGGGGCAGGCGACCGCGAAGGTTGTGGCCACGAGTTCAGAGATTCAGCTCAATGATTTCACCGCGGATGTTTTTCGCGGACACGCCAACGGCAGCGCGCGCATTTCACTTGCGCGCAACGGTTCATCACACGTTGTAGCAAAATTTGAAGGTCTGGACATTGGCGGGTCTTTGACCGCGTTGTCGGGAAAAGCAGTTCCATTGACTGGCCTTGCATCAGGCAATGTTGATCTTACTTTTCCAGGAAAGAACTACAAACTAGCTTCTGGAACTCTCACTACTCAGCTGCGCTCGGAAGCGGGAACCAGTGCCGATCTGATTCCAATCAGCGGTGATGTTGCGCTTAGTGCAAATCAAGGTCTCTTCAGTATCCAGCAACTCAATCTCCAAACACCCGCTACAACTTTAAAGGCATCTGGTAAGTTCTCTTATGAGAATGATTCTAATCTGCAAGTGGATTTGAATTCCTCAGACGCGACTGAACTCCAGACAGTGTTGTTGACGTCAGGACTACTGACGGATGCTGATGAGCAACTGCGCGAGTATGGAATTGGATTGGCCGGTCCTTTATCCTTCAATGGCAATGTTCGCGGTAGTTTGACGAACCCTGATCTAAACGGAAAGTTTTCGCTGGGCACGGTCCTGGTAAACGGCACTGAGCTAGGTTCGCTTGCTGCGAATATCGCTATGGATGCGCAGAAGTTAACGGTGAGCGATGGCCGGCTCAGTCAGCGCGACGGAGGAGGCATACTGTTTTCACTAAACGCGCCTCGCAGCGGTGAAAACAATGCTGCTTTGCAGGCAACACTGGATCGCGTAAACGCGACATCATTACTCGCCATTTCTCCCTTCAGCAAAAATGAACAACTAACGAATACTCAATCTGAAGTATCGGGGACTATCAACATCACCGGTATACCGAAGGCGATGAGTGGCAGCGCTGATTTGCGCTTTGGACCTGGCAAACTTGCTGGTGAACCACTCCAAAGCATGGTCGCGAGAGCAACCTTCAACGGATCCGACGTGCATGTTGAAAATGTTGATGTTCGGCTCGGTGCCGGCCACATCGTGGCAAGTGGCAATATTAATGCTTCGACTAAGGCGTTTGATTTTCAGGGTCGCGCGGAAGGTGTTGAGCTTGCACGACTCGCTGCGCTTGCGAATCGTCCCAACTTGCCGCCAGTAACTGGTGTTGCCGACTTCACCGCGCATGTGGTTGGCAATCTCAGTGAAGCGACGTTCGCTGCATATCAATTTACTTTTGATGGTACTGCGCGCGATGTAACCATCAACGGCAAGTCTGCAGGAACAGTTGCGCTTGTCGGTCGCACAGAAAACAAACAACTCAACATCACTCTAACGACTGGCATCCTGGGCCAGCCGCAGGTTGTCGCAGCGCAAATCAATCTCGACAGCAGACATTTGTCAGCCAGTGTGGAAACGACTTTGACAAATGCGGATCTGACAAACTTGTTTGCGATCCTCTTACCCAATAGCGGAGTCACGGTTACTGGTAAAGCAAATGGCACGATCAAAGCTAGCGGCGATCTCCTTGACGAGGATGACAACTGGTCGCTGGCTGGCCTGACCGGCACAGCCACATTCTCGGAACTGAACTTTCGTGTTCAAGACGTTCAACTGACCGCGACCAGTCCACTGGTTGTTCGCTTCTCGCCAGGCGAAATGGTTTTCGATGGCGCACGTTTTACTGGTCCCGGAACAAACATCACGTTAGATGGCACGATCGCTACCGCCACGACCGGCAAACAGAACTTAAGCGTAAACGGCAGCCTTAATTTGCGTGTGCTCAACGGCGTGTCACCCGACTTCTTCTCGTCGGGCACGGCTGAAGTTGCAGTCCGAGTAACCGGTACTTTTGAAGATCCACGATTGATTGGTACCGCGTCTTTAGCCGGTGCTTCAGTTTCGGTGCTACTCGGGAATGAACGTTGGACCGTTAACAATCTGACGACGCTGGTTCGCTTTACGTCTAATCAGGCGCAGATTGATTCATTGACCGGAACACTTGGCGGCGGACGGGTAACAGCGTCCGGCGGTGCGTTGTTGGAGGGCTTCACGGTCTCAGGTTTCCGACTTAGCTTGCACGCAGCCAACGTTACGGTTCCATTCCCTGAAGACTTTCATTCAAACCTCGACGCAGACGTAGAAATCAAAGGTTCTTCTCGTGAACAAATCATTAGCGGGCTGGTCAATCTGCGCCGCTCGGAATACACAAAAGATATTGAGCTTGCCGATTTGATTAATAGTCGCACCGAATCAATCGAAGAAGGTGCCGAGATTGCGCTTACGCGTACCGCTGTCTTTGCCGCACTACGAGTGGAAGGTCGCAACGCACTGGTTGTCAGAAACAATCTCGCGGATCTCGTCGGATCAGTTTCTCTGCAGCTAGATGGTCCGGTAACGGACCCGACGATCTCCGGGAGAGTCACCTCAACCAGCGGAACGATGAATTTCCGCAACGATCGCTACGACATCACACGTGCACTTGTCGACTTACCTCCGGCGCGACACGCTGATCCGATTATCAATATTCAGGGAGAATCACAGATCAAGGGTTACCGAATTATCATTAGTTTGACCGGCCCACTTTCACAGCCACAGGCAATTGTTCGATCGGAGCCAGCGCTGCCGCAGGCAGATGTCGTTTCATTAATTACAACTGGTCAGCTTAGTGCCAACGACACGAGCACTTCCATCCTTTCGCAATCTGGGGTTGGCGCCGCAACCAGTTTGTTGACTGACGCGCTTATTAATGCACCTGCTCAACGTGCTACGAGCAAACTATTCGGTCTGACGACATTTGAAATAAATCCGGTTATCGGAGGTCGTACGGGATCGACCCCGGCCGCCCGGCTCACGCTGGGACGAAGAATTAGTAAGGAAGTGCAGATCACTTATTCGACCAATGTTACTTCTGACCCGAACCAAATATTGACTCTCGAATACCGCGTTTCTGATCGGCTCTCGTTCATTGCCGAGTATGAGCAGGCGTCTACGCGGACGTTGAGTGCCAGAACAAACAACTTTAGTTTTGAGATTCGTTTTCGAAAGAGATTCTGAGCATAGGGGTAGGTAGGATTGTCGGTACGATCGCAAGAAGCGATACAGAGAGTGCAACGCATCAATCGTCAGGGTATCTGGCGTCGTAGTCAGTGTCATCTGATCGTGGCATTCTTGCTGTGCATCGGTTGTACTAGCGTTGCACGTGCACAGAAGACACAAATGCTGGGACCGCAGGCGTCCTCGCCTGCCCCCGTGCCATCCAGGATCGCAGTTGGAACCGGTGCCGCCGACGACAACTCCGCTCCCACGACAATTAACGCACGAATCGAAGACTATGAAGGACGACAGATTGTTTCAGTCGAGTTAAGTTTCGAAAACTCTCCTCCGGATCAACCCACCCAGGCCGAGTTCCTCTCTTTGTTGAAAGTCGCATCGGGAACGCAATTCTCCGCTGTTCGCGTTCGTGACTCACTCCAGGCTTTATTTGATTCAGGTCGGATAGCCAACGCGAGAGTTGAAGTTACTGAGGAGGGTAAAACAGGGCCTGTTCGTCTTCGATTTGTCGTTCAGAGACAGGTACAGATTGGTGATGTACGGATTGAGTTGGGAACATTTACTGGTACGCCTGTCTCAATTGATGAAATCCGGTCACGACTGAACTTCGTCCAGCCTGGCACAAGACTCTCGAAACAATTAATCGAACGCAATGCCGATGAAATTCAGGTTTACCTGCGCGACCGCGGGTACTTCAACGCGACCGTCGAACCTGTTGAGCAAGTTGACCGCAGTGGCGTTCGCGCAACAGTGGTCTATAAAGTCACACCAGGTGTGCAGGCTAAGGTCAGCACTTTTGACATCAACATAAGCGGCTACGATGCGACTGCTGTTCGACCCGCACTCAGTTTACAACCGGGTGCTCCGTTTACTCGGGAAGCTCTCTCGTCGGATGTTGCTCGCGTTCGCGACTCGTTAATTAATCAAACTTTTCTTTCTCCTGTTCTGGAAGATCCGAAGGTTGAGCGAGACGCGGAAAAGAACGAGATTTCCATTCTACTTAAAGGCGCCAGAGGTCCGAAGGTTTCTGTTGTGGTTAAGAATTTCGACGTCAACGACAAAACGCAGCGCGACTTGTTGCCGGTAAGGCGTGAAGGAAACGTCGATTATTCTGCGATTGTTGAAGGTGCTCGACGTCTCAGAAACAAGTTACAGGAACAAGGTTACTTTTTTGCGGATGTCTCAAATACCTGCACGGTTGTTAATCCGCCTCCGGAAATAGGTACGAACGGTACGGATGAAACTTGTCAGAATCTGAATCCGGTTACGCTTACGGATCACACTATCGAGATCGATTACGAAGTCACGCAGGGACGGCGCTTTCATCTTACGGACATCCGGATCACCGGCACGAATAAACTTTCCTACGCGGATGTCGAAGCGGATCTGAAGACTCAGAAAGCAAATGCTCTCGGACTAATTCCGTTCCTCGGTTACGGACGGGGTTACACGAGTCAGTCTTTGCTCGAGCAGGATCGGCGTACGGTGCGGGCGTTCATGCGCGACCTGGGTTATCGCAGAGCTGACGTTGAGGTGCTGCAGGGTGTGTCGGTGAACGGCGACAATCTGATCATTACTTTTCAAGTCACTGAAGGGCCGCTCACACGAATCGCTGGCGTCGAGGTCCGCGGAAATAAGATCTACACCGACGACCGCATTCGTCAGGAATTAAGAACTGTTATCGGCGCTCCTTACTCACGTTCTCAGGCCCGTGCTGACGCGGACCGCGTTACAACACTTTATGCTCGCGCTGGTTATGTAGACGCACGAATGGAATTCTCAATCGTCGAGCTACCCAAGAAAGGCGACGACGAGCAAGTTCGATTGGTCTATACGGTGCCGGATGAAGGTGACAAAGTCTTCATCAATCAGATCATCATCAATGGAGTGACCGGTACCAGCAGCAGCAGGCAGCAGCGAAAACGCAACGCTATCTTACGGGCAATTCCCTTGGCGCCTGGTGATGTCCTGCGCGCCGATCGGATATCTGACGCAGAGCGCGAGCTGTATTTAACGGACGCATACAGACAAGTCGTGATTCATACCGAGCCGGCAGGCGAAACTGCGTCAGGTTACAAGCGGCGAGATGTAATCATCGATGTTGAAGAGAAGAAACCCAACGTCATGGATTATGGCGGCGGGGCCTCGACTGATGTTGGCGCGTTGGGTCTTTTCGAAATCAGCAATGTGAACCTTTTCGATCGTCTGCGACAGGGTGCAATGCGGTTGCGAGCGAGTAGGCGCCAACAACTTCTGAGGTTCGAATACCTCGATCCGCGATTTGCGCGCTACAACAAAACACAGTTTGCGCCTTTAGCGGCTTCCGTCGAATACCAGCGCGATTCAACGATTACGAGATTCTTCCGGTCTGCAATTGACCGCGGAACCCTGGGAATCGTTCAGCGTCTTGATGAGAAGGGAAATCCAATCGACATCTTCGGCGCCAGAATCAGCGAACCAACAATCAATCGATTCACGGCCGCCCTTGAAACGCAGCGAGTACTGGATCAAAAGTCGCGAACGATCGTGTTCGCGCGCTACAGCTATGAAGACGTTCGTCTCTTCAACCTCGAGAGTCTTGTTGTCAGTCCGATACTACAACCGGATCGAAAAGTGCGCCTATCAAAGTTTGGTGCGTCTCTAGTTCGGGATACACGCCAGCGTTGTGAACGACGGTTATTGAATTTGACGCGAAGTGCTTATGGTGATGAAGAACCGGGTGAGCCTGGCGAGGTTTGTCGATACAACCAGATTGATGCCACGCGCGGTGACTTTCTGAGCGTCGATTATGCGGTTGCGCTGCGCCAACTCGGCGGCAACATCTCATTCAATCGTTTCCAGTTGACGTATCGCCGTTATTACAAGATGAGCGCACTGCGGAACACCGTGTTCGCGGGCAATTTGACTTTGGGTCTGGCGAATCTTTTCAATCCGCGAGATCGTGATGGAAATGGAGTTATCGACGAGATCGATAAGACATTACCAATCAGTGAACGATTCTTTTCAGGCGGCTCAACAACTCTGCGAGGTTTTAACTTTGAAGAAGCTGGGCCTCGGCAGGTAGTGATTCCAGAAGGACCGTTTAGGGATCAAAATAAAAACATTGTCTTTCTTAACCCGTTCACTGTCCCGGTGGGCGGCAATGCTTTGGCTATCGTTAATCTTGAAGCGCGAGTTCCACTGACACGTTCGTTTCAGACGGTACCCTTCTACGATGGTGGCAATGTATTTAGAAGAGCCGGCGATCTGTTTGGTAAATCAGATCCGACACCTGTTACACCGGGAGATCCGCTCGCGGCGATCAACGCAGCCAATTTGAAAGCGCACTGGACACACACCGTTGGGCTTGGATTTCGTTTTCAAACTCCACTTGGTGGAGCGTTGGCAATCGACTACGGATTTCTTTTGAATCCACCTGAGTTTCTGATTCCGCAGCGCGGGCCGAATGGTTTCGATGGCACGCCTGCGGTGTTTAGACTTAATAGAGGGCATCTGCATTTCAGAATAACGCAGACGTTTTAGTGAAATGATACTTCTGACTACACATCTTCGCTCTATGCGTATCCTTAGCGGTATCTGTGTTTACTTACAAATTGCTAAAAGCTTTCTGCGTGGGATCAAAGGGACATCCTTCAAAAGAACAAGTCGGGAAGGGTGGCTTGCCCCCGCTGGCCTACCCCACTTGCTCCCAGGTTCAAATTTGGTAAGGCCAGCGGGGGCAAGCCACCCTTCCCGACTTGTTCTTTTCAAGTTTCGTGTTGTTATCCGCCTTTCTGATAAACAGCAGGCTTTCGGTTTGCTCAGAGCGCTCCTTATTGGAGTGGTCGCAGTGATGCTGTTCGCAAGTCCCGAGCACGTTGCTGGGCAGCAAGTTGTCGACAAGATGGTTGCGACCGTTAATGCCGGCGT
>Ga0068856_100007639_pt1 | contig 10554 bp, 3 predicted proteins | sample KBSCornC62_FD_66595 | JGI IMG/M metagenome (GOLD analysis project Ga0068856, IMG submission 66595) | Corn rhizosphere microbial communities from Kellogg Biological Station, Michigan, USA - KBS Corn C6-2 | ecosystem: Host-associated > Plants > Roots > Rhizosphere > Soil ... | reverse complement strand
CCCGCTATTGATACAGGCGATCCGATCAGTCCGCACGATGCTGATGGAACAATCGCAGACATCGGCGCCCTGACTTTCACACAGACCGCAGCTGCATTTCCAACCGTTAGCTTTGCCGCCGACACCACATTGGGAGTGGTTCCATTTCCAGTCCAATTTTTGAATTATAGTACACAGGCACAGGGGGAAATTACATCATGGATGTGGGATTTTGGCGATAAGATATTTTCCACTGAAAAAAGTCCTATACATCAATATACTACCAAAGGCATTTATGATGTTAAGCTGGTCGCCACGAATCAGGACGGTAAGAAAGATAGCCTCACACTCACAAAGTATGTTACAGCAATTGCCGGTACGGTCATCAATACACCAGCGGTGTCGGGTACATGGACAAAACAGAATAGTCCATATAACATCTACAACACAATCACCGTTCCCGCAGGAAAGACACTTACAATCGAACCCGGAGTGGAAGTACATTTCTTTGGACACTATGCATTTAATATAAACGGAAGCTTGCTAGCTCGCGGAACGGCCGCCGACTCCATAATATTTGACCAATTCGACGATAAATCTTCGTGGCATAGCATCCGTATCGAAAACGTCGGAGCGGACAGTGACAGTACGATATTCGAATATTGCCGTATATCACACGCAAATTATATTGAAGGCGACGTCACGGCGAATGGCGGTAACGCGGTTCTTGTAAAGAATTTTCATAAGGTAAGGGTTTCACATTGCCTCTTACGAAATAACACAGGCGGTCGCGGCGCAGGTGTGTATGCAGAGAGAGCCAACATCAAGATCAACGATAATATTATCCGAAATAATACGGTGGCACAATATGGCGCGGGGATTTATGTAGAATCAGGATCTCCGTTGATCCGCGACAACAGAATTGAAAGAAACTATGGCAATGACGGGGCTGGTGGTATTTGGTTATCAGCGTCGAGCAGCAATGTTGAAAATAATATTATCAGCTATAACACAAGCTATTGGAGAGGCGGTGGCGTCACAATCACGAACAGCTCAAATTGCACACTACTCCGAAATCTGATCTCGTATAATGAGTCCAACGATGACGATGCAGGCGGCATGGTGATTGCGAACTCATCTCCTCAGATCATCAACAATACAATTGCGTTCAACAAAGCCGAAACTGGTGAAGGCGTATTGATTTCAGGGTATGCAAATCCCGTTTTTTCGAATACCATCATTTATGGCAATCGTGATCACTATCAGGATGTCAACACAACGGATGAAATTTACATCGAAACGTCAACCGCCCGTCCCAAATTCTACAACTGCGATATTCAGGGCGGGATCAGTGGCATTGGCGTGTATGCCGGTGTATTTCAAGGTGACGCTGCAAACAACATCGATGCTGCTCCCCTGTTTAAAAATGGGGCCATTAATGATCTCTCGTTGTCATGGAGTAATTACCCTGTGGTGGACAACTCAAAGTCGCCGTGTATCGATGCGGGCTCACTGGAGTCATTCCATGATCCGGATGGATCGCCGACGGACATTGGTGCACGATACTTTAATCAGGTACTTGGACATTTTCCACCACGCGCATACTTTAAAGCCGACACGCTTTTGGGGTATAATACCCTCCAGGTAAAATTCACGGATCTCTCGGACAAAGGTAACGGCGAAATCAAGGCGTGGCACTGGACTTTTGGTGATAATACGACATCGACAGAGCAAAATCCAACACATGAATACAAAACAGAAGGTACGTTCGACGTGACGCTGACAATTACGGATGGGAATGGCTTTGACCGCACGATCACAAAGAAAAAATACATTCGCCTGATATCCGGTGTCTACATTAAAGGAACGATCACCGGAACGTTGAATGCACCCCGTTATGTTATCGGTGGCGATCTGCTGGTCGAATCCGGAAAAACGCTGACAATAACACCCGGTGTGGAAATGATGTTTTTGGGTTACTATAAACTTCAGGTGGATGGATCATTGAAAGCAACCGGAACGTCGCGTAAGCCGATTGTCTTCACATCCTACGACACCACTGGCCTCGACTTAAAGCATGCAACAACAGGCTATTCACAAAATCCGGTGGGATGGGCCGGAATTTACGTCGACGCCTCATATACGCAAGACTCCACAATAATTGATCATTGCAAAATTCAATTCGTTGAGAATAACGGAGTCGGTGCAATACATGCCTTTAGTGCCAACGGAGCCAAAGGTATGCGCGTCAGCAACAGTGAAATAAGCTACAATTCAACACAAGGTATCACCGTTTTTTCATCAGACATTATCATTCGCAACAACTACATACATCATAACTATGCACGCGCTTATCAAAAAGGTGCTGGAATATATTTTTGGGCTGGCACAACAAAGATCATCAACAATATTATTGTCTATAACGAAACCGCCGATGACGGCGGCGGTCTTTGCGTAGACTGGGATTCCCGACCTTCCCTCATCGGGAACGTAATCATGTACAACAAAGCGTCAAGAGCTGGTGGTATTTGCGATTATTCGGGTGGTATCGAGTTGATCAACAATACCATCGCTTACAATGCTTCGAGCGGCTCCAATGGTGGCGGATATTACGCACTTTATGCCGCGGATATAAAATTCACGAATAACATCATCACGAACAATACCCCGGTGCAGATTGAAGTGTCAGATCCGTACACACGTGTTGGATTTAGAAACTGTATTCTCCAGGGCGGTAGGGCCGGCATCAGTGGTTACCAAACCAACATTTTCACATATGACAATATGCTTACCAGTGCTCCAAATTTTGTCTCGGGATTAAACAGTTATGGAAGGCTACAATCAGGTTCTCCTGCTGTAAATGCCGGAACGACCGCGGACATTACGTCCCTTCTTCCATCATTGGACGTTATCGGCAATACGCGCGTGTCTGACTCGCAGATCGACATCGGCGCGTATGAATATGTTTCCGATCCTCCGTTGACAATTGTAAAACCGATTGACGATGTGAACAAAGCGGAAGATTTCGATCCGTTTACAATTGCCGTTGATTCTGTTTTCGGATATCAATATGGCGCGAAGTTTCTGACATACAGCCTCCCTAATACTTCTGATATTACATTAGTTAAAATCGATGTCCGAGACAAAAGTCTTTATGTTGCTCCCGTGCGAGACAGATTTGGAGATCAAACCGTAGAGGTCACGGCCTCGAATGGCATCAATCAAATTACAACATCGTTTGTTATCCACATTGCGCCGGTCGATGATGAACCATTTTTCACCATTCAAAGCGCCATGATAGTCGATGAAGATTTCAAGGGAATGGTATCTTATCCGATCAGCGTTAGCATTCCATATGGTGAGGCAAGCCGAACACGTGTCTTTACCCTTGAGCCGTCGACTATTGATTTCGCTACTATCCAATTCGACCCCGCGGGTTCACTTTCGTTCTCAGCGAAGCCAAACCTTTCCGGCTTCCAGGAATTTACGCTTACGTTGACTGAGGGGCAACAAAAGCACATCGAACACTTCACCTTTACGGTACAACCGATAAACGATCCGCCGGCGATCATTGTCGACGATATCGCGATAACAATGAATCCCGGAGATGTAAAGGAGATTTCGGTCGGAGTGTACGATGCCGAAGGTGACTTGGTAACGCTGACATCGGGAACGACAAATACCCGCATTTCCGCTAATCAAAATAAAATCGGCAACAATCAATATACGATTGCAGCTACAGCAAAGTCAGCCGGCTCATCAGGTATCCTGCTCTATGCTAGCGATGGCATATCGGTTACCAAGATTACAATACCCATAACGATAAAACTAATAACGGGCCAGGAGAAAGAACCGGCGTCTTCACCGACGCCTTATCCAAACCCAGCCGTTGATTACCTCGTTGTGAAAGCGAAGGAGAAAAGCTCCATCTTATTGTGCACCATGAATGGTGAACTAATAACGCAAGATAAAGCAGGAAACACAGACGTTGTGCTACGTGTAGGCCACTTGACATCCGGCATATATTTGTTAATCGTCGATGATGGAGTTGAACCACGTGTCTACAAAATAGTGAAACAAAGTAATTAACATTCTTCTGCGGTGCATCCAGGCTTTCCCTTTTATGAATAAAAAACTATACATTCTCGCCACTTTTGTTTTCGGAATCTCCGGCGCTTTAAAAGCCCAGACCTTCGAACAAGTATCTTCTAACCTCGATTTTTTCATCACCTTCGGATACTTGACTACAGCCGACCTTGACAATGACGGCGACTTGGAAATAATAGTGACAGGCGGCAGGGATTTTAGGATTTTCAACAACAGCAATGGTCTGTTTGAACAACCCACACTGTACCCACAGTGGTCGGGTGAATCTCAGATCTATGCTCACACGCTCGACGTCGGCGATATCGATCGCGATGGTTTTATTGATATTCTCCAATCAGGCGGACCCAATTATCGCGTCTTTGAAATACTGCAGAATACACATCCCGGATTTAATAATATAGCTGATAATTATCTGAACGGTCTGGCCGGCACATCTTTTTTGGGGGATTATGACGGGGATGGCGATCTGGACGTCGTTTATTCCGGCGTCGACAATTTTGGGAATTACCTTGGCGGGGTTGCTCTGAACAGAGATGATAAGTTGATCCCGGGTCCTTGGTTTCCGTCATCCCGCACGTGGTTCGCGACATGGTCTAACCTCGATGATGATTCCAACCTCGAAGTTCTCTATGCAACCGGCGATTCTTATAGTTCAACCGTTGAAAGTTCGATCCTTAAGAATGGCTATCCCTCAATGTCAGTGTCGAAAAACCTCGGGAAAATACCACTTATCTACGACGCCCGTTTTGCCGATTACGACAACGATGGTGATTTGGACATGCTTGCCAGGCAATATCCGAATAAACTTTATAAAAATGTCGATGGTAGTTTCATTGACACAGGTATAACATTTCCGTCTTCTAAAACAATCGACTTTGGCGACATGAACAACGATGGCCTTTATGACGTCATTGTTGGGGGAATGGCATCCCAGATTTATGAAACCGGAATTTATATCAATCAAGGCGATGGAACGTTCACGAAACTTGAAATACAGATACCGTCTTGCGAGAACTGCGCTTCTGCCATTACGGACATCGACGGTGACGGAGACCTTGATATCGCTTCGGTATACGGCGTATATAAAAATAATGTAATCGTTTCAAATGAGGCTCCTACAATACCGGTCATCACTGGAAATGTCGTATCCGGATCGTCCGTAAAGCTGTCGTGGCTTGCAACTCACGACGACAAAACTCCAGCCAAATCGTTGACATACAACATTTCCGTAAGGAGCGCAGACGGCACCATTGTTAAACCCTCGCATTCTCTTGCCTCCGGCAAACGTCAAATCTGCGCGATGGGCAACGCCTATAATAATTTATCGTATGACTTAAACTGCCTGAAGCCCGGCACATATTATTGGAAGGTGCAAGCGTTGGACGCGAGTTACCTGGGATCGGAATTTTCTACCGAGCAAAGCTTTGTCATCACGCAAGTTGCGCCCACGGCACCGGCATCCCTCACTGCAACACCAGTCTCAGACGCAAGCGTTGATCTCTCATGGATTGACCAGAGTATGAGCGAAGACGAGTTCATCATCTACAGAAGAAATTCCGGATCGGTATTCGATTTCTATCCGGTGGATACAGTACCGGCTAATAGCACGCATTATACCGATTCCTACGCCCTTTATGCAAATACAACGTATGATTACAAAGTGGTGGCAAGTAATTGCGCCTACCCAGAAGAATTTGCATCGGAGGTTTCCGTTACTACGTTCCCTCCTGCCTTCGTCAACAGTAACTGGATAAACCTCGGCGCGGTAGAGGGTTCCATGGTACTGCTGGGCGACTATGATAATGACGAAGACCTGGATATGCTTCTATCCTATTCAGGTTCAAGAAAAACAAAACTATTTCGTTTCGACGGTCCAGCAACTGGCTATGTTGATTCTCAGATTGATTTACCTTTTACCGCGTCGGGAGCCAAGTGGATCGATTACAACAATGATGGCTACCTGGACATATTTTTCAGTAACGGCAGACTCTATAAAAATGTAAATGCTACATCATTCACACAGGTGACAACATCCGGCCTACCCGATTCACTTACATGGTTCGGCTCTCTTGCGTTCATTGACTGGCAGGCAGGCGTTTCCTGGGGCGATTATGACAATGACGGCGATGAAGACATGCTTGTACAACACGGCTCCCTGATTCAGATTTATGATAACAATGGAAAAGGGATTTTTACGCGAAACATCAAAATCAATTTGACCGGCTACCTGAAAAGCAATCACGCGTGGGCGGACTACGATCGCGACGGAGATCTTGATATTCTAGCTAGTCAGAAAGTTTCGTGCACCTCGTATATCATGACAATTTTTGAGAACGATGGCAACCAGACATTTTCGCCGATTCCCTATTCAAATTTGCCTGGTTTAAATGATGACTACTTCAATTACACAGGCGACATGAAATGGGGTGATTTTGACAATGACGGATACCCCGACATTGTTATTTCCGGTCAGACTACCTGCGGGAATGGGCTTGGCATAACCACGGTTTATCACAACAATGGTAATAAAACATTCAGCAGTGTTTCAAATCTCGTCCGTGGCATCTATGATGTAAATGTTGATTGGGGTGATTATGATAATGACGGCGACCTTGATATATTCCTGTATGGGGACGCATTCGGAGGTTACTCAAACCGATCACGCATCTATCGAAATGATCGAACCACCTTCGTTGAAACAAACATTGACTACTTATTGGAAAGCAACCAATACGGAAAGGCTGCGCGCGGTGACATAGATAATGATGGCGATCTTGACTACGTCATTCTCGGCGAGACCGATTATGTTAACCAACGTATTATCGTGTACCGAAATACCTACTCCGAAAGTTGGTATCACTCCAATACTAAACCAAGCGCACCTACGTTCCCTCAAAGTAATGTGACAGGACAAAATGTTACACTATCATGGAATCCCTCACATGACCAGGAGACTGAACAATCTGGCATCACCTATAATATTTACGTCGTAAACGAAGCTGACACTCTCGTCATCAACAGCTATTCCCTTGTCAATGGCACCAGAAAAATTACTGAAACCGGGAATGTAAAGTCTGGTAACACTTTTATACTTAAGAAATTAAAACCCGGAACCTATCGATGGGGCGTTCAAGCAATCGATAAAGGATTCCGCGGTTCAGCGTTCAGTGCAGAAAACACATTCGTGATTCATAACAGCCCAACAACCGGGATGGACGACCATACTATGGAGACTGTATCCATTTTTCCAAACCCTGTGACCAATCAACTGACTGTAGCATTAGCAGAACCAGAGAATAAAACGGAACTAGTAATTACAAATTCGATGGGACAGCAAGTATTACAATGCTTCCTTACTCAGGCTGAATCGAATATTGATGTTTCTGTTTTCCCGTCGGGGATATACATAGTAGCCATTTTCCGGAACAATGGAATGCCTTCTGCGATCAAAAAAATTGTGAAGCATTAGTTTTCACGTCACAAGAAATGATGTTTGTAAGTCTTGGCGGCGTTTCAGGGATGTATTAGGAATAATCTAGCGCGCCTTGAAATTCCATTTTGAATCGTCACTATTCATATCAAACGGTGCCAGCGTCGGCCTGCTGTCGCCTGAAGATACCAATGCCAGTTGCTCTTTTGAATTGGGGACGACTTTAGGCATAATGCGATATGTTCCGTCTGTCAGTTGATCAATTCTCCACAACTGTTCAGGTGCGCCTGTGAACGCCGGGAGGGTTATCACCTCGGCATCGGCAGTAGCGGCTAGTGCGCGGTCTGTTCCCGCGATGGTTATTTTAAAATATGGTCCGCCTAAATATCCGCCCGCTTCGGGCACAGCTGTGATCGTCCATTTTTGATGCGGACGCGCCATGTAGTCGCCGATCCTTACGTTGATGTTTCCCGTTGGCCAGGTGCTTATGACATCCGCTAACTGCTGTGGCGGAACCGGTTTCACCGGTTCATCATTGTTACGATTAAATCCCCGCATGCCACCAGCCATTCTTGTAAGATCAACCGTTAACTCGAGTCCATATCCTCTTCTCTCCGACTCGATTTCATATGTTCCCTCTTTAAGATTATCTCCGGCAACTGGCCATCCGTTTTTCCAGAGCAAGGGACGAATACCCAAGACACTGCGTCCGCCTTGATCGAGATCGGCTTCATAATGACAAGACATTTTTTCAATTCCGTCAGCAATAACCATACGTCCAAAATGACCGGGGCCGATCAGATTTCCCCCGGTGGCAGCCACCATTTTGCCGCCCCCTTCCAGCATGTTTCTTCCTACATTATCGACAAACGGACCCGTCACTTTTTTTGAGCGCCCCACAACGATGTTGTAAGTAGAGTTGGCACCATCACAGCACGTGCCATGCGTGGCAAAAAGATAGTACCAACCATCGTGATAGACGAGTGTAGTGGCTTCACAAACAATAGCTACATCAACAGACTTATTGCCTTGTACTCGTTTGCCTGTTTTAGGATCAAGTTCTACAATGCGGATGAATCCAAAATAGGTGCCATATGAAAGCCAAAGGCGTCCTGTTGTTGGATCCAGCATAACACCGGGATCGATGGCATCACAATCTTCATAACCATCTGACGTGGCTACTACAACTGTATCGGCATATTTGAAGTCGGGAGAATTCGGATCCAGCGTTTTGTTCCACATGGTGTAGATCTTGCCTTTGTGTCCGCCCGAACCTCCGGTTGCGCCGTAGACAACCAGGTAACGATCGCCAATTTTTATAGCATCGGGAGCGGCTCCGCCACCCGGCCTTACTGCACCACCATTCCAGTTCCAACCATCTTCCGATATAAGTCCGCCGCCACCGGTGCCGAACGTGTAATACTTTCCATCACAGGCAACAATCGTCGACGGATCGTGTATGAAGGGTTTCCCGACTTGCGCCACCAACGTGCCAGCTAAGAACAATAATAGCACCGTTGCTGCGCCTTTTAGTTTACTATTTTTCATGTGATAAAATTTGAATGTCTGTGCAATAGGATTCGAACCGAATACCTGTTGCTTTATTCATAACTGATGGTAAAATTCTTAAGGGGCTGTGATTTTTCATCCAGGAAACGCATGCAAAAATCAATCATGCCGGGACCGTTGATCACCGCCCCACGAATGATATTCTTTCCTTTTTTAAGTGTTAATCGCGTCGACGTACAATTATCCACAACCATATCCTTGTCGCCCGAGATCATAAGGGCTTCTTCGCCATTCAACCAAAACATGCCGGACGAATTACATCCGGCCGCCATTCTCACGTTTTTGATTTCCTCCGGACAGTTAATGACCGTGACGACCCAAAAGAGTACTCCGTTTTGCGGTTTCTTGATCGCGTAGGCAAACCGGTATAATTTAAAGTTGAACAACTTACTGTCGAGGGCATACCATTTCAGTTCCTGCTCTCCTATTTTTGTAGTCTCGCCGTTTTTTGGAACGACGGTAAAGTCGTTAGAAAAATTATCAGCGGAGAACGTTGTTCTGAGATAGCTCTCAGTGAATATATTATTTCTGGCGATGTCTTTCTTGACGGGTTCAAGAACAAGCCAGCGTTGAATGAATCCTTTGGGATCCGGCGTCTTCTTTGAACTGGTGGCCAGTGTAAAGTGAGAGTTAAGACTCCGCGTGGTATCGCTTTGGATGGGAACGTAAATGCGAGGCGGTCTGGGTGGCTGGCCAGGCGCAGGAATTTGTCCCCACGCATGAATAGCACCTGCCTGTAATCCTGATAACACGACAAGAACTATAGCCGTTATGAACGATTTGCGTTTTTTGCGCATAGTTGATTTTCCGTTTAAATGATCAGTGTTTGTAAATAGAGCCCCCTATTCCACAAATCTAACTAGCAAACGAAAATTATTTTTGATGGCAGCCGCCACCGCCCATGAGACTTATTTCGCCATTCCACCTGATCGCAATCGACATACCACCATGTCTGATCGATGAATCATAAGCTCCCCGCTACAGATCATTTCTTCGACAGAAATTTTTCGACCGCGTCGATGAAGGCAGTCTTCTGCTCGATAAAAGGAAAATGCCCCGCATGTTTTATCACGACAAGAGTGGAACCGTGAATTGATTTATTTATCCTTTGAGCTAATTCAAGAGGAATTGCATCAAAGTCTCCATGGATTATCAATGTTCTGCAGTTGATCTTTTTTAGATCCGGGTAAAAGTCATACGCGGATAGCTCTTTTGCCATAAGGAATAACATTTTTCTCTTTTGAAGGAAATCTTTCGGAAGCACAAGATTCAAGCTGTCGATATATGCGGTATCATAAAACGATTGTTTAAAAGAGATTTTGAAAAGCAATTTATAGGCCTCAAGATCTCCTTCTCTGAACGCCGTTGATTGCAATGTCCGCGCTCGAAGCGTGCTATCTTTTTTACTGTATCTGCTATTGATCGTTTGATCTATTTGCGCCTCGTACTCCCCTGCCTTAGGGCTCACT
>Ga0068856_100007636_pt1 | contig 10555 bp, 10 predicted proteins | sample KBSCornC62_FD_66595 | JGI IMG/M metagenome (GOLD analysis project Ga0068856, IMG submission 66595) | Corn rhizosphere microbial communities from Kellogg Biological Station, Michigan, USA - KBS Corn C6-2 | ecosystem: Host-associated > Plants > Roots > Rhizosphere > Soil ... | reverse complement strand
CGAGGGCAAGGGCTGCACGGTGCTCGACTTCACCGGCCTCGCCCAGAAGAACGGCGCGGTCATGAGCCACGTGCGGCTCGCGCCCAAGCCGGAAGATCTCCATGCCGTGCGCATCGCTGCCGGCGGCGCCAATCTGGTGCTGGGCTGCGACATGGTCGTGGCCGCCTCGCCGGCCGCGCTGTCGCGCATCGAGCCGGGCGTCACCCGGGCGGTGATCAACGGCTACATGACGCCGGTCGCCGCGTTCGTGACCAACGGCGACATGGACCTCGGCACCGAAGCGATGATGAAGTCGATCCGCGACGCCGCGGGCAACGATGCCACGACCTTCGTCGACGGCACCGGCCTCGCCACGGCGATCCTCGGCGACTCGATCGCGACCAACCTCTTCATGCTGGGCTATGCCTGGCAGAAGGGCCTGGTGCCGCTGTCGCTCGACGCGCTGATGCGGGCGATCGAGCTGAATGGCGTCGCGGTGGAGACCAGCAAGCGCACCTTCGCCTGGGGCCGGCTCGCGGCGCACAACCTCTCTGCGGTGCAGGCGGCGGCCAAGCCGACGCTGCGGGTCGAGAAGCCCGCCGCGCGCACCTTGAGCGAGATCGTCGCCAAGCGCGTCGAGCTGCTGACCGCGTACCAGGACAAGGCCTATGCCGATCGCTATCGCGGCTTCGTCGAGCGTGTCGCGTCGGTCGAGAAGGAGCGCGCCCGCGGCCGCTCGGGTCTCGCCGAGGCGGTCGCCAAGTCGCTCTACAAGCTGATGGCCTACAAGGACGAGTACGAGGTCGCGCGCCTCTACACCGACGGCGAGTTCCTGAAGAAGATCGGCGCGCAGTTCGAGGGCGACTACACACTGTCCTTCCATCTCGCGCCGCCGCTGTTCGCCGATCGCGATGCCGACAGCGGCCAGCTCAGGAAGCGCGAGTACGGTCCGTGGATGATGAGCGCGTTCCGCGTGCTGGCCTCGCTCAAGCGCCTGCGCGGCACGGCGTTCGACGTCTTCGGCTACACCGAGGAACGCAAGATGGAGCGCCGCCTGATCGCCGAGTACGAGGCGACGGTCGACTCCCTGCTCGCCACGCTCGACCAGAACAACCACGGGTTGGCGGTGCAGATTGCCTCGGTGCCCGAGACGATGCGCGGCTTCGGCCACATCAAGGAAAAGAACGTGGTGGCCGCCAAGGCGCGCGAGACCTCGCTGCTGGCCGCGTACCGCACGCCGGCGAGTGAGAAGGTCGCGGCGGAGTAATTCAAGTTCTTCCCCTTCGCGGACTCCGCGAAGGGGAAGTGTCGGCGTCATACGCCGACGATGGGGTCGTGCGTCACGAAGTGGAGCTTCTGACCCCTCCGTCGCGGGTTACCGCGACACCTCCCCATCTGAATGGGGACGAAGGCTTTCTGCCTCAAAACTACGGGACGCCGTAGCTCCAGATGGGGTTGGGGAAGGAGCCACGACGTCCCGGTACGCACACCTTCGCGAAGGGAGGGATGCGAAGGCGCGCTCCCCGCTATATGCCTACGCAGGGTGGATGGACAGGAGAATCCGCACTTTATGGTTGCAGCAGAAATGCGCTTATTACGCGCTACGCGCGGCCGACCTGGTGCGAGTAGGACGCCGGATCGAACTTGATCCCGCGCTCGGTCTTGCCGCCCAGCGTATCGAGCGCGCGCTGCCATTTTGCATTTAGGTCGGTGTCGAACACGATCGCCGGGTCTCCGTCGACCACCAGCCAGGCATTGTCCTGAAGCTCGCGGTCGAGCTGGCCGGGCGACCAGCCGGAATGGCCCAGCGCCAGCCAAGCCCGCTGCGGGCCGCTGCCCTTGGCCATATCGCGCAGGATCTCGAGCGAGGCGGTCAGCGCCATGCCGCCCTCGATCATCAGCGTCTCGTCGCGCTTGTATTCCGAGGAGTGCAACACCAGCCCGCGGGCGGTCTCGACCGGTCCGCCGAACAGCACCGCCTGCAAATTGGCTGTCTTCGGTCCGTCGATGCCGAGCTGCTTGTAGACCTGGCCGAGCGCCAGATCCTCGACCTTGTTGTTGACGATGATGCCGAGCGCGCCGTCGTCGTCATGCTTGCAGATGAAGACCACACTTTTCTGGAAGCGCTCGTCGGGCATCGACGGCGCTGCGACCAGGAAGCGGCCAACCAGGGTGGCGGCAGGAGTGCTGGACCCAGGCATGTTCAAAGTATCCCCCGAATCCATGGGGATTGTCCGGGCAAGAATCAAGGGCACCAAGACCTTGTGTGCGGGCTCGGCGTGCGCGTTTTCGGCCAATGGAAGCGCGAGTGCTTCCATCCGGCCGAAAACCGCTCTAGGGTCCGCCCGTCTAACTGCCACGAGCGAGGACAGGATAAATGGCCAAGGTTGGCGACAAGGTCCCCAGCGCAACGCTGAGGACGATGGGCCCGGAGGGTCCCAAACCAATGACGACGGAGGAGCTGTTCGCTCCCGGCAAGAAGGTGGTCGCCTTCGCCCTGCCGGGTGCATTCACCCCCACTTGAAGCGCCAAGCATGTGCCAGGTTTTCTGGCCAACATTGATGCGATCAAGGGCAAGGGCGTCGACACGGTAGCCTGCATCTCCGTGAATGACGCATTCGTGATGGGCGCTTGGGCCAAGGATACCAAGTCGGACGGCAAGATCCTGATGCTGGCCGATGGCTCGGGCGAGTTCAGCCAGGCGATGGGCCTGACGATGGACCTGACCAAGAACGGTCTCGGCGTGCGCAGCCAGCGCTATGCCATGATCGTTCAGGACGGGGTCATCAAGGACCTGTTCGTCGAGAAGCCGGGCGCCTTCGAGGCGTCGACGGCGGAGAACGTCCTGAAGCACCTCTAAGGAGGCGCAACGGACCCCTGAAGCCGGCCTTGCCCAGAGTTCTCAACCGCGACTGAAGAGGAGCAAGAGATATGGTCAAGGTCGGCGACAAGGTCCCCCACGCGACGCTGCGTGGGATGGGTCCCGAGGGGCCCAAAGCCGTTACAACCGAAGAATTGTTCGCCCCGGGCAAGAAGGTCGTCGCCTTCGCCCTGCCGGGCGCCTTCACGCCGACCTGCTCGGCCAAGCACGTGCCGGGCTTCGTCACGTCGTTCGACAAGATCAAGGCCAAGGGCGTCGACACCATCGCCTGCATCTCGGTCAACGATGCGTTCGTGATGGGCGCCTGGGGCAAGGACCAGAACGCCGGCGACAAGGTGATGATGCTGGGCGACGGTGGCGCAGAGTTCACCAACGCCATGGGTCTCAGCATGGACCTGACCAAGAACGGCATGGGCGTGCGCAGCCAGCGCTACGCCATGGTGGTCCAGGACGGCGTGATCAAGGACCTGTTCATCGAGAAGCCGGGCGCCTTCGAGGTGTCCTCGGCCGAGAACGTGCTGAAGCACCTGTAGGTCTTCTCTTGCCGGATCGCGGGCCTCTGGCCCGCTCGAGACTCATGAGCGGGTGGGACGCCCGCGGTCCGGCAAGAACACTTCGCCGATTTCGTCTAACATGGCGGCATGGCTACGCCTGAGTCGCCCGTCTTCACCGGCCTGTTCTCGGTCAACGGCGCCACGCGCCTCTACGGCACGATCGGCGATCCGATCCGCCAGCTGCGCATGACCGCGCTCATGCCGCAGGTCTTCGCCGCGGTCGGCGCCAACGCGGTGTGGCTGCCGTTCGAGGGCGGCCCGCCGCTGTTGCAGCTGATGCTCGACGGCCTGCGCGGCAAGATGCGCAACCTCGGCGGCTTCACGGTCACCATCCCTCACAAGACGGCAATCCTGCCGATGCTCGACCGCGTCTCGCCGCGAGCGCAGGCCTCGGGCAGCGTCAACATGGTGAAGCGCGATCCGAGCGGTGCGCTGGTCGGCGACATCGGCGATGGCCTGGGCTTCGTGAGCGGGCTGGAAGCGATGGGCCATCGCGTGCGCGGCGCCAGCGTCTGGCTGGTCGGCCTGGGCGGGGTCGGTGGCGCGATCGCGGCAGCGCTGTGCGAGGCGGGCGTCGGCCGCCTGGTGGTCAGCGAGCTGGACGATGCCCGCGCCGACGCCGCTCTGGCGCGGCTGTCGAAGTTCTATCCCGACGTGCCGGTGGCGAGCATGGATACGCCGCCTCGCGGCATCCACTACGCCATCAATGCGACGCCGCTCGGCCTGAAGCCGGACGATCCGCTGCCGTTCGATCCGATGATCCTGACTCCCGACGTGCTGATTGCCGATGTGATCATGAGCCCGGTCGAGACGCCTTTGCTGCAGCGCGCCCGCACGCACGGCCGGCGCATCCACCACGGCCGCCACACGCTCGATCACCAGGTGCCGATCCTGCTCGACTGGTTCGGCATCGGCGCCAACGGCATCGACATCGTGCGACTGGTGAGGTCCATCCCATGAAGACAGCCCTCGTCACCGGCGCGACCGACGGCGTGGGCCGTGTGGTCGCCAAGCGGCTCGCGAAGGACGGTTGGCGCGTGCTGGTGCATGGTCGCAGCGCCGAGCGCGGGCAATCGCTGGTGAAGGAGATCGAGGGCGCGGGCGGCAAGGCCTCGTTCCTCAAGGCCGACCTCGCCTCGCTCGCCGAGGTGCGCACGCTCGCCGAGGCGGTGAAGAAGGAGACCGGCCAGCTCCAGCTTCTGATCAACAACGCCGGCATCGGCTCGGCGGGCGACAAGCCGGGCCGCCGGGAAAGCGCCGACGGGCACGAGCTGCGCTTCGCTGTGAATTACCTCGCGGGCTTCCTGCTCACTCACCTGCTGCTGCCGCTGCTCAAGTCGGGCGCACCGGCGCGGATCGTCAATGTCTCGTCGGCCGGCCAGGAGGCGATCGATTTCGGCGACGTGATGCTGACGAAGGGCTACAGCGGCAGCCGCGCCTATCGCCAGAGCAAGCTGGCGCAGGTCCTGTTCACGGTCGACCTGGCGGACGAGCTCAAGGGCGAGCGCATCATCGCCAACTGCCTGCACCCTTCGACCTACATGAACACGACCATGGTGAAGCAGTCGGGCACCACGCCGATCAGCAGCGTCGAGACCGGCGCCGACGCCATCCTCCAGCTTGCGGTGTCACCCAAGCTCGAAGGCAAGAGCGGGCTCTACTTCAACGTCATGAACGAGAGTCGCGCCAGCTCGCAGGCCTACGACACCAAAGCCCGCGCGCAATTGCGCAAGCTCAGCTGCGAACTGACCGGCCTCTGATCAAATCAGAGGGTCAGGCCGCCGTTGACGTGGATGGTCTGGCCGGTGACGTAGCTCGCCGCGGGCGAGCACAGGAAGGCGATCACCGCCGCCACCTCGGCCGGCTTGCCGTAGCGGCGCATCGGGATCGATTCGCTCACCTTGGCCATGCGCTCGCGCGGCACCGCGGCGTGACCGTCGGCATCCTTCTCGATGAAGCCCGGTGAGACGCAGTTCACGGTGGCGCCCGACGGGGCGAGATCGACCGCCAGCGCCTTGGCCAGCGCCTCGATGCCGGCCTTGGCCGCAGCCGAGGCGGGGAAGGTCATGATCCCGCGCGCGAAGGCATGCGCCACGAAGGACGAGACGCCGATCAGCCGACCCCGCGGCCCCGCCTTCACCAGCCACGGCTTGGCCGCGGTCGCGAGCTCGAAGAACGCCGATGTCATGGCCGCGAGCGAGGCGTCCCAGGCGGCGCGGTCGACCTCTCCCACCGGCCGGCGGTCGGCGAAGCCCGCATTGCTCACCACGCCGTCGATCTTGCCGAAGCGCGCCACTGTCTCCTCGACCAGCCGCGTTCCGACACCGGCCTGTCCCAGATCGCCCTCGACGATCAGGGTCTCCGCCCCCGCCGCGCCGACCTGTTGCGCCACGCGCTCCGCGCCGCTGCGGTTCTTGCGGGCATGGATCGCGATCGCTGTTTCGGGAGCGGCCAGCGCGCGGGCCGCGGCGGCGCCGATGCCGGACGAGGCGCCGGTGATGAGGAAGACTCGCATCGCGCCTTATTGCCCAAGGTGAAGGTCGCCCGCAACGTGCCGGCGACCAGCCGGGTCGCGCGCAGATCTCGAGGACTGGCTATCGGTGCAGGCCAAGCGCGCCCTCGAGCAACCCGAGCCGCCGCGCCCGGCGCTTCTCGGGAGCCCTCTCGAGCTCACCCCTGTCTCACGCCGATCTCACCGGGGGGTGGCGAACAGCTGAGACGATCTGGGCGGCGCGCATGCAAATTTGGCGAGTCTCGGCGCGAGCAGCGCGACGGCGGCCGCGCGGTCGTCTGTGACAACGCAGCCACACCACTGCTTGCGGCAACTCCGCAGGTCACCGTCTCGTTACGGGAACACTTAACCAACAGGAGGCACCATGGTTCTGAGACATGCACTGCTCGCCGCCGTGATCGGCAGCCTCGCCGCCGCCACTGGCGCCCAAGCCCAGTCGCCGTCGACGGCGCCGGGCCACTCGACCGTCCGGACGGCCGACAAGGACATGACGGCATCTCCGGCCGCGGCGGACGCGAAGAAGCTGATCGGCCGCAACGTCAAGAACAACAACAACGACACGATCGGCGAGATCGAATCGGTCTATCTCGATGCCAACGGCAAGGTCGACAGCGTGATTGTCGGCGTCGGCGGCTTCCTGGGCGTGGGTGAACGCTATGCCCGCCTGCACTGGAAGGACCTGAAGATCAGCGACAACGGTGAGAAGGTCGTGGTCAACATGACCAAGGACCAGCTCAAGGCGATCGCCCCCTACAAGTACAAGGACCAGGCCGAGCGCGGCCAGGTGTTCAACGATCGCGGCGTCTACAAGGACGACAGCCGCGCCGCGGCCGACGCCCGCGCCACCACCGCAGACAACCGCGACCGTACGGCGGCTGACAATCGCTCGACGGCGAACACGCAGTCGACCGGCGACTTCAACGCCCAGGGCGACGTCTCCGCCAATGCCGTGATCGGCACCAAGGTCAAGAATGCCGACAAGGACACGGTCGGCTCGGTCGAGGATCTCTATGTCGACGGTTCGGGCAACATCAAGACGGTGGTGTTGTCGGTCGGCGGTTTCCTCGGAGTCGGCGCCAAGGATGTCGCGGTGAAATGGAGCGACCTCAAGCAGAGCCGTGACGGCAGCTCGGTCGCGCTGACCACCAACATGAGCAAGGACGACCTCAAGGCCCTGCCGGACTACAAGTACGAGCGTCGGAAGCCGCGCGATCAGGCGACCGCGCCGAACGACCATCCGCGGACGATGACCAAGTAGTCATCGCACGCGGCGATCGATGGAGAGGCCCCGTCAGCGCAAGGGGCCTCTTCTTTTGTACACGGCCTGGGCGGCCTCGTTGGCGAACACCAGCAGCCGTCGGCTCGCCTGCACGCGCTCGAGCCGCGTCAGGCCGGTGAAACCGCCCCCCGCCTCGGCAACGCGGCGCAGGTTGACGTAGAGCACGAACAGCGGCGCCTCGCGCGCGGCCTCGCGATCGATGCCCTTCATCACCTCGCGGGTGGTGGCGGGGTCGAACGCGTTGAAGATCAGCGCCACCACCGGCCCTGCCGGCAGGGTCCAGTGGCGCGCGTCGCCCAGCACCGCCTCGATCGGCGGGGCTTCCGGGTGGAGATCACGAAAGCGCTCGATGTTGCGCTGCGCCGTCGCCAGCAGGGCGGGCGCGAACTCCACGCCGACGATGCGGGCAAAAGGGTAGCCGGCCCCCAGCAGCAGGAGCTTGCCCTTGCCGCAGCCCAGGTCGACGAAGGTATAGCCCTCGAGCGGCGTGCCGAGGCTTTCGAGGGCAGTGTGGAACATGCCCTCCCACAGCGGCCGGTAGACGCCGTTGCCGCAACGCGCTTGCTCGGACGTGACGCCGCTCTGGATCAGGCAGGCTTCCTCGGCCGTATCGGTGCCGTGGAGCAGGTCGAAGGCGCGATTGGTTTCATGCTCGACCGGCAGGCGGGCGCGGAATCCGCGCCACGCCGCCTTGCCGGCGAGCCAATCGAGCTTGTCGTCGGCGCGCGCAAACGCCGTGAGCAGCCGCGCAGTCCGGATCAGCACGATCAGGCGCGGGCGCCGATGCCGAAGACGGTCTCGTCCTTGCTCGCCGCTGTCGCCGGCCGCCGCCCTGCTGTCGCGGCGAGATGGCGGGCGATGCGCGGCGCCGCAAAACCGGCCCCCGCCGCAAACCGCATCAGCGGCCCGAAGCTATTGGCGACGGGAGGCCCGACGAAATAAAGATCAGGTACGCTGGATTCGAACTTGAGCGAGACCACCGGCGCGTTCTCCAGGCTGACGATGCTCCTCTGCAGCTCGGCATCGAGGAAGGTCATGCGCGCCACATTCGGGCGATAGCCGGTGGCGACCACCAGGTGATCGCAGTCGAGCGTGGTCTCCTGGCCCTCGTTGTCGGCCACCACCAGACGCACCTTGCCGCCCACGACCTCCGCGCCGACCGGCGACTGGCGGTGCAGGATCGATACCGGCTTAATGCGCTCGGCCATGAACCAGCCGGCCGACGCGCCGAACTCGGTCTTGACCCACTTGATGCGCCGCTCGGCCGCCATGCGGTGCACGATTGGCGGACAACGCGTGAAGAAGCAGGAGCGCCAGCCCGGCCCCAGCACGCTCAACGGCGAGCGAATCCGGTCGCCGAGCGGGCGCGGCAGGCGCATCCGGTTATGGATAGGCAGCGCCGCGCGGCGCGTGACCATACGAACGGTGGCTCCGGCTTCGTGCATGAGCGCGCTGAGGTCGATCGCCGAGGAGCCGCCACCCACCACCACGACGTCGAGGCCGCTGAAACGGGCGGGTTCGGCATGGGCGGAACTGTGCGTCACCTTGTCGGCCGGAAGGCCGGAAAGGACGGGAGGAAGCCAGGCATAGTTCGTGATGCCGGTCGCCACCACGACGCGTTTGGCCTGCACCGTCGTACCGTCCTCCAGAGCGAGGTGGAAACCTGCGCCATTCCTGACGACCCGGACGACCAGCCGGCGATCGAGGTCAGGGACCAGACGCCGCTGGAACGCCTGCCCGTATTCGCAGAACACGGCGCTCGACACCGGAAGGCCGAGATCGGCATAGCCCAGCCCGCGCTCGCGACAATACTTGCCGAGCGTCAGCACGCGCTGCGGATCGTACAGGGTCGAGGCGAAGCCGTCGGATTTCAACTGCATGCCGCGCGGCATGTTCTGCCAGTTCTCCATCGGCCGGCCGAAGATGCGGAACGGCACCCGTAACGCCGCGAGATGGGCGGCGATCGACAGCCCATAGGGGCCAGCGCCAATGATGGCTACGTCGGTGCGGTCCGGCATCGTGTACTCCTGAAAGTCCTTTCAGAGGGGGATCGGCTTGGCGGTCTTGGTTTCGGCGGGCTGCAGCGAGCCGGGCTGGCGCCGCGCCCGCCAATGACGCTGCAGGCGCTGCACCCAGTCCTCGGGCTCGAACGGCACGGGCTGGCGATAGGCGTCGACGAATTGCGGCAGGTGCCACGGCACGTCGTGGAAGGCCGAGGCGAAATGCTTCGAATTGGGATCGCGCCAGATCTCCTGCGGATAGAGCGCGATGGTCCGCTCGGGCACCGCCGACAGGCTCCTCACCGGCGATGCGCCGAGGCGGGTGGCGAGCGCACCGATCATGTCGCTGTCGCGGTCGACCGCGAGATGGCAGATCTGGGTCGGCCGCACGTTCATCTCGAGCAGCCAGGCGCGGCCGGTCTCGGCCTCGAGCATGAAGTCGAAGCCGACCAGCCCGGAGAGCTGCAGCCGCGCCACGATCTTGCGGGCCGCTTCGGTCATGTCGTCGTGGTCGATCAAGCGCACCACCGTTGCGGGGCCGGTGGCGCTCGAAGCCTGCAGCACCTCGACGCTCAAGCCGGCCAGCACCTGGCCGCGATCGCAGGCAACGGCGCGATTGGCCGGGCGGCCGGCGATGAACTGCTGCAACGTGACCGGCCGCCCGCGCCGGGCAAGACAGCCCGGATCGAGCCGGTGCAGCGCCTCCTTGATCGCGCCGCGCAGACCCCGGTTGGCGCTGAGCTCGGCAAACGCACGCTCGGCCTCTGGCACGTCGTGGACAATGCGCACGCCCATGCCGCCGAACGTGTCGTCCTGCTTCAGCACCAGCGGAAAGCGCCCCTGCGCCACGACGGCGCGCAGCACCGCGAGATCGGGCACCACGCCGGTGGCCGGCATGGCCACGCCTTCCTCGCGCGCCAGCGCCACGAAGCGGCTCTTGCGGCCGCCCAGAGTGAAGGCCGGCGCACTGCCGAGCGAGCGCTCGATCAGGTTGGCAATCGGGGAACCGCCACCGGCGCGCGCGTGGGTCGCTCGCAGCAAGTCGATCGCGCGCTCGTCGGCCGGCACCACCAGGTCGACTGGGCGATTGGCCAGCACATCGGAGATGTCGCGCACCGCCCGGCCGTGTCTGCGGCCAAGCACCATCGCTTCGACCGGGTCCAACCGACGCAGCGCATGGTGCGGCGGCACCAGGGCCAGCACCCGCAGTCCACCCTCCGCGAACGCGAGGCAGAGTCGTGTGGTCGATGCCCAATGCACCGTCGCGATGACCAGCACTGTCGGGTTGGACGAGGCCATGTCGCCACGTAACACCCCGACTCCGGCAGGTATCGTGTTTAGGTTGTGTCC
>Ga0068856_100007629_pt1 | contig 10558 bp, 11 predicted proteins | sample KBSCornC62_FD_66595 | JGI IMG/M metagenome (GOLD analysis project Ga0068856, IMG submission 66595) | Corn rhizosphere microbial communities from Kellogg Biological Station, Michigan, USA - KBS Corn C6-2 | ecosystem: Host-associated > Plants > Roots > Rhizosphere > Soil ... | reverse complement strand
CAGCGTCCCCGCTGCTCTCAGCAGCAAGAGCGCGTCCCGGATTCAGGGATGGCGCGCTCGTAAGCGCGGTGTGGGGCTTTCATTCCCTCCTCTCGAGGACACATGTAGAGGTACCCCAACATCTGGCGCGGGCCTTTACGGCGACCGTGCCGCGCCCGGACCCACAAAACGCGGAATCCCGAAGTGGCAACTTCGGGGTCTCGCTGCCTTCGTTATAGCGCGCGCACGCGCCGCAGCGTGTTGCGATCCGTATGCGCGATCTCGCCCCCCACCGAGTGCACGTAGGTCGTGCAGGATTCGTAACTGAATACGCCATCTGCCACTGAGACTTTGCACGTGTACTTGATGGTGCGCGCTTTGGCGGCAAGATACTGGTTCGAGAGGATACCGTAGGTTTCACTGCCGACACTCGCGCCGAGCGTGAAGCTCGTGTCCTCTGCGCGCACGCTGCCGCCGGCGAGCAGCGTCGTGCCGCGCGGCACCATGAAGCAGCGAATCACCTGACCGTCAGCGGCATCCCAAAGCCAATAGCCGATCTCGGTATGGAACGGATTGTCTTCGCCTGGCTTCCACGCGGCCATGCGGTAGTCGAGACCAAACAGCTTCTGGGCGCCGTTATCGACCGGGCCGAACGGCTCCATCGTGAAGCGCTCACGGTAAGGCGTCTCTCGCACTTGACCGTGGGCGTTGTGATACGAAATGTCGAGCCCTTCGTTGCCTTCCCATTCACCGATCAAGCCGGCGAGTGGGCCCCAAGCGCTGGTATCCGTCATGCCGCATACGATACTCGCTTCCGAACGCGATGTATCCGGCTCGCACGCGGCGAGCCGATGCTTGCTCGGGAGCCCCGTGTTCGCGCGATTGCAATCGTGCCGATCGTGCTAGAATCGCCGCGATTTCGCGTCGACAGCGCACGGCCGCCTGGGCCGCGGCGCGCGCATAAGTGACGTCCAGGTTTCGGCTTCGAAACCAGAGACCGCCCAGGGCGACCGTCTCAAGTCGAGGCTCGACGCCGAGCGTGCGCGTGAGCCGCCCCGCGTTCACGCCGGATCTTGCGAGCAGCGGCCGGCTTACGGTAATTTGGCGAACGTGAGAAATTTATCCTTAGTTTGGTTCGGAGTTGGGGCGTCACTCGTGCTCATGCAAGCTTGTGGATCTTCGGATTCCTCCAAGCACCCGCGCTACACCGCGGGCAGCGGCGGCGAGGCGGGCGAAGCCGGCACCTCGAACCCGACGGGCGGCGTGGCGGGCACTTCCGGATCGGCCAATCACGCGGGGAGCGCGGGCGTGGCGGGCGGTTCTGCGGGCGCCGCGGCTGGCCCGGGTGAAGCGGGTGCAGCCGGCACCGCGGGCACGACCGGCAACGCAGGCGCACCGGGAACCGCGGGCGAAGCCGGCGCCGCGGGCCAGTCCGGCCTGACTTGTCCCGCCGGCTTCGCCGAGTGCGACGGGAACCCGGCGGTCAGCTGCGAACAATCGCTGAATGACGTGAAGAACTGCGGCGCGTGCGGACACGTCTGCCAGCAGCAGAACGGCACCGTCACCTGCACGGCCGAAGCCTGCAAAGTCACGAGTTGCACGAGCAACTTCGCCGATTGCGACAGCGACCCCGACAACGGCTGTGAAGCGTCGCTCGCGAGCAACACCAACTGCGGCACTTGCGGCCGCGACTGCACCATCGACGGCGCGACTTGTAGCTCGGGTCTGTGCGGCACCGTGCAGCTGTTCTCCGCGACGGATATGCCGTTCGGCGCGGACAACAGCGGGGCCCGCTCTTGGGCATTCGACGCCGCGAGCGCGACTGCGTATTGGGTCGGCTTCAACAGCTACAGCGTGCGCGCCTATCCCTTCGACGGCTCGGCAGCGCGGCTGATTTGGCAGCCGGCCACGGCCGCAACCGCCGGTATCGAATCGATCGCGGTGACAGGAGGGAACGTGTATTGGTCGGTCGGCGGCTCACCGGCAACCGTGTTCCAGAAATCGGTCAGCGCCGCGGCCGGCGTACTGCCGACCCAAGCGTTCCACCCGGTTGCACGGGCCTCGTTCTTCCGCGTGCTCGGCAGTTCGTTCTATTGGGTCACCGGGGATTATCAGGACCCGTCCGCACCCGCGAACGGCTACATCTACACGCGCGCGATTTCCGCGCCCGCGACCGACCCGGGCACCGCGATCGTCACCGTGGACCAGGGCAATTTCGGCGACTTCAAGGCGTTCGAGCCCACGACCAATGCCTTGTATTGGATTTCGGACAAGGGTGCGGTGCCATACGAGATCCGCACGACGCCGCTCACCGGCGGCACGCCCACCGCGATCCCGAAGATCGCGGGCGCGGCGAGCACCGTGGTCGCCGCATACGGCGGAATTCTGCCGACATTCTACGCCGCCGGCAGCACCCTCTACTTCACCCGCAACCTCGCGACGTCCACGCTGAATGGCATCTACCGCTTCGCAACCGGCGATACCGCGCCGACTCAACTCGTGATCAGCGAGGGCGTGACGAGCTTCGTGACCGATAGCGCGTCCATCTACTTCGTGACCCAAAACTCGAATCAAGTGTTCAAGGCGCCGCTCGCCGGCGGAGCCGCTACACCGATCACCAACGCCACCGGCTACAAGCTGATCGGCCAGGACAGCAAGTACTTGTACTTGCTGCAAGCAGGCTCCGGCACGTCCACCTTGGCGAAGGTGATCAAGTAACCGTCTCGCGCACGCCAATCAGCCGCCGCCAAACCAGAATATGGCCGACCAGCGCCGAGAGCACCATCACGCCCGGGAGCCACACGAACGGCACGTAGGCGATGAACGTATTGAGCGCGCCGGGACCGAAGGCGTGGATCAGCGGAGTTGCCGCGAGCGCGATCGCCAAGATTGCGGCGAGCAGCAGCGAACCGAGTAGATTCCACGCGAACACGAGCCAGCTCGGTGCGCGTCCGAGTGCGAGCAGAAGCGCGACGATCAACGCGCTGACACCGGACAGGATGTCGAAATTGTAGCCGGAGAATGACATCTGCACCGGCATCAACCCCTCGTTCGCGGCGTGGTGCATGACCAGTTCGAGCGGCAAGCGGAAAGCCTGGAAGCCGACCAGCCAAGTCAAAGGCAGCGCTTGCGCGAGCAGCCGGCCGAGGCCCGAAAAGCCGAGCGCACCGGCGCAGCCGAGCGTGGCGACCATCAGGAACAGGAGCGGCGGCGGCCGCAACTCCCAGCGCGCCAATACTCCGGTCGCGGCGACGAGCGCGAGCAGAGCGGCCCAGACGAGTGCTCCCGCTGCGGCAAGCCCAGCGAACTTCGCCACTGGTTTGCCGCTGACGCGCGCCGCGCGCGCCACGCCGATCACGAAAAGCAGGATCAGCAGGGCGGCAATGCCCGCCATGCCGTAGGTGCTGAGCGCGGAGGCAGCGGGAGCAAGAGCCATGAGTGCGCAAGCTATCACGCACGGCATCGCTTCCGGCTCGGTCGCGCGAAGCTCGTGGCGTCGCGCGAAGCGCGGTGGCGTCCTGCTCCGCCGTGCCCCGCTCGACCGAGAGTCGTCGAATCGAACCGGCGGGCTCATCTTTTTTCGACGCGGCTCGTCGAATTCGCGGCTCGCTGAGCGACTAGGGGCGTCGCGCGCTGCAACGCGACGAAAACGCTCCGCACGGAGCTTCACCCCGAGGAAAAGCTGATGACCGTAGAAATGACTGCTCGGACCTTGCCCGAAGCGGGCTCGCTCGAGCTGCGCGGCGACCGCGAAATCGTCGTCACTTGGCGCTTGTCGGCGCCGCCGCGCCTGGTTTACGACGCCTGGACGCGGCCCGAGCTGGTCAGGCGCTGGTGGGCGCCGGCTGCGCTGGGGATGGAAATGGTCGATTGCCAGGCCGATCTGCGCGTCGGTGGGCGCTACCGCTACGTGGTGCGCGGGCCCCAGGGCGAGCTCGCATTTTCGGGCACCTATACGGAGCTCAGTCCGCCATCCGGGCTGCGCTACACGCACGTTTTCGAGCCCATGGCCGCGGCCGGCGAGCTCGCGGTCACGGTCTCATTTACGGAGCGGGCCGGCGCGACCGAGCTCGTCGTTCACGAGCGCTATCCTGCGGCGGAAGTACGCAGTGCTGCGCTCTGCGCCGGCGCAGACAGCGGACGGCGTGAGACCATGAACCAGCTCGAGGCGCTGCTCGTCTCGCTGCGCTGAAGCGTCACGCTCCGGCCACCCGGCGTACGACTGATTGGGGCCTGGGCGATTTTCATCCGGGCCCGTATCCTTTTCGGCATGCCGGGTGTTTGTCTTTCATGAGCCCCGCCGCGCCCGACCTGGGAGCCGCCGTCCAACAATCTTGGCTGCGTTTCCTGGACGTTTATGAGCCGCTCCGGCCCGATCTGTACCGCTATTGCCGGCACCTGACGCGCAGCCCGTGGGACGCGGAGGACATGGCCCAGGACACGCTGGCGCGCGCCTACGTGACCCTCGGTTGTCTGAGCGAGCCACCGCCGAACCCGCGCGCCTGGCTATTTCGAGTCGCATCGAACCTGTGGCTCAACCGCGTGCGCCAGGCGCGCGAAACGCTGCTCGGTGACGGCTTGAGACCCGAGCCGGCGGCAGGTCAGGAACTCCGAGCTCCCCGTGAGGCCGCCGGCACGTTGCTCGCGCAGCTCTCGCCCCAAGAACGCGCTGCGGTCGTGCTCAAAGACGTGTTCGAGCTCTCGCTGGCAGAAGTGGCGGAAGCATTGTCGACCAGCCCCGGCGCGATCAAGGCCGCGTTGCACCGCGGCCGCGCCAAGCTCACCGATCCCGAGCAAGCCGAACCCGAGCCGGTCGCACCGGCCGTGCTCGACGCCTTCTGTGAGGCGTTCAACGCGCGCGATTTGGATCGGCTGACCGAGCTGCTGCTCGAGAGCTCGACCCTGGAATTTCCCGGAGTGTTGGTGGAATACGGCGCAGACGCGCTGCGCGCCGGTTCGCTCCACCACACGCTCTTCGGTTGCCCGGACGGCCAATACCTGGTCACGGTGCCGCCGCGCGCGGAGCTGCGCGTGCATCGCGGACAATACGTGCTGCTCTGGTGGCTCGGTGACCGCGTCGATGCCGTGGTGCGCGTGGAATTGGAGGGAGAGCGCATCGCGCGCCTGCAGAACTACCGTCATGCGCCGGAGCTCACCCGCGAAGTGTGCGCTGAGCTCGGCGTGCCATTTGCGAGTCATGGGTATCGACCGACACGAGGAGCAGCCAATGAAAATCAGTAGCGTGAGATCGGCAGACGGCACGAGCATCGCCTTCGAAACCGCGGGCAGCGGGCCGCCGCTGATCCTGATCGGAGGCGCCTTTTGCGATCGAAAAGCGCGCGCTTCGGGCACGCCGCTGGCCGCGCTGCTCGCGCCGCGCTTTACCGTTTTCAGCTATGACCGCCGCGGCCGCGGGGACAGCGGTGACAGCAAAGAATGGGCGCTGGAGCGCGAGCTCGAGGATCTCGCGGCCCTGTTGGCGGAAGCGGGCGGCTCCGCGTTCGTGTACGGGATTTCCTCGGGTGCGATTTTGGCGCTCGCGGCCGCCATCGAGCCGCTCGACATTCCGAAACTCGCGCTATACGAGCCGCCGCTGATGCGGGCGGCCGCGCAAACCGAGCCCATGCTCGGCCTCGCAAACGAGCTGATCCGAATGAGCGCCGCGGGCGAGCGCACGCGCGCGGTCGAGCTGTTCTTGGGCAAAGTGATGCAGCTGCCCGAGCCCGCGCTCCAACAAATGCGCAAATCGCCGGTCTGGCCCGGGCTCGAGGCCTTGGCCCACACGCTCAGCTACGATCTGCGCATCACCACGCTCGGGCCGTCTCTGTTGGAGCGCGCGCCGACCGTGCGCACGTCGACGCTCGCGCTGTACGGTGAAGCCTGCGTGCCCTGGATGCGCGAGGCAATCGTGAGCCTCGCGCGCGCGCTGCCGAACGGTCAGGACCGCATGCTCGCCGGGCAGACTCACGACGTAGACCCGGAAGTGCTGGCGAAAGCGCTGACCGAGTTCTTCAGCGCCTGAGCCAACACGCGCCGCCGCCCTCGCGCTCGAAAGACGGCGACGGTCGAGGAGCAGGGATTTTTTTGATGGTCACCGTGTTCGACGCGTGACGGCCCAGCCTTCGGCGTCGCAGCGCGTCCGCGAGCGCGCTCAGCCAGCCGCGCTGCCGACGCGTTCGAGTCGAACCGAGAGCGGCCCGAACGCGACGGTCAACGCTGGTTCAGGCCGTGCTCGTCGCGAATCGCGGCGTTGCGCGCGTCCGCGCGCTTGAGCGCCGGGCGCGCGGCGAGGCGCTCCGAATAGGCGCTGAAGGTCGGGGTCGGCTCGAGCATTTTGACGAGCAGCATGTAACGCAGTGTTCCGCCGAAGATCACATCCGCCATCGAAAAGGTGTCGCCGAGCAGGAAGCTCCGCCCGGCGAGCGCGCTCTCCATCGCCGACAGCATGGCCTGGTGCGCGCCCCAACCGGCTTGGCTCTCTTTGACGGACCAGCCCGCGGCTTTGGCCATCGCTCCCGGCTCGATCACCGACGGCGCGAACAGCGACCAACGTAAATAGGTGGCGCGCGTGGGCTCATCGACGCGCGGCGCCAGCGTTCCGTAGGCGTAGCGATCGGCCAAGTACAAACCGATCGCCGCGGCCTCGGTCACGACCACGTCGCCATCGGTCAAGATCGGCAATTTGCCCATCGGGTTCAGCGCGAGGATCTCGGGCGCCTTTTGCGCACCCTTCATGATATCGACGTGCCGGATCTCGTACGGAACTCCGACCTCCTCGAGCATCCAGACGGTGCCCGCCGCGCGCGAGAACGGGTGATGATAGAGAACAATCGACATGAGGCTCCCCTTTCTTAGGAGCGCGCAGTTTATGTCGAGCCGCGCGCGACCGGAAGCCGCGCGCGCAAAGATTGCGCGCCGAGTTCACCACTCGTGCAAACGGTGCGCCCAACTCACGGTGCAAATCGCCGGCCCACGAGCGAGGAGGGGCAAGATCGCTTGGCATGAGAGGTGCTTCGCTGAAACGGGAACTGGCATTTCCGCCGGAGAGGGTCAGCACATGGCGATCAACGAGCAGCAAGCGGAGTCCCCGCGTGGGCAACGGCAGCGGCCGCTACCCACGCTGTTCGGCCGCCTCACCACTGCCTTCAGTGGGCACGACCATCTGCGGCCGATGGTCGAACGGCTGCGGCGAATGTGCGCAATCCTACAAACGCAGCGCGCCGCGAACATCGATTCCGAGCTCTCACCCGACACGCTGATCCCCGAGCTATTCAGCGGCCTGGCGCAGCATTTCCACGCCGAAGAGACGGAAGCGTATTTCGGCGCGGTGCTGGCGGAGCGCCCCGCCTTCATGCTCACCGTCGCCGAGCTCAAGGCAGAGCATCAACTGATGCTCGAAACGCTGCGCGAGCTCTGCACCCTGACCGACGACCGAGCTCGCTGGAGCGACATCGTATCGCCGATCTTGAACCTGATCGCGCGCTTGCAGGCGCATGAGCAGCGAGAGACAGCGCTGCTTCAGGAGTACTTCGAGCAGGAGCCGGGCTCGGTCGTCAATACGTGATTTTGTAGAGATGCACGCCGTAGCTCGCGAAATCGTCCTTGAAAACGCCGTTCGTGATCTTGATGGTTCGGTTCTCACCGAGCACCTCGGCGCTCGCCTGCGCGGGAAAATCACGCAAGGTGAAGGTCGCGGTCGTGTCGCCAGCGCGCATCTCCGTCGCAAATAGGAACGTTGCGCCCGCCTGACGCTTGAGCAAGGTGTCGACCGGAATGGCCGCAGCGGAGGATTGGGTGGTCACGCCGTTCCTCACCGTCAGCGAGTTGAGCACCGGTGCGAGCTCGGTCAGCTGCTGATTGATGCTGGTCATGGCCGCGGCCGTGGGCGCATCGTCCAGGCAATCGGTTTCACTGAAGGTGGGCGTGAAGCGGTGGCAGAAGTACTGAATGCCGGCCGCGCCATGCACGAACGCCATCCAGACCTCCGAGCGGATCTGGGCCGGGTTCGGTCGCGTGGTGTCGTCGAAATTCGAGGCTTCGATGTCGGCCATCACCGGCTTTTTGTCGCCCGACCACTTGCGCAAATTTTCGACCCCGGTCGCCACGAGCTCGAGCGGCACGCCTTCATTCACCGGGTAAATGTCGAACGCCAGGATGTCGGCGGCTTTCTGATAATCGGCATACATGGCCGTGTTGCCGGTGCAGGTTCCGCGTCCGACCCACTGCGTGTCGGCCACGCCGCGGCCGAGGCCGAGCTCGACCGGACGCGTGGCGTCGTTTTTGACCATCGCCGTGTACGCGTCGATCAATACTTGTGGTGCGATACACGGGTCATAGCCGCCGCCCGGCGCAGCTTGTGCGTTATCGGGCTCGTCGGGCTGGAGCCAGCCGCCGATGGTCTTGTCCTTCAAGTGGGCGGACCACACCCCGCTCTGGTCGCAAATCGTCGGCATCTTCGCGGCCGCGAGCGTGGTCAGTTGATCTTCGGTCGGGCCGTCCCACAAACCGGTGAAGTAGTCGATGCCGACTTTTTTGTATTTGCTGGCGTTACTCGGCGTTTGCAGCCAAACCGAGATGAACACGAACGCCGGATCGGACGACGGTCCGTTCGGCCATTTGGCGAAATAGGAGGGGCCGCCGTAGCGCGGCAGGAACGTGTCGCCGGGAAAATCAGTACTCGTCGTCCCGCCGCTACCGGCCGCGCCGCTGCTTCCGGCCGTGCCGCCACCGCTTCCCGCGCTGCCGCTGCTGCTTCCAGCCGTAGCCATTGCTCCGCCCGTTGTGCTGCCGCTTCCGGCTGTGCCGCCGACTTGACCGCCAGTGCCGGTGCCGCCCGCGCCGCCGCTCGTCGTATTGGCGGTGCCCCCGCCGCTGCTCGACGAGTGACCGGCCGCGCTCGTATTCGCGCCACCGGTGTTGGTCTCGCCTCCCGCGCCCGCATTGGCGCTCGGATTACTGCTGCCGCACGCCGATAACGCCGAGACACCGAGCGCAAGCACCGCGCACTGCCGAACACCGCTCTTGATCATGCCCGCCTAGTGCAACCAAGCCGCGATTTCGGATCACTCGGGCGCGTCGATTTTTGCGCGATCAGTTGCTTCCGGCGTCACTGCTGCTTGCGCGCACGCGGTACAAATGCACGGCATAGCTCGTGAAGTCGTCGCTGAACACGCCGCGGGACACGGGGATGGTTCGGTTTTCGCCAAGCACTTCCGCAGTGGCCGCGTCGAAGCCGCGCAGGGTGAAGGTCACGGCGGCCTCGGCCGCGCTACTGCCCACCGTAAACAGATAAGTCACGCCGTCGCGGCGCGCGAGGCGCGTGCTGATCGGCGCGCTCGAGCTCAGCGTGACGCCGTTGGCGACTGCTTGCGTGTTGAGCACCGCGGCCAAGCTCGCGACTTCTCGATTGATCGCGGTGAGGCCGGCGCGCGTGGCCGCGTCGTCCAGGCAATCGGTCGTGGTTTGAGGCAGCGCATGGCAATAGTATTCGATGCCGGCCGCGCCATGAGTCAAGGCCAGCCACACCTCGGCGCGGATCTGCGCGGGCGTTGGCCGCGGCATGGTGCTGACGAAGTGCGAGGCCTCGAGCACCGCGACGACCGGCTTTTGGTAGTCGGACAAGCTTTGCAGCGTGTCGACGCCCTGGGCGATCCACTCCATGGGATAACCTTCATTGATCGGATAAAGCACGGTGGCCAAGAGGTCACCGCCGCGCACGTAGTCGGCGTACATGCGACTTTGGCCCGCGCAACTGCCGCGCCCTTCCCAATTCGGATCGACGAGCCCGCGACCGAGCTGGAGCATCACCGGTCGCGTCGGGTCAGTGGTGACGAAGCGCTGATATTGGGCGACGACTGCGCTCGGATCGACGCACGGTTGGTAATTGCCCTGCGCGTCCTGCTGCGCATCGTCGGGTTGATCCATCTGCAACCAGCCGCGGATCGCCGGATCATTCAAATGCGCGGCGAAGACGCCGGCTTGGTCGCAAATCGCGGGCATGCTCACTTGCGTCAGCCCCGAGAGTTGCTCTTCGGTCGGCCCTTGCCACAGACCGGTAAAGAAGTTCACGTTGGCGGCCTGAAAGTCCGCGGCGCGACTCGGATCCTGCATCCAGACCGAGATCGGGAAAAAATCGGGGCTCGTGCTGGGGCCGTGCGCATACTTCGCGTAGTACGGGCGGCCGCCGTACCAGGGCAGGAACGTGTCTTCGCTGAACCCGGTCGAGTCGTGTTGCCACGCGAGCACCTCTCGTCCGCCGTTGCAGGAGAGCAGCAAGGTGCTCGCGGCGAATAGCCGGAGCGCGGCGGGGCGCAACGAAACGCGGGAGCTCACGGCCAAAGGATCCCCGCGATCAGACTGGGGCGCACGAGCCACGGCTCGAAAATGGCGGTTTCGCTTGCGTCGCGCGCGAGCAGATAGCGGGTGCGCTGCGGGTCGACATCGGCGGCCAGCGCGAACAGGCCCGAAATGTGTGTCGATACGCGCAGATCCAGCGCGAGCCACGCGCGCAGCATGGCGATCGAGAGCCAACGCGGCGGAGCCACGATCACGTCCGCCGAGCTTGCCAGCGCCTACACGC
>Ga0068856_100007628_pt1 | contig 10558 bp, 13 predicted proteins | sample KBSCornC62_FD_66595 | JGI IMG/M metagenome (GOLD analysis project Ga0068856, IMG submission 66595) | Corn rhizosphere microbial communities from Kellogg Biological Station, Michigan, USA - KBS Corn C6-2 | ecosystem: Host-associated > Plants > Roots > Rhizosphere > Soil ... | reverse complement strand
TTTTTCTCACAGGAGATGTTCATGCAGTAGTACAGCCCGTAAATGGAGTACACGTATGCATACCCTGCCGGCCCAAACAGCACCGAGTTCCGCGGCGTCGGCCCCCGGTGCGAGTGTGCCGCGGGATCAGGCGGCTCGTTGTGCGGCCCTAGGTATGCCTCAACCTCCACTATCCGGCCGGCGAGCCGTGCGCCTGAGATTGGATCGGTTGACACCAGCAGCTTCCCCAGCAATCTGGGGGAGACCTTCTCCGGCGAGTCCTCGAAGAACTCCCGCGGAACCAGCCGCCCTGGCGCCACTCTGGATTTCGAACTCGCCTTCATCGCGATAGAAGAGCCGCGGACGGCCTGACGCCTCATTTGTGGCTCTTGTTCCATTCCTTGAGAAGCGCAAGTACCTCTTCCGCATGCCCTTCCGGCTTAACTTTCGGCAAGATATGAATGAGCTTCTGGTCTGGCCCGATGAGAAATGTCGTCCGCTCGATGCCCCACACCTTCTTGCCATACATGTTCTTCTCCTTCATCACACCAAACTGATTGCAAACTTTCTCGTCTACATCAGCAAGGAGTGTGTAAGGCAGGTCGAACTTCTCTTTGAACTTGGCTTGGGCCTTGGGTGTGTCGCGCGAGATCCCGAGAACCACCGCGCCGGCTGCCTGAAGCTTCTTGAAGGCATCCCGGAAACCGCAAGCCTCAATCGTACAGCCGGGAGTATCTGCGCGCGGATAGAAGAACAGCACCACCGGTTTCCCTTTGTAGTCTGAAAGGCTTACGGTGTTGTCTTGGTCAGTCTGCAAGGAGAAATCGGCGACCTTCTGGTTCACTTCCATGGGAGTTTCCTCGTATCGTCAGTATGGTGGATAAACATTTGGCACGGCTGCATCGTTTGCATTATTTCCGAGGAACGCGCTCGTTGTCACCGCGCGCATCCAACACGACTTCCCTCAGGAGAACATCGCTCGCCCTCGCATTCGGCGTGATCGCCTCCACGGCCCTCGCCCAGTATCCCGGCCAGATCGAAAAGAAGTCTAAAGACGCACCTATGCTTCGCGCCATCGCCGTACTCGAGTGGACCGGCGACCTTGCCAAGCCGAAGAAAAGCCGCCTGGTTCCCGTGACGGTCTACGACGGTCAGGCACTTCACGACGGCAGCATTTATCTGGCGCGCCCCCAGCCCCTCGCTCTTACCAGTGAGGTCGAGTACGAACTCCAGAAGGACGGCTCTCCCCTGGGTCTCTTCGACATCAAGAAGGCCGGGCAGGAACAAGGGATGTGGGTCGGCTACGGCTCCTGGAAGCCGATGCCCTCGGCCAAACTCGAATCGCCCAAGCCCGTCGTCGATACCGGCTTTGACGCCAATGACGACAAGCCCGTGCTCCATCGCAAGCACTCGGACTCAGCCGGGAAATCAGACTCCGGCCCACCCGCCCCGGCTCCCGACGACGATCGCCCCAAGCTTCACAAACCCACCGGTGACGATGCGAGTGCTGATGCGAGTCCTGCTCCCGACCCCGACCGTCCTACGATTCACAAAGAAAAGCCCCCGGTCGATTCCACCAGCCCGGTCCTGCACAAACACGACGATCCAAACACAGACGACGGCGAACACTCCAGCTTCACCGATCCTGATCGCCCGCGCCTGATGCGCGGGAGGCCGACGGGCGGCGGCGCTGACGTGCTGCCAACGCTGCTTGGATTTCCGCCTGACATGCAGCAGGCCGTGGCCGTATCTGATGCCAAATCCCGCCCTGAACATTCGTGGGATTACACCTGGGCCAACCCCGATGACGAAGGCAAGATGAAAGCGGCACTGGAAGATATCGCGCGAGACGCGCTTGGCCTCAAGACACCCCCTCCCCCTGCCCCCAAACGCGCCTCCACCCGTAAACCCATCAAGCGAGTGCCCCCGGCAGAACCCCCCGCACTTGAGGATGAGAAGTTCCGTGTCTTCGAACTCGCCTACGGCTCCGGTGCAACCATGGTTCTTTCGGCGCACACAGGCGGTTCTCCCAGGGAGCAGAAGTTCGTCACCCTGATTGCCCAGCCCGATCTGTACGGCAGTCCCCTGGTCCTGCTGAAAAGCGTCACCGACGGGGCTCACCTGGACGAAACACAGCAGATGCGCCTGGTGGACGCGGTCGACGCTATGGCAGATAACCGGGGCGAACTGCTCTTCGAACTGCGGGGCGCAAGCCAGCGCCAGTTCGCTCTTTACCGTGTGCTGCGCGGCACGGCTGAAAAGATCTTCACGACCGGAGGCGGGGAGTTCGGCTCGGCTGCCGGGGATTAGAGTCTTCCACGGATATCACAGGATTTAGAACCTCGGTCCGACGTTCAAATCAACAGTAAACTGCCGGTTTTTTGGCATCGCCAAAGTCGATTAGTAACTTTTGTGACAATCGTTTGCGGTTTGTAGCTAGAAAAACCTTGTCTCCTATACAATTCAGGAAGAAAGTGGCAGTAACAGCAGCGATTTCCAGAGAGATTTGAATTCAAGCTTTAAGACTGAAGCCGACGCAACCATTCCGGCCTTTGACGACTCTTTCTATCGTTAGAGAATGAACACTCGGTAGCGGCGGTCCGTCGAAAGGCTGACAAACCCTATCCCTCTAGATAATCGCAAGCACCCTCATTAAAGGATTTAGCAACGAATGGCGTCAGTTCTGACCGCACCGTCCCCGGACCGCTCGACCCAACCTTCAACCGAAGAACTAACGAGGTCGCACGAAGCCGCGCCCAAGACCGTACTGCACAATGTGGCTGCGCGCGATTTTGCTCGCATGGGCCGAACCGCCACGGTCAAAGAGGGCCTCAATTGGGTCACTCTGATCACCATCGGTATTTTTCATGCCGGCGCTCTTGCAGCGTTCTTCTTTTTTAGCTGGCAACGCCTCGCCGTCATGGCAGTTTTGTATGTTCTCGCCATCAACGTGGGAATCGGCATGTGCTATCACCGCCTGCTGACGCACCGCGGATACCACACTCCGAAGTGGATTGAGTACATCATGAGCGTCTTCGCCACGATGTCGCTTGAGGGTGGACCAATTTTCTGGGTCGCCACACATCGGGTACATCACCAACTCAGTGATCAGGAAGGCGATCCGCACACGCCGCGCGAAGGCAAATGGTGGGCGCATACCGGCTGGATTTTCTTCGGCGAGGCTCTCCACGCAAAAACAAACGTCTTGAAGAAGTACTGCCCGGATCTCTACCGCGACAGGTTCCATATCTGGCTCAGCAAGTATCACTGGCTGCCCATTACGGTCAGCGGAATCCTGCTGCTCGTGGGCGGTTGGATCTGGGGTGGATGGGAGAATGCTCTTGGAATGGTTCTCTGGGGAGTGCTTCTCCGCGTGACCCTCGGTCTGCATGCCACTTGGCTCGTGAACTCGGCGACACACCTCTGGGGCAGTCGTCGCTTTGAGACGCGCGACGACTCGCGCAACAGCTGGTGGGTTGCGCTTTTGACCGGGGGCGAAGGGTGGCACAACAACCACCACGCGCATCCTGTTTCCGCGCGACATGGATTGAAATGGTACGAGGTCGATCCGAACTTCTGGGGCATCTGGTTGCTTTCGAAGCTCGGCCTGGCGAAGAAGATCCAAGTGGCCAAGTACGATCCCGCGAATCCCAAGCCTGCCGGGCTATAAAATACGCTCATGATTGGAACAGACCAGGTTGTAAACGGAATCTGGGTGAGTGCAATCCTCATCCTGCTCGGCCTTATCCCTGGTCTGTATCAGTGCATTATCAGCGGCATTTCCAATGCATCAAACCTCATTCCGCTTCAGGTCGCGTTCACACGCACGCATTTGAAGAACAAGGTCTCGCAGCCGCGGTGGTTCGCCGCGGCGGGCGGGGCCATCTTGCTGATCACGTTCGCTGCTTATCTCCTCTAGGTCCACCCCGTTGGAAGAATGGAACCTGGTCCAGGTTGTGGAGCCAGAGTCGCGTCGTCTCTCGCAATGACGGCGTGCCTGCGGGTAATCTGTCCTTTTCATTCGAGAAGGAGACATGCGCATGAGCAGTGGGAAACGAGTGGCGGTTGTCACGGGCGGAGCGCAGGGGATAGGTCGGCGGACGTCGGAGGTGCTTGCAGATCGTGGATTCCGCGTCGCCATCATCGATCTCCAGGAGCCGAAAGCCGCGGTGCAGGCAGTTGAGTCGCGCGGCGGGGAAGCGCTGTGGTTCACCGGTGACATTTGCCGCGAAGAAGTTGTGGAGGAGTTTGCTGGTAAGGTTTTCGAGCGCTTCGGCAGGGCGGATGTATTGGTGAACAACGCGGGCATCAGTCTGATCCGCGCTGCCGAGGACACCACGGCAGCCGAGTACCGCCGAGTGATGGAAGTGAATCTTGTGGCGCCTTTCCTAATGGCCCGGGCCTTTGGTCGCAGGATGCTCGACTCGGGCAGCGGTTCGATCGTGAATGTGGCCTCAATTGCCGGTCTTGTCGCCGTTGCGGACCGCGCTGCCTATAACGCATCGAAGCACGGGCTGGTTGGACTCACACGAACCCTTGCCGCGGAGTGGGGTGGGCGCGGCGTGCGGGTGAATGCGGTGTGCCCCGGTTGGGTGAAGACGGAGATGGATGCGGCCGATCAGGCCGGTGGCAGCTACAGCGACGCCGATATCATGCAGCGCGTGCCGATGGGGCGGTTCGCGCGTCCCGACGATGTTGCGCGGGCGATCGCATTTCTTGCTGATGATGCAGAAAGCGGATTTGTGAACGGCCACACCCTGACTGTGGATGGTGGGTGGAGTTCCGATGGGAGTTGGGAGTCAGTGCGGTTGAGCAAGCGTTAGCGCAATGCTGCTTTTCTAGTTTCGAAACTTGGCTCGTATCCACAGAGTGGCAAAGAGGGGCAGGGCAACCAGAAGGGTGACCAGTCCCACCGGGAGGCCCACGTAGAGATAGCTGTCCGCGTAGTTCACCGTGTGATGGCCGAAGAGATTCCAGGCGAGCAGGGCGAAGATGGCCAGTGTGGTGGTGAGGAAGAAGGCGAAGAAGGCCGAGGCGAACGAGAGCAGCAGGCTTTGGAAAAGGCTGAAGCCTTGCAGTGGAAATCCAAGGAACGTTCCGCCGGGATGGCGCTGGGTATGTGCGGAATGCATCGTGGAGGGGACCTCTCTCGTCTAGAATACAGTTTTATGCAGAGCAGCGCGCAAATCGAGTTATGGCCGGCGGAGCGGGTTGCAGCCCAGGTGCTGATGCTCAATGCGGCCAACGGGCTATCCTATGCTCCCTGGGGCGAAACGCGCGTTGAGAACGATCTGGAGCGGCTGGTTGGTTCTGTGCCGGCTGTAATGGCGCCCGCACTCAAGAACCGCGCGTACTATTTTGTGCCCCTGGCAATCGCGGACACGGGCGAGACGCTGATCGCGCCGTCGTACACTGTGGAACTTGGTGATCGCGCAGTCTGCCATCGGAATGCGGCGTTTGGCGCCACCGAGGCAGTGTTCCTGTCAACAAGGCTAGTAGAGGATCGGTTCGGGCTGGCCTTTGAGTTCTTCATCAATGTGGCGCATAACTTTGTGGATGCAGCCGGTGTGCCGGAGAGCTTCTCGCAACTCGTGTGGTCGCAGGCTGAGGCCCAGGTGAGGGGTGAGACGAGCCAGGATGCGTGGGAGTCTCGGCGCCGGTCAAAGGACGTGAACGGAGCGAAGACGATTGACGAGCGGGCTCGTAGCACGTTCTATGATGCTTCGTTCTCGGACGCGCTCGCGATCTACATGCTTTCTCTTGCGGTGGATTTCGACTATCACGACCTGCGGGAGCGCGAGTACCCCCTGCTTGCGGCTCCGGCACTGGCAGAGCGACTGCGGCATGTCGCCGGTCTGTTTCCGGCGAACGCGGGGTACGAGTTCCAGATTCTTTATCGGCGCAAGGGGTAGCGAAATCCGTTCGGAGTAGAAAGCCCGGGCTCTATCTTCGGTTTCGATCAGACACTTAGACAGGATGCCGATTTGGAAATCTCTGACTAGCGGTTTGAGTTCAGGATTGTTTGGATCTGCTGGACGTGGTTGGCGTCGTGACCCGCCATGTGTCTGACCAGATCGCGAACCGTGATGCGGCCGCGCTCGGCATGGATTCCGGAGCAGTCCCACTGTTCGGGCGAAAGTGTTCGCAAAAATTCCAGGTTCGCGTTGCGCAGAAGTCGGAAGAGAGCGAGTGAATCGTGCGGATCTCGGCCGGGATAGTTGCCGAGCCTTGCCCAGAGATCCTGGTCGAAGCCAGCAAGGGCAATTCCGCTGTGCTCGGCCATCTGGCGATAGCGCCAGGCGGTTGCGATTTCGTCTTCGGCGAGATGGGCGAGGATTTCGCTGATGGACCATTTGTTCGTGGCGGGTCTGGTGGTGAGCCGCTCACCGGGGATGTTGGCGATGAGGTCAGCCAGCAGAGTGGGTGTCTGCGCCTGTGCAATGAGCGGGTCTTTGGCTGCGGCGAGTTCGCGAATTCGTGTCAGGTAGTCGGACGTGTCGGGCATGCAGTTGGTCTCTAATGTAGCGGAAAGTGGACAGCAAGGACCATAGATTAGCGCGCATTGCCCGTGTCTCAAGAACCAAAGCCCGGGTACTCACTGTCATCTGTCACACCAGCTGAGAACGCGGAGAGCACGCAGGGTGTTCCAGCGGCTGGGTTCGCCTGCTTGTTCGCCAAATTTGATGGAGAGCGCTTCATCGTAGGAGCGATCAAGGGCCCAGCAGCCATCAAGCTGTCGTTTGCTGTGGAGGATGTGAATGGCGCCGCGGAGACGCGGGTCGGTTGGATCGTGACGGGCGGCTCTGAGGTGGTCGAGGGCGCGAAGGATGTCGTAGTGGTAGCGGGGCGGGAAGGCGAGCTCGAGGAATTCGGGATTGGCGATCTCTCCGGTGGAGAGGCGGCGGAAGAGATGGCGATCCAGGAGATAGGCTTCGCCGCGATGGCGGGCGGCTGCTACGTTGGCTGCCATGGGATGTGTGGGGGCCATGGCCCTTTCATATTCGAGCAGGCCTTCGAGGACGCAGATGGTCGTGTGGAACGAGGAGCGGGTGCTCTTGGGCGCTTCGCAGTTCCAGCCGCCATCAGGAAGCTGCTCGCCGAGGAGTCGGTGCGCCAGTATCTCGTTGGGATGGCCGAAGTAAGCGCCGAATGCGAGGACGCCGCCGTTGATGCAGGGCTCCTCTTCGCCTTCGAAGAAGGGATTGCCGCCGGGTTTACACCCGTGCCTTCCATCCACCGGAGCCGGGCCGTAATCAGGAGGACGCAAGTCCCAGCAGCCGGGATAGTCGTTCCAGCGCAGGTTGGTTTCGGCGCGGGCTACTGCTGATTTGACGGCATGATGGTTCGCGTCGATGCCCGTTGCGCGGAGAAGCTGAAATGTGAACAGGGTTGTAAGCCAGACGGGAGCGTCAGGACGGCGCCACGAGCCATCGGGTAGCTGGCTGGCGAGAATTTCAGCACCAATGCCTTCATGTGGGATCCGGTCGCGTTCCGCGGTGATGGCGTCTGATGGAGTGTCGGTGAGATCGCGCAGCGCCTGCCAGCGGATGGCCGGGTCGGATTTGAGGAGCCAGTCGAGGGCGGTTGGGGTGTCCACCGGGTTGATGGTAATTTACGGAAGTCAACTGTCTCTGCAGGTGGTGGCCGAAGATAGCTCCAAACCTGCTCAATCAAGGCTATTGGCGAGCCAGGCTGGTCCAGACTTCCGTACGGCGGTGATGCGTCTTAAGACGGCTCTGGGCATTGGCAGTTGCGGTTATTACGCATCAAAGAATTGATCTCACTGCGGCGGCAGAAGCATCGCCGCTACCGTCTCTCCAGCAACTCCGTGCAAGGTAGGGTTCGAAGAGAAAGAGACGCGAGAGCGACTGAATGGAGAAGCATGCGCGTCACTGTATCGCATCATGGTCGGAAAGAGGAAATTGTGCGGTCTCTCGATCGCTCATTTGACGATCTGTTTAAGGGCTTCGGAGCTGTTCCGATACAGATCGTGAATGAGTCGAGGAGGTGGACCGGGAGCAGAATGGACTTCTCTTTCAATGCGAAGATGGGGATCGTCAGCACCCCGATAAAGGGGTTCATCGACGTGACAGACAGGGACGTAACGGTGGACGCAGACCTGGGGTGGCTGGAAAGACTGTTCCCCGCAAACCAGACAAAGGCAGCACTGGAGGGGCGAGTCAAAGGATTGCTGACTTAAACAGCAGCTATTCACGGCGAAGCAGGCCGGACTTGCCCGATGGCGTTTACTCGAGAACCAGAAATAAATGACCATCGAAGACCAACCGGCCAAATGCGAATCGTATGATGGACGTCGTAGGCTTTGGCTTGACCAGCCTTCAACCAGCCGGATAGCCTCGATAGGAACGGGAGTAGATCCCGGCCGGAGCCGTCGCAGCATCTGGGTACATACCGAACGATGTACTCATTCTTCCCGATGTTATCGCCCCTGCTAGCATACATAAGTTCGACACGATGCAATTCAACCTGGGTAGATCGCTGTTCAAAGCACCCAAGCCTAACTCTGGAGATGTGAAATGACTGCAAAGCTCCTTTTTGGAATAGCCCTGAGTCTTGTTTCGGTTTCGTGCGCTGCCCAGGTAACACCTGCTATCACCTATCGTTCTCCGCTATCGACCTCACTTGGCGGAGGGGTGAACTATTCGTCAGGTGATTGGGGGACCGCTGACATCAACAGGTGGGGACCTTCAGCGTGGGCCACCGTAACTGTTTGGCATGACCTCAGCGTGATTGCTGAAGGTCACTCGATGATCTGGGGTGGAAACCAGGCGGCTTCCCAATTCAAATACTTTACCGGTGGAGGCGGCCTGATCTATACCTCGGATTACTGGGGCAGGTTTCAACCTTTCGTCAAGGGCGAAGCCGGATTTGCAAGCCTGACCCACCCGCCGAATGGCACGGGCCATTTGCACGAAACACGCAATATCTGGACTGTCGGCGGAGGGGTGGAATACCACACAGCGGGGCATCTGTGGACGCGAGTGGGTTATTCGTACGATTTCTTCCCTGGATTTCATAGCACGATCACCAACCAGTACCACAGTCTGACTCCGCACGGGTTTACTTTTGGCGAGACGTATCGTTTCGGCCCATCGGGAACTCGTTTCTAATTCAAATCGCGCAAGCAAAGATCTGAGCGTAGCGCCGCAGTGTGTCGTTCGTGCGGCGCAGCGCCATCTTCGTGACCTGGAGCAGCGCTTGATTTAGCCTGCAAAAAGATTTGTTTGAAGGAACTCGTTTCGGAATTTGCCCGTGGGGTCGTGGCGGTTAAGGAAGGCTTTGAACTCGGGGAGACGGGTGTACTCGGACTGGATCTGCTGAGGCGGGATCGTGAAGAGTTTGGCCCAGTGGGGACGCGGGGCGAATGGCTTTAATTGTGCTTCAATCTGCGGCAGGATCTGCTTGACGATGTCCCACTCGGGTTTCCAGGTGAAGTGAATGGCCAGAGAGTCGCGCTGATAGGCGGTGCTCATCCACAGGCCGTCGGCGGCGATGGTGCGGAGCTCTGTGACGAAGAGGTGTCGCGTGATCTTGTCCTTGAGCTTTTCGACGGCCAATATGGCTTCGTATCCGTGCTCGCGGGGGACGAAGTATTCGGTTTGTAGTTCCCGACCGCTGGAGTGAATTCCATTTTGAAGTGCGGCAGGCGCTGATACCAGGGCCCCGGAATTCCCAGCTGCTCTGTGCAGCTCTCGGCGGGGTGGCCAGCGATGGGATGCAACTTCTCAGTTGCGCGTTTGGCGTTGTAGAAGTCCGGAGCAGGATTGTGAGTCTCGCCCGCTGCGAGGCGGCGTTTGATCCAGACCTGGGTAGCGCGGTGGTTCTGCCAGTCGGTGAAGAGGCTGACGCTGTATCCGGCGCCGAAGATCCCGTCGAAATTGCGTTCCAGTTCGGAAAACGAGAGGTTCTGGTAGACGGTCTGAGCGACCTGGAACGTCGGCTGGAGGTCCAGGGTGACGCGGGTGACGATTCCGACGGCGCCGAGGCCGACGACTGCGGCGGCGAACTGGTCTCTATCTCTGTCGCGGGACAGATGGAGGACGTCACCGGTGGCGGTGACGATTTCGAGGGCGCGAACGGGAGTGGCAAGGTTGCCGTTGTGCAGGCCGGAGCCATGGGTTGCGGTGGCGATCGCACCGGCGACGGAGATATGCGGGAGCGATGCGAGATTGTGAAGGGCGTAGCCCTTAGCGTCGATGACGGGGGCGAGCTGGCCGTAGCGGACTCCGGCGCCGACCATGACGGTGCGGGCATGTTCGTCAATCTCGATCGCATTGAGATTGGCAAGGGAGACCTGGTTCTGGTTGCTGTCGGCGATGCGGTTGAAGGAGTGGCGCGAGCCGAGGGCGCGGACCTTTGCACACTTTTTTGCGCATTCGCGGACTTCGTCAAGGTTAGCGGGAGTGTGGACGTGATCGGTGCTGTAGTGGATGTTGCCGGCCCAGTTCTCGTGGGGTGCGGGTTGCTGAGCATGTGGCTGCTGTGAAGCAGGCTGGGCTAAGGCGAAACGAGAGGCGATGGCGCCGGCTACCAGTGCTCCTGAGGATTTGAGAAATTC
>Ga0068856_100007627_pt1 | contig 10558 bp, 6 predicted proteins | sample KBSCornC62_FD_66595 | JGI IMG/M metagenome (GOLD analysis project Ga0068856, IMG submission 66595) | Corn rhizosphere microbial communities from Kellogg Biological Station, Michigan, USA - KBS Corn C6-2 | ecosystem: Host-associated > Plants > Roots > Rhizosphere > Soil ... | reverse complement strand
CGCCGGGGACCAGCAGCATGACCACTGACCCGCTATCTCTCCCCCCGGAAGGACAGGCAGACACCACCGGCAGCCGCTGGGCCGCTATCAAACAACTCTTCGAGGCGGCGCTCGCATTAGAAAGTGCCGAGCGCGACACCTTTCTTCAACGGGAGTGCGGCGGCAATGAAGAAATCAGGCGGGAGGTGCTGTCGCTGCTGGCGGCCTACGAGGAGACAGGCGACTTCCTGGAAAGCCCGTTGGGCTCGGCCCGGTCGCTGCTCGAAACGCCCGTACAAACTGCATCGGAAGAACCGGTTGTATTGGGAACCCGCCTTGGAGCCTACCGGTTAGAGAGCGAGATTGGCCAGGGTGGAATGGGCGCGGTCTATCTGGCCACTCGCGCCGACCGCGAATTCGATAAACGTGTAGCCATCAAGCTGATCCGCGAGGGCGCCGCCAGCGAGTTCGCCATCCGCCGGTTTCGCAACGAGCGGCAAATTCTCGCCCGGCTTGAAAACGGCTATATCGCACGGCTGATCGACGGAGGCACCACCGAAAAAGGACTTCCGTACTTTGTCATGGAGTACGTGGACGGCCAACCGGTGACCCAATATTGCGATGCTAATTCGCTTCCGGCCAGAGACCGCTTACAGCTGTTTCTGAAAATCTGTTCCGCCGTCCAATACGCCCACGAACGCAACATCGTACATCGCGATCTGAAGCCGGGCAACATCCTGGTGAAACGGGACGGATCCCCAAAGCTGCTCGATTTCGGTATCGCGAAAATCATGGGGGCGGAGATTTCCAAGGGCAACTACGAAGCGACGATCGCCGGCTTCCGCATGCTCACGCCGGCTTATGCCAGCCCCGAACAGATGCGGGGCGATCCGGCGACTGCAGCGAGCGATGTCTATTCACTCGGTGTGATTCTATACGAACTGCTGTGCGGCACGCGGCCTAATCTCAGTACTTTCGAAAGCCGTGTTTCCGATAGCGACCGCACCCAGGACGCGCATCTGTCGCTGCATCTGCGGACGATTGTGTTCAACGCGATTCGCCTGGATCCGCGCGAAAGATATCCCTCGGTAGAAGCGCTTTCGACCGACATCCGGCGCTACTTGAGCGGCTCGCCACCACAGAGCGCTTCGCACGCGGCGCTTGCCCGGCAAGAACAGACCGGCAGGGTTTCGATAGCCATTCTTCCGTTCCGGGTATTGGGAGATCAGAGCAACAGCAACGGCTTTCTCGCCTCGGGCGTAACCGATGCTTTGATTACCCGCTTGAGCCGCCTGGAGCGGCTCTCCATCCCGCCGCCCAGCGCAGTCTTGAAGTACTCAAACGGTATTGAGGCCGTCCGCGCCGCCAATGACTTGCATGTCCAATATGTGCTCGAAGGCTCGATTCACATGGCGGGCGAGTATGTGCGCGCCAGCGTCCAGCTCGTTTTCGCAGAGGCGGGTATCGCCGTCTGGGCCGCGCAGTTCGACGAGCAGGCGAAAGACCTGCTGAAATTTGAGGATTCGATTGCCGAGCAGGTGGCCAACGCGCTGATACCGCATCTGACCGGCGAAGAACGGGAGCAGTTAGCTCGATCCGGAACGCTGAGCAGTCGCGCGCATGAAGCTTATCTGCGCGGCCGTTGGCACTGGAGCCGCAGCGCAGCCAACCAGGAGGAACTGGCGAAGGCGCTGGTGTGCTTCATGGAAGCGATTGCGGACGATCCGAAGTATGCCCGCGCGCACGCCGGCGTGGCGGATTACTACCTGCGCCTGGGCTTGTGGGGCGGTTTACCGCCCGCTGAGAGTTTTGCGGCAGCGCTCCAGTCGGCTGAAACCGCTGTTCAGCTTGATCCGGGCCTCGGTGAAGCGCACGCTTCGCTAGCCTTTGCGCTCTGGGCGTATCGCAGCGACTATGCGGGCGCCGAACAGCATTTCAACCTGGCGATTATCCGCAATCCCGATTACGCCAGCGCACATCACTGGTTTGGCCTGCTCAATTCTGCGCGCAATCGTCCGGAACTCGCCATCGCGAACCTGGAGCGCGCTCGCAAGGTCGACCCCAACTCACCGGTGATTGCCGCCGCACTGGGCTTCGTGTACTACAACGCGCGGAACTTCGATACGGCACTCCGGCTGTTGCTGGATGCCGCGCGCGAATTGCGAAAATCGCCCGTAATTCAGGAGATGCTCGTCTGGTGCTATTTGCAGACGGGCCAGAATGTGCAGGCACGCGAAGCGGCCAGACGGGCCGCGGAATTGAGCGACCGCAGCGCCGCCTCGCTGGCCGCGCTCGCGCAAGCCGAAGTCGCCTGCGGCAATTCGCCTGGTGCGGCAGTCCTGCGCGATGAGATCGAAGAGGCCGCGAAACAGCGATATGTTTCCGGCTACGATCGAGCGGCGGCGTTTCTGGCGGCCGGCCAGGCGCAAGACGCTCTTCGCTGCCTGGAGCAGGCGGCGGGGGATCACGATTGGTGGGTGAGTTGGCTAGCGGTTGATCCGCGTTGGGATCGGCTGCGCGGCGAGGCCCGCTTCAAGCGACTTGTGGCAAAAGGCCAAGCCCAGACAAATATCCGGCGGGCACGCATCTCCTATACCGGGTGGGCGGCTATTGCTGCATTCCTGGCGATCGTTTGCGCCGGTATTTGGTGGACTGCGGATCGCGGGCCTGTCCCATTTTCCGACTTGAAATTCACCAAGTTGACATCGAACGGTATCGCTGATGCCGCCGCCATTTCGCCGGATGGCAAGACTCTCGTCTACTCTACAATGCACGGAGCCTCCACCGGAATGTTGCGCCGAGATTTAGCTACGGGACGATTCACAGAGCTTACTCCGCCGCTATCCGGGAACGTGAGCGGATTGGGCTTCACCTCAGGCGGCACGGAAGTGGCGTTCGTCAATTTTCCGCCTAAGCAGCCCGCAAACCGCCAGCTCTACATCGTCCCGCTCACAGGCGGAGCGCCGCGCCGTGTATTGGGAACTTTCCCCGGACCAGTCTCGCTATCGTTCGATGCCAAGCACACGGCTTCGGTTGAAGGAAACGAACCCGAGGGCCAGGACGAACTATGGATCTCGGACACGGACACAGGCCAGCGCCATATGCTCGCGTCCTACAAGTACCCGGAACGCTTTGTCCGAACGGCCAAACCTGCCTGGTCGACGGACGGGCGGTTCCTTGCCTATGCGGTGGAACAGCGGGATGCCAAGGGCTTTCTGGTGCGGATCTTCGCGATTGACGTCAAAACCGGTACAAAACATAACGTGAAGTCGCCCCGATGGCAGATCGTCCAGAGCATGGTCTGGACTCGCAACAAGTCGGCTTTGGCGTTGGTCGCCCAGGAACAGGAATCCTCTTTTCAGCAGATCTGGTACGTGCCGTATCCGCGCGGTGAGGCCCGCCGTATCGGCAACGATTTCGAGAGTTACTACGGCATGAGCCTGACTGCCGACGATTCCCAAATGGTCTCGGTCGAAGCGCAAACCGAGTCCAACATTTACGTCACCAAGGCGAGCGACTGGGAGCACGCCGTTCAAATCACACCCGGCAGCGGCCGCTATTTCGATATTTCCTGGACGGCCGACGGCCATATCCTATACGCGTCCGACGCGCGCGGCTCCGCGGACATTTGGGTGATGAATGATGATGGAACCGGCGAGCGGCAACTCACATCGGGCTCCGGAAGGAATTATGCACCCGTTTCCTCTTTCGATGGCAAAGCGATCGCGTTTCATTCCAATAGAAGCGGCAACTGGCATGTTTGGCGGATGAATCCGGACGGCAGCAATCCGCGCCAGCTCAGCGTAAGCCTGCGCGATGGAAACTGGCCGCAGTTCACCAGGAATGGCCAATTCGTGATTTTTCATCAGTCGGACACCAAAGGCGCATTTAACCTCTGGAAAGCTTCCGCCGATGGAGGAGGAGCCGCACGGCTCACTAACGCCGCCGTGATGCATCCGGCAATCTCACCTGTAGACGATAAAATAGCCGCCTGGTACAGCCCTACGGCTACGAATCCGCACTGGCAACTCGCGGTTTTTTCTCCGGAAGGTGGAGAGCCTTTGCGAACCTACGCTCCCACACCCGAGGCAAAGCCGGACACAGCCTTACGCTGGACGCCGAAAGGGGACGCGATTGCTTTCATCGACTATGCCAACGGCGTTTCCAATATTTGCCTGCAGCCAATTGACGGCCGTCCGCCAAGGCGCATCACGTCGTTTACGTCGGGCGATATTTACGCCTTCGATTGGGCCCGGGATGGACGCTTGGTTTATTCGCGCGGGCTGATCTCGGCCGACGTAATCCTTATTCACGACAGAAAATCCGGCCATGAGTGAAATTCCGGAAGAGGTGACCCGGCTGCTGGCACGCTGGGGTCAAGGCGATCCAAACGCGCTTGAAGCGCTGACGCCACTGGTATACAACGAGCTTCGCCGGCTGGCCAAGGCGTATCTCAGGCGTGAGCGGCCGGACCACACCCTGGAAGGAACGGCGCTGGTGCATGAGGCGTATTTGCGGCTCGTCGACCAGCGCGCCGGGATGGAATGGCGGAACCGCAATCACTTCTACGCGCTCGCGGCAGAGCTTATCCGGCGAATTTTGGTCGATCATGCACGTGCGCGCGTGGCCGCCAAGCGCGGTGGAGACTCGTTCAAGCTCTCGTTGAGCGATGCGATGGAGCCCGCGGACGAAAAGGACGTGGATCTGGTGGCGCTGGACGATGCTCTCGCTCTGCTGGCGCGCAACGATCCTCAACAGGGACGCATAGTTGAATTGCGCTACTTTGCCGGTCTGACGATCGAAGAAACGGCGGACGCCCTGGAAATTTCCCCGGCCACGGTGAAGCGCGATTGGACCGTGGCAAAAGCATTTCTTAAGCGGGAAATGCTTCGGCGGTGAGCCAAAACGCCCTCGCTCTGCGCATATATAGGCGAGGACAAAAATGGGCACCGCCCTACTTTCTTTACAACAAACTTCCACCGACTCCCGCCTGGCTCGCTCAATCTGGTTCCGGGGAGCGCTTATTACGGTGCACGCCGATTCCGAAGACACGAACGGCAAATTCGCGCTCTTCGAAGTGAGCGGATGTCCGGGCGGCGAGCCGCCGCTGCATATTCATGAAAATGAAGACGAGATGTTCTACGTGCTGGAAGGCCGCCTGCACGCTTTTCGCAGTGGCGAAGAAATGACGCTCGATCCTGGCGATTCGGCGTTTCTACCACGCCGCGTGCCGCATACGTTTAAAATTGTTTCCGGTTTTGCGCGTGCGCTCGTCTACGTCACGCCCGGCGGCTTCGAAGGTTATTTTCGTGACTTAGGCGAACCGGCCGACAAACTGGCGCTGCCTAATTACGTTCCATTGCTGAGCATTCCGGAGATGGTGCGCGTCGGTAACCGGTACGGGCTGACGTTCCTGCCTTAGTCCGAAATAAAAGCGAGCATTTTCTGATGGAACTGCTCTGCGGCCTGTGGGTCGGGCGTGATTACCAGTACGGTGTCGTCGCCCGCCACGGTTCCCAGGACCTCATCCAGTTCTCCTCTGTCGATTGCGATGGCAAGGGAGTTGGCATTACCGGGGGAAGTCTTGACCACCACGAGATTCTGCGCCACCCGGATGTCTTGCATGTAGTCGTCCACCACACCGGCCAAATCGGGTCCGCCCTTTTCAGCCGCTAACTGGCGGTAGCCATCCGCCGTTTTGACCAAACCAATTTCACGCATGTCGCGTGACAAGGTCACCTGCGTTGTTTGAACGCCGCGTTGCCCGAGTTCGCGCGCCAGTTCTTCCTGCGTGTAAATGCCCTTCGAGCGGACAATCTGCAAGATCTGACCCTGGCGAAAACTCTTATTCATGGAGTGTGGATTCGGTCCTCGAGACCTTTTAGCCTTCCAGTTGCTTCCGCAAGAGCCCGCGCCACTGCCGCCGGGGCAGTGCCGCCTTCGAGCTCCCGGCTCTTCATGCCCTCGATAGGATTCAGTAGACGTGCCATCTCGGGCTTGAATTCCGGAGCGAACGCAGCCAGCTCCGCACCGCTCCATTGCGACGGTTTCCTGCCGTTCTTGACGCTTTCGAGCACAAGCCGCCCGACAATCTGATGCGCGCGATGAAAGGCGGTTCCATTGCGCGCCAGCTCTTCGGCCAGATCCGTCGCAACTACCCAACTTTCTTCCGCCGCCGCTGCCGGTTTGGCGGGATGTAGAGTCAGCGACTGGGCTACCGTTTTCGCCATGGCAAGCGCGCCTGAGGTCTGCTCGAACGCCTCGAACAGAGGTTCCTTGTCTTCCTGCATGTCGCGGTTATAGGTCATTGGAAGACCTTTCATCGTGATAAACAGCGAAGTGAGCGCGCCGAAAACGCGGCCCGTCTTGCCCCGAATCAATTCCAGCGAGTCCGGATTTTTCTTTTGCGGCATAAGGCTCGACCCGCTGGTGACACCATCGCCTAGCGATATCCATTCAAATTCTTCGCTCGAATAGAGAATCCAATCTTCCGAAAGCCTGCTGAGGTGCAACATGATGGTGCTCGCAGAATACAGAAAATCGAGAGCGAAATCGCGATCGCCGGAAACATCCATGCTGTTGCGTGTGATCGCGGGAAATCCCAGATCATGCGCTATAGCGCCGCGATCGAATTGAAATCCGCTGCCCGCGAGCGCGCCCGATCCAAGCGGCAACACGTTAGCTCGCGCGCGGGCCTGCTCCAGGCGTTCGAAATCGCGTGAGAACATCTCAAAGTACGCGAGTAGATAGTGCGGCCAAAGCACTGCCTGCGCACGGCGCAAATGCGTGTAACCGGGGATCACCGCTGCTGGATATTTTTCGGCCAACTCGAGCAGAGCACCCATCAACTCCAATAGGCCAATGAGAAGCGTATCGGCCGCTGTACGCAGGTACAGGCGTGTGTCAAGCGACACCTGCTCGTTGCGGCTACGTCCGGTGTGGATTTTCCCGGCGAGATGGCCTACCTTTTCTCCGAGTTTCCGGATGACAAAAGTATGAACATCTTCATCGGTGGCGCCCTCGAAATAACTGGCCTCGCGGGCCTCGCGCCCGATTTCTTCAAATGCCTGAATCAGTCGGTCGCGCTCGGTGGTGGTCACGATGCCCGCGCGCGCTAGCGCGTTCGCAAAAGCCCGCGAGCCCTCGATATCTGCAAAGACTAATCTCCGGTCGAAATCGAGCGACCCGGAAAACCGTTCAAATACTTCGGATGGTCCCGATTCGAATCTGCCGCCCCAAAGCTTCATCGCCGCTATTTCTGAAGCGAGGCGCGCACCTTGATCGGCAATCCAACCAGGTTGATAAAGCCCAGCGCATCTTTCTGGTCGTAGCTTGCGCCCATCGTGAAACTGGCAATATCCAGGCTATACAGTGAATTCGGACTTTTGCGGCTGACCGGCTCGAGCGTGCCTTTGTAGAGGTGCATCGTGATTTCGCCGCTCGCCGGCTCGGTGACCTTCTCGAAAAAGGCATCCAGCGATTCGCGCAGGGGGGTAAACCAGAGTCCGTTGTAGACCATCTCGGCGTAATCGAGCGCCAGCTTTTGCTTGTAATGGAGCGTAGGGCGGTCGAGCGTGAGCGCTTCCAATTCGCGGGCCGCCGCCATAAGGATGGTACCGCCCGGTGTTTCATAACAGCCGCGCGATTTCATTCCGACAAAGCGATTCTCCACCAGATCGATCCGCCCGATTCCATGCTCTCCGCCGATCTTATTCAGCTCTTCCAGCAATGCCACGCCACTCAGCTTGTGTTGTCCGTTCAGCGAAACTGGAGCGCCGTTCTTGAATCCGATCGTTACGTCCACCGCTTTCGCGGGGGCGTCGGCCGGACTCTTCGTAAGCATCCAGATATGCTCGGGCGCCGCATTGGCCGGATCCTCCAACTCGCCGCCTTCGTGCGAAATGTGCCAGATGTTTCGGTCGCGGCTGTAAATCTTCGTGGTCGACTGCGCGATCGGTACTTTGTGCGCGGCGGCGTATTCAATAGCATCTTCGCGCGAGACGATATCCCACTCACGCCACGGAGCAATAACGTTCAAGTGCGGCGCAATGGCTTTGTAAGTGAGTTCGAACCGCACCTGGTCGTTGCCTTTACCGGTGCAGCCGTGCGCCAGGGCATCGCAACCTGTTTTCAATGCGACTTCGGCCTGGCGCTTTGCGAGCAGCGGCCGCGCAATTGAAGTACCGAGCAGATATTTGTTTTCGTATACAGCGCCTGAGCGCACCAGCTTCCACAGATAGTCGGTTACGAACTCCTCGCGCATGTCTTCCACATACACTTCAGAAGCTCCGGTCTTAAGGGCTTTCTCTTTCAGCCCGTCCAACTCTTCACCACCCTGCCCGATATCCCCGCAAACGGCCACGACTTCGCAGCCGTAGTGCTCTTTGAGCCACGGAATGATGATGGATGTATCCAAACCGCCGGAGTAGGCCAGCGCTACTTTTTTTGCTTTGATTTTGTTCATTTCTTCGGGCGTTATTGCAACAGCATTAGTAAGACTGCCTTTTGCACGTGCAGGCGATTCTCGGCCTGGTCAAATGCCACACATTGCTGCGATTCCATGACCTCGTCCGTCACCTCCAAGCCGCGCTTGGCCGGCAGGCAATGCATGAAGAGCGTGTCCTTCCGCGCGTTCGACAGCAACTGATCGTTTACCTGGTAAGGCGCAAAAAGCCTATTTCGCTCTTCGGCCTCGGTTTCCTGGCCCATGCTGGCCCATACGTCGGTATACACTGCGTGCGCAGACTTCACCGCGTGAGCAGGATCACTTGAAATCTCAATTTCCGCTCCCGACTCATGCGCGAATTCTCGAGCTTGTTCGACGATCTGCGTATTCGGACCATATCCCACCGGGGTCGCAACCGACATATGAATGCCCAGCCGCGCCGCGCATAGCAGAAGTGAATGTGCGACATTGTTGCCGTCACCAACGTAGGCGAGCTTTAATCCGCGCAACTTGTCGAACTGTTCCTTCAGAGTCAACATGTCGGCCAGAGCTTGGCACGGGTGGTATAAGTCGCTCAGCGCGTTGACTACCGGAAGCCCGGACCACCGCGCCAACTCTTCAATGGTCTCTTGCGTAAAGGTCCGCGCCACAATTGCCTCCGTCCAACGGGCAAGGTTGCGGGCCACGTCCTTCAATGGCTCGCGCTCTGCTATCAATCCAACCTGCGTGACGCAATCGCCACCAAGCTGCTTGATGGCGAGTTCGAACGTCATGCGCGTTCGCAACGACGGCTTCTCAAACAGCAGGCTGACGTATCGTCCCTTCAGAACGCTCATATATCGCTGTCCGGATTGCTTCACCTGTTGGCTCAGATCGAGAAGAGCAATCAACTGGTCCGTGGACAAATCCAGATCGTGCCGCAAGTTGGCGGCACGAGCATGGGATGCTGGCTGTTGTAGATACGCGGCCATCGAGCTAACCCTCTAGTGAATTTTTATTCACCATAGTGAATATTTACACATTTTGGGTTCGAATCGCAAGCTGCTACTATTCGGGGTTTTTTCTTGCCAGATCTATTAGTCATGAAGTTCGGCGGCACCAGCATGGGCAATGCCGACCGGCTACAAGTCGCCGCCGAGATCATTGCGGAGCAGCACAAGAAACGTCCGCTGGTGGTGGTAGTCTCCGCCATGTCCAAAGTCACGGATTTGCTTCTCGAAACGCTGCGGCACGCCGAGGTCGGAGACCGGCCGGCCGTCGAATCTACCATTGAATCCTTGTCGCGGCGACATCAGGAAGCCTGCCAGGCGCTGGCCGGGGAGGCGTCCGCCGATGTCGAATCGCTGATCGCCGAATTTCGGCGCATTGCCAATGGAATCTTGATGTTGGGCGAGCGACCCCCACGTTCGGTAGATGAAGCGATCGCAATTGGCGAGCGCCTTTCGGCGGCTATCCTTTCGCGGTATCTTCGAACAACGGGTATTCCCGCGGAGGCCGTCAGCGGTGGCGAGGTCATCGTAACGGACGCCGTATTTGGCAATGCAGCCCCGCAGATGCCTGCGACCAAAACGCGGTGTGCCGAGCGTCTGCTGCCGCTCATCGGGCAAGACATTGTTCCGATCGTCACGGGCTTCAACGGTGCCACAGCGGACGGGCGGCCGACCACGCTAGGGCGGGGCGGTTCCGATTTTTCCGCTTCGATCCTGGCGGCCGCGCTGGATGCCGAGGAACTCTGGATCTGGACCGACGTCGACGGAATCATGACAGCGGATCCGCGCATTGTTCCGGATGTCGCGGTGCTCGATGAAGTAACCTACGCCGAGGCCGCCGAACTGGCCTACAACGGCGCGAAGGTTCTGCACCCGCGCACACTCGCGCCGCTGGTGGAAAAGCAAATTCCCGTGTGGAGCAAGAACAGCTTCGCGAGGCATAAACCCGGCACGAAGATAGTCTCGAGCTTCGACGAGCCGAAGGGCGCGCGGGCAGTTACTTCCATGTCGGATGTAGCTCTTGTCTCGATGGAGCCGGCAAATTCCGTCTTGAGTGGAACCAGGCTGATGGCGCGCTCGCTCGACGCCCTGGCGCTCGCCAATGTCGAAATTCTGGTAATCACCAGTTCCAGTTATCGTCAGA
>Ga0068856_100007623_pt1 | contig 10560 bp, 7 predicted proteins | sample KBSCornC62_FD_66595 | JGI IMG/M metagenome (GOLD analysis project Ga0068856, IMG submission 66595) | Corn rhizosphere microbial communities from Kellogg Biological Station, Michigan, USA - KBS Corn C6-2 | ecosystem: Host-associated > Plants > Roots > Rhizosphere > Soil ... | reverse complement strand
TCGCCAAGTTCGAAGGCGTGATCACCCGCAGCGACGGCGAGGGCGACGATCGCCGCGTGCAAATCATCCCCGTGCGCCGCAACACCGGCGCGGCCGGCTCCGCGAACCCGAACTGATCCGCGGCTGACGCAATAGCAGCCGACTCCGAGCTGACCTCACGGTCGCTCGGGGCCGGCCTGCTGCGTCTCGAGCGGATGCGAACTGCATCCGTTGCGCCGCTTCGATCGATTTTGGATTTGGGGCCACGAGGGAACGGGCGCGCGGCCCGTGCTGCTCGACGTTCGGTAACCCAGGCAGACGCGCCGAGTCCTTGCGCCCGCGCCTGCCCGGCCCTGACTACGGGGCACGCGCGGCGGCGTGCCGCGCGCCTACTGACAATAAGTTTCGAGCTCGTTCACCCGCGCGTAGCCGGCTTGGTTGGTCGCGCCCGTCGAAGCCAGGAGCCGCAGCTTGGTCGTGCTCACGGGGCTGAAGGTGAGCGTATTGTGGACTGCCGAATTGCCGGTCACCGAAGCGACCACGGTCCAGGCCGCGCCGTCCCACACCTGGATGTCGTACGCGGCCACCACGTAGCCGTCCGAGGTGTACATCTCCACCCGGCCGACCACGCGCTCGCTCGGGAAGTCGAGCTCGGCCCATTGCGGAAATGCGACCGGCCAGTCATTGGCCCAGCTCTGCGCGCTGTCTTGAACGGTGGTGTTGTTGCCGTCGTTGATGTGCGCCACGTCGTAGCCGGGGTAGGTGGTCGAGGCGCTCGCGCTGGCCCCGAGCGAAGCGTTGGCGCTGCTGTCGCACGTACACGCGCTCGGATCGCCGGTGAAGCCCGGCATGCACTGGCAGACATATGCCCCCTCGGTGTTCACGCATAGGGCGTGAGGCCCGCAGCTGAACGTCTGAAGTGCGCATTCATCGACGTCCGTGCACGTCGTGCCGTCGCCGGTGTAGCCGTCCGGGCACTGACAGCTGAAGCTCCCCGGCGTATTCGTGCACGCCGCGACCGCGGCGCAGTTGGCCGTCTTGTCCGCGCATTCATCGACGTCCGTGCACGTCGTGCCATCGCCGGTGTAGCCGTCCGGGCACTGACAAGTGAAGCTCCCGACCGTATTCGTGCACGTCGCTTCCGCCGCGCAGTTGGCCGTCTTCTCGACGCACTCATCGACATCCGTGCACGTCGTGCCATCGCCCATGTAGCCGTCCGGGCATTGGCAGCTGAAGCTTCCCGGCGTATTCGTGCACGCCGCGTTCGCGGCGCAGTTGGCCGTCTTCTCGGCGCACTCGTCGACATCCGTGCACGTCGTGCCGTCTCCGGTGTAACCCGAGTCACAGCTACACGTGAACGCGCTGCCATCGGAGACGCACGTCGCGTTGCGGCCGCACGGCGCGTCGCAGGCGGTCTGAACGCACGTCTTGCCGTCGCCTCGATATGCAGTTTTGCACGCGCAGTTGAAGCTGCCGAGCGTGTTGGTGCACTCCGCGTGCACATCGCAGGGTCCAGGCTGGGCCGAACACTCGTCGATATCCTGGCAGTGGATGGCGTCGCCGGCTGGGTTTTCATAGCCGGACGGGCACACGCAGCTCGCCCCGGCCTCGGAGGCCTGACAATCGGTCTGATTGGGACAAGGGTTGCTCCCGGCCCCGCAGACGTCGAGCGAGGATCCGCTCTGCATCACCAGATCGGTGTCCGTGCACACCCCCGAGCATTGGCTCGGGTCGATGTGGGCGGTCACGCAGGCCTTGCTCAGACCCTGCGCGACGCAGCTCGTAGTCTGCGAGCACGGAATGTCGAGACACGGGTTCCTGAGGTCGATCCGCATGTGGACGGTGCGGCCCGGGATGTAGTTCAAGATCCGGCGCGATACGATGCAGCCGTCGTAGTGGTTCGATTCGAGACAGTCGTCCGGCTGGGCTTGATCGGTGCGGATGCGGATTTCCACGGCCAGCTCGCCGCTGTCGCTCGCCTTGGGCACGAGCACCAGATCGCCGCGCGAGCCGGTCATCGGATCGCACACCGTCGAAATAGCCGACGCGGGCCGGTCACCGAGCTCCCCCGCCGGGCCCGCTGCGACCGCCGCCACGGCGCTACACGGCACATCCGAGTACACTTGGACCACGACCTCCGTCGGATCCTTGGCGCAGGAGCTCAACGTCAGCGTCAAGCCGGCGCCGAGCCACGCAAAGCGTGCACCGAGCCGGCTCGGGTAGCGAACCATCCCGGCCGAAAGACGGACCAAACGCAAGAGCTCACGGATCATCGCGATTGCCCTAGTACTCGAAGCGGCGAACGGTGGAAACGCCAATCGATCGCTGACTCCCACTCAGCTCGATCGACGAGAGAGCCAGACACCGCGATCAGAGCACGGGAAAGGACCTTGAATTTCTCAACCTTCGAGCAGGATCTGGAAAGCGCGAGACGGTGGCGAGCGGCAAGCGGCGTCGCGTAGTTCAGCCGAGTGACGGAATCACTTGCACCAAGACGCCATCCGGGAAAGAAGGGCGCGCTCAACTCAGTGTCATGCCGAGCGCATTAGAACTCCAAGAAGGCCAGGTCTTTGCCGGGCAGTTTCGCGTGCTGAGGCCTCTGGCCCAGGGCGGCATGGGCGCGGTGTACGTGGTCGAGCAGGTCAGCACCGGCAAAAAGCGGGCGCTCAAGCTGATGCTGCCGAGCGCGGCCGTGGTCGACGGCACGCGCCGTTTCGAGCAAGAAGCGCGCACGAGCTCCCTGATTCCCAGCGAGCACGTGGTCGACGTCATTGCCGCGGGAGTGGAAGGGCCGGAACGCATTCCGTGGCTGGCGATGGAGCTTTTGGAGGGCGAATCGCTCGAAAGCTATTTGGAACGAACCGGCCCGCTTTCGGCCGGCCAAGCCTACGAGATCCTCGCGCAGCTTTGTCATTGCTTGTCGGCCGCGCACGATCTCGGAGTCGTGCACCGCGATCTCAAGCCGGACAACATCTTTTTGGCGCACTCGCGCAGCGCGAGCAGTGAATTCATGGTCAAGGTGTTGGATTTCGGGCTCGCGACGGTGCTCGAGCCCAATAGCCGAAACACCACCGCGCTCGGCAGCCCGCTGTGGATGGCGCCCGAGCAAACCCAAACGAACGAACCGATCTCACTCGGCACCGACGTGTGGGCGATGGGCCTGATCGTGTTTCGCATGCTGAGCGGTCGCCACTATTGGCGCGCGGTCGATGGCTCGCTCGCCAGCCTGCTCCGTGAAGTGGTGATCGATCCGTTGCCCGCCGCCTCCGTTCGCGCGCGTGAGCTCGGTGGCGCCGAGTTGCCGGCAGGGTTCGACGAGTGGTTCGAGCAATGCGTGGTGCGCTTTCCGGCCTATCGCTTCGACCATGCGCGCTCGGCCTGGGAGGCGCTGCAGCCGGTGCTGGTCCAGGCCGGGGCGACGCCGCACGCGCAGCGTTCGCTCAGTGCTCGCCCGGCGAGCCAGGCCCCGCGCCGAGCCGAAAACGAGCCGCCCACCGAGAAGATCAGCGGCATCACGGGCCTGAACGCGTCGAAGACGCTGTTGTCGCCGTCGGGCAACGCGCTCAGCGCCGCTTCGAGCCCCGAGCTCGACGCCGGCCGGACTCAACCGGATTCGAGGCCGCGGCGCCGGTTGCTGAGCGTGCTCGCCCTGATCGCGGTGCTCGGGGCAGCCGCGGCGCTTTGGTCGAGGCGCGGCACGCTTGCCGCGAGCGAGCACACGAACGCGCTCGCCGACACCGTGTCGGCCGCGGTTCCACCCGCTACCTCCGCTCCGGTTCCTTCTCCGCCCGTCGTCGCACCGAGCCGCAGCGACGCTGCGGACGCGAGCGCGCCGCTAGCAAAGCCGGCCGCGCCCGCGCCGAGTCCGGCCGTAGCGAGCGCGCGCGCGGGCACCCACCATCCCGCGCTGAAGCCCGAAAAGCCGGCCCCACCCGTGGCCTCGACCAAGCCCGAAAAACCCCCGACCCTGCCCGATCTGCTCTGACGCTCATGACCCTTTCTCGCGCGCTCTCACCATTGGTCACTTGTCTATTGATCGCGGCGATCGCCACGCCAGCCCTCGCCGCTGACCCGGCGCCCTCATCTGCGCTCGGCGCCACTCCAAACCCGGCAAACACCGAGCACGAGTCGGAAGGCGCTCTGCTGAAGGCGAAAGGCGACGCCCTGTTCCGCGCCCGAAACTATCTCGACGCGGTGGCGGTGTACGAGCAAGCCTACGCCGCTTCCGCCGACCCGCGCGTGCTGTACAACCAGGCGCGCGCGTTGCAAGCGCTCGGCCGCTATGGCGACGCGCTCGGCGTGTTGACTCGCTTCACCAACGCCGCGCCGCCGGATCTGGCCGCACAACTGAACGGGCTCGACGCGCTGCTCGCCGATCTGCGCGCTCGCGTGTGTGAAGTGGTGGTGCACGTGAACGAGCCCGGCGCGCGGGTCACGTTCAAGGACCGCGTGCTCGGGATCACGCCGCTCAGCGGCCCGCTCTTGCTCGAAGCCGGGCAAGGTAGCTTGCGCGTCGTCAAGGACGGCTACTTCGCGTTCACGCGCGAGGTCACCTTGCGCGGCGGAGGTAGCGCGAGCTTCGACGTGACGCTCGGCTCGACCGAGCGCCACGCTCGGCTCGTCGCGCGCAGCCACGTGCAAGGCGCGCTGATCAGCGTGGACGGCCGCAAGCTTGCCCAAGCCCCGATCGAAACCATGCTGCTCCCCGGCCCGCATCGCATCCTCGCCCACCGCGAAGGCTACGCCGACGCGTCCACGCAGGTGATCGTCGATGCCGGGCAGAGCCGCGTCATCGATCTGGATCCGATCGAGCAGCACCCGCTGCTCGCGCAATGGTGGTTCTGGACCGGCGTAGGGGTGGTCGCGGCAGCGGGGAGTACCGCCGCCGTGCTGATCGCGCGCGAGCACCGCGCTGCGTCGGACGGCAATTTTTCGCCGAGCGCCATCAGTGCGCCCCTCGGGCGGTTTTAGCCAATCTGCCGGCCAGCGGGCGCGCGAAGCTCACCCCCCGAAGTGAGCCTCACCCCTTGACGGGCGTGCCCGATCACCTAAGGAGCCACCAGTGGTTAGGCCCTTGGCGTCGCGAACGAGACGATGGCCGCGCGGCGGCTTCCGGGGAGTAAACACGGGCTCGGTACGTAGCCTACTGCGCTCACCACTTGGACGGACCGCGGATTTTGAGGGCTCGGCGCGACGAGGCCCTCAAAATCCTCGGTCCTTTCCCAAGTTCTGCTCGCGCAGTCTTTCCCTTTTTCAATCAGCGCAACTGCGTTGCGCTGCGGGCGCGTTGACCGCGACGCCGCCCGGCGCTACGGCGACGAAAAAGGCGACGGCGTGTGGCTTCCTTCGGCGTTCGGGTTCAAAGTTTGGGCCAGAGTTAGCGGTATAGAAAGGTGGATCATGGCTTTGCTTCGTAGAAACTTCGTCCTCGGTGTAGTGGGCGCGTCGGCAATGGCCGCGCTCGGCTGCGGTGGCCCCAAAGCCGTCCGCGGGGAAGAAGTCGCGGGCCTCGACGACCAAGCGATGAGCACCGGGCTCGACCGCCGCGATCTGCAGAAGATGCTGCACGACAACATGCAGGCGCTGCAATCCTCACCGGTGATCGCCCATTGGCAGCAAGAGAAGGAGCCGACCGTCTCCGTGCTCCCGCTGCGCAACGAGACGACCGAGCACATCGACAGCCAGCTCGATGCGCTGATCAGCGACATCGAAACCACGCTGGTCAATGCGGGCCACGTCAAAGTGATCAGCCTCGAATCTCAGCCGCAGCTCATGGAGCAAGTGCGCCGCCAATACCAGGACGGCTTCGACCAGAGCAAAATCGCGGCCTGGGGCAAGCAAATCGGCGTCCGCTACGTGGTCACCGGCAAAGTGTTCAGCAGCGACGAGCGCCAGGACAAAGAGCGGCGCGTGCAATATTTCATGTTCATCCAAGTGTTGGAAGTGGAGACCTCGGCGATCTTGTTCCAATACAAGACCTCGGTCACCAAAGCTTTGATCTAGTCGGGGGTTTCACCCCCGCCCCGCTGAAGTGAATTCAGCGGGGCCCCACCCCTGAGTTTTGGGGCCCCATCCCCAAAACGGTGCGCTTTCAAGTATGCCGCTCAAGAACGCCGTCAGCCTGCTTCGTGTCCTGACGCTGGGTCTCATGCTCACCGGCTGCGCGGGCCACGCCGCAAAGACGCTCGCGGCGCGGACCGCGCTCGACGCGGGCGATCCGCGCGGCGCGCTACGCGCGTTGAATGACGTGCTCGACGTCTCGAGCGAGCGCGATCTGCCGGAGAAGACAGGCGGAGACAACGCGCTCTTTTTGCTCGACCGAGCGATGGTCTTGCAGCAGCTCGACCAATACAAACTGTCGAGCCGCGATCTCGAGGTCTCGGACAAGCAGATCGAGGTGCTCGATCTGTCCAAAAGCGCGGTGGCCGACCTCGGGCGCTACATGTTCTCGGACGACACGGGGCCGTACAAGGCGCCCGCGTACGAGAAGCTGATGATCAACACCGTGAACATGATGAACTACCTCGCGCGCTCGGATCTGAACGGCGCGCGCGTGGAGGCGCGCCGGCTCGCGGTGATGCAGAAGTACACGCGCGACAAGGGCGACGCCTCGCGCGCGCTGCTCGGGCCCGGCAGTTACCTCGCAGGCTTCGTGTTCGAGAAGAGCGGCAAACCCGACGATGCGCTTCGCTACTACGATGAAGCGCTCGGCTACGGCCAATACCGCTCGCTCGCGGAGCCGATCCGGCGCCTGACCCAGCAATCGAGCTACTCGAGCCCGCGCATTCGCGAGCTTTTGAGCCAAAACCCCGCGAGCCCCAACAGCGCGCCCAGCGACGACGACGGCGAGCTGCTCGTGATCGTGAATTTCGGGCGTGTGCCGGCAAAGTTCGCCAAGCGCATCCCGATTGGGCTAGCTCTGACCTACGCCAGCGGCGCGATCAGCCCGTTCGACGAAGAGCGCGCAAACAAGCTCGCGCTGCAGGGCCTGGTCACTTGGGTCAACTACCCCGAGCTCGGCCGCCCGCGCGGCACCTGGGGCCAACCGACGTTCAAGCTCGACGGCCAGTGGGGGCCGCTCGAGGGCATCGTGGCCGTGGATCAAGAAGCCGCGCGCGCCTGGGATGACGCCAAGGGCGCGATCATCGCGTCCGCCATCACCCGCACCATCACTCGCGTGGTCGCGGGTGAAGGCACCAAGGCCGTGGTCGGTGGCAACGACGGCAGCGGCCGGAGCATCATCGGTGAGCTGCTCAGTCTCGGCGTGCAAGCCACGCTGACCGCGACCGACACGCCCGACACCCGCAATTGGTCGACCCTGCCCGCGCGCATCGCCTTCGGCCGAATGCGGATCCACCCCGGCACCCACGTGGTGGACCTGAGCGCTGCCGGCGGTCGCAAGCGACAGAGCATCACGGTGCAGCCCGGCGGCTGGGCCGTCGTCAATTTGACGGCGCTGAACTGAGCCGCGCCGGGCGCGCGCTCGTCACCGCGACTCGGCTCGCAGCGCGACGACCGGCGCTTCTCGGCCCGGCGCGCGCGGTTCGGCGATCTGCGCGGGCAAGGGTCGCAGTTCGAGCGGCACGACGCCGGCCCAGACCGGCCAGCTGAGATCGTCGACGTCGTCGATCGGGCCACCGGTGCGGACCTTGGCAGAGGCTTCGGCCAAGGGCAGCCCGAGCACGAGCGTGGCTTTGAGCTCCTGCTCGTTCGGCGCGCGAACCTCCGCGCTCCGCCCGCGCGCGAGGCGGTCCACGAGCGCCGCCAGCACGGTCTGCTTCTCCGCCGGCTCGCTGACCGCGCGCGCCTGGCCCAGGATCAGCACCGAACGGTAGTTCAACGAATGGTGGAACGCGGAACGCGCGAACACGATGCCGTCCACGAGCGTGACCGTGACGCACAGCCGCGCGCCGCTCACGCCATGTTCGAGCATGCGGCTCGCGGCCGAGCCATGCACGTAGAGTTCGTCGGCAATTCGCACGTGAGTGGTCGGAATGACGAAGGGTTGTCCGTGCGCTTCGAAACCCATGTGGCAGACCAGCGCCTCATCCAAAATCGCGTCGATCGTCGGGCGATCGTAGGCGGCACGGTGGGGCACACGGCGCACGCGCGTGCGCTCGCTCGGGGCATTGATTCGCTCGCTCATGGTCGGCCAAAGATGCGCTCCGCGCTGGATGGTGAAAAGGTCCAGATTTTCGAATATGATAGGTCCAGTGCCCTTCTCACTGCATCTGGAAGGCCTCGATTGGGGCGAGCCCGGTACGCCCACCTTCGCGCGCTTGGCCGAGTTAATCAGTCTGGAAATTCGCCGGGGGCGGCTGCGCCCGGGCGATCGTTTGCCGGGCACGCGCCCGCTCGCGGCGGAGCTCGGGCTCGGTCGCAACACGGTCGTGGCCGCGTACGCCGAGCTCGCGGCCGAGGGTTGGATCAGCACGCGACCGGCCGGCGGCAGCTTCGTGTCGGCCGCGCTGCCCGAGCCGAAGACGCGCCGCTTCGCCAAAGCGGCCGCTTCAGCATCGGTCGCGTCGACGCCGGGCTTCGAATTCGAACCGCGCTCGGTGGAGCGGACGCCGGAACCTTCGTCGATGTTCGCGCTGCACGCGGGTGTGCCGGATCTGCGTGCGTTTCCCACGGTCGCTCTGGCGCGCGCGTATCGGCGCGCGCTCCGCGGCCGCGGCCGCGCAACGCTCGACTACACGACGCCCTTCGGCAATGCGCGGCTGCGCGCGGCGCTCGCAAGCATGATCTCGGCAACGCGCGCGCTCGCGGTCGACGAAGAACGAATTTTGGTCACACACGGCAGCCAAATGGCGCTCGATCTGCTGGCGCGCACGCTGATCCGCCCGGGCGATCAGGTCGCGGTCGAGGAGCTCGGCTACCAACCGGCGTGGGACGCGCTGCGCAACGCCGGCGCGAAACTCAGATTTTTCCCAGTCGACAAACAAGGATTTGCCGTCGAAATGCTGGAAAAGGCGGTCTCCGCCGGTGAACGCCTGCGCGCGGTGTACCTGTCACCGCACCATCAATATCCGACCACCGCCTCGCTTTCCGTGGCGCGCCGGCTGCGCTTGCTCGAGCTCGCCGCCAAACAGCGCATGATTGTGATCGAGGACGATTACGATCACGAGTTTCACTATGACGGTCGCCCGCTGGCCTCGCTCGCCGGCGCTGACCGCGCCGGCGTGGTCGTGTACGTCGGCACGCTGGCCAAGATCTTGGCTCCCGGTTTGCGGCTCGGCTTCGTGGCCGCACCGCGCGCCCTGATCGAAACCTTGGCCGCCGCGCGCATGTCCGTCGACCGGCATGGCGATTCGGTCATCGAGCAAGCGGTGGCGGAGCTGATCGAAGAGGGCGAGCTCGGGCGCCACGCGCGGCGCATGCGCCGGATCTACCATGCGCGGCGCGACGCGTTCGCGGAGCAGCTCACGAAGCACCTGGGCGACGCGCTGCGCTTCGATGTACCCGCCGGCGGCATGGCCTTCTGGGCGAACGCCGCGGCCGACATCGATACCCAGCGCTGGCTCGAGCGCGCGCGGCGGCGGGGCGTGGCATTTGCGACCGGCAAAAGCTACAGCGCGCCGGAGCTCGGCCCGAAAAAAGCGCGCGAGTACGGGCAGTGCCTCCGTCTGTGCTTCGCGCGCTACAACGAGAGCGAGCTCTCCACCGCCGTCAAACGCATGGCGAGCGCGCTCACCGGCAAATAGCCGGCGCTCACTGCATCACGTATGCGCTGCCGTTGAAATGATAGGTGCGCTTGCTCGCGTCACCCCAGGGCAAGAGCAGCGGCTCGAGCCCCCCGGCGGCGGTGGTGTCGGGTGGGAACGGATAGCTCTTTTCGGTCCAGCCGAGCGCGTGGGCTGGTCGCAACTCGATATCGACACCGCGCTTGGCCGGCTCGAAGGCGACCGCGCCCAGCACCTGATTGTCGCCGACCGCGCGGCTCGTCTCGGCGCCGAAGATGCGCACCAGCGCGTCGTCTTTGATGCCGTAGATCATCAGCGCGCGGCGCTCGACCAAATCACCGCCCAGGGCTTTGCTGGCTTTGGCGTGCAGCACCGCGCGCACCACGATCTCGGCCTTGCCGTCGCCGGTGAGGTCCCGCGCGGTCGCGTCCACGATGTCTTTCGGATCGTTCACACCGATGGTGATGAACGCGTAGCTGAGCCCATTGCGAAACCCCTTGCCGAACACGACGATGTCCTTGCCGTGAATCAGCACGCGCTCCGGCTCGCGCCCGCCCGCCACGTCGGTCACGAAATCGAAGCTCGGCTTGCCGCCGACTCCGCGATCTTTGCGGTACAGGGCGTACACGCGATCGAGCAGCTCATCGGACGTGGGCGCGCGCGGCACGGGCGGCGGCGGCGGTTCGTCCGATTTGGCCCGAGTTTTGTGCGACTTTTTGTGGCCCTTCGCGACCTTGCCCGAGCTTTTGCCGACCTTGGGCGAAAATGGCGTCTCGCTCGTTTGCTGAAAGCCCTTGCCTTGCCACTTGAAGGTGCGACTGCCCACGCTCTCCCAGGGCAAGAGCGCCGAGCCCATGTCGCTCGGCGTGACCTCGGCGTAGGTCGCCGGATCGAAGCC
>Ga0068856_100007622_pt1 | contig 10561 bp, 5 predicted proteins | sample KBSCornC62_FD_66595 | JGI IMG/M metagenome (GOLD analysis project Ga0068856, IMG submission 66595) | Corn rhizosphere microbial communities from Kellogg Biological Station, Michigan, USA - KBS Corn C6-2 | ecosystem: Host-associated > Plants > Roots > Rhizosphere > Soil ... | reverse complement strand
GACCGAGCCCAGGTACGACAGCATCACGTCGCGCTGCGCGGTGATCATCGACCGCATCGTCCGCAGGTACTCGATGACCACGCCCTCGCGTTCACCTGCCACCGCGGGCGCCGGCGCGTTCACGATCACGGGTGCGGGTGCCACGGCGGCGAGCCCGATCGGTTGTTGCGGCATGGGAGCTTCTCCATTCGCGCTGCGCGTGCGATGTCCGCTCACGAGCCACGGCTTCTGCTTCGCGGGCGGTGCCGCGAGGTCGACGATCATCGCGTCGCGATGCTGGAACAGCGGCTCGACATCGACGTCGACGCCGTGGGCCGCGAGCACCGCGAGCGCGCGCAGGAATTGCTTCAGGCTGGAATCGCCGGCGTCGCATGCGATCGCGACATGCGGGCGGTCCCCGAGGATGTCACCGGCGAGCTTCGTCAGGACCTGGCCCGGGCCGACCTCGACGAACACGCGCGCACCGGCGTCGTACATCGCGCGGACCTGCTGGGCAAAGCGCACCGGCTGCGCGACCTGGGTGGCGAGCAACGAGCGCATCGCATCGGGCGAGCTCGGGTATGGAGCCGCCGTCGTGTTCGACCACACCGGCACGATCGGCTCGTAGATGTCGAGCTCGTCGAGCTTGTCCGCGAGCGCGCGATGCGCACCCGCGACGATCGGGCTGTGGAACGCGCAGGCGACCGGAATCTTCTTCGCGCCGATCTTCGCGGCGGCGCAGCGCTCGAGCGAAGCGGCGATCGCTTCCTGCGAGCCGCTGATCACGCACTGCTTCGGCGAGTTGAAGTTCGCGATCACCGCGCCGGTGCCTTCGATCAGCTGCTCGACGACATCGCCATCAGCGGCGACCGCCGCCATGGTGCCGGGCTCGCCCGCCGCCGCATCGAGGATCGCCTCGCCGCGCGCCGCGCTGAGCTCGAGGAGCTCGGACTGACCGATCGCGCCCGCGATCGACAGCGCGGCGAGCTCGCCGTAGCTGTGCCCCGCGAGCATGTCGGGATGGACGCCGCACGCGGCGAGCAGCTCCGCGACCGCGAGGTCCGCGATCCCGAGCGCCGGCTGGGCGACGCGCGTATCGGTGATCGCCTCGGCCTGAGCCGCGCGGTCCGCGGCGGTGAACGCGGCGGGCGGCAGCATCGTCGCGGCCCACGGCGCGCCGAGCTCGAGCAAGCGATGCAGGCGCGGGAACGCGACGAACAGCTCGGCGAGCATCCCCGCCTTCTGACTGCCCTGCCCCGGGCACAAGAACGCGAGCTTGCCCTCGACGGCGTTCGCGAGCCAGACGTCCTTGGCCGTGGTCCCTGCCTTCACGTGCGCGAGCTTCGCGCGCAGATCCTCGACGCTGTCGGCGACGATCGTCGCGACGATCGGACCATTGCTGCGCGCACTGGTCCGCGCGAGGTCGCGCAACCGCGCGCCGCTCGCGAGCGCGTGCTCGAGTGCCGCGAGATCGCGGATGACGACGAGCTCCGCGGCCCACTCGTGGCTCGCGTAGGTCTCCGGCCGATGCTGCGCGAGCACGGCGTGGAAGTTCGTCCCGCCGAAGCCGAACGCGCTGACCGCGGCGACGCGCTGGTCGGCGAGCCACGGCCGGGCGCGGTCGTGGAACACGAACGGGCTCGCGTCGCGCTGCCACGCCGGGTTCGGCGTCTTGACGTTCGACGTCGGCGGCAGCACGCCGTGATGGATCGACAGCGCGGCCTTGATCAACCCGGCCATGCCGGCGGCGCACTTGGTGTGACCGATCTGCGACTTCACCGAGCCGAGCACGCACGAGCCGGAAGACGCGCCCGCCGCCGTGAACACATCCGTCAGCGTCGCGAGCTCGGTGCGATCGCCGACGACCGTGCCGGTGCCATGCGCCTCGACGAGGCCGACCTCTGCAGGCGACACGCCGGCCGCAGCGTACGCGCGCTCGAGCGCACGGACCTGGCCCTCCTTGCGCGGTGCGGTCAGGCCGAGGCTCTTGCCATCGCTCGCGCCGGCGACGCCTTTGATCACGGCGTACACGCGATCGCCATCGCGCTCCGCATCGGAGAGCCGCTTCAGCACGATGCACGCGACGCCTTCGCCGAGCACGATGCCATCGGCGTTCGCGTCGAACGTGTGGCATTGGCCGGTCGGCGACAGCGCGTGCACGCTCGAGAACATCAGGTAGTCGTTGATGCTGTTGTGGAGGTCGGCGCCGCCGCACAGCACCATGTCGGAGCTGCCCGCCGCGAGCTCCTTGACTGCCATGTCGAGCGCGGCGAGCGACGCGGCGCACGCGGCATCGACGGTGTAGTTGACGCCGCCGAGATCGAGGCGGTTCGCGATCCGCCCGGCGATCACGTTCGACAGCACGCCGGGGAACGAGTCCTCCGACAGGGTCGGCAGCGTCGCGTCGAGCGCGTCGGGCAGCGCGCCGACGTAGTGCGGGAACAGCGCGCGGAACGAGTACGCGGACGACAGATCGGTCCCGGCCTCGGCGCCGAAGATCACCGACGTGCGCGAGCGATCGAACGGGCGGTCGACGTAGCCGGCGTCCGCGAGCGCGCGCTTCGCGATCTCGAGCGCGAGCAGCTGGACCGGCTCGATCGCCTGCAGCGACTTCGGCGGGATGCCATACGCGAGCGGATCGAACGGCACGTCGGCGATGAAGCCGCCCCACTTGCTCGGGGTCTTCCGGCCGGCATCGAGACCGACCGCGTTCGGATCGTAGTAGGTCGCTATGTCCCAGCGATCCGCCGGGATCTCCTGGATCGCGTTCTTGCCGGTGACGATGTTCGACCAGAACGCATCCGTATCGGGCGCGCCGGGGAAGATCGCGGCGAGCCCGACGATCGCGATGTCGTTCGGCCGGGTCATCACGCGCTGGCTATCGCGCTCGCCGAGCAGCTCGGTGCCGCGCTCGCTGACATCCTCGTGGAGCTCCGCGATCGACAGCGTGTCGCCTCGCAACGCGGCGACCTGCCCGATCATGTACATGCCCTCGCGCTCCTGGGTATCCGCGTCGACGCTCTCGATCGTCTCGCCATCGCGGCGCAGGCCCTTCGCGGCGATCCGCAGGCGGCCGAGGTTGAGCTGCTCGAGCTGCGCCCACGCTTCCTTCGATCCGACGCCGGCGGCCGCGAGCCGCTGCTTCTCGGCCTCGAACATCGCGACGTATGGCGTCGCCGCGCAGCGCGTGCTGTGACCGGGAGAGGTCTCGAGCAACACGGTGCGATCGCAGTCGATCGCCGCGCGCTGGAACCCGGGCTCGATCGCGCCGCACAGCACGGCTTCGTGGGTGAACAGGTACGCGGTCCCCATCACGACGCCGACGCGGGCGCCGCGCGCGGCGAGCGGCGCTGCCATCGTCGCGATCATCGCGGCCGAGCGCGCATCGTGGATGCCGCCGGCAAACAGCACGTCGCAGTCGCCCGCGTGCTCGTCCTCGAGGATCCGCGCGATCTGCTGCTGCCACAGCACGAAGCTCGTGCGCGGTCCGGTGTGGCCGCCGCACTCGCTGCCCTCGAACACGAACCGGCGCGCGCCGTCCTTCAGGAACAGATCGAGGAGGCCCGGCGACGGCACGTGGAGGTACGTCGCGGTGCCCTGCGCCTCGAGCGGCGCGGCTTGCGAAGGCCGGCCACCCGCGATCAGCGCGATCGGCGGCAGGATCTCCTTGATCACCTCGAGCTGCGCCTCGCGGATCTCCTGCGGCACGAACCCGAGGATGCCTACGCCCCACGGCAAGTCGCCGACGAGCGCCTTGGTCTCGAGCAGTAGCTCGCGGACCTCGGTCCCGCTCATCAACGTGAGCGCGAGGAACGGCAAGCCGCCCGCGTGCGCGACCGCCGCCGCGAATCGCGCGCGATCCGAGACGCGCGACATGGGCCCCTGCGCGATCGGATAGCGCAGCCCGTGCGCGCGCGCGAACGGCGAGTCCGGCGCGAGCGGCTTGTGCTCGATCGCGAGTGCGAGGTGGCGCGCGATCGCGGCCGTGATCCCGCGGACCATCTGCGCGGCCGTCGTCGCCTTCGCGAACGCGGCGTCCTGGCCGAGCGGGAGGAGGTTCGTCGTCAGGTCGTCTCCGCCGAGCCGCGCGACGACGTCGGCGAGCGAGCCGACCTGCTTCGTCACCTGGAGATCGGGGCGCGTGAACACGCGGTGACCGAACAGCACCGTGGTCTCGCTGCCGTCCATCGCGGCGATCGCAGCGCGCACGGGCACCGAGAGCGACGACTCGCGGACGAGCGCGAGCTGACTATCGAGCACGACGCCCGTCGCACCACCGGCGATGCACGCCGCCGCCGTGTGCTCGCCGATGCCGCCTTGCGCCCACACCGGCGCGCCGAGCGCGACGAGGCGCTGGACGAGCACGAACGTGGTCTCGTCGCCGATCCGACCGCCGGCTTCCATGCCCTTCGCGATCACGCCGCTCGCGCCCGCATCGATCGCGATGCGCGCTTCGTCGACCGAGGTGACCTGTGCGAGCACGCGGCGCGGCAAGTAGCGCGCGACCATGCCGGGCTCGCCGACGATGACCGTCGTGATGTTCGGCGGCAGCTCGAGGTCGACGCCTTCCGGAATGCGCACCGCGCTGACCTGCGCGAGGACGCGCCGCGCAGCCGCGGTGTCGCGTCCCACATCCAGAGCTCCGAGCGCACCGGCCTCGTGAACTGCCGTGATCAGTCCGACGTCTGGCCGCTCGAGCGGCGAGATACCGATGACTCCATCGCGTGTTTGAACCACCGACATGCGAGAAGAACGAAACGCTATCAACAAGCTCGTCGTTCGATCGAGACATTTTGTATTTCAATTCCACGAAATCACTGACATGTACGAAGGCTGCACACGAACGCCGTGATCACTTCATGAAGCTCTCGATCGACCACGTTTTCGCAAGGATCCAGCCGCCGGAGTTCGAAGCGCTCTATTTCGACGAGGTGTTCAACGAGTCGCTCGGTACTCACTTGCACATGGGGCGCAAGCTCGTGCGCCTGGAACGGAGCGCGAATCGTATCGTGCGCCACGTTCGTTTCGAGCCCGCGCAGGACCCATCGGTCCCCATCGAGAAGGCGTTCGGAACTTCCCGTGCGAGCTTCTTGGAAGAGCTCGACTACGACCCGCGGGTGCGGCGCGGCGAGTGGAAGACGATCCCGAACATGTTCAAGGAGCGCGTCGTCAACGCGGGGACGATCGAGTTCGCGGCGGCGCCCGAGGGCACGCGGCGCATCCTGCGTGGCGAAGTGAAGGTGAAGCTGTTCGGGTTCGGCGGGGTCGTCGAGAAGATGATCGCGTCGGAGATCGTCAAGAACTACGACGCGACGGCAGCGTTCATCACCGACTGGCTCGCGAAGCGCTGAACACGACCATCGTCGTCGCGCGCTCGGGATGCGGGAGGTGCCACTCGGTCGCGACCTCGCTCGCGGCGTACGCGCGGACCTCGGTGAAGCCCGCCGCGTGGAGCTCCTCCGTGATCTGCGCGCGCGTGTGCGCGTCGCGCTCGAAGCTGCGGCCACCGGTGAACCGCTTCATCGCCGCTTCCAGCACCTTGCCGACGCGCCCCGGCTTCGGCTCCTCGGCCTGCGGGACGAGATCGAAGATGAAGTGCGGAGCCGGGATCCGCGCGAACAGGCGGCGGCGGGCGTCACCGTCGAGGTACATCAGCAGGCCTTCCGCGATCGCGATGTCGGCGGCGGGCAGATCGATCGCCGTGACATCACCGGCGATCAAAGTCAGCTTCGCAAGCACCGCACGGCCTTCGGGCGTGCGCTCGAGCAGCTCGCGCTTCTTCGCGACGACGGCTGGAAGATCGACCTCGGTGTAGCGGCGCGCCTCGCAATTCGCGGCGCCTCGCCGCGACAGCCCGGCGGCGAGCTCGAGGACGCTACCCGATCGCTCCCCGACGGTCGCGAGCAGGTGATCGATCATCGCGTGGCGGTGCAGGAGTGCGTAGCGCAGCGGCGACAGATCCGGCCGCGCGAGCCGCGCCACGCCGAGGACGGCGTTCGTCACGTCGAACACGCGCTTCGCGTCGGGGGTCGCGAACAGGTCGGCGCCGGGGAGACCGCCCCAGACCCAGACCTGGGAGGTGTAGAGCGCGGTTACCGAGAGATCGCCAGCCACGGCCGCAGCATAGGTGTGAACGGGTCTATACTGCCATCGGCGTGACGAAGAGACCGGGTGGCCGCGATTCGCGGCAGGAGTCTGGCTCGGAGCAGACGGATGGCGAGAGCGCGGATAACTTCCGCGTCGATCGCGTCTATGTCCCCGCCGGCGGGGCCCCGCGCCCGAGCCAGGCCGCGATCTCGCCGTCGACGGCGTCGCTGATGAATTCGGCGCGGGCGCGCAAGTCCTCCACCGTGAGCCCGACGGCCGCGGTCGAGACCGAGGGCGAGCTCGCGTTACGCCGCCAGCTGTCGCGGCTCCAGCGCCAGCTCGCCGACGCCCAGCGCGAGCTCGCGAACAAGGACGAAGAGCTCGCGGCCGAGGTCGAGAAGCGCGCGGATGCGATCGACGCGCACGACGCGTTGCTCGAGGAGCTCGCGATCTACAAGCAGCAGAACGACGAGCTCCTCGCGTATCGCGCGCGGACGACCGGCGTCGAGCAGCGCTTGCAAGAGGCCGTGGCGACCGCCGACGAGCTGGCGCACGTGCTCGAGCTCGAGCGCGGCAAGGTCACGGCGGCGACGAGCCGCGCCGACGAGCTCGCCGCGCACTTCGACGACGCGCGCTCGAAGTGGACCGCGGAGCGGCTGAAGCTCGACGAGCAGCGCCTCGCCGAGACCACGCAGCTCGAGCAGCAGAAGCGCGCCGGCATCGAGGCAGCGGAAGCCGCGTTGCAGGCGACGACGGAGCGGATGCGCGCCGCGCACGAGGAAGAGCTCGCGAACCTCAAGGCCTCGCACGAGCGCAGCCTCGCGACGCTGCGCGGCGAGCTCGAGCCGAGGGCGCTGCAGGCGCGCAGCCTCGCCGAGGAGCGCGAGCGCCTCACGAGCGAGCTCGCGGCGCTGAAGGCCGAGTCGGCGCGCGCGACCAGCGAAGCGAGCGAGACCCATGCGCGCGAGGTCGCGAACCTGACCGAGCAACACACGTCGGCGGCGGCCGCGGCGGCGCAGCGCCACGCGACCGAGCTCGAGCGGGTCACGCGCGAGCACGACGAGAAGGCGGCCGCCCTCGAGCAGGCGACGCGCAACGCCGAGCTCCGCGAGCAGTACTGGGAGACCACGGTCAACGGGCTGCGCGAGGCCCAGAAGAAGCTCCAGCGCGAGGTCGCCGAGGCGAAGGAGCGGATCGCGGCGCTCGAGTCCGATCAGGCCTCGCTGCAGGAGCGGTCGACCGCGCAGACCGAAGCCGTCGCGCAGCTGACCGAGGCGAACCGCGAGCTGCAGCAGCGTGCCGAAGCCGCCGAGACCGAGTCGCGGCGCAACGCGCTCGATCGCCAGCGCTTCGCGGCCTACTTAGAAGAAGGTCTCGCGCTTCTGGGGGTGTTGCCGCCGACGGCGCCGCCCGACTCCGAGGAGTAATTTCTAGCGGCCCTGCTTCTGGGACCGCGCGGACTGCTTCGCTTGCGCGCGCGCCTGCGGGTGCTGCTCGAGCACCGACCGCGCGAGCTTCTGGAGCTCGGGATGCACCCGGAACTGCGGCATCAGGAACCGACCGAGGTTGTTGACGTCCTCGTCGGCGAGCTGTTGCAGCTCCGTGCGCGCCGGGCCGCGCTGGTTCGTCGCGAACTTCGCGAACACCCGGACGACCTTGATCTGCGTCGCGATCGAATTCGCATCCTTCTTCGGCAGCTCGATCGTGTCGAGCAGCGCGAGCGCCTCTTTCGGCTTGCCGGTGCGCGCCCACGCCTCCGACACGATCGCCGCGGCCATCGCGCGGATCTCCTTGCGCTCGGGGTTGTCGACGTTGATCGTGTCGGCCGCCTTGCGCGCATCCTGGGTGCGGCCGAGGCCGAGGTAGAGCTGCGACAGCAACAGCGCGACGTCGTCCTGCATCGAGGCGTGGAAGCCCTTGATGCCGACCGGCTCGAGCAGCTTCAGCGCGCCCTTCGGATCATCGGCGGCGAGCAGCTGCGCGCGCGCGAACACGTTGACCGGAGAGTTCGCGTCCTTGCGCGCATCGAGCTCGGCGAGCGCCGCGCGCCGCGCTTCCGGCGAATCCGCCGCGCCCTTCAACAGGCCGACGAGGCCGCGCTGCTTGCGCAGCTGGAGCAGCGCCCACGTGATCACGCCGAGCAACAGCGCGGTCAGCACCGCGACGACGATCATCAGCGCCGTCGATCCGGTCTGGATCGCGAACGCCCACACCGCGATCGTGACGACCGCGATCGTGATCAGCGTCTTCTTCTTGATGCCGCCGACCTGAGGCGCGGCGGGTTCTGCAGTCTCTTCAGTCACGCCCGCGTATTAGCCGGTTCTCGGGGCGAAAGACAGCCCCGCCAACCAGCTGAATTTACAGGCTGTTCCGTCTCGCCTCGCACCGAGATCCACCCACACCCAGACAGGCGCAAGACGCGACAGCTGCGTGACGACGTGGCGCACGCGAGGAATCTTGTCCTGACAAGCGTTGCGGTCCGCTCATCTCGCGATCGAAACGTCTGACTCTCGGGTGCACCCACATGAGCAAGTCTCACGTCAGATCCGTTACGTCGCGATTCGATCGAGCAGAGATTGTCAGCGCGCAGTGTGTTCGCGCGTTCTCGGTTTGACGCGCGACAGCGCGGGGTGACGTGCCTGCACACCGCGCGCAGCGCGCTTGGCACTCGCGGTGAAATGTTCGGCGCGCATGACAGCCATGCGATCGATGTTGTTGTGCGGCTTCGGGGCGCTTGTCCTCGCGAGCTGCGCGAATCCTTTCGGCCCGGAACCCACGCGCGAGAGCGATGACGACCGAGGCGCCGACGCACTCGCGGCAATTCCGAATCACCCGAACACGCAGGTCTGCAACGGCGGCCTCTATCACTGCTACTCGTTGCTCCGCACCGACGTCGCGTATATCCAGCCGAACGCGACGCCGTCGGGATTCGGCCCGGCCGATCTCAAGGCGGCGTACAAGCTCGACACGACGAAGGGCGCCGGCATGACGATCGCCGTCGTCGACGCGTACAACTATCCGAACGCCGAGAGCGACCTCGCGAAGTATCGCGCGCAGTACGGTCTGCCCGCGTGCACCGTCGCGAGCGGCTGCCTCAAGATCCTCAATCAGAACGGCCAGACCTCGCCGCTGCCGAGCAATGCGCCCGCGGGCGACGACTGGACGGTCGAGGCCGCGCTCGATCTCGATCTCGCGAGCTCGGCGTGCCCGAACTGCAAGTTGATCCTGGTCGAGGCGCAGGACGATCAGAGCGACGGCCTCTACATCGCGAACAACGCCGCGGCGGCCGCCGGCGCGAACGTCGTCTCGAACTCGTGGGGCGGCCCCGAGCCGACGAACGCGTCGTCGTACGAGACCTACTTCACGCACTCGGGCGTCGGCTTCTTCGTCTCGTCGGGCGACAGCGGCTATACCGGCTCGCAGTCGGACTACCCGAGCACGTCGGCGCACGTCGTCGCGGTCGGCGGCACGAGCCTCGTCAAGTCGACGAACGCGCGCGGCTGGACCGAGGGCGCGTGGACGAGCGGCGGCAGCTCGTGCAGCATCAGCATCCCGAAGCCGGCGTATCAGACGAACAGCGTGTGCTCGAAGCGCGCGGCCTCCGACGTGTCTGCCGTCGGCGATCCGAACACGGGCCTCGCGGTCTACAACGCGGGCAGCGGCGGCTGGATCGTCGTCGGCGGCACGAGCGCGAGCTCGCCATTCGTCGCCGGTGTCTACGCGCTCTACGGGCTCAGCACCGCGGGCCCGAGCTACGCGTACGGCCACGCGACGAGCTTCTTCGACGTGACGAGCGGCAAGAACGGCAGCTGCGGCACGGCGCTGTGCAACGCGGGCGCGGGCTGGGACGGCCCGACGGGTATCGGCTCGCCGAACGGCACGAACCTCGGCGGCGGCACGACGTGCACGCCGAACTGCAGCGGCAAGGTCTGTGGTGACGATGGGTGCGGCGGCAGCTGCGGCTCGTGCGACAGCGGCCAGACCTGCTCCGCCGGCGTGTGCAGCGGCTCGGGCTCGGGCAGCGGCTCGGGCAGCGGCGGCGGCACCTGCTCTCACCCGATCTGCTCGACCGGTGGGGACCTCGACGGCTCCTGCGATACGTGCGCGGGCGAGATCTGCGCGGTCGACTCGTACTGCTGCACCACCGCGTGGGACTCGATCTGCGTCGGCGAGGTGTCGTCGGTGTGCCACCAGTCCTGCGGCGGCGGCTCGACGTGCACGCACAACGAGTGCGCGACCGGTACGAAACTGAAGTCGGGCTGCGACTCGTGCGTCACCCAGATCTGCGGCCAGGACTCGTACTGCTGCAACACCAAGTGGGACTCGGTCTGCGTGAGCGAGGCCGGATCGATCTGCGGCGAGAGCTGTAACTAGACCAGCGTCGTCGTCAGCTCGCTCATCTCGTCGCCCTCGCGGAAGAACGCGAGCTCGCCGGTGGTGAACGGGCTGAACGGCGCGGTGTTGACCGGCATCGGCACCGGCTTGCGAATGACGC
>Ga0068856_100007620_pt1 | contig 10562 bp, 6 predicted proteins | sample KBSCornC62_FD_66595 | JGI IMG/M metagenome (GOLD analysis project Ga0068856, IMG submission 66595) | Corn rhizosphere microbial communities from Kellogg Biological Station, Michigan, USA - KBS Corn C6-2 | ecosystem: Host-associated > Plants > Roots > Rhizosphere > Soil ... | reverse complement strand
TGAACGAGATAACCGAAATACTGGGCAGGTCACTGTTCCAACCGACGCGCTTCGGCACGGAGATTTCACCGGCCTTAGCATTCCAACCCTAATCTATGATCCCACTACAGGGCTTGCTGATGGCAGTGGACGCACGCCATTTCCTAATCAAGCAGCCATTCCGATTAATCCGATTTCGGCGCAGATCATTGCCCTTCTTCCGCCGCCAAACGTGCCAGGAGCCGGCGATATCGACAACTACTTTTTTTCGGCTACTCAAAGCCTGAATCGCAACGACTTCGATGGCAAGGTTGATTGGAATCGCAGCACCAATCACAGCATTTTCGTCAAGTACAGCGCTATGAAGTCTAAATTTCATGGTGTGCCGAGCCTTGGACAGGCGATTGGCGACTGCGCTTGCGACGGCGGCCTGGGCGATTTCCATTCGTTTGTGCAGCTCGTCACATTGGGGCATACGCTCACGCTATCTCCTACACTTGTGATAGATGGCAACGTGGGGTTTACGCGCATGAGCGAGTACGGAAAGACCCCGGATTACGGAACTAACATTGGGTCGGATGTGCTGGGGCTTCCGGGAACCAACAATGGCTCGGACCTGCGCAGCAGTGGATTCCCATTCTTCGCCGTTTCCGGCTTCGCGGACATTGGGAATCCAGAAGGCTGGAATCCGGCATTCCGCAATGACTGGAGTTTTACGACTTCCCACAATGTGCGGTGGTCGAAGGGCAAGCATCAAGTTAGCGCGGGGATCGATGTCATTCATCACCACCTAAACCATTGGCAGCCGGAGTTGGGATCCGGGCCGCGAGGCGAATTTGATTTCGATGGCGGTGCGACAGCTTTAAATGATCCAAACGCGGCTGCTCCAAACCAATTCAACGCATGGGCGCAGTTTTTGCTGGGCCTGCCTGGCGGAACGGTATCAAGTGGGTTGGGCAAGAGCGATCAATTTATTAAGGCCACTGCAAAGGAGTGGCAGTTCGGCTGGTTCGTCGGAGACCGCTATCGCGTTACGAACAAACTGACCGCTAACCTAGGGCTCCGCTACGAATATTATCCATTGATGCAGCGCGATAGCGTCGCCAAATTCGATCGTTTGGACTTTACGACTCTTAATGTATTGCTGGGGGGAATTGGCGGCAATCCCAACAACCTTGGAGTGACTACCAGCAAAAAACTCTTTGCCCCTCGCGTAGGCTTGGCATACCAGGTAAGCGACAATATGGTTGTGCGCAGCGGTTTTGGGATCACCGTAGATCCCCTTCCGCTAGCTAGACCGCTACGAGGCTTCTATCCGTTCACGGTCGGGTCAAATTTTGCTGGAGTGAACGGTTTTGCTCCAGCTGGCTCCTTTTCGCCGCTCGCAACTCCGCTCCCGAGTGGAGCAATCCCGGTGGGTATTCCACCGATTTGTTGTCCGGACATCAGTTCCGGCACGATTCCACTCCCTGCTCAAGCTCTGGAGCGCAGCGTCGGGCCGGGCGAGTTGAAACGCGGGTATATCGAATCCTGGAACTTAATCGTAGAGCGGAGGCTGCCTGGAGGCTTTCTCGGGTCCGTGGGATATGTCGGCACCCAGACCGTTCACCAGTTTGGCGACTTGGATCTGAACGCGTCTCTACCGGGTACGGGACAGGCCGGACAGCCGTACAACAAGCCGCAGTTTGGGGACGCCCTGAGCCCGGGCGGTCGAACCGCCAGTACTTTGTACTGGCAGGGTTTTCTGAGCGCCAATTATCACTCGCTGCAGGCCTCGCTCAACCGCCAATTCAAGAATGGTTTCATGGTCAAGGGAGCGTACACATGGTCGAAGGCCATTAATATGACCGACGACGATGGCTGGGCCGGCCTGAATTGGAACGACCCCAGCGTTCTGCGAAAGAATCGAGCGCCGGCCGGCTACAACACGCCACAAATCTTCCAGATGTCTTACATCTACGAGTTGCCTCTTGGCCCAGGAAAGCGGTGGGCCAATTCAGGGGCTTCGTCAAAGATTCTTGGGGGATGGCAAACCAGCGGTATCTTTAGCGCAGTTGCTGGCCAGCCATTCCTGCTAACCGCATCTGGCGCTTCGTTGAACGCGGTGGATCAAACCCAGACACCCGACCAAGTTGGTCCTGCCAGAAGACTCGGCGGAGTCGGATCTGGAAATCCCTTCTATGACCCAAGTGCGTTCGTGCCCGTGACGGATGTTAGGTACGGCAACGTTGGGCGCAATAGCCTGCGAGGACCTGGCTCTGTAAATTTCGACTTCAGTCTGTTCCGCACGTTTAGATTCGCCGAGCGTGTGGAATTGCAGTTTCGTGCAGATGCCGCCAACCTGTTCAACACACCACACTTTAACAATCCCAATGACGCCGGTACGAGCACGACCAGCATTACCAGCGGTAATTTCCTGACGATCACAAGTGCGAAGAACGACGAACGCCAGTTCCGGTTCGGACTACGATTGGCATTCTGAGTGGAGAATCAGCCCCCGGGAGCATGCAAAGCGTGCTCCGGGGGGTTATTATTTGGTGCTCAGGAGAAACTCTACGATGAAGCGATGCAGTTTCGCCGTGGTGTTGCTATTCGCGCTCGCCGCCGCCAGCCATGCTGGATCGGGATGGACTCGTCTCTTTAACGGCAAAGATCTTTCCGGATGGAAGAACAATGGCGACGAGAAGTGGGTGGTCGATGGCGGCACCATTCTTTGCGAAAGCACGGCGAACAAGTACGGCTACCTAACCACCGAAAAGACGTTTAAGAATTTTGTTTTGCGCCTGAAATTTAAGGGCGAGGCAGAAGGGAACAGCGGCGTCTTCATTCGTTCGCGGCTCACGGGCATGGACCCAGAGCATGGCCCCGACATCGAGGGGATGCAAGTGGAAGTCGATCCAAGCAAAGGCAAGCACACGGGCGGGCTGTACGAAAGCGGCGGACGTGGGTGGGTAGCGCAGCCGACAGCCGAGGGCGAAAATGCGCTCAAGCCGGGCGAATGGAATGACCTCGAAGTCTCCGTGCAAGGCTCCCAGATCACTACTCGTCTGAATGGCGTAAAGATTGTGGACTATGCGGACCCTTCTCCAAAATTCAACGAAGGCGTGATCGCGTTGCAGATTCACACCGGCGGTGGTGTGAAGATGCGTTGGAAGCAGATTGAAATCAAGGAGAATTAGTCGGCGTCTAGCTTGCACAACATGAATCGGCGCAACTTTCTTCAATCCTCCACAGGTGCCTTGGCGGCGAGTCTGGGCCTCGTCGGTGCCGGCAAAGGTCTTCTCATTGCCCCGGGAGCATCACTGGAGTCCGACAGCGTGACAAGGCCCATCCCAGCTATCCCGTCGGACGATGGCAAGAAGCCGTTGCGGCTCGGTTTGATCATTGGCATCGGCAAGGATCCCGATGCGGCCTTGGCCAAAGTCAGCGAACTGGGTTTGCCTACGAGCCAGATATTTGTTGACGAGTTTGAGCCGGAGATTGCGGGCCGGCTGCGTCAAGCCCTGGATAAGTACAAGATCGAGGCTACATCGGTCGTGGTTGGCGGACCTGGGAAGGAAGTGTGGGACTTTTATCAAGGGCCGCTCACGATTGGCCTGGTTCCACGCCCGACCCGGGCAGCTCGAATTGCCCAGATCAAGAAAGCCTCGGATTTCGCCAAGCAGTGCGGTATTCCTGCGGTTCAGACACACTGCGGATTTATCCCCGAAAATCCCAACGATCCGGTGTACAACGAGACGGTCGAAGCAATTCGAGAAGTCGTCCAGTACTGCAAGCGAAATGGCCAGAATTTCCGCTATGAGACCGGTCAGGAAACTCCCATTACGCTGGTACGCGCGATGGGCGATGTAGGCGTCGACAATCAGGGCGTCAATTTCGATCTCGCCAATCTGATTCTGTACGGCAAGGCGAATCCCGTCGATGCCATCGAGATTCTTGGCCCCTATGTGCAGGGGATTCACGCCAAAGATGGAATGTGGCCCACGAACCCGAAGGAACTCGGGCAAGAAGTTCCCATCGGCAAGGGGAAAGTGGATTTTCCGGTTATCATCGAACGCCTGAAGTTGCTTCGTTACCGTGGCGCGGTCACCATTGAGCGGGAGATTTCCGGTCCACAGCAAGTGGAGGACGTTCGCGCCTCCAAAACGTATTTGAAAAAACTGATCGGATAGTTCGGGAGGACAAATGCCAGTCGATCCAGAGACAAATAGCTTCTCCAACGACGTCACCCGGCGGAAATTCATCGCAGTTGCGGCCTGTACGGCCGGAGCGATGTTCATCAAGCCCAGCCTGGTGCACGGCAGCGAGGCGAATTCAGCTGTGCGCGTGGGTTTGCTGGGTTGCGGCGGGCGCGGAACCGAGGACGCGACAAACCTTGTGGATACAGGCGGCGCTCGCGTGGTTGCTTTGGGCGATATGTTCCAGGATCAGTTGGACGTCGCCCGCAAGCATTTCGACGAGATGCAACAGGGAAAAGGCTATGCAGCGCTGGACGCTTCCCAACTCTTTGTAGGCCCTGACGCGTACAAGAGAATTGCGGATTCCAAGGAAGTGGATGCGATCGTCATCGCGACTCCGCCCTATTACCATCCCCAGCATCTGGAGGCCGTCGTCCACGCCAAGAAGCATGTTTATCTGGAAAAGCCTGTAGCGGTTGATGTTCCAGGCGCACTCAAGGTGATCGAAATTGGCAAACATGCCGACACGAAGCTGAGCCTCGACGTGGGATTCCAGATCCGGGATTGTCCTCCGTTTGTAGAACTGGTGAACCGTATTCACAACGGGGCTCTCGGAAACATCGTTTGTGGAGAGGCCCACTACCTTACGGGTTACATCGACAGGCCAGCCTGGCCCAATGCATCGCCCATGGAGCGCCGATTACGTAACTGGGTTTACGACCGAACGCTGTCCGGCGATATCATTGTGGAACAGAATATTCATGTCATTGATATCTGCAACTGGATTCTTAAAAATCATCCGCTGAAGGCTTCAGCGACGGGCGGAAGGCAAGGTCGTCCAGCCAACGACGGCGATGCGTACGGAAATTACAACGTGGTCTTCCATTATCCCGATGACGTGGACGTGACGTTCAGTTCAACTCAATTTGCGAAGGGCTGGTGGGATGTGACCGAGCGCTTTTTCGGAACCAAAGGCACGTCACAGTCACCCTACACTGGGCCGCTGGGTATTTGGGGTGACGAACCATGGCAGTACGCGCCCTCGGTAAAGCCAGCGCCCGAGACCGGGCAGCAGCAAGCTTTTTCCGTTACCGGAAATTTCACCTCTAACCTGGAACTTGCCGACAAGGAAAAAAAGAAAGCCTTTGTGGATAGCATCACCAGCGGGAACTTTCACAATCAGGCCGCAAAGGGAGCTGAATCCGCCCTGTCGTGCATAATGGCACGCACCGCAGCCTATACGGGCCGCGAGGTGACGTGGGATGAGACCATGAAGTCCAAGGAAGTCTGGGATCCCAAGATCGATTTGAAAAAGCTAAGCTGAGGTGCAGATGCGTCGTCCTTCCCGTCGAGAGTTTCTGAAATCCTCGGTCGCCGTCAGCGCGGCAGGGGTCGCCGCTGGAGCACTGGGCCGCTCGCTTCGCGCGGAAGCGTCCGGCACGGGTTCGCCATCCCCATCGCCTCTTCCGATCAAGAAGGGCGTACTGCTGGAGATGTTGCCTGAGAAGCTCAGCTATCCCGACCGTTTCAAAATGGCGCGAGACGTGGGCTTCGAGGTCGTGCAGGCGCCCACAGAAGGCGATGAGCACAAAGCCGAAGAAATCAAGAAAGCCGCGGATGGAGCGGGCATCCGCATCGACTCCGTCATGAATATGGACCATTGGAAGTATCCGCTGTCATCGAGCAATCCAGCGGACGTGGAGAAGAGCGTCGCGGGGATGCGAACTTCTCTACACAATGCCAAGCTCTGGGGCGCGGATACCGTCTTGCTGGTCCCCGCAGTGGTCGATTCAAAGACTTCTTACCAGGACGCATGGGTACGGTCGAAAAAGGAAATCCAGAAGCTGATGCCGCTGGCCGAAGAATTGAAGGTTGTCATCGCAATCGAGGAAGTTTGGAATAAGTTCCTGCTCAGCCCGCTCGAGATGGCGAAGTATATCGATGAATTTAAGAGTCCCTGGATTAAGGCCTGGTTTGATGTGGGAAACGTGGTGCTCTATGGTTATCCGCAGGACTGGATTCATACGCTCGGCAAAAGGATTGTGAAGGTTCACCTGAAGGACTTCAAGCGCAAGGAAGACGGATACGCCTGGGTGAACCTCGGTGAGGGCGATGTGGACTGGAGCGCGGTGCGGCAAGCCTTCGCCGATGTTGGTTACTCTGGCAGCGCCATCACTGAGCTCGATGGAGGGGACGAAACATATCTCCGCGACGTAAGCCAGCGCGTCGATCGTTTACTTCTCGCCCGCGGCTGAATGTCATTGCAGACGAGCTCTAGACTCTGACCATAACTCCCTGAATAATCTCAAGTGTGCGTTTACCATTCCCGATCCTATCTCGAAGAGATTTTCTTGCCGCCGCCTGCGGCTTTATGCTTCCGCAATTGCCTCGAAAAAGAAGTCATTTAACGCCACCTTCGGCGTTTTCTCCCATACGTTTTCGCGAGATTGCTCAGCAAGCGGGGCTGGACTTTGTGCTTCACAACAATCCGACCCCACGCAAGCACATGATTGAAACCATGGCCGGAGGGGTGGCGGCTTTTGATTACAACAACGATGGCAAGGTAGACATATTCTTCACGAACGGAGCGGCAATTCCCAGCCTCGAGAAGGACTCCCCGAACTTTTTCAACCGGCTCTACCGCAATGAGGGCGGTATGAAATTTACGGATGTCACGTCAGAGGCTGGTGTCGCGGGAGCCGGCTATTCGATGGGTGCGGCGGCAGCCGACTACAACAATGACGGGCATACCGATCTCTTTGTGGCAGGTGTCTATCGCAACATTCTTTACCGCAATCTGGGCAACGGTAAGTTCGAGGATGTGACGGAAAAGGCCGGGATCAAGAGCGATAAGTGGTCGGTTGCGGCAGGCTGGTTAGATTACGATAACGATGGGTGGTTGGACTTATTTGTGGTCAATTACGCCCACTGGACTCCCGAGTTCGATCGCTACTGCGGAGACCGCGAGCGCAACTTGCGGGTGTACTGCCATCCGAAATATTTCGAGGGACTACCGAACACGCTGTACCGGAATCGGCGGGACGGAACATTCGAAGATGTCAGCAAGGAGGCTGGCATTGCTCAGCACATTGGACGCGGTATGAGCGTTGCCTTTGCCGACTACGACAACGATGGCTTCACCGATGTTTTTGTCACAAATGACAATCTGCCCAACTTCCTGTTTCGTAATCGAGGTGACGGGACATTCGAAGAGGTCGCGCTGCAGGCGGGGGTCGCCTTGACGAACAACGGGGCTCCCGTAGCCAGCATGGGAACGGATTTTCGCGACTTTGACAATGATGGCCGTTGCGATCTCAACATTACGGCCCTGGCGGGGGAAACATTTCCGCTCTTTCAGAATGCGGGCAAAGGTTCGTTCCAGGACCTGACTTACAGGAGCCAACTTGCGAAGCTCACAGGAACGCGCAGTGGTTGGAGCAACGGATTGTTCGACTTCAACAACGATGGCTGGAAGGATCTGTTTACGGCCAATTCCGACGTCAACGATTTGATTGATCAGTTTCAATCGACCCGCTACAAACAACCCAACAGCCTGTTTGGCAATCTCGGCAACGGAACCTTCCGCGACGTTTCGTTGGAAGCAGGCTTTAATGTTGCACGAGCGCATCGCGGCTCTGCTTTTGCGGATTTCGACAATGATGGAAGAATCGACGTGGTAGTCAGCGCCCTCGGGGAAGCAGCGGAACTTTGGCAAAACGTCAGCCCGGATCCGAACGGCTGGCTCATCTTGAAATTAACGGGCACCCGAAGCAACCGCGACGGGATCGGCGCCAAGATCCGGGTAGGTGATCAGTTCAATCATGTAACTACGGCGGTGGGATACGCGTCCTCGAGCCCTGCATCCGTGCACTTCGGAACGGGAAAGCTGGACAAGATTGAGCGAGTCGAAATTCGCTGGCCCAGTGGAACCGTTCAGATATTGCGGAATGTCAAGACTAACCAGGTACTCGAGATCCGCGAGTCGTCCCAGTCGTCCAAATAGTTCAGATCGAGAGGTCGCTCGCTGCTCAGGGTGGCGTGATTTCTGTTTCCTGCCTGGCAGATTCGCGGGCCGCGGCCGCGGAGCTCTGGATTTGTTGATACTCCTGCAATGCTTTCTTGGCGAGCTCGGTTTGGCCGCTAGCCCGATAAGCCTGTGCGAGTTGGTAGTGGAGGGTGCCATCCTCATCTGTAGGCAACGCCAGCTTCAGATGCGGAATCGCTTGGACCGGCTTTCCTGCGGCCAGTTCGGCCCGGGCCAGGGATTTATGCGCTGCCAGAGATTTCGGGTCTCGGGTTACGGCGCGCTGCAGTAGCGGCAGGGCTTCCTCCGCCCTCTCTCGGTCCAGCAGAGTGTCACCCACAAGAAAATTCAACTCAGCCGATGTGGGCTGCTCGCGAAGCAACTCCTGTAACAGCGGTAGTGCTACCTCGTAGTCCTGGCCCAGTTTCAGGCTGATGGCGAGGTCCTTTTTGATCTGCATGTCAGCAGGAGAAAGTTTTAAAGCCTCGCGCCACTCGCTGGCCGCCTCGCTGTATTTCTTTTGGCTGTTGTAAATGTGGGCTTTCAACTCGTGAAGCTCCGCGGAAGGAGGCAACTGGCCGAGCCTGGCAAAAGCATGCAGGGCTAATTCGTTATAGGCTCGTGACTGCCAGTAGAAAGACTCGGCATTCGTCTGCCGTGCAGCGGCAGTGAGCTCATCAAATTGTCCCGCGCTGAACTGACACTCCAACTTCTCTGCGTGGCAATCCGGAGGAGGAAGCTGCGATTCTTTTGCTTCTTCAATTTCCGACCAATCCGGATGCCCTGCCTGCCGGTAAACTTCTGCCACTCCCTTGTGCAGACCGCGCAAAGTGGGCATCCGCTCCAAGGCACGACGATAAAGGAAGAACGCGCTAGAGAGTTGCTGCTCACGCAGGCGGGTCTCCGCCAGCAACGAGAGTAGGTATGCCGACTGTGGAGCAGTCTTTTGGAGATTGTCGAAGCCACGGCCGGACAGAGATTCGTAAGAGCGCCCCAGGCCATACCAGCCCTGTGCATTTTCCGGATCTGCCACCGTGAGTTTCCGGTACTCGGCCGCTGCTTCGTCGGGCCGGCCCAGCGAGAGCAGCGCCCCTGCGAGCATCTGGCGAGCTTGAGGCTGGTCTGGTTCCAGGCTCAGGACCATCTTCAGTGGCCTAAGGGCTGCCGCGGTCTCCCCGAGTTGCAGACGAGTGGTGCCCAGGAAGAGCCAAGCGGGCTCCAGTGTTGCGTCAAGCTTTACCGCTGCTTCCAGTTCCGGGATAGCCTCACTCTTCTTGCCAGCCATGTGGAGCGCAATTCCGAGATTTAACTTCAATCCTGGATTACTGGGCATGGCTTGATTCAATTCGCGATACAGGGGAATGGCTCGCACGAAATTGCCTTCCGCCATTAGCTGCTTTGCCTGTTGCGACTTAAGTGCGAGGTCGTCTGACTGCGGTAAAGCTCTCGATTGAGCCTGCATCGATACCAGGCAAAGTAGGAATATCGCAAGCTTCATGATGACGCTAAACAATCAGTGAACTCAATCGCGCAAAGTACCAAGCACCATCGAGAGAGTTCTGGCAACTTACCTTATCAGCGCAGCTCTTCATCGAAGTCGCCGCGCGTTTTGGACGACCAACTAACGTCCCGCCTTCGCTAAGCCCAGGAAGTTACCGTAGCCGACGATCACCGTAGATGCCACCAGTAGGAACAGTGCCAACGTTAGCAACGATCCGGCGCGAACGCCTGCTCCCCGCCACTCCTTGAACCCGATTCCCCACAGGCTGCTGAAGATAATTATGCTGGCCATGTGCAGCGTCCAGCTGGAGAAGCTATAGCGGCCCATCTGGCTTTCCCCCATAGTGTAAAAGAAAAACTGGAAGTACCAGGTTGTGCCTGCCAAGGCGCAGAGAAGATAGTTGCGTAGCATCGGGGCGCGCACCATTGATTCCGCCGGGGCTTGCACCGCTAGTGCTTGAGCAGATCCTCCGCCCGCAGCCCCTATGTGTTCCACAACCTCGCGGCTAGGCGCGTCCACGGCGGTCTCGATAGTAGGTTCATGGCTCATCCCACTCTTTCGAATTTGTGCATTGAAGAATTGGTACCCCGTGTGATTGCGCTTGAGCAGGATGAGACACCAGATAAAATTTGTCAGGAAGCCGCCGACGAGGACCACGATGAGCACCGGCAAGCCCTGCCATAGCTTGGCCGTCCCATGCTGCAGAGTAAGAGCTTTGATCGGATCTCCTGCTGCCAACCCGTAAGCAAAACATGCGCTCATGACTCCGGAAAGAACGGCGACGCCGATGCCCTTGCGCAGATCGAATTCCTGAATGGCCGCTTTCTGCTGTTCCGGTGACATCACGCGTTCCTTCGAGATGCCCGCCAAGCCTGCTGCG
>Ga0068856_100007619_pt1 | contig 10563 bp, 10 predicted proteins | sample KBSCornC62_FD_66595 | JGI IMG/M metagenome (GOLD analysis project Ga0068856, IMG submission 66595) | Corn rhizosphere microbial communities from Kellogg Biological Station, Michigan, USA - KBS Corn C6-2 | ecosystem: Host-associated > Plants > Roots > Rhizosphere > Soil ... | reverse complement strand
AACATGCTGCGCGGCGAGCATCCGCAAACGGTCGCGTTGATTCTCGCCCACCTCGAGGCGCAGCACACGGCGTCGGTGCTCAAGGAGCTCGATCCGACGTTCGGCGCCGAAGTCGTGCTGCGCATGGCACGCATGGAGAAGGTCTCGCCCGACATGCTCGTGCTCATCGAGCGCTCGATCCTCACCGAAACGGATCTCGCGCCGGCGCAGGGGCTCACGACGTCCGGCGGCCCGGCGGTGGTGGCCGAGGTGCTCAACCTCGTCACGCCCTCGCTCGAGAAAGCGATCATGCGCGGCGTGGAGGACAAGGATCCGGCGCTCTGCGAGCAGATTCGCAATCTCATGTTCGTCTTCGAGGACGTCGTCAGCCTCGACGAACGCTCGCTCCAACGGCTGCTGCGCGAGATCGACGTCAAGGAGCTCGCGCTCGCGCTCAAGGCGGCGAGCAACGAAGTCAAGAACAAGATCATGGGCAGCATGTCGCAGCGCGCGTCGTCGGCGCTGAAGGAAGAGATCGAGATGCTCGGTCCCGCGCGCAAACGCGACATCGAATCGGCGCAGACGGCGATCGTGGCGATGATTCGCAAGCTCGAGGACGCGGGCGAGATCGTGGTCGGCGGAGGCGCGGATGACCTCATCGTTTAGAGCGACGGGTCACGCCTCCGTTCGACAGACGCCACCGTCCGCCGCGGCGCCGGTCGATGCCTGGTCGCTCGCCGAATTGGCCGCGTCCGATATCGAGGGTTCATCAAAGGCAGCGATCGCGAACGCGCAATCTGCGCCCTCGGCGGAAGAGCGCGCGCGTCTCGTTGACGAAGGGTATGCTCGCGGACTCGTCGACGGGGAGCGCCGCTCGCTCGCCGCCGCGCAGTCGCGCGTGGATCAGGCGCTCGCGGTCGTCGCCGACCTCAGCGAGCAGCTGCGCGAGGCCGCGTCGCTCGCGCCCGCCGTGCTCGAGGAGAACATCGCCGCGCTCGCGGTGATCGTCGCACGGCAGATCGTCGCGCGCGAGGTGAGCCTCGATCGAGAACTCGTGGCGGAGTTGGTGCGTCGCGCGCTGACGGAGTTTCCGATCGAGCAGGGCGTGCGCATTCGCGTGCACCCGCTCGATCTCGCCGCGCTCACCGTGAACGCGGCGGAGACGACGGCGCCGATCACCGGCGGCCGCGACGCGAGCTGGCTCGCGGACGCGCGCGTGGCGCGCGGCGGCTGTTTGGTCGAGGGACGTGATCGCATCGTCGATGGGCGCGTGGATGCCGCGCTCGAGCGGGCGTACCGTCGCATGTCGCAGATCGATGCTTCGTAATCGCCTCGCGTCGCGCATCGGCGACCTGCCGCGCATCTACCGCCTGGGACGCGTCACGCGCGTCGTGGGACTCGTCATCGAGGCCGCGGGTCTCGACGTCGGGCTCTCGGAGCTGTGCCGGATCACGAGCTTGTCGGAGGACAAGTCGGTGCTCGCCGAAGTCGTGGGCTTTCACGAGCGCGGCGTGCTGCTCATGCCGCTCGGCGAGATCGACGGTCTCCACCCCGGCTCGAGCGTGACGCCGCTCGGCCGCAGCTTTGGCGCGGACGTCGGCCCCGGGCTCTTGGGCCGGGTGCTCAACGGCCTCGGTCATCCCATGGATGGCAAGGGGAGCATCGATCACGCGCAGCGGATGCCGCTCTCCGCCGAGCCGCCGCATCCGCTCGAGCGCCAGATCATCAGCGAGCCGCTCGAGACGGGCGTGCGGGCGATCGACGGATTCCTGACGCTCGGGAAGGGCCAGCGCGTCGGTATCTTCGCCGGCTCCGGCGTGGGCAAGAGCACGCTGCTCGGGATGATCGCGCGCCAGGCGAAAGCCGACGTGAACGTGATCGCGCTGCTCGGCGAGCGCGGCCGCGAGGTCCGCGACTTCATCGAGAACTCGCTCGGCGCCGAGGGACTTTCGAGATCTGTGATTGTCGTGGCGACCGGCGATCAGGCGGCGCTCGTTCGCGCGCGCGGCGCGCTCGTCGCCACGTCGATCGCCGAGTATTTCAGAAATCAGGGCAAGGAAGTGTTGCTGATGGTCGACTCGGTGACGCGCGTCGCGATGGCGTGGCGCGAGATCGGCCTCGCCGTGGGCGAGCCGCCGACGACCAAGGGTTATCCGCCGTCCGTCTTTGCCGCGCTGCCGCGGCTGCTCGAGCGCGCCGGCACGGACGAGAAGGGAAGCATCACCGGCGTCTACACCGTGCTCGTGGACGGCGACGACTTCAACGAGCCGATCGCCGACGCGAGCCGTTCGATCCTCGACGGGCACATCGTGCTCACGCGCAAGCTGGCCGGCGCGGGACACTATCCGTCGATCGACGTGCTCGAGAGCAAGAGCCGCGTTCGCGATCACGTCATCTCCCCCGAGCAGCGCGCCGCGGCGAACGCGGTGGCGCGCCTCGAAGCCGCATATCGCGAGAAGGAAGACCTGGTGCTGGTGGGCGCGTATCACGAGGGCAGCGACCCCATGGTCGATGCCGCGCTCAGGCTCCGGCCCAAGGTCCTGGAGTTCCTACAGCAGCTTCCCGAAGAGAGCACCGCGTTCGACGCGTCGAGACGTGCGCTCGTCTCGATCGCGGCACGGATCGATCAAACGACGAGGAGGTCGTCATGAGCGCTTTCAAATTCCGGCTCCAGCAAGTACTCGAGCTGCGCGAGCAACACGAACAGCAGGTTGCCGCCAAGCTCGCGGAGGCGGAGACCGCCGCCGATGAGGCGCGGGTCGCACAGAAGGCGCTCGAGGCCATCCGCCAGAGCGGCTCGCAAGCGCTGCGCAACGCGCACGCCGCGGAGCCGACGATCGGACAGCTCAAGACGATCGGGTACGTGATCGAGCAGCTCAATCATCACATCATCGACGCGCAGTCGCGCGTCGAGATGGCGGAGCAGCTCGTGACGCAGGCCCGCACCGATCTCACGTCGGCGCTCCAGGCGCGCCGCGTCCTGAGCCGGCTCCGCGATCGGCATTTCGAGAGCTGGCGCGCGGAAGACAACGCCCAGGAGATGCGCGCGATGGACGAGCTCGCGCTCTCGCGCTACACGCGCCGAGAGGGCGATGGCGACTCCGGAGCGGCGACGGCATGAGGGCGATCGTCGTATTCGTGCTCACCTTCGTCGTCGGCATCGCCGCGGCAAGCGGAGCGAAGATCGCGATGACCAAGTCGCCGGCGGCGAAAGTCGCCGACAGCGGCGCGGTCGCCGGCGACTCCGCCACGAGCGCCGCGAAATCGGCGCACACCGACACCGCCATAGCCGCCGCGACGACGCCGGTCACGCCGCCCGGCGACACGCTTCCCGTTGCCGCGGCGAAGAAGCCGCTCACATTCGACAGCGCTGCGTCGAAAGCGGCGCCGCCCTCGGGAGCGACGCCACCGGCGATCCCTCCGCAGAGCGACTCCGCCGTCAAAGAGCGCGAAGGCCGTCTCGCCAAGGTGTTCACGTCGATGGACGCGAAACAGGCCGCGAAGGTGCTCGAGCACATGAGTGATGGCGACGTGCAGATCATCCTCGGCTACGTCGGGCCCCGGCAAGCCGCGGCAATTCTCGCCGAGCTGCCGCCCGAGCGAGTCGCGCTGATCAGCAAGCAGACCATCCAGGGAGGGAAGCGATGATCCAGTCCGTGGGCGCGCGCGGGATCGCCGCGCAGGACACGACAGCGGCGCGCGACGCACAGGACGATGCCGCGCCGGGAGCGTTCGCGGGAATTCTTGCCGGCGTGATGAACGCCGCCGCGCCGGCGATCGACGCGAAGCAGAAGCCCACAGGAACGTCGGAGCTCGACGGCAAAGGGGATGACGACGCGCCGGACGGCACCGCGTCAACGAGCGGCAGCACGAGCGACCCAAAGGCCGGGACATCGGCGACGACGGCGACCACCTCCGTCACCGATGTCGTGCGCTCGATCGCCGCGCTCGATCCGCAGCTCCAAGCCAAACTCGCACGCGTGATGGACCGCATGCGCGCCGAGACAGGCCACGACGTGCACGTCGTCGAGACCTATAGAAGCCAGGCGCGCCAGAACGCGCTCTATGAGCAAGGGCGCGAGACGCCTGGACCCGTCGTGACGTGGACGCAGAGCTCGAAGCACACGCAAGGGCGAGCGGTCGACGTGACGCTCGACGGCGGCGCCGCCGGTCCGGACGCCTACGCCGCGCTCCAGCGCATCGCGCGCGAAGAAGGGTTGCGCACGCTCGGCGCGCGCGATCCGGGGCATCTCGAGCTTTCCGGAACGACGGGCGCGGCGAATGACGCGTCGGCGTCCATTCCCAATAGGCCGGTTGACGCGACAGCTCAGGGCGATGGGCGTGTGCCGATCACGAATCTCTCAAAGTTCGCGCAGGTGTCGCGCGTCGCCGCCGTGGCGACGACGGCGGCGGTGGCACAGCCGGCGCGCGTCGCGAACGTCGCCAAACCGACATCGGCGACCGCGGTGGCGCCCGTCAACGATTCGAAATCTCACACGAGCGGCGGCGGCGCCCGCTCGGACACGAGCGATCGCGGCGCCTCGGGACAGCCGCAGGCGCGCACGCCGTACAGCGCGCTCGGCACCACGATCGCCGCACGCGGATCAACGACGTTCACGCCGGCGGCCACAGGCAGCGACGTCGGTTCGACGGCCGCCGCGAGGGCCGAGAAGATTCTCGCGGCGCTCGACAGCGCGCCGGCGCGCCCGGTCACACAAATCACGATGGCCGTCGACACCGGCAGCGGCGCGAGCGATCGCGTGCAGGTCGCGATGCGCGGCTCGGCCGTGAACACGACCATCGACGCGGCGGACCCACGCGCGGCGCAGGCGATGAGCACGCGCGCCGACGAGCTGGTGCGGGCGCTCAACCGCGACGGCATCGAGGTGGATTCGCTGCGCGTACGCGCGGCGAGCACCGGTGCATCAACCGTGGTCCAGGCGGGACAGAACGGCTCCGGCCCCTCGATGAACTCGCGCTTCGAGCGCGGAAGCGCGTGGGACCAGAGCAGGCAGCGGTCGCAGGACGGCCGCCGACAGCACAATCGCGAACAGCGCGAACAGCGCGGAGGCAGAAAGCAGTGATCAACTCGATTCCAACATCGTTGCGCTCGGCGGTGAGCAGCTTTCTGCCGGCCGTGCGCATGGACGCAACGACCGGCGGCAGCACCGCGGCCCCCGTGAGCACCGCGACGACGGCGAGCGCCGCCGCGGCGGCATCGGCGCAAGCGGCGGGGCCGGGCGGCGCGCTCGGCAAGGACGAATTTATGAAAATGCTCATCGCCCAGCTGCAGAATCAGGATCCGCTCGATCCCATGCAGGGCGATCAGATGGCCACGCAGCTCGCGCAATTCTCGAGCCTCGAGCAGCTGCAGGACATCAATACTTCGCTCACCGACCAGCAGACGTCGCAGTCGTCGCTCCTCGGCGCGATCCAGGCGAACGCCGCGGTCGGGATGATCGGGCACACCGTGGTGGCGCAGGGCAACGAGGTGCAGCTCGGCGGGTCGAACGGCGCGTCGAACGTGACCGTCAACCTCGCGAGCGCGGGCGTCTCGGGCACGCTGCACATCTACGACGCGAGCGGGCGCGAGGTCGGCTCGCGCGCGGTCGGCGCGCTCAGCGCCGGCAAGCAAACGATCGACATCGGCTCGGCGGCCGACGGCCTGCCCGACGGCTCGTACACCTACTCGCTCGACGTGAAGAGCGGCGCGGGCACCGCCGTGGACGTGTCCACGTACACCGTCGGCAAGGTCGACGGCGTGAGCACCGGCACGAACGGGCTCGTACTCACCGCGGGCGGGCTCACGATTCCGTACGCGAACGTCACACAGATCCTGAACTGACCCTCCGCTCGCTCGACTTCGTTCTCTTCTTCTCTCCCCTCAGGAGTATCCATGCTTCGCTCGCTGTCATCGGCCGTATCCGGCCTTCGGAATCAGCAGACCAAAATGGACGTCATCGGCAACAACGTGTCGAACGTGAACACCGTCGCGTTCAAGGCCGGCCGCGTCACGTTCAAAGAAGGGTTCTCGCAGCTCGTCGAGAGCGCGAGCCGTCCGGTGAACGGCTCCGGGGGCACGAACCCGCTCGAGGTGGGCCTCGGCTCGCAGATCGGCAGCATCGATACCGTGTTCACCCAGGGCAACCTCGAGATGACTGGTCAGAACACCGATCTCGCGATCCAGGGGAATTCGTTCTTCGTGCTGAAGAACGGCAACGAGTCGTTCTACACGCGCGCGGGCAACTTCCAGGTGGACGGGAGCGGCATGCTCGTCTCCGGCAACAACGGCTACGCCGTGCAGGGCCGCCTGGCGACCGACGGCAAGCTCGATCCGCAGGTGACGAGCCTCCGCATTCCGATCGGCCAGACGTCGCCCGCGAACGCGACGACGAAGATCACGATCGACGGCAATCTCGACGCGTCGGCGACCGCGTTCGACAAGGGCGGCGCGGCGGCCGTCGATCCGCTCGACCCCACGCAGCGCGCGCTGCCGCAGAACGCGAACTCGTTCAAAGATCTCTCAATTACCGCGTACGACTCCCTCGGCAGCAAGCACGAGGTGAAGCTCGTGATGTGGAAGACGGGCGCGAACCAGTGGGATTGGAAAGCCGATCCGTCGGGCATGGACATCTCGAGCGCCGGCATCACCGAGGTGAAGGGCACGCATCCGATCACATTCAAGAGCGACGGCACCGTCGATACGAGCACCGGATTCACGATGCCGGAGGTCAAGTTCACCCCGAAGGACGGCGCGGCCGATGTCGACGTGAAGCTGGATCTCGGCTCCGACGTCAATGGACTGACGCAGTTCGCCGGATCGTCGAACGCGGTGATGCGCGATCAGGACGGCTACACCAACGGCACGCTTCAGAGCTACACGATCGATACGACCGGCACGATCAACGGCTCGTTCAGCAACGGGACCTCGCAGGTGCTCGGGCAGGTGCTGCTCGCCGATTTCAACAATCCGACCGGCATGGCGACCGCCGGCGACAACATGTATCAACCGACGGCCAACTCCGGCGCGGCGGTCGCGGGCTACTCCGGGGAGGGCGTCAACTCCACCATCGCGAGCGGCGCATTAGAGATGTCGAATGTCGACCTCGCGCAGGAGTTCACGAACATGATCGTCGCGCAGCGCGGCTTTCAGGCCAACGGCCGCGTCATCACGACGAGCGATCAGATGCTCCAGGATCTGGTGAACCTCAAGCAGTAAGCTCGGCGCGCGAGCGGGGAGCACGCGATCGGCGGCGGGAGACCGGAACGATTCGGTCTGCCGCCGTCTCGCTTTTTTGAAGGCATCGAATCCGGCAGAAGCGACCGGCAATTCCGTCCCGATTCGGCGGGGAAAATTCTGCCGAGAGCCACTCCGGAGGACGAAACTTCCCCGTCGCACCGAGCGCTCGGCCAGCCCCGCAAATCATTGTCATACAAAGCGTTGAATGACAGAACGCGGCGAGCTGCGGCATGGTATGGCCCCTGCCTTTGCCCGTCGCGTCGTTTCTCGCTCGCAGTCGCACCCCGCCGTTCCGGTCCCTCGTCCCTCCCGCACCACCACTCCCGCCCATGGCGACACAGGCCATCGAACAAGCCGCCGGATCAGAGCCCGGCGCCGCGGCACCCAAGCGCAGGCGTCCGATCGTGCTGATCCTCGCGATCGTCGGCATTCTCGCCGGCGGCGGCGTTGGACAGTTCCTCGTCGGACCGGTGCTCGCGAAAAGGCGCGCGGCCGCGCCGGCCGCGAAGAGCGCCGAGTCGTCGGGGCCGTCGATCGTGCATCCGATCGAGAATCTCGTGTTGAATCCGGCGGGCAGCGGCGGGACGCGCTTCCTCATGGTCACGGCCACGTTCGAGCTGCGGGACGGCAGCGTCGATCAGGCGATGAAGGATCGTGAAGCCGAAGTGCGCGACCACATCCTCGCGCTGCTCGGCAAGAAGACGGTCGACGAGCTCACGGACTTCACGAAGCGCGATTCGATCAAGGCCGAAGTGCTCCACGAAGTGCAGTCGCTCTTTCCACAGGGCGACGTCCGGCAGGTCTTCTTTCCGCAGTTCGTGATCCAATGAGCACTCCGCGCGCGCCCCGCACCTCGGAGCAACTGTCGCAGACGGACATCGACCGGCTGATGTTGGGCACGCCGCCCGAGCAGCCGGTGATCCAGCATCGCGGCACGCCCGACGTTCAGGTTTACGATTTTCGCCGGCCACACCGCGTCTCGCGCGACCGCCTGCGGACGCTCGAGGCGATGTACGGCCGGCTCGTGAAATCGCTCGAGGGCTGGTTGATGGGCCGCGTGCGCGGCGTGGTCGACCTGCACCTGGTGAGCGTGGAGCAGATCTCGTTCGGCGAGTACGTGCTCTCGCTGCCGGCGAGCTGCAATTCGTTCATCCTCGACATCAAGGATCAGGGCGGCGACGACGCGGTGGGCGAGCAGGCGGTGGTCGACATCGGCCGCGAGCTCGCGTTCTTCCTCGTCGATCGACTGTTCGGCGGCGGCTCGGATTCGACGATTCTCGATCGCGCGCTCACGCCGATCGAGCGCCTCGCCGTGCGCGTGGTCGCCGAGCGGATCATGTCGCTCGTGCACGAGATCTGGGAAGATCACATCGAGCTCGATCTCAACCTCACGGGCTTCGAGTCGATCCCCGAGATCATCCAGGCGGCGGCGCGCGAAGCGCCGGTGCTCGTCACGAACATCGACGCAAGCTTCGCGGGCACGTCGAGTCTCATCTCCGTCTGCCTGCCGCTCTCGGTGCTCGAGAAGTTCTTCGTGCAAGGCACCAGCTCCAAGGCGATGCAGCACGTCGCCCGGCGCGAGCTGCCGGGCCAGCGCGTGGTCACCGAGAACGCGCTCCGCCGCACGCGCATCGAAGTCGCCGCGCGGCTGCCGGAATTCCGGCTCTCGATGCGCGACATCGCCGGCCTCACCGCGGGGAGCATGCTGTCCACCGGCATTCCCGTCGACACGAACGTGCAGCTCCTCGTCGGCGATCAGCCGCGCTTCACCAGCGCGCCAGGCCGCGTTGGACGCAAGCTCGCCGTGCGCGTGCTCGACACGCTCTCCGCCGCTCCCCTTCCCGCAACTCTCGACGAGTAGATCATGAACCAAGCCGACATCGACGCCCTGACCGCCTCCGCGCAGTCGCAGCGCGCGCCCGAATTGAACGAGCTCGGGAGCGGCGTCACCAGCACCGCCGAAGTGCCGCTCGCGATGCTGATGGATCTCACGCTGCCGCTCTCGATCGAGCTGGGACGCACGCGCATGACGGTGCAGGACATTCTCCGGCTCGGCCGCGGATCGGTCGTGCAGCTCGAGCGCCTGGCCGGCGAGCCGATCGATCTCTACGTCGCGGACCGCCGCTTCGCCGAGGGCGAAGTCGTGGTGCTCGGCGAGCATTTCGGCGTGCGCATCACGCGCATCATCTCGAATCTCGCCGCCGCCGAGGGCACCGCGTGACGTTTGGCTCGATGGTGGGCGTGCTGCTCACGCTGGGATTCGTCCTCGCGCTGCTCGGCCTCGCCCTCAAGCTGCTCAAGCGATTCGCTCCCGTCGCGACGGGCTCGGCGCGGCTCCGCATGGAGATCGTGCAGCGGCTGGCGCTCGGCCCCAAGCAGGGGATCGCGGTGATTCGCATCGGCGAGCGGATCGTGGCGGTCTCGGTCGGTGAAGGCGGTGTGAATCGGTTGTTCGAGCTCGAGTCGAACCAGCTCCGCGACGCGGCGGAGGCCGCGCACGATGCAGGTGAACGCAGCGAAACTCGGCCGAACTCGCCGCTCGACTTCCGGTCGGCGTTGAAGGGCGCGCTCAAGACGGCGGGGCTCGTGGTGGCGTTCGCGCTCGTCTCGCTGCCAACATCGCACGTCGCGCGAGCGCAGACGGCTTCCGCCAAAGCGCCGGCGGCGATGGTGCAGAAGCTGGCAAGCAGCGCGAGCCTGAAGGCGGCCGCGCCGGCCGGCCCGGCGGGCATTCCGAATCTCGACCTCCGCGTCGGCAACGGCGACGGTCTGCATCTGAGCGGGACCGTCGGCGTGGTCGTGATGATGGGCATGCTCACGCTGCTCCCGACGCTGCTGCTGATGATGACGGGTTTTACGAGAATCCTCATCGTACTCAACTTTCTGCGGCAGGCGCTCGGGACGCAGAGCGTGCCGCCGACACAGCTCGTGGCGGCGCTCGCCCTGCTGCTCACCGGGTTCGTGATGGCGCCGACGCTGAGCGAGTTCAATCGCACGGCGCTCACGCCGTGGATGGACGGGCAGATCGATCAGAGTCAGATGATGCAGATCGGCGCGAAGCCGTTTCGCGCGTTCATGCTGCGCCAGACGCGGCGCAACGATCTCGAGACGTTCGTCCGGATGGGCGGCGGCCCCCAGCCCGCCACGGTCGGCGACGTGCCGCTCGTGACGCTGACGTCGGCCTTCGTGATCAGCGAGCTGCGCACCGCGTTCCAGATCGGCTTCGCGCTCTTCCTCCCGTTCATCGTGATCGACGTGGCCGTGTCGTCGGTGCTCATGAGCATGGGCATGTTCATGCTCCCGCCGGCGATGATCTCGCTGCCGTTCAAGCTGCTGCTGTTCGT
>Ga0068856_100007616_pt1 | contig 10567 bp, 8 predicted proteins | sample KBSCornC62_FD_66595 | JGI IMG/M metagenome (GOLD analysis project Ga0068856, IMG submission 66595) | Corn rhizosphere microbial communities from Kellogg Biological Station, Michigan, USA - KBS Corn C6-2 | ecosystem: Host-associated > Plants > Roots > Rhizosphere > Soil ... | reverse complement strand
GGTGTTCCGCACCGACCGCGCCGACATGGGCCACGCCTGGGCCAAGGTGTGACCGTGGACGAGACGATGGAGCACCACGAGTTCGACCCGCTCCCCGGCGACGACGTGTGCATGTTCGTGGATTTGGACCGCGACGACGCCGAGGAGAACCGGTGCATGGGGTTCGACAACGACCCCCGCCACACGATGTAGTTAGTCGAATTGCCCTGGGCCACAACATATTGCGCGTGGTCCAGGGCACCCCGAACACCCGCTATGCTGGCGGGCCACCACCCGATTACCCGACCCAAGGAGACCCCTATGTCCGATACCACCGACTACCCGCCGCCGGGCACCGTCGGCACCGGCACGCCGCCGCAGCTGCCGCCCAACCCGATCAACAACAGCGACGACCAGGGGTGCCGGTCGTGCGGCATGACCACCCAGCACCTGACCCAGTGTGAGCTGGCCAAATTCGAGGGACGCATCGGCCCCAACGGCCCCGACTACGTTCGCGGCATGGACTGCCTGCCCGGCGACCACCCGGTGGCCATCCGCCGGGCGGCCGAGGTGGCAGAGGCCCGCGAACGTGCCGAGGAACAGGACCGTCGGCGTGCCGAGAAGTCGTGCCACAGCTGCGGGTTGTCTCAGTACCACGCCGTGGGGTGCCGGGTGGGCAAGCCGGGCATGGAGGTCCGTCCCGGCCAGTGTGGCCCGCCGGACTCCGAGCTGATGCCGCCGCCCGGCCGCAGGGACACACCGCCCACCCTGGTGGCTGCTGGTGATTGGGTGGACCCGAACCAGGCGGTGGCCCGTGTGAAGCGCGTTCGCGACGAGATTTTCGAGACCGCCGCCGCGCTGGTGAGCGGCGACCGGGAGGACGACTACGGGTCGGCCATCGACAACTTCACCGCCATCGGGAAGCTATGGGCGGTCACGTTCGGCGTGGACACCATCACGCCTATGCAGGTGGCCATTGCCCTGGCGCAGCTCAAGCAGGCCCGGCTGCTGACCAACCCGTACCACCGGGACAGCTGGGTGGACGGGGTCGGCTACATGGGGCTCGGGGGTGACATCGCCGCCGAGGTCGAGACCCGCAACAACCCGTTCAGCTAGACCACCACACCCAACCCCCCTAGTCAGGAGCACCATGCTCGGTTCCAAGCCGCTCGAAGCCGTACTCGGCGCGGGCATCGACAACACCGACCACGAGGCCGTGCGCGCGTTCATGCGCCAGGCGGCCGACCTCGGTCTCAAACTGCTGTTCATCTACCCGGACTCCAAGGTCCCGGCCGACATGCGGACCAGCCGCCAGCGCAACGCCGACGACAAGGCCGCCAGCGCCGCCGCCAAGGATGCCGGTCGCCGCGACTGGGCACAGGTCAAGAGCCCGGCCGGTCTGGCCCTGGCCACCGACCACAAGGCCACCCTGGACAAGTACCTCAAGGCCTACGTGCAGCAGTTCTCGAAGTGGTGGACCACCGGAGACAATCCCGAGCCCGTCGTTTGGTCCAAGAAAGCCGAGGACGCAGGCGAGATCGTGATGGTCGAACCGGTCGCGGTCAACCTGGCCGTGGAGGTCGGCGGCTCCGGCGTCGTGGTGGTCGACTGCGACACCGCCGCCCAGGTGCGCCGCTGGTTTGAGGCCAACGAGCTGGACCCCGACTCCGACGAACTGCCCGCGCCTACGGTGCTCACGCCTGGCCAGCGCGGCGACGACGGCGTCCTGGACGACCCGAGCACCTGGAGCCACAGCGACGGCGGCCACTTCTGGTTCACCGTCCCCGACGAACTGATGCCGGTGCTGCCCCGCCACCTGGGTGCGATGACCTGGGGTGGCGACAACGGGTTCGCGGTGCTCTGGGACCGCCGGTATGTGCTGATCCCGCCGTCCACCCGGCCCGAGGGCATGTACGAACAGCTGGGCCACGTCTACGAGCTACCCGAGTGGCTGGGCGAGGAGATCAAGAAAGCGGGCCTACACCGCGTGCAGCGGGCCGAGGGCCAGCGCGCCAGCGACAATCCCGAGCTGGCCACCGCCATCGACGCCTGGGCCGAGACGGTCAGCTGGGCCAGCATCCTGGAGCCGATGGGCTGGACCCCGGCCCCGCGTTCGGACTCGTGCGGCTGCGCCGTGTGGACCGCGCCGGGCGACCACGCCAGCAAAAAGTCGGCCACCGCGCACGACTCGGGCTGTGCCGCTGGCCGGTACACCGAGACCAACGCACCGCTGCACCTGTGGACCGACCACGACGCCCCGCCGTTCACCGACGGCATGGACGAGGACGGCTGGACGCCGACGTTTACCAAGCTCCAGGCAGTGGCGCTGGTGAGCTTCGGCGGCAAGATCGGCGCGGCCATGGACGCCTTGGACGTGCTGCCCGACCTGACCGCCGAGCCGGGGCTGGACCCCAAGGGCCACACCCGCGACCTGGACATGACCGGCGACGGTGACTTCCAGATGCCCGACTGCCCCGATTGCGGCAAGCCGGTGGGCAAGGACCATTACGCCACGTGCCCGCCGGATCAGGCCGTCGTCACCGAGGCGCACTGCGTATCGTGCAACAGCCGGGAGGGCCTGTTCGTCACCGACCCCGACACCGGGGAGCTGTGGCACGCCGTGGACGAGGACGACGCCGCCGAGACCGGCGGGCACCGCGCCGACGGCGTGGCCACCGACCCCCGCACTGGACAGCCGACCGCCGACGAGTTCGCCAACGTGGCCGACGCCGAGCACTACGCCGACGACGTGGTGCGCCCGCTGCCGCCGCCCATCGACCCGGCCGACCTGCCCGCCGACTTCGGCACGCCGCGCCAGGCCAAGGACAGCCCGTACCCCGACGACGTGGAAGAGTCCGACCCGGATGTCTTCGACAGCGAGCACAACGGGGTGCCCCGCATCGCGCCGTTCAGCCACTGGCGGGACATGCCGCCGCCGGAGTACATCATCGACGGACTGATCGAACACGGCGGGCTGACCAGCATCATCGGTCCTCCCGGCATGGGTAAGTCGACGGTGGTCCTGGACATGGCCTGCCACATCGCCACCGGCAAGCGCTGGCAGGGGCTCCAGACGCTCAAGACCAAGGTGCTGTACCTGCCCGGTGAGGGCCTCTCCGGTGCGGTCCAGCGCCTGCGGGCCTGGGAGGCGGCGCACAGCGAGGACCTGGGCACCGACCTGCTGCTGGGCAACGGCATCATCCTGGTCAACGCCCAGAATGAGGCGTGGGGCGAGATCGCGGCCTACATCGCCCGCCAGCGCATCGGCCTGGTCATCTTCGACACGTTCGCCCGTATGTCGGCGGGCCTGGAGGAGAACAGCGCCACCGACGTGGGCAAGGCTGTGCGCCGGTTCGACAAGCTCAAGGAGCTGACCAACGCCGGGGTGTGCGTCGTGCACCACACCGGCAAGGCCGACCCGAGCACGGGTCGCGGGTCCTCGGCGCTGAACGGGGCGCTCGACTCCGAGTTGTTGATCCGCCCGGCCACCTGGGACACCACCCAGATCGCGGACAGCAACGGCCGTGTGGCCGGTAAGCCGCTGGAGCTGATGACGACCAAGCAGAAGAACGCCGAGCAGCTGGAGGACCCGCTGCCGCTGCTGATGTCGAGCTACGACCTGGGCGAGGACAGCTACGGCCGCCACCTGAGCGCGCCGATCATCACCGCGCCCAACGGCCACATCGACCCCATGGAAGGCGACCCCGTGCTGGCACGCCCGCTGCCCGAGCCCGTCGTGGAGACGGCTATCCGCATCCGCGACTTCGTGGACCGCCTGACCCAGCAGGGTGCCACCCGCACGGAGATCATCCTGGCCGTGCAGCCCGACGGGTACGCCCGCAGCCGCAACGACACCGCGCCGTACTGGAAGCGCCGCATTGCTGAGGCCGTGGACCGTGGTCTGCGGTACGGCCTGATTGAGACCCTGACCGGTACCGCGTCCGGGTCCCGCTACATCCCGTCCGTCACCGGTCGGGAGGCAGCCCGCGCTCTTGCGGCTGCCGAAATCAACGATGCCGACTAGGCACCGTAACCACCACCCCCACAAGGAGATTCACATGGCAGTGACGTTCAACCGCAGCGCCCTGATCAAGGCCGCCAACGCAGCCCTGACCAACCACACCAAGGCCCAGGTGGCCCGCACCCGGGCGGTGGAGGACTACAAGCTCAATCACCGGGGCGAATGGTCCCCCGAGAAGCTGACCAAGCTGCGCGACTGGTTGACCCAGCAGCTGCGCCGCAACGCTGCCCCGACCCGGTTCGACGCCCGCAAGGCCATCCGGGTCAACCACCTGGAGGACGCCTTCTACGGTGCGCCGGACAGCTACCAGATCAACCGGAACGTGACCGTCCCCAAGGGTCTGCTGTCCCCGGCCCAGGTGCAGGAGACCCGCGCCCTGCTGGAGGTGCTCAAGGCCGCCAGCGGCGACGTGGTCAGCGCCAACGAGTTGAAGCTGTTGGGCCTGACCAAGCTGTCGCACGTGTTCAAGGCGGCGGCCGGTGAGGTTGCCATCGAGAGCTAGTTGACGTTCCCGAGCGACTCGGGTTACGTTGGTGTTTGTTCGGGCGGGGCCGGTCCCCACCCAGGGAAGTGAAGCCCCGTCCGAACAAACACCTACACCCACACCTGCACTTCCCCACCACACCACCGAAAGCACCCAAATGACTCAAGCAACCCCTCGCGAGCTGCGCGGTTACCAAACCGCCGCCGCTGACGCAGTGGAGCGCGACTGGGAGGACTACGACCGCGTCGGCGTCGTGCTCCCGACCGGCGCGGGCAAGAGCACCGTGATCGGCGAACTGGTCAACCGCGCCTATCAGCGCGAGGCCCGCAGCGTGATCCTGGCCCACCGTGGCGAGCTGCTCGACCAGATGCGCCGCGACCTGCTGGCCGTCAACCCCCTGATCAACCCCGACCACATCGGCATCGTGCGCGCCGAGGAGGACGACCACCACTGCCCCATCGTGTTCGCCAGCCTCCAGACTCTGGCCACGGCCCACCGCCGGGAGGCCCTGGGACCCCGCGATTACATCTTCTGGGACGAGGTCCACCACAGCGGAGCCGAGGGCTTCCACACCACGTTCAGCGAGCTGGGCGGCTACAGCACCGCCAAGATGGCCGGGTTCACCGCCACCATGCACCGCGACGGCAAGTCCAAGATCGGCCTGGGCGACGTAATCGAGAAGATCGCCTACGAGAAGGACATCGCCTGGGCGATCAAGATGGGGTTCCTGGTGACCCCGCGCGGCCTGACCGTGCGGATCAAGGGCCTGGACGCCCTGGACGACGTACGCAACGTGGCCGGGGACTTCCACCAGGGCGAGCTGGCCGACGTGATGGAGGCCGCCACCAGCTACGTGGTGGAGGCCATCGAGCTGCACGCCGGGGACCGCCGCCCCATCATCTTCGCCGCCAGCGTGGACGCCGCCCACCACATCGCGGACAGCCTGACCGCCGCCGGGTTCGCCGCCGAGGCCGTGACCGGCGCGATGGCCTACGCCGACCGCCAGCCGATCTACGCCCGCTTCCGCAGCGGCGAGACCCAGGCGCTGGTGACCGTCCAGGTGCTGACCGAGGGTGCCGACTTCCCGATGTGCGACACCGTGGTGCTGGCCCGGCCGACCCGCAGCAAGAACCTGTACAGCCAGATGGTCGGACGCGCCCTGCGGCTTCACCCCGGCAAGACCGACGCGCTGGTCCTGGACCTGGCCGGGTCGGCCCGTCACATGCGGCTGGTCTCGCTGACCCAGCTGCTGCCCGGCGTGGAGGCCAAGGAGGTGGACTCGGACGGCAACATGCTGTGCCCCACCTGCGGAGCGCTGACCGGCGGTAGTGAGTGCTACGCCTGCGCCGAGCTGCCCCCGGTGGACGACGGCATGGGTGACGGTGGCCCCGAGGTGCCGATGGTCCGCACCGGCCCGGTGGACCTGACGACCATCGACCTGCTGGCCAAGAGCGACAACCTGTGGATGGAGACCGTGGGCCGGATGCCGTTCATGCCGCTCATGGAAGACAACCAGGTCGTTTTCCTGATGCCCGAGAACTACATCATGCCGCCGGTAGGTGAGGCCACCGCGACCCGCTGGGCCATCGGCCAGATGTCCACCCGTACCCGCCGGGGCGGCTGGGTCACGGCCTCGGGCCGGTACCCCACCGAGGAGCCGGACTGGACCGACCTGCCCACCGCCATGGACAGCGCCGAAATCTGGATCGTGGAGACCGACCAGCCGCTGCCCCGCCGCGACCAGAGCTGGCGGCGCAACCAGCCGCCGAGCCAGAAGCAGATCAACTACGCCCGCCAGCTGGGCGCGGTGATCACCGAGGGCATGACCAAGGCCGCCCTGTCCGACGAAATCAGCGTGGCGCTGGCCAGCCGCGCACTCGACCAGTTCCTGGAGACCCCCGCATGACCACCGTGCCCCGCCGCGTCAACGTCAACCAGACGGCCTACGCTGCCCCGGCCAAGCGCAAGTACCGGGCCAAGCTCACCGAGGACGAGCAGTCCCGGGGCCTGGCCATGCTGGAGAAGGGGCTGAGCTACGGCGAGGCGGCCCGCAAGCTGGGCTGCACCGACGGGGCACTGCGCCGTCGGTTCCCCGGCTACAACCGGCCAAAGAACGCGTGGTGACATGGCCGACAACATCGCCCAGCTGTACCCGGCCCGCGTCCAGCCCGACGGCCGGGTGTTCTACCGGGGCGTCGACCAGGCCGGGAAGCTGACCGAGGGCTGGACCGACCAGCTGAGCATGGCCCACCCGCACTACCGCAGAAAGGATGCGCCCGAGCCCCTGGCGGCCCTACAGCCGCACGAACCGGCCCTCACCGAGGGTTGGTGCCCACCCACCGAGATCGCGGTCACCTACACCGCCACAGAGCCCACCGCACCCGAACCGAGCAAGGAGATCACCATGGCCCGACGCAAGGCCGCCGTAGAGCTGGACGAGAATTTCAACGAGGTCGCCCCCGAGCGGGTCACCCAGTATTGCCACTACCCGTTGCCGCCGGAGACCCCGCGCCCGCCGAGCAAGTTCGGCGCGTGGGGCTGGTACAAGCTGCCCAACCCCGAGACCGGCCTGCCGACCGGGTACCCCCGCGCGACGACCATCGCCAAGACCCTGGACGACCAGACCAAGCTGACCAACTGGAAGATCAGGGAACGCTGCGCCCAGGTGCTCAGCCTGGCCCGCATGGCCCCGGACACGGTCATCTACACCGACCCGACCGGCGACACCACGGCGGCCGACGCCCTGGGCGCGCTGGACGAGGCAATGAACGGCGGCGGCGCGCACAAGGTCGATGCCGTGCTGGAGATGATCGACAACGTCATGGGCGGCGCGCACGCCCGTGAGCTTGGCGAATGTGTCCACGCCTGGCTGGAGGCGCTCGACATGGGCATCGTGCTTCTCAAGGACGTACCCGAGCTGGTGCGGCCGCACATCGTGCACGCTCGCCGGGTGATGGCCCACCGGGGCATCGTGGCCCTGCCCCAGTACGTGGAGCGCACGGTGCTCAATGGCCGGTGCGCCCAGCTGCCCGATGCCGAGGGCGAGCCGACCATCGCGGGTGAGGTGGTCGCGGGCAAGATCGACCGCATCTACAAGATCATCACCACGGGCGACCTGGTCCTGGGCGACGTGAAGACCAGCAAGTCCCTGGAGTACAGCTGGCTGACCTATGGCGTCCAGATCGGTGGCGTCTACGGCTGGGCCGAGAAGATGCTGGCCCTCGACGGTGCCAGCTGGGAGGACATGCCCGAGATTCGCGACGACTTCGCGATCCTGCTGCACGTGCCCAGCAACCAGCCCGAGCTGGCGGCGGCCATCACCATCGACATGTGGTGGGGTGCGGAGACCTTCCAGGACTCCATCGCCACCCGGCTGCGCCGCAAGGAGGCCAAGACCAAGGTTCCGCAGCACGCCATCCCGGTGCCCAGCAAGGCTGCCGTACGCTACGCCGAGGCGCGCCTGGCGCTGACGGAAATCACCACCGCTGAGGATGGCCAGCGGGTTTTTGAAACGTATCAGGATGTCTGGGATGACGACCTGAACGAGTTCGGCGGCATCGTCGCTGAGCTGGTCTAACGACCACAACCAACACCAACACCAAACAGAAAGCGACACCAGCAACATGCCTTCTCCGTTCGACAAGAAAAAGACCGCCGCCGCTCCCGCTGCCACCGCTGTGGCAGAGGCTCCGGCTGCCGCCCCGGCCGAGCTGCCCGGCCCGGTGGGCAAGGCCGACGTGGGTCCCGACAAGGTCGGGGCCAAGTCCGACCCGTTCGGCAACATCGCTGACGCCAGCGGTATCAGCGGGTACAAGTCGGCGTTCTTTCTCGGGCAGATCGTCCTGCTGAACGCGACCGAGCACGGGCACATGAACACCACGGTGAGCAAGCCGGGTGAGCAGTCCGAATACGTGCGGTTCAACATCGTGCCGCTGACCATCCCGGTCGCCGGTACCGCCAACGCGTTCACCACCACGGTGGACGACGACGGCAACTACCAGATTCTCAACAAGGACGGCGAGATCGAGACCTGCGAGCCGTACGCCCTGGGTGAGCGCCTGGAGGACGTGTTGATCTACAACGCGCCGCTGATCCGCGAGGGCGTGAAGGCCCTCAACAAGGGCACCACCTGGATCCGTGGCCGCATCGTCAAGGGCAACAAGAAGCCGGGCCAGTCGGCCCCGTACATCTTGAAGGCCCTGGACGAGAACGACATCGAGGAATACAACGCCGGGCTCGAAGCCGCCCGCGCGTACAAGGGCTAGGCCCCGAACAGAACAACACCCCCAGTGCCCGAGCACTGGGGGTGTTGTTTATGGGCCACCACGCCCCGCTCCCAAGGTAGGAGACGACAACCAGGCTAGCGCACCGCCACCCGGCTGGCCCAGTCGCGCGCGTGCTGCACGCCCAGGCCGAAATAGGTCTGACCAGGCCACACCTCCCGGATGTGGTACTCGATGTGCGGGCGCGTCCCGGCCAGCAGAAACTTCATGCCCAGCACGGCCGCCTGGGCCGCCGCTGCCGGTCCGGTGGGGTTACCGCCGCCGGGGCCGATCAGGGCCGGGAGAGAGGCGCTCAGCACCGGCAACAGGGCACCCAGCAGAGGGACCGGGTTGCCGCCGAGCACGGGGGCCAGCAGGCCCAGCATCCCGAACACCCCGGCGTCCTGGGCGATCTCCAGCAGGTGGGGCATCATCGCGCCGATGGTGTCGATGAACCGGCCCAGCTCGATACCGGTGATCAGGTCGTACACCGTCTCCATGATGTCGCCGGTACCGCCCTCCTTGGGCACCGGGATGGACCCGTACATGTCGTCGGGGTGGCACAGGTAACAAGCCCGGTTCCCGACCAGTTTGTAAACCCGGTCGCTCAGCCGGTTGCTCGCGATACCGACGCCGGGCGCGGCGGTGCCGCCGTAGAACGCACCGCCCACCGGCCGGGCCGGGGGACCGATGTGCACGCTGGCCACGTAGTTGGCCTGGTACGGGGCCAGCTCGCTGCCGCTGGTGAACAGCGACTCCAGAATCTGGGCCACGACAATCTCGCCCAGGCTGTAGCCGTAGAGCTGGAACGTGCGGCTGGGGTTGTTCCTGATCCACGTCACCGCCGACTGGTACCCGATCCGCACGGCGGTCTGGGCCGAGGGCTGCCCAGCCGCGCCCGGCGGTAGGCCGCCCATGGACGCCGGGAAGTCCAGGTAGATGATCTCCAGGTCGGCCTGGCGGGCCAGCTCGTAGACGTAGTCCTGGTCCACCACACCACCGGTACCCCGGAACACCAGAGCGGCGTGGCGGCGCTTGGCCGGGGGCGGCGGGGCCGGGGGCAGCTGGTCGGCCAGGATGCCCAGCTGTTTCTTGGTCGACCAGTTCAGGGTGCCCGGCTTGGCCATCTTGGGACCCGGCTTGCTGCCCCGGTCAATCTCGGCGTTGCGGTTGCCCTGGAAGGTCCGCAGCGCCGACCCGAAATCGGTGGTGTACACCGGCCCCGGTGTCAGGCCCTTGCCGTACTCGAAGCGCCGCAGCACTGCCTTGGCGGCGGTCACGTCGTCGGACTTGTCACCGACCACCGAGGGCGGTGCCCAGGGCGCGGTCACAGCTTCATCGCCGAAGCGGTGGAGGGACCCACGATGCCGTCGGACACCAGCCCGGAGCGGCGTTGGAACTCGCGCACCGCCAGATCGGTCAGCGGGCCGAAGTCGCCGTCCTCGACCAGGTGCCCGGCGTAGGCCGCGTAGGCGTACTTGAGCCGGTGCTGGAGGCGCAGCACGCGCTCCATGTCGTTCCACCGGCCACCGCGATACAGGGGCCGGGAGTCGTAGTCGGCGTACTTGTCCGGGTTGGTGCCCGGCTTGACGACCGGCGGCGGCAGGACGACCGGGGGCTGTTCCTTGCCGGTCAACGTTGCGACGACGCGGCGCATGAACTCCTCAGCGGGGAAGTTGACGCCGGGGTCATGGTGCCCGCCGCCCCACGCGCCGAAGTCCGCGTGACCGCAGACGCCGCGCAGTCCCCACGGCGGCACGTTGCGACCACCGATCCACGTTGCCGGAATGCCGTACTTGTCGCACCACCAGGCCACGACGC
>Ga0068856_100007614_pt1 | contig 10568 bp, 5 predicted proteins | sample KBSCornC62_FD_66595 | JGI IMG/M metagenome (GOLD analysis project Ga0068856, IMG submission 66595) | Corn rhizosphere microbial communities from Kellogg Biological Station, Michigan, USA - KBS Corn C6-2 | ecosystem: Host-associated > Plants > Roots > Rhizosphere > Soil ... | reverse complement strand
CGAGCTCGATCAGGAGCGCTGCCGACGCGTCGGTCGGATAACCCGCGGCGTAGATCGACGACTCCACCGCGCGGATCGTCGCCTGATCGATCATCTCGAGCGCCGCGGGCACGATTCCCGTCGCGACGACGCCGGAGACCGCGCGCGCCGCGCTGTCGAGCGACATGAAATCGGCGAGCAGCGTGCGCACCGCTTCGGCGTTGCGCGACAGCCGCACCGTCACTTGCAGCGCGATTCCGAAGCAGCCCTCCGAGCCGACGAACGCGCCGACGAGATCGTAGCCTTCGTGCTCACCCTCGGTGTCGCCCAGTTCCACGATCTCGCCGCTCGGAAGCACGGCGGTGATCGCGACGACGTGATTCGTCGTGACGCCGTACTTCAGGCAATGCGGGCCGCCGGCGTTCTCCGCGACGTTGCCGCCGATCGTGCACGCCGCCTGGCTCGATGGGTCGGGCGCGTAGTGCAAGCCGTACTGCGCCACCGCGCGGCTGAGCGCCACGTTCACCACCCCCGGTTCGACCACCGCGCGGCAGTTCTCCGCGTCGATTGAGAGAATTCTCGTGAGCCGGTTCAGTCCGATCAGCACGAGACCGTCGGCGAGCGCCCCGCCGGAGAGGCCGGTGCCCGCGCCTCGCGGCACGAACGGGACGTGGCGCTCCGCGAGCACGCGCACGACGGCAACGACTTCGTCGCGCGTTCCGGGGAAGACGGCAAGACCCGGCTGCTTGTGGTACGAGGGAAGTCCGTCCGACGTGTACGTCAACAGCTCACTCGGACGGTACAACACGCGCTTCGCGCCGACGATCCCGGCAAGACGATCGGCGAGCGCCTGGTCGATGATGCCCGGCGGGTTGGAAGTGGAGGGCAGCGCTGTTGCGGACACGGTCGAAAGCTACGTGACTACGCGCCGCTCGGCATCGTTCGCCGGTCAGACCGACGCCCGATTGGCGACGATGACGCGCAGGCAGCCGGGCACGTGCTGGTACTCGAGCGGCGGGCTCACCGCGACGAGCTCTCCATCGATTGCGGCGGTGTGCGTGCGCGGCTCGATCCGGCAGCGCTCGACGAGGAATGCATCCATCGCCGGTGTCCGGGCGACCGCATCCACGCCTCGTGCCACCGCGGCGAGCGCCAACGCCAGGGTGCGGGCGCCCGACCGCCGCCGGATTACCATGACGTGAAGGCCGCTCTCGCCGCCGGCGATACGTGCGCCGAGTGTCGGCAGCTTGAGCTCGCGTTCACCAACGCCGATGAAGACGAGCGGCGTGACGTACTCGCGTGCGACACCTTCGGTCTGCAGATACACGCGGAAGACCGGCAATCGCCACAACAGCCGCGCACCGGCAATGAACGAGGCCAAGTGATACCCGAATCGCCGCTCGAGTCGCTCGCGCGCCCGCACGAACGTCACGTAGGCGCCCACCGCGCTCGTATTCAGAAATAATCTGCCGTTGACCGTTGCCGCGTCCACCGAGCGCGCTTCACCGTGCTGCGCGACATCCGCCGCCTCGTCGAGATCGAGTGGCAGCTCCAGGTCCTTGGCGAGATGATTGAGCGTGCCACACGGCAGTATCGCCAGCTCGACTCCCGTGCCCGACAGGACGCTTGCCGCCGCGCCGATCGAGCCGTCGCCCCCGGCCACGAGCACGCGTGTCGCGCCGCTCGCGATCGTGGTCTTCACCTCGGCAGCGAGTGCGGCCGGCTCGATTTCACGAATCTCGAATGCACCCGCGGCTTCGAGCGCGGTGCGCGCGGCGGCGGCGTTGCCCGCGCGCGGATTCACGAACGCCGGGATCACGTTTGTGGAGCGCGCCGGAACACGAGCTCGAAGAGCCGTCGCAGGCCAACCGTCCAGCGGCGCGGCCGCCGGCCTTCCAGCGGCTTGAACTCCACCGTCGCCTTTCGCTCCAACTTGCCCCAGCCAACGACCTGGCCGGAGATCGCGGCGGCGAACGACTTCACCACGACCCAGTACATGATCTGCCGGTACGCGAAACGCTGAAGGAGGATCAGCCACGTGAGCGCGGTCTCCTCGCCCGACTCCATCAGGAAGCCGATCATCGCCGCCGCCCAGTCGACGACGAGGAAGATCGCGTAGTAGAACAGCACCTGCTCCAGGTTCGAGAGCGCGTAGCTCGAGCCGTGAGCCTGCCACGTCATCCACACCGAGATCAGACTCCACACGAACATCAGATCGGCGAGCGGCGAGATCGCGGGCAGCAGGAGCTGAAAGAGCCACACGTTGGGCAATGCGATCCAGCCGAGCGAGCCGTCGCGAAAGAGCGCGCTGCGGTGTTTCCATGCGCACTGAAGCGTGCCGAACGACCATCGAAACCGCTGGCGCGCCAGCGTGCGAACCGTATCGGGCGCCTCGGTGTACGCGACGGCGCCATCCGCGTAGGCCACCGAGTGGCCTTGTCGCAGGATCGCGAGCGTCAGATCCTGATCTTCGGCGAGCGTGTCTTCTTTGAACCCGCCCGCCTCCAGCACCGCCGCGCGGCGCCAGGCGCCCACCGCGCCCGGCACGACGGTAATGCAGTCGAGGAGGGAGAATGCGCGGCGGTCGAGGTTCTGGCTCGTGACGTACTCCACGGCCTGCCATCGCGTGATCAGGTTGATGCGGTTGCCGACCTTGGCGTTGCCGGCCACCGCGGCGACCTTCGCGTCGTGGAGCGGCTGTACGAGCTCGGCGACGGTGTCCGGCGCGAAGATCGTATCCGCGTCGAGGCAGACGATGACGTCGTGCTTCGCGCGCGTGAGGCCGAAATTGAGCGCGCTCGCCTTGCCGCCGTTCGGCTTCGTGTAGACCGAGACCTGCGGATGCGCGCCGTGCGCGGCCAGCGCCGCGCGATACGTCCCGTCCGACGACCCGTCGTCGACCACGACCACCTCGATCGCGCCTTCGTATTCTTGCATGAGAAGACTGGCAATCGTGTGGCCGATCACCTTCTCCTCGTTGTACGCCGGTACGACGACGCTCACCGCGGGCGCGAACGTCGTCGGCACGCCGCGGCGCTGATGCTGCTTCGCGCGCTGCAGCACCGCGAGCGCGCCGATGAGCAGCAGCCGCGCGATCCCGAGCACCACCGCCGCCGTGAAGAGCCAGAACAACACCCACTCCGCGAGCCCGAGCGTCGCGAATCCGCCGCGCGTGAGCGCGGAGCGAATCGTGCTCACCGCCGGCGGCGGCGGCATCGCCTCGTCGCGCGAAAGCCCGGCGAGCGCGGACACCAGCACGAGCGTATCGCCGCGCGCGCGCAGCGAATCGATCAGCCGGCCCAGCGCCGCGACGGTATTGTGCCGGTCGCCGCCGCCGTCGTGGAGCAGAATCACGTTCGCCGCGATCGACGTGTCCGAGCCCCGCTTCTGGAAGACCGCGACCGAGTCGAGCATCGCGTCGCGCGCGTCGAGCACGCGGCGAATGATCGAATCCGCCGGCGGCATGCGCCAATCGTCCGAGTCGACGTGCAGTCCGACCGTCAGGTAATGGCGGTCGGACGCCGCGGCAACGGGGATCAACTCGTCGTTCGTCGTCGGCTCCGCGTCGCCGAAGTAGGGCGGCCGAAAGAGCGCCGTCCGCCGATGCACCAGCGACTCGATCAGCCGCTCGTTGAGATCGATCTCCTCGCGCGTTCGGAAATCATTCGTCAAACCGAGATTGGGATGCGAGTACGTGTGATTCCCGATCTCGTGGCCCTCGGCGTAGATCCGCTTCAGCAGGCGCGGATGCGCGTCCGCGTTCTCGCCGATCACGAAGAACGTCGCCGGCGCGTGGCGGGACGCGAGCGTGTCCAGAATCGGCGCGGTCCACGCGCCGTCCGGGCCGTCGTCGAACGTGAGCGCCACCCAATGCGGATGCTCGCCCTGAAGCCCGTAGCGCCGCACGATGAACGGCGTCGGGAACGTGACGAACGCTTCGTCGGTCACGAGCCCGGTCGTCGAATCGGCGTGAATCGTTCGCGACCCGCTGGCCGGACGCGCGCGGATTCGAATGATCTCGCCAACGTTCTCCGTCTCCGGATAGTATCCCGCCGGCACGTCGCGCAGACTGTCCGGCGAGAGCAGCGCGCCGTTCGATGCGATCGTGTGCCAGATCGAGGGATCCTCGTCGCCGAGTCGCCAGACCGCACTCCCCGCCGCGCCGATCTGTCGCGCGACCCGCATCTCGTTGTACGCGGTCGTTCCGTCGAGGAACCAGACGAGATGGTCCGTCGAATCGGGGCTCGTGTACCGGATGTACGGATTCAGTGATGCGCGATCGTAGTGAAGCACGGCGCCGCTGTCGCGGATCGCGGCCACCACACCCTGGAAGTTCGTCTGCTCGGCGATGCGCGGATGTCCAGGCTCCGGCGGCAGGTCGTTCCAGTCGTAGCCGTACGCGCCGAACATCAGGATCAGCTTGTCGGGCGAGACCACACTCGCCATGCGCCGCGCCGTGCTCTCGTAGAATGCCTGGCTCGCGATCGGGCCCGGATCGCCGGCCCCGTAGTGTTCGTCGAAGATCATCGCGAACAGCTTGTCCGACGCAGCGGCGGACTCTCGCAGCTCCTGATTCGAGATGTATGATGGCACCGCGTACGTCGTGATCTTGTGCATCGGCTCGAGCACCGACCGCAACTGTCGCGTGAACGCGAGCGACGGCTCGTGAATGTCGGCGGCGCCCGGACCGACCTCGAAGTCGATCAGCACGCCCCCCAGTCCGAAGGCGCGGACCGTCGACCGCAGCTGCGCGATCGCCTTCGCCCGCGACGCGGGCCGACCGAGCAAACGATTCAACGCGCCCGCGCGAAAATCGCGCGCGCCCGTCTCGTAGTTGCTCACCAGGATGATCAGCTGCGGGCGATGCCCCGGCGGCTCGACCGTGTCGCGCTCGATCACCTTTCGATCGATCCCGATCCTGAGCGAATCGCCCGACGGATCCACGAACGCCCACTCGCCCACGACCCAGTCGAGCTTCTTGATGTTTCGATCGAGCGACGCGTACGAATTCTCGTCCCAGTTGACGTAGAACCCGGCCATGATCGGCTGCGCTTGCGTGAGCGGCTTCGTACCGGTCACCGCGGCCACCGGCAAACGCGCCGGGTGTCTGCCGTACGGAACCTTGGCCGTTCGCGCGATCGCGCGATCGATCAACCGGCGCAGCGTGACGCGCTCGCGCTCTTCCGCGCGGGTCACTGGCCGGCCTTGCGGAATGAGCGTCGCCGGATGCAGCTCGGGGACGAGCGGCTCGCTCAGAAAAAGACTGAGCGCGACTCCGAGCCCGATGACCGTGCTGGCGATCCCGATGACGAGCATGGCGCGGCGGATGCGGCGCCAGCGACGCCCCGAGTAATCAATGAAAACGGGGGAACGTTCGGACATTCAGTGGCGAGTTGGACAAGAAGTATACCCGCCGGACCGCGATGCGGACCGTCAGGCGGTCGCCATCTGCCTCATGCGCGACACGATCGATTCCAGCGCGCGGAGCTCGAACGGCTTCTGCAGGACCATGCACCGCGTGCGGCTGACGAAATCAGCCGCCTCGCGCGACGCCACGTCGCCGGTGGAAAAGATGATCCGATCGAGGAGCTCGGGGGCCACGGTCGCCACGTGATCGTGGAGCTCGACGCCCGAACATCCCGGCATTTTGAGATCCGAGATCACGAGCACGTACTCCAGCTTGGCCGAGAGCAGCATCGAGAGCGCGTTCGATCCGTCCGATGCCTCGTCGACCAGCCAGCCGCGGCGCATGAAGAACCGCCGCAGCGCGGCCCGAATCGACGGCTCGTCGTCGATGATGAGCACGCGCGGCATGACGCCAGGCGACGCCTCCGCGGTGAGCGGCTCGCGCGTCTTGATCGCCGGTATCACCGGACCTGGATCTTCGACGCCGTCGTGGTCGATCGGCATCACGACCGTGAATCGAGCGCCGCCGCCATCCTCGGTCGTTCGATTCTCCACCTCGATGCGCCCGCGAAGCTGCTGCACGACGCCGAGCGTCACCGAGAGACCGAGGCCGGTGCCTTCTCCCAAAGGTTTCGTCGTGAAGAACGGCTCGAAGATGCGGTCCATCAGCACCGGCGGAATCCCCGGCCCGGTGTCTTCGATGATGATCGTGAGCTCGTCCGGCGTGACCGAGCCGACGAGCCGCACCACTCCGCCGCGACCCGACGCCTGCACCGCGTTCACCACGAGGTTCGTCACGACCTGCTGTAGCCCCGCCCGGTCCGTCTTTCCAAACGTCGGCCCGGTCGGCAGATCCGTCACGAATTTCACCCCGGCATCCTCGGCCACCGGTCGCAACGCTCGCGCGGTCGCGGTGAGCGCCTCCGTGAGATGCACCCGCTCGCGCGCCGCGTCGCGGAACCGGACGAACGACAGCAAGTCGCGCACGATCGAACGCGAGCGCCGCGCCTGATCGCGAATGATCGAGATGGCCTCGTGATCGCTCGCCGAGCGCTCGTCCTCGAGCAGGTCCTCGGCGAAGTGCAGGATGGACGCGAGCGGGTTGTTGAGCTCGTGCGCCACGCCCGAGACGAGCTGTCCCAGCGCCGCCAGCTTCTCGGACTGGCGGAGTGCCTGCTCGGCCGCGCGCAGCGGCGTCACATTCTCGACGAAACCTTCGAGGAACCACACCAGACCGCGATCGTCGCGGTACGCGCGCGCACTGACGCGAACCATCACGGTCGTGCCGTCTTTGCGGCGCCACTCCACGTCCGCGCCGCGCAGCTCGCCGTGTGCCTGAAGCTGCCGCAGGAACCGCTCGCGATCGCTCGGCGACGCGAACAGCTCCTTCGACATGTCGACGTGCAGCAGGTCGAGCGCGGCGTCGTAGCCCAGCAGATGCACGAGCGATTCGTTCACCGCGAGGAAGCGGCCCTGACCCGTCGCGCGATAGATGCCTATCGGCGAGTTCTCCACGAACGAGCGGAAGCTCGCCTCGGATTGCCGCAACGATTCCGCGGCGTAGGCGCGATCCACGGCGATTCCCGCGAGCTGCACCGCCGTTGCGGTCACCCGCAGCTCGGCGATCGTCGGCCGGCGGGACTCGCGGATGTACATCGCGAGCGCGCCGAGCGTGCGGCCCTGTGGCGAGCGAATGGGCACCGACCAGCACGCGCGATAACCTTGCTCGAGCGCGAGCGCGCGGTAGTCGTTCCACAGCGGGTCCGTGTCGATGTCGGTCGTGATCACTTCTTCGCGGCGATACACGGCGGTGCCGCACGTCGCGGCGTGTGGACTGATCACGATCTCGTCCATCGCGTCCACGAACTCCGGCCGCATCGACGGCGCCGAGGCCGAGCGAAGCGTCACCGAATCATCGTCGATCACGTGTACTGCGCATTCGACGCCCGGGGACTGCGTCTCGTGGAAGCGCACGATCGTGTTCAGCACGTCGCGCAGCTCGGCGCCGGTCGCGATCGCCTCGAGCACGCGCCGCTGCCACTCCGAGCTCTCCTCGGCGCGGCGCCACTCCGTGATGTCGCGAATCACGATCGTGAGGTGCGGCCGCCCGTCGATCTGGGTGCGCGACACGCTCAGATCGATCGGAAAGACCGATGCGTCGCTCCGGCGACCGGCCGCGTAGCGGTCCGGCGCGAAGAGGCGCGGCTTCTCGCCGGCGTGGATCGTTTGCTCGAGCATCCGCCGCAGCTCGTCGCCCGACGCATCGGGGATCAGATCGAGCAGCGAGCGGCCGATCGCCTCATGGTAGCCGATGCCGAACATCTGCTCGGCCGCGTTGTTCACCACGACGATCCGGAACGTCGCGTCGACGATGAGGATGGCGTCCATCGCCGTGTTGACGATCGCGGCGAAGCGCGCTTCCGACTGCGCGCGCTCCGTGACGCGCTTCAGGTGGGCGCTCCGGTTGAGGGCGTACGTTCCGAGCGCCACGATCAACAGGACGAGCAGCAGTGCGAGCGCCTCGAATCTGAACCGCGAGCGCGTCGACGCGAGCATTACCGATTCCGGCACGGCGAAGTACAGGATCCACGGGACGACGTGCGCGCGGCTCGAGGCGACGAGCGCCTTCTCACCCCGCGCGGGCGCGTAGGTGAAGGTCGTGTCCCCGCTCGACGCGATGAGCTTCGTCAGCGCGTCGGAGCCCGGCACCAGACAGAGCCTCATCGTCGGTCCGGGACACAGCGTGACTCCGACGCGCGTGCGCCCGGCCGGAATCACGAGTACCGGTGCGACGTCACTCGTCCGCGTCGAGCCGAGCGGGACGAACGCCCGATTGAGGTCCGATCGCAGTACGACGGCGGCTTCGACCCGCTGGCGGTCCGGCGCCCTCGTGATGATGGGCAGCGCGACGCCAATGCTGATGCTGGTGTCGCGTGTCTCCGGGCTGCTGAACTGCTCGAGGCCGGTGCGGACTGCCGCGGCGGCGGCTGCTCGCTCGCCGGCGCTCATCGGCGCGCCCGTGACGTTCGCGATCACCTTGCCGGTGTCGCCGACGATCCAGACGCCCATGTAGTCGCCGCGGCGCTGCAGCGCGCGCATTTGCAGCGAGATGATCCGTCCAGCGATCTGCGGCGAGATGTGAACCGAGTCGCTGCCGTGAATGCTCGCCAGCTCAGCGAGGGACGACGCGTCGTTCTCGCGCTCGCCCGCCCAGACGTCGAGCCGGTGCGCGGCGTTCGCGACCAGAGGAGCCAGTCGCCGCTGAACCGACGCGACCGCGCTAGAGCGAGAGTCGGAGACGTGCCAGGCGATCGCGCCAAGGAGCACGAGGGCTGCCACGGCGGTCGCGACTACCGCGGCGGCGCGGCGTCTTCGTTCTCTCTGGTGAGGCGACACGTTCGTGGACGATCACCGGGCGCGGGCGTTTCGATTGCATACGAAACGCCGCCGGCGCCCGAATTAATTGATCTCCAATAAAGAAACGACCGGGCGAAGCGCCCGGTCGTTTGCAATTCTCTGAAGCCGTATTCGGTCAGGCCGCCCAGAATCCGCAGAGCGCCTTGCCGTCCGGCGACTCGCGGAGCTTCTCGAATGCCCGCTCGCGAATCTGACGAATGCGCTCGCGGGTGACGCCCATCAGCGCCCCGATCTTCTCGAGCGTCATTGCCTCGGAGCCCTCCTCCAGTCCGTAGTACAGGTAGAGGATCTTGCGCTCGCGCGGCGTGAGATACTTCTGGAATACGCGATTGATGAACTCGCGCATCAGCTTGTAGTCGGTGACTTCCTCGATCTCCGTGCCGTCGACGCCGGCGAACCGTTCACCCAGCGTGGAGGCTTCACGGTCGGAGCGGTCGATCGGAGCGTCGAGAGAGACCTCGGTGGCCGACATCTGCTTCGCGGCGCGCACGACGGCGGGCGTCTCTTCCAGCAGGCGGCTGACTTCGTCTTCAGTCGGGTCGCGCTTGAGGACTTGGGCGAGGATCGTTTCGGCGCGAGCGAGACGAATGAGCTGCGAATTCTGGTTGAGCGGGATGCGGACCGAGCGGGTCTGTTCCGCGAGCGCCTTGAGAACGGCTTGGCGCACCCACCACACGGCGTACGAGATGAACTTGACGCCTTGATCCGGATCGAACTTCCGGACGGCCTTGAGGAGGCCCTCGTTTCCAATGGCGACGAGCTCGCTGAGGTCGAGGCCGTGGCCCTGGTATTTCTTCACGTAGGAGATCACGAACCGCAGGTTGGCCGTGACCAGCCGCTCGGCAGCCTTTTCGTCGCCTTTTTGCGCGCGTCGCGCTAATCGGCGCTCTTCCTCGGGATCATTGATCAGTGGGAGCTTCTGAATGTCTTGCAGATACTGATCGAACGCGGTCGACGGAGACGATCGGAAGTACCCTTTCGACGATCTGGTCTCGGTCACTTGCTCCATACACGCTCCTTCCCGATTGACGCCGGTTAGTGAGCGAGCGCAATTCCGCTCGCGCGATGCAGAGCTGTAGCAGGGAGCGGCAGGATAACGTTGGGGTCGGAGAGCGTCAACAGAGATTTGCGCCAATATGGCTGCGGCGCGAATTCGAATGATTCTATGTCGTTGATTTGACAGGAATTTGCAGGTTACTCTTTGTATAAAATCGAAGTGCGGTGTTTTCGGTCACGTTGACCGAAAACACCGCATGTGTCGCTCGCACCGGCCTCTCAGCGACTCGTCACTGCATCTCAGCAGGTCGTCACCTGAGCCTCGAGCGGAAATCAGGCCGTCGGCGGATTCGGCGGCCGGCGATCGACGACGGTCGTGGTGTGCGTGTCGCCGGTGTGAACGCTCGGGTCGCGCATCTTCGTGCGGCTCGTCGCGCTCAAAATGCCGATGCCGAGCAGCACGATCACGCCGACTCCGATCCACGTGCTCGGTACGTTCAGCAGGTACGCGGCGAAGGCGAGCCCGACGATGAGAATGATGAAGCCGATGACGTACGTCGCGAACGAAGACATGGTGGTGCCCAGTGAAGAGGACGCCGGTACACGGAGCAAAGCGTGAGCCGTCGGTTACCTGGCGCGCGTGCTTGCGCCTGCCTGCCGCACGTCGATCGGTGGGTGCTGAACGAGCACGGCCGTGCCGTGCTGCAGTCCGAAGCGTCGGGCTTCCCGACAACTGGCCGTCCACACGTCGATGCGCGCGCCACGTATGC
>Ga0068856_100007613_pt1 | contig 10568 bp, 11 predicted proteins | sample KBSCornC62_FD_66595 | JGI IMG/M metagenome (GOLD analysis project Ga0068856, IMG submission 66595) | Corn rhizosphere microbial communities from Kellogg Biological Station, Michigan, USA - KBS Corn C6-2 | ecosystem: Host-associated > Plants > Roots > Rhizosphere > Soil ... | reverse complement strand
CCGGGACGGCGCCGAGCGGATCGTCCGCGCCTACCAGCGGTTCCGGGGGAAGAACATCGGCCTGCTCGACGTCCTCAGCGCCAAGGGGAACGCCGTGATGCTGTGGGCGATCCACCCCGAGGACGCCGACGTCAAGGTGATCCAGGACTGCCTCGTCTGACGGTCGGGGCACGGTAGGTGTCCGCGCCGCTCTCCTCGTCGAAGAACCGGAGCAGATAGAAGGCGAACGCGGCGAAGAGGACGAGCGTCTGCTCGGACGCCATCGTCACCCCCGCGATCTGCTGGTCGACGAGGGGGGAGAGCCCCCACAGCCGCGGGACGTCGAGGTAGAAGCCGTAGACGGCATGGGGGAGGAGGGCGAGGAGCAGGCCGAGCGGGCTACCGAGCACGAACGCCGCGAAGAGGTAGACCGCCTTGGCGCCGCTCGAGCGCTCGCCGTGGACGACCGGCCACCAGAGGAGGCAGCCGGCGAAGAAGTAGGTCGCGTGCTCCAGGTGCAGGATCGTCCACTGGTGGCGCAGCGCAGCGTCGTAGGCGACGGGGAGGTGCCACGTGTAGTACACGGCCAACCAGATCGGCAGCGCGACGGGCGGACGGGTCAGCGTTCGTGCGCCCGGGATCCGCTCGAGCTCCCGGGCCATGTGCGGCGTCAGCCCGATCACGATCAGCAGCGGGCCCCACTCGGCCAGCACGACGTTCTGGAGCAGGTGCATGACGAGCAGGTAGTGGAGGGCGAGCGTGTCCAGCGGAGTGATCTGGACGGCGAGCATCAGCACGCAGCCGGCGCCGAAGCAGACGATCCGCCAGCGTGGCGCCGGGAAGCGGCTCAGCGCGATCGCGTAGGCCGCCGCCATCCCGGGGATGACGACCAGCGCGTCGGCGTCCCAGGACCAGCGATACGGATCCACCAGGGGTACGCTAGTCGTGCGCGCCCGTGGTGTAGTGGAAACACAACGGCCTTCCAAGCCGTTATCACCGGTTCGAGCCCGGTCGGGCGCTTGAGAGGCGAGCGCCGTAGGAACTGTTCGCAAGGGACTGTCCCCGAAAGGGGGACCGTCCCCGAAGAAGGGTCGCGCCGCCACCTGACGGGGCAGACCCTCGGGGGTCTGACCCTCGAGCAACTAGCGTAGGCCTCCGTGCACGTTCCCCCCCGGGTTCGCGGCGGGCTCGTGGCCCGGTGGGTCGCGCTGCTCGTCGGCCTCTTCCTCTTCGCGCTGGCAATCGTCTGCCAGCTCGAGTCGAAGCTCGGGCTCTCGCCGTGGGACGTGCTCCACCAGGGGATCGCCGAGCACACGCCGCTCTCGTTCGGGGCGGCGAACGTCGTCGTCGGCGTCGTCGTGATGGCGGTCGCATGGGCGCTCGGCGCGACGATCGGGTTCGCCACCGTTGCGAACTCCGTGCTCGTCGGGGCGTTCGTCCAGGCACTGACCGCGATCGGCGCCGTCGACGGCCTCGCCGACGATCCCCTTGGTGTCCGGATCGCGCTGCTCGTCGTCGCGATGCCGATCTACGGGATCGCGTCGGCGCTCTACCTCGGCGCGTGGATGGGCGCCGGGCCGCGCGACTCGCTGATGGTCGTCGTCGGTGCGCGTACGCATCGCCGGCTCGGCGTCGTCCGCGCCTGCATCGAGCTGCTCGCGCTCGCCGTCGGTTTCCTCCTCGGCGGGACGGTCGGCATCGGCACCGTCGTGTTCGCCGTCTCGATCGGGCCGGCGCTCGAGGCCGGCTTCTGGCTGCTGCGGCGCTCGCCGGTCGGCGAGCCGCCGCCGCTGGTTACTCCGGAGCCAGCTCCACTCGCTGGATCGTGACGTCCTCGCGCGGGCGGTCGGACGAGTCGGTCTCGACCGTCGCGATCGCGTCGACCACGTCCATTCCGGAGGTGACCCGGCCGAAGACGGTGTGCTTCCCGTCCAGCCACGGGCAGGCGTCGGCGGTGACGATGAAGAACTGGCTGCCGTTCGTGTTCGGGCCCGCGTTCGCCATGGCGAGCGCGCCGCGCTCGATCTTGTGCTGGTTCGGCTCGTCCTCGAACTGGTAGCCGGGCCCGCCCGAGCCGGTGCCGGTCGGGTCGCCGCCCTGGATCATGAAGTCGGGGATCACGCGGTGGAAGACGACGCCGTCGTAGAAGCCCGTCCCCGCGAGGGTCTCGAAGTTCTCGACGGTCTTGGGCGCGTCGGCCGGGTAGAGCTCGATCTCGACCGCGCCGTGGTTGGTGTGGAGCGTTGCAGTAGGCATGAGAGGAGCCTAGCCGTCCGGGTGGGTCGCGATGCTTCCGGAATGGGCCAGGAACGGGTGGTGCGCTTCAGCGTGCGGACGGTACTCGCCGTGATCGCGCTCGTGATCGCGGCCTGGGCGCTCCTGACCGTGGTCGCCGCGACGCGCCAGGTGATCACCTGGGTCCTCGTCTCGCTGTTCCTGGCGATGGCGCTCAACCCGGCGGTCGACTGGTTCATGCGCCACGGGATCAAGAAGCGAGGCTATGCGGCAGGACTGACCTACGTCCTCGCCCTGGTCGCGATCGGCGCGATCGGCTACGCCTTCATCCCGACGCTCGTCAACCAGGTCAACGAGTTCGTGCAGGCGGTCCCCGGCTACGTCGACGACCTGACCAAGGGGCGCGGCCGGCTCGGCTTCCTCGAGACGAAGTACCACATCGTCGAGAAGATCCGCGAGCAGGTGAAAGAGGGCGGCGCGTCGAGGGTCCTGGGGTTGACCGGCGCTGCGATCTCGATCACGAAGAGCGTGATCTCGCTCGTCGTCGCCACGATCACGATCGCCTTCCTGACGTTCTTCATGCTGCTCGAGGGCCCGACGTGGATGGACCGGATCTTCGGCCTGCTCCCCGAGCCGTCCCGGCCGCGCTGGCGGAAGGTCGGGTACGACGTCTACCGCACCGTCGGCGGCTACGTGACCGGGAACCTGGTGATCAGCCTCGTCGCCGGCACGCTGACGACGGTCGTGCTCCTGGCCGTCGGCGTTCCGTTCGCGGTGGCGCTCGGCGTGATCGTCGCCCTTCTCGACCTGATCCCGCTCGCCGGCGCGACGATCGCCGGCGTGATCATCGGCACCGTTGCGTTCCTCCACTCGATCACGGCCGGGATCGTGGTCGTCGTCTTCTTCGTCGTCTACCAGCAGCTCGAGAACCACTTCCTCCAGCCGGTCGTCTACTCGCGAACGGTGCAGCTGTCGCCGCTCGTGGTACTGGTCGCGGTGCTCGTCGGCGCCAAGCTGGCCGGGATCCTCGGCGCTCTCGGGGCGATCCCGGTCGCGGGCGCGATCCAGGTGCTCCTGATCGACTGGCACCAGCACCGGCGCGCCCGCGCACCGACCGCCCCGGAGGCTGCGCTGCCCCCGGAACCGCCCCCCGTCTGAGACTCAAGTCTTCGCTCGCATAGGCCGATGGAGGTTCCATGGCGCGCGCCTTGCTCGTCGTGGTCATCCTGCTCGTCGTCGGCGCTCCCGCGTCCGCGCGCGTCTCCGACCAGCCCACGGGCAGCCGGAACGCGGTTCGGGTGCAGGGGGTCAGCGCGCTCTCCGCCCTCGAGCAGCAGGTCGTCGTCGCGGTCAACCAGCAGCGCGTTCGCCACGGACTGGTGCCGCTCCGGATGAATCGACGGCTGTCGGTCGCGGCCCGCGGGCATTCGCTCTCGATGGCGGAGCACGGGTACTTCGCCCATGAGGGATACGACGGCTCGGCTTTCTGGGTGCGGATCAAGGCGGCCTACCCGGTCCTCCCCGGCCGGTTGTGGGCCGCGGGAGAGAACCTCGCCTGGGCCTCTCCGGAGCTGAGCGCCGCGGAGGCCGTCGACATGTGGCTGAAGAGCCCCCAGCATCGCCAGAACCTGCTCGCTCCGCGCTGGCGCGAGGTCGGCATCGGCGGCGTGCGCGCGCTCGCGGCGTCCGGCGTCTACGAGGGCCTCGACGTCACCATCCTCACCGCCGACTTCGGCGTCAGATAGCGACGGCGACCGGCGCTACCCTCTCTCTGCGCGCCTGTAGCTCAGGGGACAGAGCGGCGGCCTTCTAAGCCGCGGGTCGGGGGTTCGAATCCTCCCAGGCGCATGAGTGCTCGGCCCGGGAGCGTGGCTAGACTGTGCTCTCCGCGGTGGCCGTAGCTCAATTGGTAGAGCCCCGGGTTGTGGTCCCGGTGGTTGTGGGTTCGAGTCCCATCGGTCACCCCTCGATTCCCACCGTGGCCCCGTAGCTCAGCGGACAGAGCGGCAGCCTTCGAAGCTGCGTGCGGAGGTTCGACTCCTCCCGGGGCCGTCGCTCGCCGCGCTTGCCGCGGCGGAGCCACGGGGCGCGCGAGTTCGCTCGCGTGGGGGAAACGGCCTCGAGACGGAAGCGGCCGCGGCCGCGGAGGTCGGTCGCGGCGGCAGAGGGAGCGACCCTAGCCGGGGGCGTCCGAGCCGCGGGCGAGGCGCGAGAGCTGCTCCACGCTGATCGGATGGACGAGGGCGTCGGCGTGCCGGTGTGCCAGTCGCCACCCTGATTCCTCGCGCAGAAAGACCAGGGTCACCCGCAGCGACCAGTCCTGGTCGGGCAGAGCGCCCACGATGCCGTGCTGGCGCTCCACGCCGACCAGCACCGCCAGATCGCCCGAGACGTACGACTCCTCGAGGTCGAAGTCGCCCTCTCCTGCGCCGGCGAAGAAGCTCTCCAGGGCTTCGATGCTTTCCGCCGACGAGTCGAATCCGTGTCTCGTCTCCCCGCCGGTCGGTGGCATCAGCGTGTAGTCCTCTGCGCTGGGCACGAGTGCGAGGTAGCGGCGCACGTCCCCGCGGATCAGCGCCCCGGTCGCCTCCCGGACGCGCGCGACCAGCTCCGCCAGGTCCTCGTCGGTGATCTCGCGACCTGTCATCGGGCCTGGATCACCACAGCGGATAGACGCTCGCGTCGTCGTCCTCGTCGCCCTCGTCGCCCTCGTCGTCGGGAGCAGCCGGCGGCTCGTCCTCGGCCCGATCGTCCTCCCTCCCGAGGAGGTCGCGCAGGCGATCAGCGAGGGACACGGGTCAGCGACTCCTGGAGGAACGACGCGGCGAGCTCGTAGCCGCGCTCGGTCATGTGGATGCGGTCGACGAAGCACCAACCGCTGTACTCCGCGCGCGACAGGTCGACGAACGGAACGCCGAGCTCGCCGCAGCCCTGCTCGAGTCGTTCTGCGTACGAGGGCCAGTGCGTCTCCAGGAGCTCCTTGACGACCGGCCAGCGGGTCGTTCGCGCCTGCATCAGATCGAGCGACTCGAACAGCTCCCGCTCCTCGTCGGTCAGCTCCTTGCCGGTGTGTGTCGCCACCGGCTGGAGCGCGAACACCACCTCGGCGTCGTCGGGCACCACGCGTCGGAGGGCCCGTACGTCGCGCAGCTGGACGGTCGCGGCCGTCTCGACCACCTCGTCGGGCGCCGGCTCGGGCTTCTTCTTCGATCGCCGGGGCCGGTCGCCCGCCGGCGGCGACGCCTTCGACCGCGACACGCGGCGCCGCAGGCGCCGGGTCAGCTCGCGCCGCAGGTCGGCGTCGCCGATCGCCGCCAGGCGGCCGCCTGACTCGGCCGTCTTGACCAGCTGGACGAGCTCCCCCACCGGCATCGCCAGCAGTCGACGCAGCGGGTGGTCGAGGTACGTCGGCCCGAAGAGCGGGTCGAGCGGTGCGGCTCGCGCGACCGCGAAGTTGTTCAGGCCGCTGCAGACGACGAACGTCGTGCTCCGCTCGGCGAAAGGTAGTGCGGCGACGAGCTCCTGGGTCGAGGTCGCCTTGCGCAGGCCGAGGTTGACGTACGGCTTGCCCGTCGACCGCCACAACGCGGAGGGCAGCGTTCCCGAGTCGTCGGCGGCGCCGACGCCGAAGACGTAGGAGCCGCCGAGGACGAAGCCCGCGTCGTCGGGAGCGTCGTCGCTGGCGACGGCGGAGTCGTCGAGGCGGCTGAGTCGATGACCCCGGCTGTCCGTCGACACCACGGGCGTCGATAGCCCCGGCCGTGACGTGATCGTCACGAAGGGCCAGAGGACCAGCTCGTCGCTGAGGTCGCTGTAGTCGCGCGTGATCGGGGCGACCGCCTTCCGCCGCCGGCGGGCGTCGCTCTCGGCAGCGTCGTGCTCCACGCGCCCAGTCTACGTCCGGTCTGGTCAGGTCTTCGTGACGAGAACGTCGCCCAGGACGAGCAGGTCGAGGCCGCTGCGCTCGAACGTCGACAGGGCGTCCTCGGGCGTCGTCACGATCGGTTCGCCGCGCAGGTTGAACGACGTGTTCAGCAGCACCGGCGTTCCCGATTTCTCGCCCCAGCGGGTGAGCAGCCGGTGGAAGCGCGGGTTCCATTCCTCGCGCACGGTCTGGAGGCGGGCGGTGCCGAAGTGGCTCACCGCCGGCAGTGCGGCCGCGGCCTCGGGCGTCAGCCGGTTGATCAGGAGCATGAACCGTGCGGCCGGCTGCTCGACATGCGGCTCCTCGACGAGCGAGTCGGCGACCTCCTCCGTGGCCACCGGCGCGAACGGGCGGAAAGGCTCGCGGAACTTGATCTTCTCGTTGATCCGCTCCTTCATCTCCGAACTGCGCGGGTCGGCGATGATGCTGCGGTCGCCGAGCGCACGGGGGCCGAGCTCGAAGCGGCCCTGGAACCAGCCGACCACGTCGCCCCGGGCCAGCGCCTCGACCGTCTCCTCGAGCACCGCCTGCTCGTCGGCGAGCCGGCGATAGGTGACGCCGGGCCGATCGCGGAGCGCTGCCTCCACGTCGCTGCCGTCGTATTCGGAGCCCCAGTACGCGTGCTCGAGCTCGGTGCGGCGCGCGTTGCCGAGGACGACGTGCTCGACGTACAGCGCGGCGCCGAGAGCGCCTCCCGAGTCCCCCGGGGCGGGAGGAATGAAGAGCCGCTCCACCGGCGTCTCGTCGAGGATCTTCCTGTTGGCGAGCACGTTCAGGGCGACGCCGCCCGCGAAGCAGAGGTTCGGCGAGCCCGTTCGTCGCTGCGCCTCGCGGGCGAGGTTGACCACCGCGCGCTCGGCGATCGCCTGGACGCTCGCGGCGATGTCGGCGTACCTCCGGCTCCTCGCGAGATCGTCCTCCGAGGCATCGGCCTCCTCCGGCGTCCAGAAGCGCTCGTTCCGCGGCCGCGGCTCGACGCCGAGCAACTCGAGCAGCTCGTCCGTGTAGGCACGCTTCGTCGAGTAGTGGAACGAGAAGTAAGAGAGGTCGAGCCAGAAGCTGCCGTCGTCGTAGAGGTGCAGCACCCGCTCGAGCTCGGGGACGAAGCGCGGCTCCCCGTACGCCGCCATCCCCATCACCTTGTACTCACCCTCGTTCACCTCGAAGCCGAGCAAGTCTGTGAGTGCGGAGTAGAAGAGCCCCAGAGAGTGGGGGAAGTCGACCGCCGACTCGATCCGGAGCGAATGCCCGCCGCCGGCCGAGCTCGCCCGTCCGATCGTGGCCGTGGACCATTCGCCGACGCCGTCGATCGTCATCACCGCGGCCGACTCGAACGGCGAGGGAAAGAACGCACTCGCGGCGTGCGAAACGTGGTGGTCGGTGAAGACCACCCGCTCCGCCGGGACGCCCGCGAGCTCGCTCAGCCGGCGCCGGATTCCCCGCCGTTCCGTCCGCCAGGCCCGCATCGAGCCGACGAAGGCATCCTCGGCCCGCTTGCCCATCGCGGCAGCGGTTGTCAGCACGCGCCGGAACTTCACCTCCGGCTGCTCGTAGAAGGCGACGTAGTCGATCGGCCGGCCGCTCTTTCCGGCCGTGCGCAGGCAGAAGTCGATCGCCAGCGATGGAAACGACGCGTCGTGCTTCCGTCGCGAGAAACGCTCCTCCTCGGCCGCGCAGACGAGTTCGCCGTCGTCCACGAGGGCGGCGGCGGCGTCGTGGAAGAAGCAGGAGACGCCGAGGACGCGCGCCACTACCTGGCGTAGTTCGAGTTGTCCGGCCGGCGCAGCCGCAGCGGGTCGCGTCGGCGCACGATCACGCCCGCCGGCCGCACGACGAGCAGGAACACGAGCCTGAAGGCGCGATCCATCAGCGCGTGAGTGTAGACCCCGTCTCGTCTCGTAACCGCCAAAGATGTTTTGCTAGTGTCGGAACGTGCGCCGGCTCGCCGTGGCTCTTGTCGCACTCCTGCTCGGATCGCTCGCACCGTCGGCGTTCGCGAAGGCGAAGCCCGCGCTGCCACCGGCCGACCGCGCAGCGATCAACCGGACACTCGATGTCTTCGTGCCGGCTGCCGTTGGCCGCCGAGACTCGGTGCGCGCCTGGCCCCTCGCCACGAGGAAGATGCGGCTCGGGAGCGACAGGGGCGAGTGGAAGAACGGCTTCCTCCCCGTGACCCCGTTCCCCGTGATCGACAGGAGCTTCCACGGGTGGACGATCGATACGGCGTCCAGGGATCGCGCAGACATCGTGCTGCTCGTCCACCTGAAGAAAGGCGCACCGCTCAGCGCGGTCTCGTTCAACATCGCGATGCGCAGAGTCGGCGGTCGCTGGCTCGTCGACTCCGCCGTCCCCGCCGCCACGTTTGCGGCGTCCGGATCCGACTCGAAGATCCTCGCGGCGCCCGACTTCGGCCCGAACGGCGGCGCGTACTCGAAGGTCGGGCGTCTGTCGGCGCCTCTGTCTGCGAAGTGGGTGCTGATCGTGCCGGGCATCCTCATCGGCCTGATCGTCCTCACTCCGATCGCCGTGATCTTCGGCCACAGGATCAAGGACGGCCGGGTCAGGCGTGAACGTAAGGAGTCGGATCGGGAGCGCGTGTTTAGAAATCTCCCCGAGCGGCCAAACTAGGGTCGGCGAAGGGGTGACGCACCTCAACCTCCCTCTCCCGGGAACAACCGGGGCTCGATTCTGGGGGAATCGTCGAGCACCGGGCGTCCAGCGTCACCCCTTCCTCTTCGTCGAAAAGTCCGGGGGCTTCCGCACTCTCCGCCGGCTGAGCTTCCGCGGCTGACCGAGAGCGGTGGTCAGCCGCAACCGCCATGTCGGTTGCGGCGACGAGCTTCAGTGACAGGCTCAAGCCTGTCACTGCACTGAGCGCTCTATGCTGACCTGCGTCCGCGGGCGTGGCGAAACTGGCGAGACGCGCCGGGTTTAGGTCCCGGTGGGGCGCGAGCCCCGTGGGGGTTCGAATCCCTCCGCCCGCATCCCGCCCCTCCTACCGCGGCGGTAGCCCATAGTGACGCGGCTACGATGGCCCCGATGCCCGCCCGTGTCGAGGAGCTGCCCGAGAACAAGGTGCGCCTGAGCGTCGACGTTCCCGCGCACGACGTGCAGCACGCGGTCGAGCACGCGGCCTCCGATCTGTCCGCTTCCGTGAAGATCCCGGGCTTCCGCAAAGGCAAGGTGCCGATGCCGGTGCTGGTCTCGCGGATCGGCAAGGAGCGGCTCTACTCGGAGGCGGTGGAGAGCCACATCGAAGGCTGGTACCGGAACGCGCTCATCGGGACGCGCATCCGTCCCGTTGCCCGGCCCGAATACGACTACGAGCTGCCGGACAACTCCGACGCCGACTTCAGCTTCACCGCCACCGTCGACGTCCAGCCCACTGTCGAGGTGGCCGACTGGAAGGGGCTCCAGGTCGGGTACGCAGAGGCGGAGGTTCCGCCCGAGCTCGTCGACCAGCAGATCGAGGCCCTCCGCTTCGCCGTCGCCGAGCTCGCACCCGCGGATCGGCCGGCCCAGGCGGCGGACACCGTGGTCGTCGACCTCGTCCAGCCCGGCGGCGAGGCGCAGCGCGACTACGTGATCGAGGTCGGCGCCGGCCGCGTGCTCGAGGAGATCGAGGTGGGGATCCTCGGCATGTCCGCCGGCGAGACCAAGGAGGTCGCCTTCGAGGTCGGCGACGGCCAGACGCAGACCGTCCAGATCACGCTCAAGGACGTGAAGGAGAAGATCCTCCCGCCGCTCGACGACGACCTGGCCAGAGCGGCCAGCGAGTTCGACACGTTGGCCGACCTGCGCGCCGACCTCGAGCAGCGGATCGGCGAGCAGATCGAAGAGGAGTCCGAGACTCAGTTCCGTGCGGCTGCCGCCGACGCGCTCGTCGACGCCTCGAACATCCAGCCTTCCGCAACGCTCGTCGAGGTGCGCACCCGCGAGCTCCTAGGCGGTCTCGTCCAGAGCCTCGAGCGCCGGGGGATCTCGGCTGACACCTATCTGGCCGTGTCGAATCAAACTCCGCAGCAGCTCGAGGAGCGCCTGCGCGCCGAGGCGGCCCGTTCGGTCGCGCGCGAGCTGGCGCTGGAAGCGGTTGCCGACCAGGCCGGCCTCGACGTCACCGACGAGGAGCTGCGCGACTTCGTTCGCGAGAACGCGGAGGCCGAGGGCGACGAGGCGGACGAGGTCGTCGAGCAGCTGTTCGCGAGCGGACGCCACGAGCTCCTCCGCGAAGACCTGCGGATGCGCAAGGCGCTGGATCTCGTCGTCGCCGAGGTCGAGCGGATTCCGCTCGAGCTCGCCCAGGCGCGCGAGAAGCTGTGGACGCCCGAAAAAGGAGCGGCCGCTCAAGAGACGAAGCTGTGGACCCCCGGAAGCAAGGAGCCTGCATGAGCCCGTTGATCCCGATGGTGATCGAGCAGACCTCGCGCGG
>Ga0068856_100007612_pt1 | contig 10570 bp, 3 predicted proteins | sample KBSCornC62_FD_66595 | JGI IMG/M metagenome (GOLD analysis project Ga0068856, IMG submission 66595) | Corn rhizosphere microbial communities from Kellogg Biological Station, Michigan, USA - KBS Corn C6-2 | ecosystem: Host-associated > Plants > Roots > Rhizosphere > Soil ... | reverse complement strand
CAACAATCTGGCTGTTGTTACTGTGCTGCGCGACACCAGTTTACGCGAACGTCACTCTTCCTGATGTGATCAGCAGCTCGATGGTTCTTCAGCGCGAGCAACGCATTCCGATTTGGGGGAAAGCGGATCCTGGTGAGTCAGTCACAGTCACATTCAATCGACATTCAAAAACAGTTGTTGCCGATAAAGATGGCAAATGGTTAGTTCGCTTGAATTCGTTACATGCCAATGCGACGCCATCAACGCTGACAGTTCAAGGCAAGAACAAGATTGAGCTAACGGACATTCTGGTTGGTGAGGTTTGGTTGGTTGCGGGCCAATCAAACATGCAACGGCTCTTAAGTGAAACGGCAAATGGAGACGCAGCTATCGCTGCTGCCAATCATCCGCTGATTCGCTTGTTCAATGTCAGCCGCCAGGTTGCTTTCAAACATGCGCCACCGCCACTCGCTGTTTGGCAGGCATGTACTCCTGAATCGGTAAAACCATTTTCAGCCGCGGGTTACTACTTCGCCGTCGAGCTGCAGAAGGACCTGAACATTCCGATTGGAGTTATCAACTCGTCCTACGGTGGTTCTCAGGCCGAAGCCTGGACACCAGTTGAGTATTTACTTTTGTCGGCCCAACTAAAACCGACAGTTGAACGCACGAAGATCTGGAACGAAGAACGTCCGCGGGTGAAGGTTGAATACGATGAAGCGATACGAAAGTGGCGTGACGAAGCAGATAAAGCCAAGGCCGCAGGCGCAACGCCAAGGCCTTCGCCGGCAGTTCCTGATGCTTTGCGCGAGTATCGAATTGCGGCATCTATTTACGATGGCATGATCGCGCCACTGATCCCTTTCAGTATTCGTGGAGCCTTTTGGTATCAGGGTGAATCGAACGAAGCCCGCGCGCAACAATACGAAATTCTTCTTCCAGTCATGATCAAGGCGTGGCGTGAGCGTTGGGGTGAAGGTGACTTTGCGTTTGGAATCGTTCAGCTGCCGAACTATCGAGATCCCAAAGACGAACCTGCCGATGAAGCATGGAGTCACATTCGCGAGGCACAGCGGCGTACTGCTCGGTCTTTATCAAACATTGGTTTGATCGTAACGATTGATATTGGTGAAGCACACGACATTCATCCGAAGAACAAACTTGATGTAGGCAAGCGAATGGCTTACTGGGCCAACGCACAGGTGTACGCGAGACATTCCGTGAAATCAGGGCCGAGTTTTCGCGAGGCGAAACCTGGCGGATCGGGTGCTGAGCTAATCGTTTCATTTGATGACGCCGGCCGGGGTTTGCGAAGTCGCGACAATCGAGAACTGAGTGAGTTTGCAATAGCCGGAGAGGATCGAAAGTGGTACTGGGCAGACGCAGAGATTGTTAGCCGAAATGAAGTGAAGGTGTGGTCGCGATCAGTTTCGAAACCCATCGCCGTTCGTTACGCCTTCAATAACAATCCACGGAATCCAAACTTGACGAACGATACTGGACTACCGGCGAGTCCTTTCCGCAGCGACAACTGGCCCGGACCGACAGATGGGAAGAGATGAATGAACGGGAAAATAGGTCCTATAGGTCACATAGGTCCTATTCCCCTGGGACACAGGAGTTCTTCATGAAACGAAGAGAATTCATTGCAGGTGCCGTAGCTGGTGGTGGCGCATTGCTGGCGACAACTGCGCAACCGAGCTGGGGTCGACGATTGCTCTCACTAATGCCCAACGCCCAGGCTGCTGATTCGCGTATCGAGATCCTAACCGCAGAGCCTATCGGAACCATCGCACCCGAAATCTATGGCCACTTCGCGGAACATTTGGGTGGTGTCATTTACGGTGGCATTTGGGTTGGTGAAAACTCCCGCATTCCAAATGTCTCCGGTATTCGCAAAGCACTTGTTGAGGCCCTCAACAAAATAAAACCCCGTGTCATTCGCTGGCCGGGTGGTTGTTTTGCTGACAGTTATGACTGGCGCGATGGTATTGGACCAAAAGACAAACGGCCGCGCGAAACCAATTTCTGGCGCGACGCGTCGGAGTGGCCGAAGGACGCACCCGATGGTCCGTGGAAGTACGAAACCAATCAATTCGGCACAGACGACTTCCTTCGATTTTGTAAGTTAACAGGCGCTCAACCATATATCGCCGCCAACCTTCGCAGCTTGTCGGCGAAGGAGTTCTATCAATGGGTTGAATACTGCAACTCGCCTGCCGGAAGCACCACGCTTTCAGAGGTACGCGCCGTAAAAGGTGAACGTGAACCGGCAAAGGTCCACTTCTGGGGTATTGGAAACGAATCATGGGGTTGCGGTGGCAATTTCACTCCTGAAGAATATGCCGCCGAATATCGACGTTTCACTGCGTGGGTTCCGAGTTATGGAGTCGATCTTAAGTTCGTTGGTGCTGGACCAAATGGTGGCGACCTCGATTGGACGCGCCGGTTCTTCACCAAACTAAACGAACGTCGTGCTATCGGCAGCATGTGGGGTTGGGCGATGCATCACTACTCCTGGAACGTTAGTGGTGGTCGCACCAATGAGTGGCGACAGGGCAAAGGCGACGCGCTGAAATACAACGAAGAAGAGTGGTACGAGTTGTTACATGAAGCAGATCGTATCGATGGAATGATCTCAGACTGTTGGAATGTGATGGGCGAGATCGATCGCGCCCATCGCGTAAAGCTTGTGGTTGATGAATGGGGCGCGTGGTATAGGCCGGGAACCGAAGTCAACAACACTCATTTGCTTGGTCAGCAATCAACCATTCGAGACGCAGTGCTCGCAGGGCAGACGCTCGACACTTTCCATCGTCACGCCGATAAGGTCGGGATGGCGGCGATTGCTCAATTAGTAAACTGTTTGCAGTCGTTGTTTCTTACGCATGAAGATAAGTTTTTATTAACGCCGACATATCACGTGTTTGACATGTATTCGGTGCATCAGGGGAAGACTGCGCTCCGAACCATCGTGACTTCGCCGCGTCCGAGTTATACGCGGAACGGTCAGGCTGCGACTCTGCGTGGTTTAAATGGATCCGCATCGATTGATGGTAAGCGTTTGACTCTAACGGTTACGAATCCCGATTTGAAGGATGAGAGAGAAGCGGAGATCGCGATCCGAGGCGCCAAGGCAGCTTCAATTAAAACGACTGTGATCGCCGCTGATGATGTTCACGCGCACAATAGTTTTGAGGACCCGAATCGAGTTGTTCCTCGTGATGGTTCGACACCGTCAATCAGTTCGACGGGTTCGACGTTCGTTTATAAGTTCGCCCCAGCATCGGTGACGAAGCTCGAGATTGATTTGGCTTAGCCATACCGCGAAGCGGTTACGTCGCAAAGCCCAGGGTTGCTTCAACCCTGGGGGTAAAGACGGTTGATGGCTCCAACCGCAACGCGGTTGCGATGACGCGAGAAACCAAAACCATCCCCCGATCAACGCACAACTGTCCGGGGCGGAACCACGTTGTGGTTGGATCGCGGGAATCGTTAACCCCGGGTTGAGGCAACCCTGGGCCTCGAGACGTAACCGCTTCGCGGTAAGCACCAAGCGCCAAGTACAAAGCACTAAGTACAAAGCACAAAATCCGCCGGCCCTCCGTAATCGTTCAGTGCCATCTGAAAGGAGATTTGTATGCGACTAATTAAAACTGTCGTAATGGTCCTCGTCTGCTCAATTGCTACCTGGGCCCAGAGCAACCAGGGCGGTATCACCGGAACCGTGTTTGACCAAAATGGCGCAGTCGTGCCTGGCGCAACTGTTGTCATCACTGATCTCGGTACCAAGCGAACAACAACTCTCACGACCTCCGATAGCGGTACCTTTACCGCGAGGTCTCTTGAGCCAGTTGCTTACAGCGTTAGAGTGGAAGCAAACGGTTTCAAGAAGGCAATAATTGAACATGTGAAAGTTGATACAGCCACTGTCGCGACGGTGAACATTACGCTCGAGACTGGAACTGTCGGGGAAACCGTGACGATATCGTCTGAGGCTGCGCTCATCAATACTGATTCAGCCGCCACAACTCAGACGATCTCCGAACGACAAATCAGAGACCTGCCACTAAACAACCGAAGTGTGCTTGATCTTGCTGTTACTGTGCCGAACGTGACAGGTGATGCCGGTAGCGAAGATCCCGACGTCGCCAGTGGTCAACCCGTTCCGGGATTCAACCTCAACGTGAACGGTGGTCGAGCGGGCAGTACTTCGATTCTTGCTGACGGCGTTAACAACACGGGCGTTGGAATTGCGCGTGCGGTCGTGAGCTTCACACCAGAAACGGTGCAGGAGTTTACGGTGCAAACGTCCGCCTACTCGGCTGAATACGGTTACACCGGCGGCGGCATCATCAACGCTACGACGAAATCGGGAACCAATGACTTCAACGGGGTTGCACTCTGGTATCACCGCAATCCTGCGACGAATGCGCGGAACTATACCATCGGCAATGGACCGCGAACTCCCAACAACCGCCGTTACAACCAGGTATCGGTGACAGTCGGTGGTCCTGTTTATTTGCCGAGATTTGGTGAAGGTGGCAAGCGCCTCTACGATGGTCACAATCGAACGTTCTTTTTCTTTGCCTATGAACCGCGCTGGCTGCGAGATTTTCTCGACCAGACAACATTACTGCCAACCGCTGCCGAACGAGCTGGTGATTTTCGTAACTTAGTCCGCACGAGCAGCGGCTTGCTCCCAGCCGCTGTAGCCGCACGCTTCAATGCGGTATCAACTGGAAACGCGAATATCTACCAACAATTTCAACTTGTTAACGGTAGGTTAGTACCGATCGTATTGCCGACAGGTTTTCAGTACTGTCAATTCGGTGATCCACGAGCGACGATTTCGAATGGTGCTCCAGTGTGTACGGCTGCGGTCAACGCAGTTCCAAACAATGCCTTAAACGTTATTCCAGCTGCATATATCGATCCTACTGCGCCTAAGGTTTTGGCTTTCATGCCTCCACCAAGCGCTGATTACTTTCTCGACGGCACCGGTCTGGTTCGTAACTACATTGTTCACCGGTTCGTGCAGCAGGACGAAACCCGCTACACGCTTCGTCTTGATCACAGCATCACCAACAACAACAAGATAAATTTCCGTTACACGAAGACACCAGCAGTCGGAGTACGCGGTTTTGGTAGCGACATCAACGGCAACAGCGCTGCGTATAGCGATGCAAAGCAGTTCCTGCTTGCAGACAATCACCTGTTTTCGCCGACGCTAGTCAACGATCTTCGTTTGAATTACACGCGTGGCGTGTTCAGCGAGGACTTCTCGCCCGAGTTTTCGATTCAGGGGGGCAGGAACCTTGCGAGTGAACTTGGATTGCCAAGTCTTACTTCCGGTGGTATGCCACTGTTCCAGATCAGCGGAGACAATCTTACCAATGCTTTCGCTGACGTCGGTTCATCTGGTTCCACCAATAACTTCAACGTTGAAGAACGATTTAACATTAACGACGTTGTTTACTGGACACGCGGTAATATGAGTTGGCGATTTGGTATCGATCTAAACTATGAGCGGCTGAACGTGATTCCATTCTTCGGCGCTTCCGGTGGGCGATGGGAGTTCCGCACAGTTAATAGCAGCAACAACAGATCAACGAATGCGGCAAACGGCGGTTCTAATTTAGCAAGTCTGTTGATTGGCGTTCCTAACGCCGTGCAGGTTCGACCGCTGTTGTTGAACTATGACTATCGCTGGAAGGCAGGCGCTACCTTTGTGCAGAACGATTGGAAGATCAAACCAAATCTAACTCTGAATATCGGTCTGCGATATACACTTCAATACCCCAGAACAGAAAAGAACAATCTTCAGGGCGTGTTTCGACCTGACCTGGCCCAACCCAGAGTGTTGACTGCTGCGGAACGCAGAGCAACTGCCATCGGTCTCGGTCTGATTGCATCGAACTCGCCAGCTAACACTCCGATACCGAGTGTTGTGCCAACGAGTGTTTTGATTCCACCGTTTGCCTTCTCTGGACGTGGCGGCCGTTCGGAATATCTCACGCCGATTGATTACATGGGCTTTGAGCCACGCTTTGGCTTTGCGTGGAGCCCGAAATACAAATGGGCGGAAGATCGAACTCTCGTGATTCGAGGCGGATACGGCATCTCTCACCTTACTCTGACTGGTAACAATCGATTACCCAATCCGGACCTGGGCGGTTTCACACCTGTTTCGACTTTAGCCAATGGTTCGACTGCCGGAGCAACTGTCGATGCAACGCAACCGGTACGCCTCACAGGAAACCAACCATTCATAGCCGGCGGTGCTCTCGACACTGCATTGGGAACAAATGCGGATGGTCTGGTCTTCAACAACAGTCTCGGAATACCGGGCTTTGCAATAAATATAGATGGTAGCGGCAAAGTTCCGTACTCACAGAACTGGAACCTTTCATTCCAATTCGAGGCTATGAAGAACCTTGTCGTTGAAGTGGCCTATGTTGGTAATAAAGGAACACATTTGTACATGCCGCTGGTGAACATCAATCCCAAAGACATCAACTTTGTTGAGTTTCTCGAGGGACAAAGTTTGATTGGTGGGGGCACTTCAGAAACTACGTTTAATGACCCACTGGGTCGGAAAAACGCGCTTGGTGCAACTGTTACTATTCCCAGAAGCAGCGTGGTCAGTCCGTACTTTGGATTTAACAACCTGCTGAGGTTCTTTGATCCATCGGCAAATAGTATTCGGCACGCTGGGTATGTTGATGTGAGGCGACGAGTTGGTCGCGGTCTGTCTTTGACCGCGAACTACACGTTTGCGAAATCTATTGACGATGCGTCCGACTCGAGTGCCGACACTCGCACACTGACGACTCCAACGAATCTTGGACAACAAGTATCATTTGGTTTTCCGCGTAGCCTGGACCGTGCGATCTCCACGTTCGATATCAAACACAACTTCACCGCAACTGCGCTGTACGATCTTCCATTCGGTAAAGGCCGGCGGTTTCTGACCGATGCACCCGGTATTGTTAACGCGGTGTTTGGCGGCTGGACGCTTTCAAGCATAGCGCGATGGCAAGGTGGTCAACCCTTTGTGCCGTTCATAACCGATACCAACCGGTTGAGTGGAACCAACCGTTCGATTCGTCTCGATATCGTGCCCGGTGTTCCACTGAAGAACCCGCTCTACTCCGCTGGTAACTGTTCGACTGGTGGAGCGTGCGAGCCATTCATTAATCCGTCGGCGTTCATGCGGCCGGCAAAGGGTTCGGTAGGCGACGCCGCTCGAACGCTGGAGATTCGTGCGCCAATGCAGGAGTTCTTCGACTTTTCGATTCAGAAAGACTTTCGGTTTCCGTTCGGTGGCGACAGCAAACGCCGCATCAATTTCCGGGTGGACTTCATCAATGCGTTCAACCACCCAAATTTCCGATATGGAAATACCGGAAACACGCCTAATGGTTTTGGCAGCGCGCCTAGTGAAGCAGATTTAAACTCGACAGAGATCAATAACTGGAATGCATTTGCGCCCGGGCGTAATGCGACACTGGCACAAATCAACGGCTTGATCGCGAGCAGCCGCTCGCCATCAGGCGGACTGCCGTTAGACTTCTTCCGCGTATCAATTCCGCAGGGCTTCGCGACTACAAATCCGAATGCTTTCGATATCACTACCTTGTCCGGACTGAAGTTGTATCGTCTGCGGCAGGCATACGACACAAACTTCGGAGTCCTGGGAGCTTCGCCGCCGTATGTTCCAAGATATATTCAGTTCGGACTGCGAATCTTCTTCTAGCAGTTGACATGATTCCAGGATTTTTATGACTCATCGCGAGCAAATCTTGTCAACGAGCTTTTCTTCCAAATCTATGATCTCTTCTCTGCGTCACCTCTGCGTTCTCTGCGTCTCTGCGGTTTACCTTTTTCTGCAAATTTCTACCGCAGAGACGCAAAGGACGCAGAGGTTGCGCAGAGAGTTTCTTGCTTTTCTGATCATCCTAACGTTGCTAAATATTCAACTGACTGTGGCATCTCCAGTCGACGATCTCCAACGTTCATTTCTCAATCCACCGGATGACGCTCGCATCATGATGCGATGGTGGTGGTTTGGGCCAGCCGTCACCAAAGCAGAACTTGAACGCGAAATGCACGTGATGAAGGACGCCGGTATTGGAGGCTTTGAAGTCCAGCCCGTGTATCCATTGTCTTTGGACGACGAAACCCTCGGTATCAAAACTCTGCCATTTCTGTCCGACGAGTTTCTCGACGCTCTCCGTTTCACTTCGGACAAAGCTAGCGAACTCGGACTTCGCTTCGATCTAACACTCGGAAGTGGTTGGCCATTCGGTGGACCAACTGTTCCGATCGAAGAGGCTGCCGGTCGTCTGCGTTACGAGCATCTCAAGCTCGAAAATGGCACTCGATTTGTAAAGGTGCCTTCAATTGGTGCTGGCGAAAAGTTCATTGCAGCGTTTCTCGCACGCAACGAAGGCCCTTCGTTTGTACCGGAAAGTGTTCACGAATTAACGAACATAAAAGACGGACGAATTGAAGTTGGAAACCTACCCGCGGGACAGCATGAAGTCTTGTTCTTCATTTCCAGTCGCACCGGTATGCAAGTGAAACGTCCAGCAGTTGGTGCGGAAGGTTTCGTATTGGATCATTTGAATCGAGCCGCGACCGATCACTATCTAAAATCGGTCGGCGAGCGACTGCTTCAACCTCTCAGCAACAATCCACCGTACTCGATCTTCTGCGACAGTCTTGAGGTCTACAATTCAGACTGGAGCAGTGATTTTCTCGACGAGTTTCAAAAGCGACGAGGCTACGATCTGAAGCCACATCTGCCCGAACTCGTGAATGATATGGGGTCGCAAACAGAGGCGCTTCGACGTGATTGGGGACGCACGCTTTACGAACTTTTAAATGAGCGCTTCCTCGCTCCTATTCAGGATTGGGCCAAAAAGCACGGGACGCGTTTTCGCGTGCAAGACTACGGAGTTCCTGCCGCAGCTATATCGAGCAATGCGTACGCAGACATTCCTGATGGTGAAGGTGCGCAATGGAAAGTAGTGCGAGCGGCACGTTGGGCATCATCTGCGGCCCACCTGTACGGTCGCCCTGTCACATCATCCGAAACCTGGACGTGGTTGCACTCTCCGGTGTTTAGAGCGACACCACTGGACGTAAAGGCTGAAGCTGATACCCATTTCCTTCAGGGCATCAATCAACTAATCGGACATGGTTGGCCATACTCTGCGCCCAGCGTTGAGTACCCGGGTTGGCGCTTCTATGCCGCGGGCGTCTTCAATGAAAAGAATCCCTGGTGGATCGTCATGCCCGACATGGCCAAGTATCTGCAACGGATCAGCTTCATGATGCGCGCGGGGAGGCCTGCGAATGATGTCGCACTCTATCTTCCTAATGATGATGGTTGGGCCCACATGCAACCGGGGAACCCGCATTTGATCGAAGTTCTGCGGGATCGGATTGGTCCTGATTTGATGCCTGCGCTTTTTGAAGCTGGTTACAACCTTGATTTCTTTGACGACGATTCATTCAAGCAAGTGGGACGAGTGGAGAATGGATCGTTGGTGTTGGGTCAAAACAAATACAAGATTGTTATCTTGCCAGGCGTCGAAACGATTCCGCCTGAAACTTACAGGAAGTTCGAGGAGTTTGTGCGAAGTGGAGGCGTATTGATTGCAACGAAAAGAACGCCACGTGAGTCACCTGGTTACCTGGCAATTAAAAAGCGCGACACACAAGTTGGTGAAGTCTCGCGGCGTCTGTTTGAAGGTGCATCCGCGCCAGCTCACCTGGTAATGGATGAGAAGACTGAGTTAGGCCGCACGCTCAATAAACTCAACGTTCCTAACATAGGTTTCTCCGTGCCATCACCGGATGTTGGTTTCATCAAACGAACTACGGGAGATGCAGATATCTATTTTGTCGTCAATACTTCAAACGCAACCTTGAATCTCGAGGCAACGATTCAAACGCATGGTATGCAAGCCGAGGAGTGGGATCCGTTTACCGGCATAGTCAAAGAGCTTCATGAAAAGTCGGATAAGAAAGAATATTCGCGACTGCCGTTGATGCTGGCACCTTATCAATCTCGACTGCTTGTCTTCACTAAACGAAAGTGGCCCGATAGGACTATGACGAACGTGCAGCCACCGCAGCCGATTGAGTTGAGCAACAATTGGCAGGTCACCATAGACTCAACTCAATCGGCGTCATGGGAGAAATTGCATTCCTGGACTGACGATATGGCGACGCGGTATTTCTCTGGCAGCGCAAATTATTCGAAAGACTTGAATGTACCGGCCGAGTTTTTGAAACCCGGGCTGGCCGTTCATTTGAATTTTGGAGAAGGTGTTCCACTTACACCTTTGAACTTACGCAGTGGAATGCAGGCATGGCTCGACGGACCAGTTCGCGAAGCAGCTGTTGTTTACATGAATGATAAGCGGGTTGGCGCTGTGTGGTGCCCACCTTATGAAATTGATGTCACTAAGTTCTTGACTCTCGGCTCGAATCGGCTTCGCATCGAGGTTGCTAATACGGCTATGAACTACATGGCGGGACACAGCCTGCCTGATTATCGATTATTGAACCTTCGTTA
>Ga0068856_100007611_pt1 | contig 10570 bp, 12 predicted proteins | sample KBSCornC62_FD_66595 | JGI IMG/M metagenome (GOLD analysis project Ga0068856, IMG submission 66595) | Corn rhizosphere microbial communities from Kellogg Biological Station, Michigan, USA - KBS Corn C6-2 | ecosystem: Host-associated > Plants > Roots > Rhizosphere > Soil ... | reverse complement strand
CACTTCAGCCTTCGATTCCAGGCCGAAAACGCATTTCCGTCTGCCTCCACTTGCCCGCAGGAGCTCTTCCCACTGTACCGAGCCGCTTCTAGATGCGCTGAATTAGCCTGGAGGCCACGAAAGTGAGCGTCCACCCAGCAAATGAACGTGCAGGTGAAAGACTGACTGCCCGGCGCCCGGTCCCACATTCAACACCGTGCGGTATCCGTTCTCGATGTTGCGCTGGCGCGCGATTCGAGCTGCCGCGAGGTGACAATGTCCGATGATTTCGGCATCGCTTTCCTCGGCCTCTTTGAGTCCCGCAAAATGTCGCTTGGGAACGATCAGCACATGCGTGGGTGCTTGCGGATTGACGTCTTCGAACGCGAACACGTGCGCGTCTTCATGAACCTTCTTGCAGGGGATCTCTCCGCGAATGATGCGGCAGAAAAGGCAGCTGGCGCTGGAATCGCTCATGGTGCCCAGTTTCTAACGGACCGGGAATGTGGTCAAGAGGCGCCCGCTCGCAGGCGAATACCGCATGCGTCTAGGCACCCTAGTCCAGACGCACCAGAAACACGGCGCCTTCGGAGGTTTTGGTCTCCGCTGCAAGCTTTTGGGCCCGTTCATGATCATCCTCAGGCACGCGCACGCGAATCCACCAATCCCCGGCAGGGCTGGCAAAACGCAAGACTTTCGCGGTGCGGTAGCGGCGGGTGAGATGGTCCGCCATCTTACTCGCAACCTCTTCGTGCGGGAAACCACCGATCTGAACGGCCCATTTTTCGCGGGCGCCGCTGACGGCGGGCGACTGCATCAGTTCAACTTTGACTTTGGCAACACCGGCCTTCTTCACATCTATCTTTTCGGCCGCGGCAAGAGAGAGATCGATGACGCGTCCTCGAATAAAGGGCCCGCGGTCGGTGATGCGGACGAGAGCGTGGGACCCAGTCTTCACATTCGTTACCCGCACTACGGAGCCGAGAGCGTAAGTGCGATGTGCCGCGGTCATGGCATGCATGTTGTAGACCTCGCCGTTCGACGCGCGGCGGTTGTGGTACGGCGGACCATACCAACTGGCGAGTCCGATCTCGCTGTCAAGCGGTTTTGCGTTTGCGGAAAGCTTCGGCTCAGCCAGATCAGCGGCGGCGGTGGTCTTGGAAGACCTTTCTGTTGACTTCGGAATACCTGCTGCTGGTTCGGCGGAGGTGGGGCCGGGTTCTGCTTCCGGAGCGGGCGGAGGCGGCACATCCACATGAGCTGCTTTGGGATGGCCGCATGCACTCAAGAAAAGCATTGTTATGAGCACAAAAAAGAGCATAGCGATAGCGCCCGGGCGAAAGTCAGTGCCTGCACAGCATGGTGGAGCGTATTGCGATCCTATTTGGTCGGATGTTGCTCCATATAATCTGCGAATTCGGCCAACTTTTGCGAGGCCACGCGCAAGGCTTTGGTGGAATGTGAACGCACGGCCGGAACCACCTCGTTGTTCAGATATTTGATGAATTCTGGAATCTCCTTCTCCAAACGCTCGGCTGCTTCGTTGATGGTTTTGCCGACGCGCGCCGAAGCGTCTTCGACCTTGCGGTTGAAGTCGTTCATGATACTCCTCGCGATTCTGTGGCGTGAAAGAGTCCACGCGATACTGCGGATGCCAGGCTCGGTTATTATTCCCTGCCTTGCGGGTGAGGTCAATGGAAGAAGAAGAATCCATGGTGCTGCCTGTAGCGGGAATCGGTACAGCCGCCAGGACATTTCGGAGGTTTCCTGGGCCGGCACTCCCATGCGGTAAAATTCCGGATTCCATGAACTCGCCGTCGCACTCGAATGGCACGTCCGCGGAGGCTAGCTTCCGCCGGCTGCTGCTCGCCTGGTACGACGCTCACGCCCGAGATCTGCCGTGGCGCAAGTACCGCGACCCTTACCGCGTCTGGGTATCGGAAATTATGCTGCAGCAGACGCGCGTGGCTGCCGTGATCGAACACTACCATGCATTTCTGCGGCGGTTCCCGACCTTAGAGAAGCTTGCAGCGGCGAGGGAAAGCTCGGTGCTCGCAACATGGAGCGGGTTGGGATATTACCGGCGGGCGCGCATGATGCATGCGGCGGCAAAGGTGATCGTCCGAGAGTTGGGGCGAGATTTCCCGACGACGGCGGAGGGGCTCCGAGCTTTGCCGGGCATCGGTCGCTACACATCGGCAGCAATTGCCAGCATCGCGTTTGGCGAGCCGGTAGCCGTGGTCGATGGAAACGTGGAGCGCGTTCTGCATCGCTTCTCGGGTAAACGAGTTGCCCCCGAACTGGTTTGGAAAACGGCCGAGGTTTTGCTCGATCGCGAACGGCCCGGGGACTTCAATCAGGCCATGATGGAGTTAGGGGCGACGGTGTGCACTCCGCAAAATCCGGTATGCCTGATGTGCCCAGTTCTTCGGTTGTGCGCGACGCGCGGCGCATTGCAAAGTGTCGCCAAGACGGCAAAGCAGCAGAAATGCAATATCCACTATGCTCTCGATTGCCGCCATGGAGCAGTGTATCTGGTGCAACGTCCGCGGAACGCGCGGCTAATGGCCGGGATGTGGGAACTACCCGAGGTCCGGGCGAGCCGCAGTCGAGCTGCCGAATTCATATTGCGGCATTCGATCACGAAGACGGATTACACCGTGCTGGTTTGGCGTTCTAAAGTGCTTGCTGGTAGTCCGGGGAAATGGGTTCGTTTAGAAAAATTGAGCAGCCTTGCCCTTACCGGATTAGCGCGAAAAATATTGCGCAAGGCTGAATTGATCTCCGCCACACGCGCATCTGTTTAAACCCATCGGTTGCAGGGGATCATCTAAAGGAAGAGCAAAAGCATTCTTCGGAGGTCGTTAGATGAAGGCATTGGCTGCCGGGGCGAAGGCGCCTGAATTTGCGTTGCAAGCGATGAACGGGCAGAAGTTTTCACTTCAGGACGCGATAGCGAACGGCCCGGTGGTTCTTGTATTTTTCAAAGTTTCATGTCCGACGTGCCAGTACGCACTCCCATTTTACGAGCGGCTCCACAAGGCATATGGACGGAACGGGGTCACGTTGGTTGGCGTCTCGCAAAACGATGCCGAAGACACCGCCGCATTCGCGAAAGAATTCGGGATTACATTCCCTGTCCTCCTGGATGAGATGGGAGCCTATCCAGCGTCCAATGCCTATGGGCTCACGAATGTGCCCAGCATTTTCTGGGTGGCGCAGGACGGGGAGATCGAGGTGTCCAGCATTGGCTGGGTAAAGGCTGATTTCGAGTCGATCAACCGCAAGATGGCACAAGCGGGCAAGGTTTCTCCCGGGGCAGTATTCAGGCCGGGGGAAGAAGTGCGGGATTTTCGCGCGGGTTGAGGATCCAAGAATTAGGCGCCGGGTGCGCCTGCAATCCTGATTTATTTACGTGAGCGGAGGCGAACAGGTGTCCAGCCGGACACGGCCTGATGGAGCCTGATTCCTGGGGTGGGTGCACTCTCGTGCACTGTTTGTGCATACTTGCCGTACTTGTCTTCCTGATGGTTCCGTTACAATCTTTCCAGATCGTCATAAAAACAGTTTTCAGCAAGCGCTGCTTCGTTGGGGGAGAACCGATCTATGCAGGGAATGGCGAGAGTCGTCTCGGCGTGTCTGGTCGTGTGTTTAAGCCTGCTGGTGTGGGCGGAAGGTGGAGCGGGAGGAGGTCCCAAGGCACCGTCTGTGCGATTGCCCGGGTCGGCCTACGTTGCGCTTGAGACGATCACTCCTGAACATATTCGCTGGCATGTCCGCTATCTATCCCATGACCTGCTGGAAGGGCGTGGCACCGGTCAGCGCGGCGGGGACCTCGCCGCCGAATACATCGCGACCCAGTTCGCCGAGTACGGCCTGAAACCGGCTGGAGACCACGGCACGTATATGCAGAAGGTGCCCCTGGTGGGAATCACGACTCTGCCCGAAACTCGATTCACTCTCATTCCTCAACGGGGCGAGGCAATGCACCTGAAGCCTTTGGACGAGTACGTTGCCTATGACCAGACCCAGCAGGCCGAGTCGGATGTGGATGCCGAGATCGTCTTCGTTGGCTACGGAATCGAGGCCCCGGAATACAACTGGGATGATTACAAAGGAGCCGATGTTCGGGGAAAGGTTCTGCTGATGCTGGTGAACGAGCCATCCTCGGACGATGCCAAGTTCTTCAAGGGCAAGGCGCTCACTTACTATGGCCGCTGGACCTACAAGTATGAAGAAGCCGCGCGCAAGGGCGCGGTTGGGGTGCTGTTGGTGCACCAGACGCAGATGGCAAGTTATCCGTGGGAAGTGGTGAGGAACTCCAATTCCGGTGAGAAGTCGGCGCTGAAGGCTGAAGGCCCGGCTTTGAAAGTCGCTTCGTGGATTCATCTGGATGCAGCAACTCGATTGGCTGCGGCTTCTGGAACGAGCCTGGAAAAGTTGATGAGCTCGGCACAGTCGCGGGACTTTCACGTGATGAATCTGGGAGCGCGCTTTAAGGCCCATATCGTGAGCAAGGTCCGGAACTTCGAATCCACTAACGTGGTCGCGCTCTTGCCTGGGTCGGACCGGAAGCTGGCAGACGAAGCTGTAATGTACACGGCACACTATGATCACTTCGGGACTCGACCTGATATGCCGGGCGACAACATCTTCAATGGAGCGGATGACAACGCGACGGGATGCGGCATTCTGATCGAACTGGCACGGGCATTTGGAACGGCATCAATCCGTCCTCGACGCTCCATTCTGTTTGCCGCAGTTACAGCGGAGGAGCAGGGCTTACTTGGATCGGAATATTTAGGAAAACATCCGCCGGTTGCGGCAGGGAAGATTTCACTGGACCTGAATTATGACGATGTGAAGCCCTTGGGCGCCCCGGAAGAGGTGCAGGTTGCGGGAGCAGAGCGCACGGACTTTTATTCGAACGTCGAGGCGACCGCAAAGGAATTCAGGTTGGCGATTCGTGCGGATGCGCGTCCGGAGGCCGGACACTTCTACCGTTCAGATCATTTCAGTCTGGCGAGGGTTGGGATTCCTTCTTTTTCCATCAATGAAGGAATGAAGTTCAAGGGACATCCTGAGTCCTGGGGCCTGGACAAGGAGCGCGAATATGTGGAAAAAAATTATCATCAGCCCAGCGATGAATATCGCGCGGACATGGACTTCGTAGGCGATTCAGCCATGGCACGCTTTGGATTTGCGTTGGGCTGGGAGGCCGCCAGCTTGCCGAAACTGGTCAGTTGGCAAAAGGGCGATGAATTCGAGGGAGCGCGGCTGAAGAGCGGCGGTCAATGATCATGACGGCTGAGACGCCATAAGCGTCAGGATCCTTATCACCTTCATAGAAAAAAGGGGCACGGTAATATAGCCGTGCCCCTTCGCAGTTTTGCCGGAGAGAGAGATGGGGCCTGCAGCCCCTCAATGCGTACGATAATAAGGCGGCTGAATCGGACAAGATGTCATGTATTTGTAAAACCTTGCCAATTTTCACGAGAATCCAGTTTCATCAACAGGTGTTCACCTCCGGGCTGCTGAGGATAAGGTGCTTATGAGACGTGGGCTGGCACGAGGGCAGTCCGGAGTCCGCCGACAGCATCCAGCGGAAATCCACATGGGATAAGCCAGTCATTGTCAGCGAGTTTGGGGCGGTGCGCCGTTCGGATTCCGAACGTGGCAGGCTTGACCCCATGGGTACTGATGGATTTCCGTTCGCCCACCCGTATGCTACTGGCGATTCAGGATTATCACAATCGCAAGGGACTGATCTCCAATCGCGGTGAGCGCAAGCTGGCCTTCGACGAGTTGCAAGGCTTTTATAGAAAGCTGACTGACTCTGAAGCTTAAGCTCCGCAAGACCATTGACCAGAAGGGTCAGCAACGAAGGCTACGCTTGCGTGCGGTCTTGAAACTCTTCGTGCCAAGCCATTTGAATCGCTTCCAGCTTGCCCTCGTTCGAGGCCTTGGCATCGCCGGCGAAGTCCGGCAGTTCGGTCACGTAGCGGTGCAGATCGGTAAAGCGGACTCCGAGAGGATCGACTTCCGGGTGCTTTTCGGAAAGCTGAATGCCAATGTCTTCAGCGTCGTCCCAAGTCAGTTTCTTTGCCATCTCAGTGCTCCTCGGAAACGTAGTTGCGGTTCCACGCGGGGATTTCCACGACAACCTTGCCCGGCTTCGTGATCTGCGCCTGGCATCCGAGGCGCGAGTTTAGCTGGAGATCGGCGGCCATGTCCAGACGGTCGGCTTCATCGTCGTCCATTTCGGAGAGATTCTCCGCGCCTTCCTTCACCCACACGTGACAGGTAGTGCAGGCGCAATTGCCGCCGCAGGCGTGATCGAGCGTTACGCCGAAGTTCAATGCGACATCGAGGATCGACTCTTCTTTGCCGTGATCTTCATAGGGCAATTTACCGTGCTCGAATTGGACCGTCTTGCCTTCGGGCAGGAATGTTATCTGAACCGTGTTTTCGCCCGGGGCTTCTTCGGTGGCGGTTCCGGCCCCTTGGGGTTTCTCGTCTGCCATTGACTGCTCCTGTCTTCCTCAGTGATCCCCTGTGTCCCTGTCTTGGAAACCGCTCGCCGCAGGGGACACAGGCGGCACAGGGCTATTCGAACTCTGCTTTTGCCATGGGGTGAGGCGCGGTTGGGCCTTCTCCCAAGTCGGTTTCGTCCATGTTTTTGCCCTTGAGCGCGCTGGACACCGCGCTGTCCATCATCAGTTCTGCCAGGCGCGTAGTGGCGTGATTCAACGTGTCAATCGCTTTTCGAATCGCCTGGTAGCCATCTTCCGCATTTACTGCGGTCAGAGCTCTTCCCAGCTTTGCAATCTGCTTCTTTTCGTCGCTCGTCAGTTGTCCCCATGCAGGACTGTTTTTTGCCTTGTCCAGCGCAGCAAGGATGGTGCTCGTTTCGTTGCGCGCCTCGATGAGTTGACGGCGGCGGAAGTCTTCTTCCGCGTTGTCAAACGAATCGAGAATCATGCCTTCGACCTGTTCGTCGGTGAGACCGTAGCTGGGTTGAACCTGAATCTCAGCTTCTTTGCCGCTGCGCTGTTCGCGAGCGGAAACGTGCAGGATGCCATTGGCGTCGATCAGAAATTTCACTTCGACGCGCGGAATGCCGGCCGCCATCGCGGGGATGCCCTTAAGATCGAAGCGGGCCAGCGAACGGCAATCACTGGCCAATTCGCGCTCGCCCTGCAGAACGTGGATCGCGACGTTGGCTTGACCATCAATCTGCGTTGTGTAGAACTGTGTCGCAGATGCCGGGATCGTCGAATTACGAAGAATGATCTTGTCGGTCACGCCGCCTGCAACCTCGATTCCTAGCGACAGGGGAGTGACGTCGAGCAGAAGCATGTCCTGCGTAGCTTCCGAGCCCCCGCCGAGAATGTTGGCTTGCACCGCGGCACCGAGTGCGACCACTTCATCCGGATTCAAATCGGTGTGCGGCTTCCGGTGAAACATCTCTTCGACTAACGCGCGAACCTTCGGGATGCGCGTCGAGCCTCCCACCAGCACGACTTCATCAATCTGTTCGGGCTTGAGATTCGCGTCCTTCATAGCTTGCTTACAGGGGCCCACAGTGCGATCGATGATGGGTTGCATCAGTTGCTCGAACTGCTGGCGCGAAATCTCGCGCCGGTAGCGCTTTCGCCCTGGGAGTTCGATATCCAGCTTCACTGAGGGCTGTGAGGATAGGGTAATCTTTGCTTCGATCATCGACTTGCGAATGGCCTGCACGGCTTCCGCATTGCGCCTTAGATCGAGGCCAAGATCGCCGCGGATGTCGTCGAGCGCGATTGTGATCAGCAGGTTATCGATATCGTCGCCGCCGAGGTGAGTATCGCCATTGGTCGCGATCACTTCGAAGATTCCATCGTGCAGCTTAAGGATTGAAATGTCGAAGGTGCCGCCACCGAGGTCATACACGGCAATAATGCCATTCTGCTTTTTATCGAGCCCATAGGCGAGCGATGCCGCCGTGGGTTCGTTCACCAGACGGAGAACTTCCAGTCCCGCGATGCGGCCGGCGTCCTTCGTCGCCTGGCGCTGTGCGTCATTGAAGTACGCTGGAACTGTGATCACAGCCTTGGTCACCGGGCCAGCGAAAAAGCGCTCGGCGTTGCGCTTCAGTTGGCGCAGAATCAGCGCCGAGATCTCTGGCGGTGTGAAAGTCTTGTCCCCAAGCTTGATGCGGAGCACTTCTTCCCGCTGTAAGTCTTCGGAGAGACGGAAGGGAAACAGCTTGAGTTCTTCCTGGATGTCTTCCATTCCGCGGCCCATCAGGCGTTTGACCGAATAAATAGCACGTTCCGGCGTTTCGATGAGATAGCGGCGCGCGGAATTTCCAATCACAGGCTGCTTATTTTCGTCCAAGGCAACGACCGAAGGCACGAGATTGGAACCGTCATCGCCGGGGATGACCACAGGCGTTTCCCCCTGCATGAACGCCACCAGGGAGTTCGTCGTACCAAGGTCGATTCCGACAATGCGTTCCGCGCTCATGCGATCTTCTCAGCTCCTACGGCTTCATCCTCCTGCGCGGCGGGATTGTCCGCCAAGCGCTTGACTGGCGCCCAGGCGCGCACTTGAGCGCCGTGAATCATCCCCTGAATGAAGGGCTCGAAGAACATGTAGGGATGGATCGAGGCGGGTGCGCTTGCATTGTCAAGCTGCCGGCGCAGTTCGGCGGGAATTGAGAATTCAATGGCCCGGAGATTGTCATCCAGTTGAGTCAGCTTGCTGGCACCGAGAATCGTGGAGGTGATGCCCGGTTGCGTGACCACCCAGTTGAGGGCAACTTGCGCGGGCGGACGTCCGATCTCTTTCGAGACCGCGAGCAGGACATCCAGAATTTCCCAATTCTTCTCGTTAAACCTCAGGAGCGTGGGATTGCCTGAGTCTTTAGTTTTTTCCAGACGGCCGTCCCCGCTGCCGTTCTTCCCCTGCCGCTTGTACTTGCCACTGAGAAAACCACTGGCCAAGGGACTCCAGGGGCAAATGCCCAGCCCGAGCTCCTGCGCGGCTGGAATGTGTTCGCGCTCGATATTGCGTTCAACCAGCGAGTATTCCAGCTGTAGCGCGATCAACCGCTCTTTGCCTTCTTTTTCCGCCAGAGTCTGCGCTCGGGCGACGTACCAAGCCGGAGTGTCGGAGAATCCATAATGGCGGATTTTTCCTTCGCGCACCAAGTCACTGAGAGTGGAAATGACTTCTTCCACCGGAGTGACCGTGTCCCACGCATGCAGCCAGTAGAGGTCGATGTAATCGGTCTTTAGACGGCGCAGCGAGCCATGCAGGGCTCGATAGATGTTCTTGCGGCCGTTTCCCCCAGCGTTGGGATTCCCGGACTCGGCGTTGAAGGTAAATTTCGTGGCCAGAACCACACGATCGCGAAGTGCCCGGTCAGAAACAAACTTTCCGACCAGCTCTTCGCTCTTGCCTCCGGTGTACCCGTCAGCGGCATCGATGAAATTGCCGCCCTGCTCGATGTAGCGATCGAACAGGCTGCGGGAGACACTCTCCTCGGCTCCCCATCCCCATTCGGTGCCAAACGTCATGGTGCCAAGAGAGAAGGGACTGACGCGTAATCCGGATCGTCCAAGCGTGGTGTATTCGTGCAATTGCATCTGAGTTCCTCGGTCTCAACTTTCGATCGCCGCATTTACATCGCGGACCAGGTTGCGGATGTAGTTGCGGCGATTCAGAACATCCACCATTTTGCCGATGATTTGCTTTCGTTCCGATGACTCTGGTCCGGGATTGCGATTTATCAGCTCGTCCCAATCTTTCCAATAGGACTGCAGTTCTTGCAGCAGCACTTCGTATTTGGATTCGAGGGCGACTTTGTGCTTCGTGATCTCAGCCGTCAATGCGGGATCGTCTTCCTCCATCTGCTTGTTCATTTTCAGTTCTTCAAGCTGCATGTTCAGCTCGAAGACCTCCTCCAGCAAATCGGGAGGCACGATCTGTTTCTTTAACTCCCCGCTTGCCCGAGCCTGCTCAGTGGCGGATTTGGACTGCTCCTCGAGTTCCACGCCTTCCAGTTTCAACAGGTATTGAGTGCGCTTGATGGGATCACGCAGGGTGCGGTACGCGTCATTGAGCAGGGAACTCTGCTCGAGGCTCCACTGCTGTTCCTGGGTGCCGGCCCGCGCGTTCAGATCCGGGTGAAGCTTGCGGCTCAGTTCGTAGAAGTCTTTTTCCAGGGTGGGCACATCGACGTTCAGTTTTCGCCCCAAGCCGAAGAACGTGAAGTAATCCACCGGAGCAGGTGGCTGAACCTTGCCGCAGGACTCGCAAAAATGCGCGGCGCGCATGGAACCGCACGACCAGCAGGAGTTGGTCTCCTGTGGAAGCGGTTTGGCTCCGATCTCGGTAAGAGAGGACTTCGTCATGCTGCATTCCTCGCGTAATCCAACCTTAGTGCCGCGGGATCTACCTCGAAGTTGTCCGGTAAATTCGGCAGTTCGTAGGGGTGAACCCCGCGCCACCTATGAAGTGGCCTGCCACACAGGCATCAGGCAGAGAACGACGTCCCGCAGCCGCACGACTTCGTAGCCTGTGGATTTACAAAGACGAATCCCTG
>Ga0068856_100007606_pt1 | contig 10573 bp, 8 predicted proteins | sample KBSCornC62_FD_66595 | JGI IMG/M metagenome (GOLD analysis project Ga0068856, IMG submission 66595) | Corn rhizosphere microbial communities from Kellogg Biological Station, Michigan, USA - KBS Corn C6-2 | ecosystem: Host-associated > Plants > Roots > Rhizosphere > Soil ... | reverse complement strand
CTTTTCGATGGACTCGCCCTGCGACAACACGATACCCTCACTGGGGTCGAGGAGCCGCGCGATGCAACGCGCCAAGGTGGACTTGCCCGACCCGGACTCGCCCACGATACCCACGGTTTCGCCAGGGCGCACGCTGATAGAAACGTCGCGCACCGCGCGCACGTCTTTGCGGCCGCCAAAGAGGCTGCGCGAGCTGTAGTTCTTGGCGAGACCCCGGGCTTCGATCAGCGGGGCTGCTTCGGCCACCGGCGCGCGCTGCACCGGCATCAGCCCCGGCACGGCCGACAGTAGCATGCGCGTATAAGGTTCACGTGGTGCCTGCAGCACCTGCACCTTCGGGCCCTGCTCCACCATCTCGCCCAAACGCATTACCACCACGTGATCGGCAATTTCGGCCACCACGCCGAAGTCGTGCGTGATAAAGAGCACCGCAGTTCCGTTCTCGCTCTGCAGTTCCTTGATGAGCTTGAGAATCTCGGCCTGAGTTGTCACGTCCAGTGCCGTGGTTGGTTCATCGCAGATCAGTAGCGCCGGCTTGAGTATCAGTGCCATTGCGATCATCACGCGCTGGCGCTGCCCGCCCGAGAGTTGGTGCGGATAGGCGCCGAAGATGCGCGGCGGCGAAGGCAGGCGCGTGCGGCCGAACACCTCGAGGATGCGCTCGCGCCGTTCGGCGGGCGCCAGCGAGGTGTGCACGACCAGCATTTCATCGAGCTGTTGGCCGCAAGTCATGACCGGATTGAGCGCTGTCATGGGCTCCTGAAAGATCATGGCCATGCGCTCGCCGCGTACGCGGCGCAGGCGCTCCAGGGGCATCGCCAGCACCTCCTCATCCAGCAGGCGCACACTACCCTGCACGGGCGAGACCATCGGTGGCAACAAGCGCATTACGGTTTGCGCGACGACAGATTTTCCCGAGCCTGACTCGCCTAACAGGCAGGTGGTCTGGCCGGCGAAGACCTCGAAGGAAATCCGCTCGACCGCGTTCGGCCGGTCTGCATTGGGCGGGAGTCGCACCGTCAGGTCGCTGACAGTCAGCACGGGTCGCATGGCATGCGTTGAATGGGTCACGTTCATGGTCATGCTCCGCGGCGGCGCAATTTGGGGTCCAGCGTGTCGCGCAGGCCATCTCCAAGGGTGTTCACGGCCAGCACCGTCAGGGCCAAGAAAGCACCCGGGAACAGCACGTTCTCAGGGTGTACGTTGAAGTTCACGCGTCCCTCGGACATGATGTTTCCCCAGCTCGGAATCTCGGGCGAGATGCCAATGCCGAGGAACGATAGGATGGCTTCGACCAGCATGGCCGAGCCGCAGACGTAGGTGGCGTGCACGATCAACGGCGCCACGGCGTTGGGCAGGATGTGGCGCCAAAGGATCTTCCATGTCGGCGTGTTCAGCGCAACCGCCGCTTCCACGTACGGTTCCTCGCGCACCGAGAGCACGATCGATCGCAGCAGCCGCGCGACGCGCGGGATTTCGGGAATGGCGATCGCCACCACGATGGTCAGCAGGCTGGCGCGCCACATCGACACCAAGGCAATGGCAAGCAGGATGTTGGGAATCGCCATGAAGCCATCCATCAGGCGCATCAAAAGCCCGTCCAGGCGGCGGAAGTAGCCAGCCACGAGACCAATGAGGCCGCCGCCCAGCATCGCGAGCACGGCCACCGCCACGCCCACCACCAGAGACACGCGCGCACCGTAGGCGACTCGGCTCCAGGTATCGCGTCCGAAGCCGTCGGCCCCCAGCAGGAAGAGGTGGTCGGTGGCTTCGCCGCCTAGGCCGGTGAAAGGCGCGCGCGTGCCGGGCGCGAGGTTGATGCTGCCAGGATCAATGGCCGCGGGATTCACTGTGCCCAGCCACGGCGCGGCCAGGGCGACGAAGGTCAGCAGTGCCAGCACGCAGGCACCGGCGCGCACGGCGCCGTTGGCCTGCACCAGTCGCCAAGTGGAAGGGCGCGGACTGGGTGGAGTGGTTTCGTCCGGCGCAGCCACGAGCAGGTCTCGGGGGTCGGTGATCATGTAGCGGTTATTCGAGAAAGTTAGTAGCGGATGCGCGGATCCAGGAGCACATAGCTCAGGTCGATCAGCAAGTTGATGAGGACGTAGACCACGGAGAAGAGCAGGATCACGCCTTGGATGACAGGGAAGTCGCGCGAGAGCACCGCGTCCACCGTGAGCTGGCCCAGGCCAGGGATGGCGAACACGGTCTCGGTCACCACCACGCCACCAATCAGCAGCGCAATGCCGATGCCGATGACGGTGATGATTGGCACAGCCGCGTTGGCCAGCGCATGGCGCATCAGCACAGCGCGCTCGGTCAAGCCCTTGGCCCGCGCGGTGCGGATGTAGTCTTCTGTCAGGGCCTCTGACACCGCCGCGCGAGTGACACGGGCGATCAGGGCGGTGTAGACCAGCGACAGCGTCAGGGCGGGCAGCACGAGGTGCGAGAGCCAGGGACCGACACCCGAGGACAGACGCCCATAGCCCTGCACCGGCAGCCAGCCGAGCTTGAGTGCGAACAGCCAAATCAAAGCGTATCCGATGACGAACACGGGAACCGAGAAACCCAGCACCGAAAAGCCCATCAGCATGCGGTCGAGCCAACCACCGTGTCGTGCCGCCGCGAGCACGCCCAACGGCACGGCGATCACCACTGCGAGCACGATGGTGAGCGCAGCGAGCGATAGAGTGGGCTCCAGGCGCTGCGTGATTAGCGTGCCGACGCTGGTTTTGAAGTAGTAAGACTGTCCGAGGTCACCGCGCAGCAACTCGCCGACCCAGATCAGGAACTGTGACGGCAACGAGCCTTCCAGTCCCAGACTCTGGCGCACTCGGGAGACGTCGGCCTCGGTGCCCATGTCGCCCACGATGAGCGCTGCGGGATCGCCAGGCGTCAGTCGCAGGATTAGGAACACGAAGATAGCGACGAAGATGAGGACCGGCAGGGTCGATATCAGCCGGCGTGCGATGAAGGTGTGCATGGCAGTAGGGTTGTCAAAGCTTGCTGATGTTCCAATAGACATTGGTCTGTCCGACGAGCAAGCCATTCACCACGCCTTTGCGGAACGCCATCGGCCGAAGAAGTTCGCCCATCGGGGCGAATGCGCCGATCTCGTATGCCCGCACCTGGATCTCCTCGGCCAGCTGCCAACGAAGCGCAGGGTAAGGGGCGCGGGCGAAAGCGGCACGCAGCTGCTCGATGCGCTCGTCGCTGGCCCAGCCGAACCAGCCTGCCTCGCCATTGCCCGAGAGCGGCGCATAGTTGATTGGGTTCAGTGCGTCTTCCGCGCCCCAGTAGGTTACGAAGGCATTCCAGCCGCCTTGTTCGGCCGGTTCCTTCTTTGCGCGACGAGCCATCATCGAATTCAAATCCATCGACTTGATATCGACGGTGAAGCCGCCTTGGCGCAACAGCTGCGCCACGAGCGGCGGCAACTTGGCCACCAAGGCGTTGTCGGTGGCGTGCAGCAACACTACGGGTTGCCCCTTGTAGCCCGCCGCTTTCAACAGATCGCGGGCCTTGGCGAACTGGGGTTTATCGGTAAAGTCGACACTCTTTTTTGAAGCCAGCGGTGAGCCGCACGGGTAGACGGACATGCAAATCTTGTAGAGTTCGCGGACACCCACCTGCGTGCGCAGCAGCGCGCCCTGGTCCATGCAGAGCATGGCGGCCCGACGCACTCGCACGTCGTCGAACGGTGGCACCAGGTGGTTGAAGCGAAGTAGGTACTGCCCACCCGCAGCAACTGCGGTGGTGATGCGGTTGTTCACCTTCAAAGTGTTGTAGTGCTCGAAAGGCACAGACTCGAGCATGTCGACTTCGCCATTAACCAGCGCGTTGACCTGCGTCTGGGCGTCTTTGAGCATGACCCACTCGACACGCTCGACTTTCACGATCTTGCCGCCGGTGGTGCCCGACGGCGCTTCCGAACGGGGCACATACTTGGCGTTTTTCAGGTAGACCGCACGCTCTCCCGGTCGAAACTCATCGGCCTTAAAGACATAGGGCCCCGAGCCGACATGCTCGGCGATCTGCTTGTCGGCCGGCGTGTCGGCGACGCGCTTGGGCATGACGAACGGCACCAGCGAAGAAGGTTTGCCCAGCGATTCAAGCACTGTGCCGTATGGCTCCCTGAATACAAAGCGGAAGCTGCTGCCAGACACCACCTCCGCCTTGTCCAGGGACGCGTACATTCGCTGGCCCATCGGATCGCGCTTGGCCCAGCGCGCCAGCGAAGCGAGTACGTCCTCCGCCGTCACCGGCAGGCCGTCGTGAAACGCAAGGCCGGATCGCAGCCTGAAAGTCCAGGTCTTGCCGTCGCTGCTCACGGTGTGCGAATCGACCATCTGTGGCTGGATGCGACCCGCGGCATCGGTGCCGAAGAGCGTGTCGTAAATCATGTAGCCATGGTTGCGAGTGACCACCGCTGTGGTCCAGACCGGGTCAAGCACCTTCAGATCGGACGAAGGCACTAGTCGGAACGTGCTGCCCGTACCCTGCGCGCTAGCTTTAGCGACCGCGAGACCGAGGTCGAGGACAGCACCCAAGGTGGAGGTGAGAATGAAGCGGCGCGTGGATAGCATGTGAACTCCTTGGGGAACATCGGTGAACGGCGGCGTTTAGTGCGCTGCCCGACTGAGGCAACGCAGCGATCGCTACATCACGAAGCGCTGCGCTCGGTGAGCGGCAAATCACACAGACATTCGCCTAGTTCCGGAGCGCTGCCGGAACTAGGCGCATCTCAATGCTCAGAAGCGGTGTCGGAATCCGACACGGATGGCGGACTGCTTGTCGTCCGAAGAGGGGCTATTGAGCGCAAGCACTGCGTGCGTTCCAGGCCCGGAGGCGTGTTGCGTATTGAGGGATACATACGCATCGGTTCGCTTCGACAGGAAGTAGTCCGCGACCACGTTTGCAGTTGTCCATGCGGACGGGTCAAGCTTCGCGCGTTGAATACCTGTGCTCAATAGGAGGTTCCCCAGTCGATACGATACAGAGAAACCAAGCGTCTTCATCGCCTCTCTCGCGCCACTCGCCGATTCGTAGTTGGTGCGGGTGGTGAGTGCGGCGACGGTCGCGCCGCCGATCGCGTAAGAGGCGCCCAAGCCTTGAGTGCCATAGCGGGAGACAGTGGCGGGCGTGGCAGGGGTTGGTAGAGCGGCGCCAAAGAATTTGGATACGCCAAAGAGCGCGCCCGGGAGAATCGTCAGGCCATCGATGTGAGTTGTGGCATATCCGATGTTGAACGGTCCATTCCCGTAAGAGACACCGCCACTCCACGCATTGCCTTTGTTGGTGGAACTTGTCTGATTTTCGGAGAGCGCACGTTGTATCGAAAACTTTAAGCCCGAGAAGTCAGGGCTGGCGTACACGAGCGAATTGTCAAGCCAATTGCCCGCAATCCGGTCGGCATCGCCTGGCGTGACGCCGTAGATGCCGCCGTTCAGGGCGGGGTGAAAGCGAAGCAAAGTGACAATCTGCTGGTCAACTTGGCGCCCAGCGGTGAAAGTACCCCACTGAGCGTCAGAGATACCAACGAAGGAGGCTCGGCCAAACGCCAGGCCTCCTTGGCGAAGCGCACCAGTGTCGCTCGCGATCCCCATCTCTAGGTTGAAGACTGCCGCGCGTCCACCGCCCAAGTCTTCCCTGCCGCGAAAGCCTAAACGACTACCTTGGGCAATGCCGTCGTCTAAACGAGTGACGCTACCGCCGCCTACGTTATTGACATGGGTCACGCCGATGTCGATGACGCCGTAAATCGAAACGGCGGATGCATCTCCCGAAACTTGAGCATGCCCAGGCAGCGGCGCTATCGCAGCGGCACAAATCGCACCTGCGCCAAGTATTTTGGTGGGGTTCAAATCCGTTCTCCTATGCTGGACGCCCTTCAAGGCGCCGCTCCGTCTATGTTCCCGGGGGCTTGGCCCCGGACCTTTAGTGCCGACCTCTCAGACACTAATAGTACATCGTACAATATAAATATACGCAGATCAACAATTAAAATCGACGATCGAACGAAGGAACGGTCACTCAGCCCGCGTGTGGAGCTGGCCAACGCGCAGGGGCTCAGTCGCGACCATTTGATGCATCGTCGCGGCTGAAACGGTAGATGAGGTGTGCGGCCTGGCGCAAAAGGCGGGCCGTAGACGCAGCTTTCGAGCCGATTTGGTCGCGTACTTCACGCGACCAGATCAGCTAAACGCGATCGCCATCCGCGGTCGCGATGTCTTCCTGAAGATAGCTTGACAGACCGGCGAGGAATATCTCCACGTGGGCATCAAAGCTAGCGTTCAGCGGCACTTGGCTTCCGTTCTGCCACCGAAGAATGAACGCTTGGTTCGCCAATAGTGGTAAGTACCGCGCGAGTGTTGGGTGTGCCAGGGGGTCGATAGAACGGACACGACCTTCCAATGCCTTCGACCAGCCTTCAGGATCGTCGGTTGGCAACGGCGCGAGCTCCATCGTCATGAATCCAGTCATGGCCGAGATCACACAGTTGTAAGCCTCACGAAGGTTCTTCTCGGTAGCCCCGGCCTCGAGCAGCGCATTGAGAACGCCCTCAATCAGCTGCGTGCTGAAGCTAGCGTTTGACGCCAACTGTGCTCCGATGAGCTGTGCGACGTTCGGGTGCTTGCGGATCGACTTGCGATATCGTTTGAAGAGCTTGCGCAGCCAGGAGCGCCAGTCGCCGTCATAAGCGGGCACTACGCCTTCTATCACCACGTTCGACACCTCCGCCAAGAGAACATCCTTTGACTCGACGTGCCAATAGATGGTGCTCGGGTAGACGTCGAGCGACCGCGCTAAGTCGCGCAGGCTAAATGCATGGATGCCCACGTCGTCAATTTGATCCAGAGCCGCGGCGATGATTTTTTCGCGGGAAATGGTGCTACTTGTTGGGCGGCCTGCACTCTTGCGAGGGCGCTTTGAGGGGGAAGTAGGAGGCATGTCGAAGAAGGAAATCGCCATCACTGCCGTGCTGCTACGTGGCTGTGAATTGGCGCCTCCAATTGCACTGGCTCAATTAGGCGGATTGCTATGGCGCGCGGACGACTACATTAATGCAGCTTTGCCGCGCCACGGGATTACAAGGGTCGGGCTGCTTTACCGTGAAGTATAGCAATATTGGCCATGGGACAATAATTCCATGGTCCAATAGCTAGGTCCAGCCCTCGATGAAGCGCGCCTCGCGGGATCTGCAACGAAGAAAGGGACGAAGAATCGGTGACTGCGATTGCGATCGCGGCGAACCGGAAGCAGTTTCAGTCAATCAGAAGACGGCAGTTGCGCGTTGAGGACTACTCAAAGTCTTCATCAAGCGGCCAAATTGGCCTGCGTACTTGCTTGAAGGGAAGCGTCGTCAGGTCAGCGGCGTGGATGCCGCCGGAATCAACAAATATGATGCCCCGTGAGAGTGGCTCCAGATCCGCTCTAAAGTGATTGATGCCTTTTAGCGCGAGGATGTTCAGTTTCTCGACCTCGACACCATGTACAAGATACTGACCTCGTTCCTCAGCTTGCACACGAGTACTTGCCAAGATCACCTGCACATTCCCATGTTGAATCAGCGCTGAATGCCCAATACTCGCAGGTGTGCCAGTCATGTACGGCCCTCTGCGGGTGAAAGCACCATCAGAAAGCGACAGCACTTGGACATTGAGATCGATTGGACCTCCACCAAATTTTTGGTCGGTCTTCCCGCCTATCTTAAGGGCAACCGTTGCCCCTACTCCCGCAGCAATGCATTGCCGGACGCTTTCGGGGTCGTAAATCAGACCAACCATTGTCTTGGGCAGATCTGCCGCAATCAAGGCTTCGAGGATGCGCGTAGCGTCGCCGTAGCCACCACCGCCAGGACCATCGGTGTAGTCAGCCAAAATCAGAGGTCCGGGTTTCTTCGCTTCTTCATGACACGCCTTAATTGCTTCGTCGACACCAACCAGACTCACCGTCTTTAACTCGCGCCAGGAGTAAGCGTCGTCGATAAGGTCATCGGCGACTCGCCGACCGAGAGACGCGGATTCAGGCCCATCAACCAGAACCAAGACTGAGGGCCCCGCCTCGAACACGTCACCCATGTAGTAACCCGCGTTGAGACTGATGTCGAGCACACCAGGTTCCGCCTTCTCAATCTCACGCGCTCTGACGTGCAAGCGAGTCATCGGCGACTCAGTCAATGTTCGCCCCAGATCCATGCCGTATAACATCGGACGACGTGCCACCACTAGCTTCGGATCGATTTCGCCATCTAGCGTCTGCTGCAGCAACTTGCACACGCGAGTTCCTGTCTGAAAATGGTCAGTATGGGGCGTGGTCCGGTAGCTGCTCAAGATGTCCGCATACCTAACCATCTCATCGGTTACGTTGGCATGAAGGTCCAGCGTCGCGGCTATGCAAGCGCGCCTTCCGCAAATCGCGCGGAGCCTCCTCAGCAGGTCACCTTCAGGGTCCGGTATTCCGTCGACATATGTCGACCCATGTAGTGAAAGCAGAATTGCCGCGAGATCTGGATTCGCCGTGGCGGCATCAAGTATGGTTTCACGTATTGCTGAATAGGCCGCGAGCGTGATTGGACCAGACGCCCCGCCTGAAGCACAAACGACTGGGATGAGCTCCCAGTTGTACTCGTGCGCAGCGGCAATGAACGCGCCGACTTCGCTCTTTGTGCCAGTCAGTTTTGCGGTGATTTGCTGGCCGAAGTAAAGCTCATCCTGCGAAATATCTGCGAGGGTCGTTTTATTACGGCTGAAAGAATGGCCTTCATGAATGAGGCGCGCTACAAGCACCTTTCGTCGACCTGAAGAGTTTCTTGATGAAATCATGTTGCTTTAAGAACGAGTGCGTCACATTCCGTGCGGCGGCGCCGCGGAGTTACTGCTGTTTAGAAACGTTCCAATACACGTTCGTCGATCCCGTGAGAAGGCCGTTTGTCACCTTGCGATAGGCCATTGGCTGCCGGAACTCTCCAAGAGGCGCAAAAGCTCCAATCTCAAGTGCGCGGACTTGAATGGCTTCGCCAATGCGCTTGCGCTCCTTCTCGTCAACGGCGCTAGCGAACTCTTGCCGAAGCGTTTCAAGCTTGGAATCCGTTGCCCATCCGAACCATCCAGCCTCACCGTTCGCAGTAAGAGGCGGGTAGTTGATTGGATTCAATGCATCGTCTGAACCCCAGTAGGTCACAAATGCGTTCCATCCGCCTTGTTCCGCCGGTTCCTTTTTGGCGCGACGAGCCATCATCGAGCTCACGTCCATTGCGCGCAGGTCCACAGTGAATCCTGCGTCTCGCAGAAGTTGGGCCACCATCGGGGGAGTCTTTGCCAAAAGCGCCGCATCTGTTGCATGAAGCAGGACGATCGGCATTCCAGTGTAGCTGGACGCCTTGAGCAAGGTCTTCGCTTTGTCCAATTGACGCTTAACAGTAAAGCCGGCTCCGTTATTTGTCGCAAGGGGTGACCCACACGGGTAGACCGAGATGCATGTCTTGTACAGCTCGGCCAGCCCCACTTGCGTTTTCAGAACGGCTTCTTGATCCATCGCCAGAATGGCGGCTTGCCGAACCTTGACGTCGTTGAACGGCGGAATTAGATGATTGAACCTTAGCAAGATCTGACCACTAGACGACGCTGCAACTTTCAGGTTTTGGTTCTCCGAAAGCGATTTGTAATGCTCGAATGGGACGACTTCGAGAACATCAACTTCTCCTTTTGCGATCGCGTTGACTTGGGTTTGTGCATCTTTCAGAAAGACCCATTCCACGCGCGGAACTCTAACGTTTTTTCCGCCTGCGGTGCCGGAAGGTTGCTCACTACGCGCCACGTAGGCGGAGTTCTTGACGTATACGGCCTTCTCTCCTGGCCTGAATTCGTCTGTCTTGAAAATGAAAGGACCAGAACCGATGTTTTCAGAGATTTGTTTATCGGCAGGCGTGACTGCAATTCGCTTCGGCATGATGAAGGGGACCAGCGACGACGGCTTCCCCAATGACTCTAGTACCGCACCGTAGGGAGTCTTGAAGTCGAGCTTGAAGGTGTTACTCGAGACCACCGACGCTTTGTCCAGAGCGGCGAACATCCGCTGGCCCATCGCGTCCCGCTTCGCCCAGCGCTCGAGGGAGGCAATTACATCTTCCGCGGTTACTGTCGAGCCATCATGAAAGCTCAGCCCGCTCCTCAACTTGAAAGTCCATGACTTGCCGTCCTTGCTGACGTGGTAAGAATCAACCATTTGAGGTTGAACCCTCCCATTGATGTCAGTTCCAAATAGAGTGTCGTAGACCATGTAACCATGGTTCCTGGTCACGATTGCGGTCGTCCAGATTGGGTCAAGGATGCGGAGCTCAGTACTTGGCACAACTCGAAGCGTGGAGCTGTCGTTCTGGGCGCATGCCGGCTGGAACAAAAGTGCCAGCGGAGTGAACATGAGCGATAAGAGTAGAGCGCGCTTAGTCTTCATAACTTGCCTTTATGCGGTATGGCCGCGGTTCGATTCTTCCGCCCTTGTTGCCTCGGCTTCGCCGGCGCGTTATTGAGCAGAGCATCATGGATTCATTGTACAGTGAACAATATTCACA
>Ga0068856_100007604_pt1 | contig 10574 bp, 8 predicted proteins | sample KBSCornC62_FD_66595 | JGI IMG/M metagenome (GOLD analysis project Ga0068856, IMG submission 66595) | Corn rhizosphere microbial communities from Kellogg Biological Station, Michigan, USA - KBS Corn C6-2 | ecosystem: Host-associated > Plants > Roots > Rhizosphere > Soil ... | reverse complement strand
CGGCGTACCCATCCATGGGGCAAGGGATCGACCCGCAGGCGATGGGCACTCAATACGCGAATCTGTTTATGAAAGTTCTTTCCGGCGTACAGGTCTCGCAATTCGGCGCCGCGAATTTCAGCGGAAGCGTTCTCGATTTCCTGAATCAGGGCGGCTCTCCCGAGCCCACCGTTTTGAATCAGGCCCCTGCGGTAATGAACGCCTAAGGCTGCTTTTTCTCAGGCGCGGCATCCTGGGTCTCAGCCGCCTTGATGAGCCCTTTTTTGATCGCCGTCAGGAACGCGGCATAGTCGTCGTCAGTCTGATCCGCGTACTGTCCGGCGAAATCCCGCAGCGCCCGGGTCACTTTAGTTCCGGCCCCGCAATATCCCGAAATTTCGCAAGCGTCTCCCGACCGCGCATGCCCGCGCGCCAGCAGTTCCCCCGCCACTTGCGCCAGGCTCTCCAGTCCGCCTCCGCGTAACTTCTGCAAATCGATGCTCCCCTTGTGATCGTTCAATTGCCTGACCAAATACTGGTGCTCCCCAATGGAGGTCCAACCCAGCAGCAGGTCTGAGATCGGCTGTACGGCTCGCTGCCCCTCCGCCGCGCGCTGTCCCTGGTGCGGATGCACCAAATCCGGAAGCCACTGCGCGTAAGCCGATGGCGTCTCCTGTTTGATCTGCAGAAACATCGGATCCAGCGCCCCGTTCCCCTCAAACAAAACCACGTAGTCGCGCAGCCCTACGCTTCCTGTTCCCACGACTTTAAAGCCCACGTCAATCGGCCGGAACAGATCGAACAAATGCCGCCGGTCCGGCGACAGAATTTCACGATACGCTGCCAGCGAATCCAACACCTCGCGCGCTTTGCCGCCACGCACCCGCCAGAACCCCGGACGCAGATCCCTCACCCGGTGTTGTCCCCGATGGTTCTCCGTGAACTTCTCAAGCAAATCCACAGGCCGTGCGCGTTGCGACTGCCTTAGCGCCGCATGAATCGGCCGGATGCTCTCTTGGCGGTGAATCTGCCGCCGCGCAACTTGCAAAATTGGCAGGTTCGCAAATTCCCGAATCGAACGGCAATAGCTTTCGGCAAACATCTCGGCCGCATCTTTGCAGCGCGGCCGCGTGTGCCCGCTTTCACCGCCCGCCAGCACAAGGCTCGCCGCCATGCGCTTTATATCCCATTCCCAGGGTCCGCGAATGGTTTCGTCGAAATCATTCAGATCGAACACCAGCGCCCCGTCGGGCGCCGCGAACGACCCCAGATTCTGTACATGCGCGTCGCCGCACAGTTGCACTGTCAACCCGGAATGCGGCAGCCGTCCCAGATCCGCCGCCATAATCGAAGCGGCTCCGCGGAAAAACGCAAACGGCGAGACTTTCATGCGCGCGTACTTAATCGGGAGAAGCTGGCGAACGCGCCCATCCGCCGCCGCGCGCAAGACCGCAATAGGATCGAAGCGCCGCTCCTTCGAGCGCAAATCTGCCTGTGCCGCGCGACTCACCGTCTCGCGCCGGCTCCTGCCAAACTGCGTCCGTTCCTTTTGAGTTGCGATCACAGCCCTCAGCGAGCGGCAACCTTTTTCGCCGGTACTGCCACCTTGCGCTTCGCGCGCGCCTTGGCCGGTACGTCCATCTCCACTACTTTCGAGATCGCCTTTTTGAGCGATTCAAATACCCGATCCGCCGGTTGCGAGGCATCGATCACATCAAACCCGTAAGGGTCGGCCATATCGTCGAACACCTGAATCAACCTCGACTGGTAGCGCACAAAGCTCTCAAACATGTCTTTGCCGAAATGCAGATCGAGTCCGCTTTCCCAGTAATCGAACGCCCCGCGCCCCACCACCACGCGCGAAATCAGGTCCTTTACCTCCGCCCGCATATACAGCACCGCGTGCGGCACCAACGCGAACCCGGCCGTCCGCTCAATCCACGTGCGATTCTCGCCGCGAGCGATCGCGCGGGCCATGATCGAAAAAATATAGCGGTCCGTCAGTACAACGAACCCCGCCCGCAGCGCCGGAATAATCTCGTTTTCCAGGCGATCCGCAAAGTCCGTGGCGTAATACAAGGTCATCGTGATCGGCCCTAGAGTATTCCCGGCCTTCGCTTCCTTGATACCCTTACCCGCCAACGCCGACCGCGCCATGCCGGTATCCAGCACCGCGTGCCCGAATTCCTCGAGCCACGGCTTCAACCGCCGCACCTGCGTGCTGCGGCCCACCGCATCCGGCCCTTCGATCACGATCAACTTGCCTTGCAGCTCCGAATAATCCACGCCCGGCAACGCTGTTCTGTAATACGACAGCGGCGGTCTAGCCTTGTAATTCCGCAACCCGGACCTCCGTCCCCAGCACGCCCGGCGGCCGCGTCCGCCCGAACTCCTGCACCACAATCCGCCGCATTTCCTTTTGTTGCGTCTCGATGGATTTGGTCGCGTCAATCACATGGAAGCCCATTTCTTCGATCATCGATTCGTACTCTTCTAGAATCCGCCCCTGGAAAATCCGGAAGCTCTCTTCGATGTTCCGGCTCAGCCCCAGATCCATGCCAGCCTCGTAATATTTCAAGGCATCGCGCCCGCCCAGAATGCGCCCCAAGGCTACGTCCAGCGGGACTTTAAAGTAGAAGGCCAGCGACGGCTTGATCGCGAAGCGATATAAGTTGCGCACCCAAGATCGATCGACGCCGCGCACCACATCCCGCGCAAACGCCGTGTAAGCGTAGCGGTCGGCGCACACCACGGCGCCGGCCTTGAGCAGCGGAATAATGTAGTGCTCCAAGCGGTCCGCAAAGTCGGTCGCGTGGATCAAACTGAACGACGTCGGCGTGAACATCTCTTTCTTCTTGCCGCGGCGCGTAGTCTCGTGCACCAGCGGGGAAGAATTCCACTCACTAAACGTGACTGCATATCCGCGCCGCCGAAGCCATTGCGAAAGCAGCGAAATCTGTGTGGACTTGCCGGAGCCATCGATTCCTTCGACCACAATCAAGCGCCCCGGACATCTATTTTGTAGGAAAACCGGCATCAGCCCCTATATCATAAACGAGAGAGCCACTCGCGTTGGTTAGCGTTGTGTTACAAAAAACGGCTCCGCAAAAGTAATGTCCCAGTACGCAGCCATCGACATCGGCAGTAATTCCATCCGCATGCTGGCGGCGGAGGTGGACGCGCGAGGCAACATGACCGTGCTCGCGTCCGAGCGGCAGGTAGTCCGCCTCGGAACCAGCGTCTTTCGCGAAGGCCGCCTAAACGAAACCACCATGAACCTGGCGTGCGACGTGCTCGCCGGAATGGCCGCGACTTATCGCAAGCTGGACGTGCTGGCCGTGCGCGTAGTCGGTACGGCAGCCCTGCGTGACGCCCGCAATCAGCCCGAATTCCTGGCCCGCGCCTCCACCATCCTGGGTTCTCCCGTGGAAGTAATTTCCGGCTTGGAAGAAGCGCGCCTGGTGCACCTGGGATTGCAAAGCCAGTGGCCGCATCCCAAGCAACGCCTGTTGGTGGCCGACATTGGCGGCGGCAGCGCCGAGCTGATCTTAAGCGACGCCGGGCACATCGTCGACTCTTTCTCGAAGCCCCTGGGAGCCGTGCGTCTCACCGAAATGTTCTTAAAGAGCGATCCCGCCGACGCCCGCGAGCTGGTGCGCATGCGCAAATATATTCAAGAGCGCGTCGCCGGCCCCGTCGCGCGCTTCGGTCCCGCAAAAATTGACCGCATGGTGGCGACTTCGTCCACCGCCGCCGCCGTAGTGTGCGCCGTCAATCGCGTACGCCGCTCCCGCCGTGATGTAGCGGACCGTCTTCCAGCCACCGCCGCCCAGATCCGCCGCCTGTATGACGAAGTGAGCACCACATCACTCGAAGGCCGCCGTAGCATCACTGGCATCGGCCCCAAGCGCGCCGAAATCATCGTCGCCGGTGTAGCCGTACTTCGCGAGATTATCGAGAAGTTTCAACTCCCGCGGCTCTACTATTCGACCGCCGGAGTCCGCGAAGGAATCATCGCGGACCTGGCGCATCGCAAAGTCGGCCTGGCCCAAGCGCGCCTCAATGCCGATCGCCGGCGCGTGGTCGTGGCGCTCTCCCGCCGCTACGGCCTCTCCGCTCCGCACGTGCGTAAAGTGGCGCAGTTTTCCGGAACGCTATTCGAGCAGTTGCGGTCTTTGCATGGCCTGCCCGCCTTGAACGGCCAGTTATTGGAAGCCGCAGCCTATCTCTATAACATCGGCCACTGGGTAAACGAGTCACGTCACCATAAGCACTCGCTCTACCTAGTGGCGAATTCCGATCTTGCGGGTTTCTCGGAATGGGAACGCTTGGTTATTGCCAACCTCTGCCGCTATCACCGCAAGTCCATGCCGCAGCCCACTCATGTGGAATTCCAATCGCTCGACGCCGAAGGCCGCCGTGCGGTAGTGCTGCTGGCCCCGTTGCTGCGCATTGCCGTTGCGCTCGATCAAAGCCAGGAACAATTGGTCGAAGACGTGCATATATCCACACTGGATAAGGCCGTGGAACTTCAACTCCAGTCGAAGCGGGATTTGGACGTCGAACAATGGCACGCCGAGCAAGTATCCGGTGTCTTTCGCGAAATCTATGGCCTGCCCCTGCAAGTACGCGTGAAACGATGAAGCCGCCGTCCATCTCGAAGTATGCGCGGCACGAAACACGCGTCCGCCTCCACCACTTGGAAATCCACCTCCGCCACGCCGCGAAGCACCCCGACGATCCCGACGCCATTCATGACCTGCGCGTATCCATCCGCCGCCTCACTCAATGTTTCCGGGTCTTCCATGCACCCGCAAAAAAACTGCGGCGTCGCCTTCACAAAATAATGCAGCACTGTGGCGCCGTAAGAAACTGCGATATCGCCCTGGAACTCCTGGTGGAATGCGGGCTCCCAGAAAGCCCATCCATACCGAAACTAAAAAAGACCCGCGAGCGCGCCGCGCAGAAACTGCACCGCGATCTCAAGAAGGAACGCCGCAGGCGCCACCGGGCCGTAGACGCGGCAGCCCACCCATTCCATCACGGCTTTCAAATCGCCACCAGCCTGCCCGCCTTGGCGGAAGATTTTTTTCAAACCGGTAACGCAGCCGCAGCCCCGGATTCGAGCTACCAGAACCTGCATCGCTTTCGCCTCCGCGCCAAACGTTTCCGCTATACCCTGGAATTATTTGAAGGTTTCTACGGAAACGAAATGGCCACCGCTTCGAAAGCTTTGAAAGGCGTCCAAGATCATCTGGGAGCCATCAACGATTGCGTCACCAGCATAGACCTGCTCCCCGATGATCCTACTGCCATCGCCGCTATCCAACGGCAACTCGAGCAGAGAACTCGCCGATTCCAAACTTATTGGCGCAGCCGCTTCCCCCTGCAAAAGCGAGCTTGGTGGCGGCAATGGCTCTCGCAGCCGCGCGCAGCCAGCGCCCATGTCAAAGCAGCTTGAATTGCTTCATGCGGTAACGCAGCACATCCCGGCTGATTCCGAGCAATGCCGCGGCCTTGGTTTTATTTCCGCCCGTCTTTTCGAGCGCCTGCACAATCAAATTTCGCTCCGAATTCTTCAGTGATAAATCCGCCTTCGGAGCCGCCTGTTCCGGCGCCCGCCGCTCCAGCGTCCGCGCATGCCTGGAAGCAAATTGAATACTCCCCGGCTGCAGCATATTGCCTTCTTCGAGCAGGATCGCCCGCTCGATCACATTGCGCAGCTCGCGCACATTTCCCGGCCAGTCATAAGCCTCCAAAATCTTCGCCGTGGCCGGAGCGATCCCTGAAATATTGGCCTTATAGCGCAAGTTGTGCTGCCGCACAAAATGATTCGCCAGCGGGAGAATATCCTCCGGATGCTCCCGCAGCGGCGGCGGCGCTATTTGGATCACACTCAGGCGGTGAAACAGATCCAGGCGGAACGCTCCGGTTTGCACCGCGCCCGATAGATCGCGGTTCGTCGCCGCGATCACCCGCAAGTCCACTTCGATGTCTTGCAGTCCGCCCAGCCTGCGGAACGATTGCTGCTCTAAAACGCGCAGAAACTTTGCTTGCACTGCCGGCGACAGGTCTCCCACTTCGTCCAGAAACAGGGTTCCGCCACGCGCTACCTCCAACAACCCCTTTTTCTGCGTCCGGGCATCGGTGTAAGCGCCCGGCTCACGCCCAAACAATTCACTTTCGAGCAGCGCCTCCGGGATCGCCGAGCAATTCACCGCCACAAATGGCCCCGTGCGCCGGTTGCTCGAATAATGCAGAAACTGTGCCATTAAATCCTTGCCCGTCCCACTCTCGCCCTCCAGCAAAACCGTAGTGGCCTCGCTCCGAGCCACGCGCACGGCGAAGGACAACACCTGCTTCATCGGTTCCGACGCCGCCACTATATGAAAACGCCCGAACTCGATCGCGTTGCCCTTGCCCTCCAGCAGCGTCTGCGAAATAAGGTGAGGGTCATCCACTCCAACCCGCGCGGACTCAAACATGATCACCGCCCCGCCCGGGCCTCCGTTCGAATCGCGCAGTGGAGCGATGTTCCCTGAGATCGCTCTCCGCACCCCGCTCTTCGTGATGAGGTATCCGGCCTGAATCTCCACCAGGGTTCGCTGCTCGAGTGCTGCGTCGATGGGCAATTCCGCCTCTGCCAACCGGAACACCTGCCGGACGGACTTGCCCAGAGCTTCTTGTTTGCTCCAACCCGTCAAATTTTCGCCCGCGGGATTCATCATCAGAATCGTTTCTGCTTGGTCAACGGAAATAATAGCGGTGGACAACGCGCCCAGCACGTCCGTCACGTGCCGCTCACGATAGAGCAGGCCGCGGTCGTGGCGGTGCTTGGAAAGCGCGATCTCCACGCTCGCGTGCAGTTCGGACTCGTGAAACGGCTTGACGATATAACCCAACGGCCGCGATTGTTTAGCGTGTTCCAGGGTCTCGCGGTCTGCGTGCGCCGTTAAATACACCACCGGAATATCAAAGCGTTCCCGTAGAATGCGCGCTGTCTCCGCGCCGTCCATCTCACCCTTGATGCGGATGTCCATCAATGCCAGATCGGGGGGATTTTGCTGCGCTTCGTGAATTGCTTCGGCGCCGCTCGAAACTACCGCCGTAACTTGGTAGTTCAGACCCTTCAGAATCTCTGCCAGGTCTTCCGCGGTAATGTGTTCGTCTTCGACGATTAAAATGCGATCAGCCAAGCCTTCCTCATATTATTCCACGCTAATCCGCAGGAATGGCAAGACCGTCCCGGAAGGTAATGGAAAACAAAGTCCCCGTGCGCCCGCTCGTTTTTACCTCCGCATCGATTTGCCGCGCCAGCGTGCGAACCAGCCTCAGTCCCAACGTAGGTGAGGTCTTCCAGTCTAGTCCCGGCGGCAGGCCTACGCCGTTATCCCGCACCGTAAGATGCACTGTTCCCGGACGTTCGCGTTGCAGCGCGACGCGAATCTCCCCGATTGTTCTCCCCGGAAAAGCATATTTAAACGCATTCGATAGTAATTCGTTCACGATTAAGCCGCACGGTAGCGCGACATCCCGGTGGCATTGCAGCGACTCGAGGTGAACTTCGGTGCGGATTCGAGAGGCCGCGCCATAGGAGCGGACTAAGTGCTCCACCAGTTTGCGAACGTAGTCCGCGAAATCGATTTCGGCAAGGCTGGCGGACTCGTATAGTATCTCGTGCAGGATCGCCATAGCCTGAATCCGGTAGCGGCTCTCTTCGAATTTCTTGCGCGTCGCTGGGTCTTTGATGGTGCGCGCCTGAAGTCCGAGCAGGCTGGTAATCACCTGCAAATTGTTTTTAACCCGATGATGGACCTCTTCGATCAGCACGTCTTTTTCGCGCAGCGTCGCGCGTAACCGCTCCTCGGTGGCCGTGGGGGGGATGCTATCGGGCAGGATATAAACCTTAATTGCTCGTTCGTCCCAGGTAATTTCTGACAGCGCCGGCTCGCCCAAAAACTCACTCCCGTCCTTACGCCGCCAACGAGTCTCTTTCCGTGCCGGCCCTAGCAGGAGATCCAGCGGTTTGCCTAAGACTTCCGCCGCCCCGTATCCAAACACGGCTGTGGCCCGCTGGTTGAACAGAACGATTCTCTGCTGCCCGTCTACCGCAACTACGGTGTCATGGACCAGATTCAAGATTCGGAGTGCGGGATGATTTGGATCCAGAAAGTCGCAATCCCCAGGGGGCCGGTTGGCGTGCGGCGGAGGTTGCTTGGCGCGCATGTCGAATGGAAGAGGCCTCGCGACCAGTTTCAGAAGGATATCACACACGTGCCCCAGGTGAACCGCGTACACTTCCGCGATATTGCGTACTGAAACGCGGACCGTGCGAACTAGCCATTTATCGAAACCAGGGTAAGTTGAAGTTATATTCCAGTACTTACTCCGCATAAGCCACAAAAGGCCGCAGTTCTGCATATCGCCGAGCGCCCACGCCGTATTGGGCCGCGGATTGCCTATCTCCTAAGCGTCGGAAACGGAGAAACCATGGCCTCAGCCGCTTGTGCGTCACCCGAACGGATCGATACCGGTGCTGCGATCCCCCCACCGCCCACCCCAAACCCCGCTCAAAATTTTGATCTGGTTCGCAGCGTTCAGCGCGGTGATGCCGTTGGAATGGCCGAGTTATACGAGTACATCTCAAACGGCCTGCGCCCTTATTTGGCGCGCCAGCTGCGCTCCCAAGATTTTCACGACAAGGTGCACAGCATATTTGTGGATGTAGTCATCGCTATCCAACGCGGCCAGTTGCGCGAGCCTCACCGCCTGATGGGCTTCGCCCGCACCATAGCCCGACGCAAGGTATCCGGCTATATAGACGATGCTGCCTCTACGCGCCGGAATCAGGTCGATATCGATTCGGCCTTTTGGCTGGCCTGTCCTCAGGCCACCCCTGAAACCGAGATGCTTGTCCGCGAACAGCAGGATTTAGTGCGTTGGACTCTGGCCCATTTGTCACAACGCGAAGGCGAAATTCTATCGCGTTTTTATATGCAGGAACAAACTCAGCAGCAAATCTGCCTGGAAATGGGACTCAGCCACACCCAATATCGCCTGCTGAAGTGGCGCTCCAAAGCCCGCTTCGAGCAGATGAGCCGCCGCCAAATTGCCAGCCGCCACCTGCGCTCTTTATGCGGGCGGGCGCCGGACTACGCCAGCCCGGTGATGTTCCCGTCGGCGTCCACATCGATGTCGAACCCGCGCTGAATCTTCCCCAGCCCCGGCATCAGCATCATACTGCCCGACACCACCACCACGAAACCGGCGCCCGCCGACAGCAGGACGTCGCTCACATGCAGGGTCCAACCCGTCGGCACACCCAGCTTTTCCGGATCGTCCGAGAATGAATACTGCGTTTTCGCCATACAAATCGGCAGATTACCGAAGCCGAAATCAGTCAGCCGCTGCAGCTTGTCCTGTGCCGCTTCCGTGAACGTCACATCCGCCGCGCCGTAGATGTTCTGCGCGATGGTGTTGATCTTCTCCACCAGCGACGCTTCCAGCGGATAAATCGCGTGTACGTCTTTTTCGTGGCCGCTGTCGGCGGCCTCAATCACCTTCGCGGCCAACTCCGTCGCGCCCGCGCCGCCCTTCGCGAAGGCCTCTACGAACGCCATGGGTGCGTTGAGTTTGGCGCAGTATTGTTTCAGTTCTTCCAGTTCCGCCTCGGTATCGTCCGGAAAATGATTGACGCCTATCACAATCGGCACCCCGAACCCACGCAGATTCAGCGCATGCTTCTCCAGGTGCGGCAAACCAGCGGTTAGCGACCCGCCGCCCTGCAGCTTCAGGCTGCGAACGGTCGTCACCAGCACCGCCACGGATGGCGTCAAATCGGAATACCGCATCACCAGATCGAAATATTTTTCAGCTCCAAGATCGGAGCCGAATCCGCACTCGTTCACCACGTAATCCGCCAGCTTCAACCCCATGCTCTGTGAGATGATGCTGCTGGTGCCGTGCGCGATGTTGCCAAAGGGCCCGATATGCACCATCGCCGGGGAGCCTTCAGTAGTCTGCACAAGGTTCGGCATAATGGCATCGTTCAGCAGCGCCATCAAGCTACCCGTAACCTGGAATTCCGCGGCCCGCACTGGTTTGCCGGAGCGATTTAAGCCCACCACGATCGCGTCCAGCCGCCGCCGCAGGTCCGCGCGATCCTTCGCCAGACCCATGATCGCCATGATCTCCGAAGCTGCAGTGATGATGAAGCCGGTGGCGCGCGCCGGTCCGGTGGACTTGCTTCCGCCCACCGCGATGCGCCGCAGCGCGCGATCGTTCATGTCCATGGCCCGCGGCCACGTGATTTTATCCGGATCTAAATGCAGTTCGTTCCCATGAAAGATGTGCGCGTCAATCACGGCAGCCAGCAGATTGTGCGCCGAAGTGATCGCATGAAAATCCCCGTGGAAATGCAGATTGATTTTTTCCGCCGGCTCCACTCGCGCGCGTCCGCCGCCCGCGCCGCCGCCCTTCTGTCCGAACACCGGACCCAAAGAAGGTTCACGCGAAGTCACAATCGCGCGCTTGCCCAATTTTTCCAACCCTTGCGTAAGGCCGACGGACGTGACGGTCTTGCCTTCGCCGGCTTT
>Ga0068856_100007603_pt1 | contig 10576 bp, 9 predicted proteins | sample KBSCornC62_FD_66595 | JGI IMG/M metagenome (GOLD analysis project Ga0068856, IMG submission 66595) | Corn rhizosphere microbial communities from Kellogg Biological Station, Michigan, USA - KBS Corn C6-2 | ecosystem: Host-associated > Plants > Roots > Rhizosphere > Soil ... | reverse complement strand
CATCGTTGGTCCATGCGCACGCTCCCAGCCCAAAGATAGAGTTGTTTGCGACCTCAATCGCTTCACTCATGTCTTTTGCGCGATAGATGGACGCCACGGGGCCGAATAATTCGTCTTCGTAAGCCGGCGATCCTTTGGGAATATCCGTGAGGACAGTGGGCGTAAAAAAATTGCCTTTGCGATCCAGGCGCTTTCCTCCCAACAGGACGCGCGCGCCCATCTCTACCGTCTTCTTTACCTGCACCTCCAGGTCTTTCAGGAGATTTGCCGTGGCGAGCGGGCCAACATCTGTACTGGCATCCATGGGATCGCCGACTTTGAGTGATGCCATGCGCGTCACAAATTTCTTTTCAAATTGGTCTGCAATCTCCTGGTGGACGATGAATCGCTTGGCCGCGATACAAGATTGCCCATTGTTGATCACCCTGGCCTGCACAGCTGTTTCCACGGCTTTATCAAAATCCGCGCTCGGCATCACAATAAACGGATCGCTGCCGCCAAGCTCCAACACACATTTCTTTATCTCTTTACCCGCAGCCGTGGCCACACTGGCACCCGCGCCGACGCTGCCGGTGAGCGTGACAGCGACAATGCGGCGATCAGCAATGATCTTGTTGACGCGATCTGGCCCGATCAGCAATGCCTGAAAAGCGCCTTCAGGAAAGCCCGCGCGACGAAAAATGTCTTCAATGGCAAGCGCGCATTGCGGTACGTTGGAAGCATGCTTCAGCAGACCAACGTTGCCCGCCATGAGCGCGGGCGCGGCAAAGCGAAATACCTGCCAGAACGGAAAGTTCCACGGCATTACCGCCAGCACCGGACCCAGCGGCTGGTAACGCACAAAACTGCGCGTGGCGTTCGTCCTGGCTTCTTCATCGGCCAGGAACCGCTCCGCGTTTTCAGCATAGTAGCGGCACCCGAGAGCGGATTTTTCCGCTTCCTGCACAGCCGACTTCAATGTCTTCCCCATTTCCTGGGTCATCATTTGTCCAAAACTGTCTTTTTCTTTTTCCAGGATCTCTGCGGCACGCAGCATCATGGCAGCGCGCTGGGCGAATGATACCTTGCGATAATCGCGGAAAGTCGCGGCGGCCAGAGCAATCTTCTGTTCAACCGCGTCTTCTGAGTGCTGCTCAAATTCGCGCAGCAATTCACCGGTCAGCGGGCTTACGCTGGAGATAGTCTCTCGCGGTAGCTCAATTATTTTTTTGGTGCTCATGCCCTCTCCTCCCCATTGTTCGGCTTATTGCTTTTTTGGATGCTGCCGGACGATTAAATGCTTCCATTCATAATGGGCATTAGGGATCAGGTCAAATCGGATGAATCCGGAAGATTATCGCGAAGAAACACAGTCTGCCGCAAATGTCTCAGGTGAGGATTCTCAATAAAGAACGAAAATACAATGAGAGCAGCGCGGATGCGCTGCTCTCATTGCCTCGGAATGCAGCCTGGTCGTGCGTGTCTCCCCCAGAACGCGGCGCCACGGCTGCTGGAAAGTTAGTTGCCAGTCGCTAGATCGCGTACCGTGAGCACCGGACAAGGCGCCCCGGCAATGACGTTATAAGTAACCCCGGTGCGGAAATGACCATTGAATTTCTTTTCCGCGGGCAAGCCCAGCACGATCAGATCAGGACGCTCCGTGTTCGCATAGCCAAGCAGCTCTTTCGCAGGGTCCCCTACCTTCACCACGGAGATGGGCTTGCACCAATCCCTGGCTTCAGCAGGCACGATCTTGTCCAGTCTCTTATATGCATTTTCAAATGCCGTGGATCGATCAGTGTGGAACGCTTCGCCCGGAGACACCACGTGCATGAATGTGAGGTCTGCGTTATTTTCCTCTGCTATCGACAAAGCGTATTGGGTGGCAAATTCCGCGTGATCGCCCAGGTCTGTGGGGAATAGAACGCTTTCTACCTTGAACTCATGATATGGCCTTGTGATTACATGCGGTCCCACTGTCAGCACAGGGCACGTCGCGCTGCGAAAAACTGCTTCTGCTACCGAGCCCATCAGAAAGTGCTGCAGCCCTTTCCTTCCATGCGTTCCCATCACTACCAGGTCAATGCCATGTTCCGTGATCCAGTGAGGAACGGCCTGTTCTACTGCCCCGCGGGCAAAGAGCGGAGTGCACGGCACGCCGGTCTTTTTGGCCAGGGCGATCAGCTGCTCACGGCTGTTGTCTTCCACTCCTTGAAGAATGTCAGTCCCGGCTGTCTCCGTCAATATGACTGGATCACAAGCATGGGCAGGATAGAGCTGTGCGCCGAAATGCCGCGCCAGACCAGTTGCATACGCCAGAGCGGCGCCGGAAGCCTCAGTGAAGTCAGTAAGAAAAAGAATATTCTTGAATGCGATTTTGTTTACAACTTGCAGGGCCTGCATAACGCCTCCTTATGATGGCTTTTTCAATTTTTGTGTGATGTCTTTGAGCCAGCTCCGATAGAGCCGGTCGAGTGATTCCTGAGATCCTTGTGCGTACAGCTCAGCAATGGTCGTCCCGCCATTATTCAAGGGAATGTAATGGCAGGGGACGAGCTTATCCTTTTTGTCCGGCGCAACCAGAGAGAACAGCGGGCACTCGCGGCATGGATGATGCTTCCCGCTTTCGCTGTAATTGATGCATGCTGGTGAATCGCGCAGCAGCAACGTGGGGCGCCATTGACTGCGAAACTTCTGGCCGTACCCTCCCGCATCGAAAAAACCGAGCTCTCTACTTAGAAGTTGCAGCAGCCGGCTGTTTTCGATTTTGGGGGATTCACTCATGATTGTTCTCGTTTTCAATTCCAAGTATTCATCCGTAGCTCCGGGACCGCAGTGACCTGCATCACACATCCCCCCGCGCAAACAGCGGTCAAAATGAAGATGGGAAATCAAGAAGCAGCGCGCAAGAGCGCGCTGCTCCATGCCCGCATATGACAGGCTCATCGCCGGAATTCAGGTGCTTGAGATTCCGGCTGCGGGAAGCCCGATCAATGTCCCAACCTCGTTCGGCATCGTGACCATCGGCTATGAAAGGCCATGTAAGCGCCAGCCAATAAACACGAGTTGGAACCAGGGTTTCCGTAACCCTGCATTCTGTCCTGGAATGGGAATGAGCGATGTGATCCCAGTCACCGCCTGTAATAGAGGTGTGACGCAGGTCACATCGCAACGTGACTAGGCAATTTAGCCTAAAGCTTGGATTTTGCGGTAGGAGTACAGCATGACCATGGCTTACAACTTCCAGATCATTGAGGATTGCCTGAAATGCACATTCCGCGAGCACAGACTCTTCTGCGACCTGTCCCGCGAAGCCTTGCTCAGATTGCAGAGCATCAAAGCTACATCTGTATATCCCAAGGGGTCATTACTTTGTCTTGAGGGCCAGCCGCCAAGAGGCATCTTTGTACTGTGCACAGGCCGTGCGAAATTATCGACAACGTCGAGTGAAGGAAAGAGCATGATCCTGCGGATTGCAGAACCAGGCGAGGTCCTGGGACTGACCGCAGTAGTTTCCGGCACACCCTATGAGGCGACGGTAGAGACTCTGGAGCCCAGCCAGGCCAATTTCATTTCGCAGGCCGAGTTTTTGCGCTTCATCCAGGAACATCCGGATGTTGGCTTAAGGGTCGCCAGGCAGCTTACGCACAACTGCAAATGTGCTTACGGAGAGATCCGTTCGCTGGGTCTTTCCAATTCTGTCCCGGAAAAACTCGCCAAGCTCATTCTTCAGTGGGCGCAGCATCCGCTGGAGTTTGCATCGAAGAAGCCGCAGGAAACAGCAATACGCGTAACGCTCACACAGGAAGAAATCGCGCAATTGACCGGCACTTCTCGTGAAACAGTCTCTCGCGTGCTAGGCGGCTTTCGCAAGAAAGGCTGGCTCAGGGTTAAGGGCGCTACCTGGACAATCGTCAACAAACAGGCGCTCGAAAATCTGGTTACCACCTGAAATCACAGCGCTGGGTGATAGTCATCACAGCGGCAGATACTAAAGCAGTCTATAAGAGGGCCATGAACACCATACCACTCAAAAGCGAAGCGGCAAACGAGCTGTACGCATCGCTCTCGCCGGAATTGCGCACGGAGCTCGCGAATCATGAACGGTCCGTGGCTGTGCCTGCGGGCACAAACCTGATTAAACGCGGCGTTCTGCCGGACCAGCTTGTCATCGTCAATTCAGGGAAGGTGGAGATCACGCTTGACTGCGCGCATGAATCGATTCTGCTGGATTGTGCGATGGAAGGAAGAGTGTTCGGCATGCGTGCTGTTGTTTCCGGGGAACTGCCGGAAGAGGACGTAACCTGCCAGGAGAACTGCAGCGTCACGCTCATACCGCGAGACATGTTTTTAAAAATGGTCCGCCAGCACCCGGAAATGTACTTCGCAATTGCCAAGGTGCTCAGCCATGATCTGGTCATGGCGCAGCGCTTGCTTAAAACCTCATTACGCCGCCCCATCAGAAAAACCATCGCGAAACCGCTCGGGCTGCCGAATTGATTCAAAGACGAGTACGTCGGCGTCACTGATCAGAACTGCTCTTGGTCATCGGACAAAAACGCGTTTAAGTTAGCTACTCGCTGGGGACCTCGGGATTTTATCGAGTCCCCATTTTTCATTTGCGACCAGCAAAAGATGCCACTTCCTGCCACGCAGTTTTTAAACGCGATTTGTATTTTCCTTGTGTGATCCATATCACAGAACGGAACTGCTGCTCCTTGTAAAGTCGCTTGTTACTTCAGCTAGAAGAAGAAATTCGAGGCGCTCATGTCAGGAAAAGCGATCAAAAAGTTGTTTGCGCTCTTATTCCTTGCGATGGGACTGGCAACGCTTGGCATTGCTAGCCCCAAAAAGCAAAGCAATGGCAAAGATCCCGGTGCAGCTGCGCAAAATAGCAATGCTGATGGCGAGAAGCAAAAGGGAAAGAAACTGACCCTTTCTGAAATGCAGCAATCAGCCGATCCTTCGCAGTATGTAGGGGCTGACACGTGTAAGACCTGCCATGAAGACGTCGCCAAGGGCTACGACAAGGGTCCCCACTGGAAAACGACTCTCGCCAAGCACCAGGGACCGCAGTGGCAGGGTTGTGAAGCTTGCCACGGCCCCGGCAAGGAACACGCTGAATCGGCGGATCCCAGCAAGATTATCCGCTTTCCCAGCCTTTCGGCTGAGGACGCATCCAAACGCTGCCTGAGCTGCCATGAGTTGGGCCAGGAGCACGCCAACTTCCTGCGCTCAGCGCACGTGAAGAACAACGTGGGTTGCAATGATTGCCACTCGATTCATACTCCCAAGATCCAGGCGAAGTTATTGAAGATGACACAGCCGCAGCTCTGCTATTCATGCCATCTGGACGTTAAGCCTGATTTCTCAAAACCGTTTCACCACAAGGTGAATGAGGGATTGCTAACCTGCAGCAACTGTCACAATCCGCACGGTGGTTTCTTAACGCACCAGTTGCGTTCCACGGCTGCGCAAGACCAGCTCTGCTTCAATTGCCACACTGACAAAGCCGGTCCATTCGCCTTTGAGCATGCGCCAGTCAAGACCGAAGGTTGCGTGGCCTGCCATTCGCCGCATGGTTCGTCCAATCCAAGGCTGCTGCGCCGCAGCAACGTCAACTTGCTCTGTCTGGAATGCCACACGCTCACGGTTGATTCGGCAGCGCCGGCGATTCCGTCGTTCCACAATCAGGCCCAGAAATACCAGGCCTGCACCATGTGTCATGTAGCGATCCATGGATCAAATTCCGATCATTTCTTCTTCAAGCCGTAAGGGAAGGGGTTAACCGTGATAAGGCATATCGAATCTCGCAGAATAAAAACGTGGGCCCTGGCCCTGATGGCATTCATACTCCTGTGCGCGGTCTCATCCATCGCGCAATCCGGAAGCGACAACAAGACCAAGAAAGAGTCTGAGGTCAACCCGGTTTCGCCCAGCATCGCGGTCGATTCAGCGCGCAAGGCCAGCGACCTTCCGCCAGCCATCGATACTGAAGAGAACGAAGGCGAGAATTGGGGCGGGTACGAAGCAAAGCAAAGCGCAGAATTTGGCGGCCGCATCTCTGACTTCACCGGCAGCCAAGCGATGTGGGACACATTTGTGAACCTGGGCACAGGTCCGCGCCTGCTCGAATACACGCTGGACATGCGCTCACCCAGCCACACCGGGAAGCTGTTTGATGATTTCAGCTTCAGCAACTTCGGCTACGGCGGCGATCCCGTCAATGTGAGCCACTTGCGCTTTACCAAGGGCGCGCTCTATACCTTCTCCGCCAATTTCAAGCGCGACCAGAACATCTTTGATTACAACCTGTTCGCCAACCCGCTGAACCCGCCGACCTCGGTACCGAACATTCCCGTCTTGAATTCGCCTCACGAATTTCTGCTCACGCGCAGGATGAGCGACGTAAACGTAGGCTTGTTTCCGGTAGGGAAGGTCCGCTTCAAGCTCGGATGGTCGCGTGTGGTGAATGAAGGCACAACTTTTTCCACGGTCCACCAGGGCACGGAAGGGCTGCTGGATCAGCCCACGCTCAATACCTCTGACAATTTCAGCTTCGGCGTATCATTCCGCTTTGTCCCCAAGACCGCCATCAACTTCGACCAGTTCTTCACGCATTACAAGGGTGATACCTCGGCATTCCTGGCTGCTTCACCATTCAGGCTGGCGGGCGGCATTCCTGTGGATCTGGGATTACCCTTCAATACTGTGGCCGGCCAGCCCTGCGCTGCGCCGATTCTGGGCACGGGATTCGCAAATCCCGCCTGCAACGGCTTTTTTGGCTACAATCGCCAGGAAAAAGTCAGGACCAACTATCCTACGGAGCAACTCAGCTTTCAGAGCAATTACTTCAAGCGCGTCGATCTTTCCGGGCGCTTCAGCTATTCCAGCGCGGACTCTGGCAACCCGGTCTATGATGAGACCTTCAACGGCTTGATCACACGCAACCGTCAACGGGTCTATGAACAAGCCGGTTCATCCAACGCGCAGCGCATCTCCGGCAGCGCCGATTTTGGCATGACCTACCGCCTCACCGACAGGCTCCATCTGATCGATACCTTCCGCTGGGATAATTTCCGCATTCCCACGGGATGGAACTACACGACCACCAGTTTGTTCGGCGCTACTCTAGTATCCAATCCCAATGTCTTCAGCCCGGCTACATGCCCACCGCCGTTTACTGCCGCCACGTGCCCGCAGCATGCAGCTGCCTCGCCGGCAGATGTCCTCGGCGACGTTCTGAACCAGTTCCTCAAGCAGGACAGCCGCATTAACACCTTTGAAGTTGAGTATCAGTTCACGCCGCGCGTCAGCGCCTATGTGGGCTATCGGTTTGAGCGCCGCGATATCACTACGTCTGATTCGGGCTTCCAGGTCGAGACTTTCTTCCCGATTCTCGCTTCTTCACGTTGCGCCTCCGCCGCCACCGCCGCCGGCACCACCTGCATCGCCGGCCCAAATGGTGTTTTCAGCTTCGCGGGAGAGAATCCCGTGCTGGGGGACTTCAACTTCGTGGAAATCAACGCTCACTCTGCGCTGCTTGGATTCTCCGCGCGGCCTAGCAACCGCATCCGCTTCAGTTTTGATACTGAGCAGTACTATGCTGACAATACCTTCACCCGCATCAGTCCGCGCCACCTGCAACGCTATAAAGCAAGAGTGAATGCCAAGGTAACCGAGTGGTGGAACTTCGGAAGCGCCATCAACATCCGAGAGAACCGCAATGATACTGCCGATATCGGCAACAAGCAGCACAACCGCAGCTACGCGTTCAACAGCGTGTTTGCGCCGGCGGAAGGCAAATGGGGCCTGGACCTGTCTTACGACTACAATGACATCTTCTCCCAGACCAATATTTGCTTTGTGGCCACACCTACGCCGCCTGGTTCGCTGAGCTGCGGAACGCCGTTTCTTTCCGGCATCTCTGTATATAGTGAAGCTTCCCACGTAGGCGCCGGATCTATCTACTTAAAGCCAGTCAAACGCCTGACGGCCGCCGTCGGCTACACTGTTACCAGCAGCAACGGCAACACGCTGATTCTGAATCCGAATGCGCCCACTGGACCACTCGCCTTCAACTATCACTTGCCTACCGCTTCGATTGTGTACAAAATCGAAAAAAACTTGGCTTTCAAAGGCGGCTGGAATTACTACGATTACAATGAGAAATCCAATCCCGGTCCCACGCTGCCGCGCGATTTCCGGGGAAACACCTTTACCCTTTCGCTTCGCTACTCGATGTAAAGCTTGGGGTTAATACAAATAGGAGAAACGCATGAAAACACTTTTCGCGATGTTGTTTGTGCTGGGATTGATGATGGTGGCCCGTCCGGCCCTGGCTGACGATGCAGAGGCCCTTTACAAAGCGAAGTGCCAAGCCTGTCACGGAGCCGATGGCAAAGGCTCTGCTGCCGGACAGAAGCTCGGCGCCCATGATTTTCATTCGCCTGAAGTAGCCAAGGAAAGCGATGCGGATCTGATCAAGACCACCAAAGAAGGCAAAGGCAAGATGCCGAAATTTGATGGCAAATTGACCGATGACCAGATCAAGGGTTTGATCAAATACATTCGCAGCTTGAAGTAGAGAGTAAACTGTTTTCAAGCAGGGAGCATCATGCCCACATCCTTGATACTGGCTGTTCTCGTCATAACGATTGCTTTGGCTGGATTGGTCGCCCTGCGTCCCGGCTTGACCATTGCGCGCGGCGGGAAGATATTGGCGTTTCTGGCATTCTTTATCTTCCCCGTTTTTGCCGGCTTGCTGGGGCTTGAGAACCACATGGAACGGGCAAAGCAAACGTCTTTCTGTCTGAGCTGCCACATTATGGGCCAGTACGGTCAAAGCCTGTACGTAGATGACGCGTCATATATTCCGGCGGCCCATTTCCAGAATGGACGTGTGCCGCGCGACCAGGCCTGCTACACCTGCCACACTGATTATTCTATGTTCGGAGGCTTCAAAGCCAAGTTCCGTGGATTGCACCACATTTATGCCCAGTATGTCACCGGGCCGCAGCTGCCCGTGAAACTTTATCACCCATACAATAATCGCGAATGCCTCCATTGCCATGAAGGATCGCGCAGCTTTGAACAGGGCGTTATGCATACCGCCGACCCACAGACAATGGCTGATATCAAAAGCAACAAGCTTTCCTGCACTAGCTCGGGGTGCCACGATACCATTCACAACGTGAAGCAACTGGACCACGTGAAATATTGGAAGCCGGTGCAATGATGCTGACTCAAACCCCTCTCAACTCGAGATTACGCCTCTCTGGAAGCCTCATCGCCCTGGGATTGCTGGTGCAGGCGCTCAGTCTTCTTTGGAACCATCCTCTCTCTTTCATTGCCTTTATAGGGCTCGGAGGGCTTCTTGTGGCAGGCGGCATCGTGCTCTACCTGTTTACCCTGGTTACTATTCCCTCTGCCGGGACTGAGGATATTAACGGCAACGCCAAAGCTCAAACGCCACAGACCTGATCCCAAGCTCGCGGGTGAGGACCTTAGCACGCTCCCGCGTGATGGTGGTCACAGCCGGATACTGCCTCGTCGCCTTACCTTGGGCGCATGAGAACCCACTTTGATCTGAACCAAACCCCATTGGTCGTGATCTGGGAAGTTACGCGGGCCTGCGATCTGACCTGTTTTCATTGCCCGGCATCGGCAAAGCCAGGACGGAATCCGCTGGAGCTCACTACGCTTGAAGCAAAAAGACTAATCGACGATATCGCACAACTCGATCCGCCTATCTTCATTTTTACCGGAGGCGATCCGCTGAAGCGTCCTGACATTTATGAACTGGTGGAATACGCAGCAGACAAATATCTGCAGCCGGCCATGGCGACTGGCGCAACGCCATTGTTGAATGGTGAGTCCCTCATGCATCTGAAGCGCGCGGGCTTGAACCGGCTAGCGCTAAGCCTGGATGGGCCAGCTCCGGAGCTCCATGATTCTTTTCGAGGCACTCCGGGCTCATTCGCACGGACGCTGGATGCGATGCACTGCGCAAACGCGATTGGCCTGCCGGTACAGATCAACACCACAATTTCCCGCCGAAACATCAACGAACTGGAAAACATCCTTTCAGTCGTGAAAAAGTTCCGTATCGTGATGTGGAACCTGTTTTTCATGGTCCCGACCGGTCAGGCAGAGACCGCCGATCTGCCCTCGTCCGAAGAATTCGAAAGCGCTTTTGCCATGATCTATGAGATGGCCCAGGCAGCCCCATTCAAGATCAAGACGAGTGAGGCGCCGCATTACCGGCGTTACGTTCTGCAACAGCGGTCGCAGTTAAAGGCGGAGGAAAAGCCCGCCGATGCAGTACCCGAGATACTGCCGATCAATGAAGGTAAGGGATTGATGTTCATCTCGCACACAGGCCAGGTGCAGCCCGGCGGGTTTCTTCCCGTGCCCGCAGGAAACGTGCGCGATGACAGTGTTCAGGAGATCTACCGCAACTCCGAACTCTTCCGGCACCTGCGTGATTCAAAGAATCTGCACGGCAAGTGCGGCGATTGTGAGTTTCGTGAAATCTGCGGCGGCTCAAGGGCGCGCGCGTATGCGCTTAGCGGGGATATTTTTGCCGAAGATCCGA
>Ga0068856_100007601_pt1 | contig 10579 bp, 8 predicted proteins | sample KBSCornC62_FD_66595 | JGI IMG/M metagenome (GOLD analysis project Ga0068856, IMG submission 66595) | Corn rhizosphere microbial communities from Kellogg Biological Station, Michigan, USA - KBS Corn C6-2 | ecosystem: Host-associated > Plants > Roots > Rhizosphere > Soil ... | reverse complement strand
AGCGTGAGCGTGACGGTCGCGTCGGCGAACGTCCGGAGCCGGCCGAGGTCGCGGCGGCCGCGGTACGAGACGACCTTCCACAGCACCCGCTGCTGCGGGCGGTAGATGCTGCGATCGGTGTAGACGAGCGAGGCCGTCTCCTCTCCGGGCTCGCGCGGCTCCTGGAGCGAGAGGAAGCTCGGGTCGAGCGCAGAGTCGGCGCCCCGGCGCGCGAGGAGGAAGTAGGAGCGCTCCGAGCGCCCCGCCGCGTAGTCGAAGCGGACGAGACCCGCGGCATCCGACCGTTTCGTCTCGACGCGGTGGTGCCGGCGGCCCTGGCCCCAGTCGTAGGCGTAGAGGCTCACCTCGGCGCCCTCGACCGGCCTCCCCTCCTCGCCCGTGACGACGCGCGCCTCCACCGAGGAAGACTCGGGCCGGGTCATCAGGACGAGATCCGACAGCACGATCGCGACCGAGGTCTCGCGGTTCTGGATCTCAGCGAAGTCCTCGCGCAGCGACGCGGCCACGACGTAGAGACCCGGCGCCTGCAGCGGCGGCGTGACGAAGGTGCGGTGCGGCTTGTAGTCCGGCGTCGGCGGGAGCGCCGAGCTCCAGGCCGCGGCCGGCCTGCTCGTCCGGATCAGCTCCCGGACCTCGTTGCCGGCGGGCAGCAGGTTGTAGTCGGCCGCGGTCTCGATGCGCCGCTGGAGGTCGAGCGCGTACGCGCGGAAGAAGACTGCCGGGACGTTCGTGTGCGTCAGCTCGATCGAGCGGCGGTTGGGAGAGTCCGAGGACATCGCCGCGAGCTGATAGTCCGGCCGCTCGATGGCCGCGACGACGTCGGCGCACCGGCGCCCGCCCGCGGACTGCGGATAGGCGCGCCTCCCCTCGAGCGCCGCCTCGCGCGCCCGAATGCGGTTCATGCCGTCCGGAGTCTCGTCCGCCTCCCGGAACTGCGCGAGCTCCGCCATCCCCATCGCCCACCATGCGACCGCGCGGTAGCGCGGCAGACGCGACTCGAGGTCCTTGCGGATCGCGCCGCGGTCGCCGACTTCGGTGAGGATCGCGTGGAGCCGGCGCAGCCTCTCCAGGCGCGCCTCGAGCTCGGCCTCGCGCTCCCCGCGGCCGAGTGCCAGGCCTCGAGGTCGCCGAGGATCTCCGCGATCTGCTCGGCGGGATGCGCCTGCGGGTCCTTCAGACGCGCGTCGGCGTCGCGGCCGTCCGTGTCGAGGAGGCGGGCGACGGACAGCCGGTAGACGCCGTTCGACTGTTCGGGAGACCAGAGGGAAGAGTCCGCCAGGAGCTCCACGAAGAAGTAGGACACGGCATCCCGGAGAGTCCCTCGCACCTCCTTCGGGTAGTTGTTCGGCCGCACGTACTCCGCGAGCCGGTCGACCGGCAGTGAAGACAGCGCCTGCCGCTTCGCCCAGACCGCGAGGTACGCGCGGCGCGACTCGGCCAGGATTTGTTCTCGCGTCATCGCCTTGAGGTCGATCGGCCCGCCCTGCGGCGACTCGACGCGCTCGCGCTGCGCGATCTCCCAGGAGTACGCGCGGGCGTAGTCGGAGAGCGCGTGCGCGTAGTAGAGCTCCAGCGTGACGCGCGGAAGCAGGCCCTCCGGCCACGGCTGCTCCTTCAGGAAGCGGACCGCGGTCTCGTAGCCATGCAGCCCGGATCGCAGCTGGACGCAGCGCACGAGCGCGCGCGTCCACTCGTCCTCGTTCTTCGCACGGATGGCCCGCTGCAGGATCGCGTCGGCCTTCGCCGAGGCCTCGGCCAGCTTCTGCTGCTCGACCAGGCGGTCGATCTCCTTCCAGTCGGCGGCCGAGGGCGTGGGCGTGGCGTGCCCCGCGACGACGCGCGCGGCTTTCGAGTGCTGCGGGGGCGCCCAAGCCGCCACCAGGGCGAGCAGGAAGGCCGCCGGGACCAGCAGGGCATTCCGAACGCGGTCTTTCATCGCTCTAGAGGGAAACCGGAAGCGGGCCTTGGTTCCCGGGAACTCTATCGCTGGAACGCGTAGGAGACCTTGACGAACACCTGGCGGTCGGCGCGCGCGAGGCTCGCGTCCTCCTGGACCGTCCGGTTGTCGCCGTAGCCCGCGTAGACCACGGTCTGCCAGTTGAGCTTGTAAGAGACCAGGATCGAGCCCGAGAAGTCGCCGTCGCGTCTGGCGACCGTCGGGTCGATCCAGAGCGCGACGTCCCGCCGCGTCTCGGTGTACTGCCCGATCAGCCGCACGAGGAAGCGCGAATTGAACACGTACGTCGCCTTGGCGCGGGCGACGTCGGCCGTGAAGAGCCGCCCCGAGACGTCGCCGACGGTCTCGTCGATCCAGCGCCGCTCGGCGAGCAGGTCGAGCCCGAGGTGCGGCGTGGGACGAACCAGTGAAGCGACGCGCAAGGTCGCGCCCGTTCCCACGCGCGCGTTGTCGACGTCCGCCTGCTGCCCGAAGTCCGCGTAGAGGGTGATGTTGGGCACGAGCCGCGTCGGCGACGCATACAGGCTCACCGTGGCGTGCCGGAAGTCGAGCTCCTTTCCGTCGATGACGACCGCGTCGAAGTTGTAGAGGACGCTCCCCCGCATGCCCCACAGCGCCTGGAACGAGACGCCCGGGGAGTACGTCCGCGCGAGCAGCGACCCGTCGCGCGCCGTCTCGTAGGAAACGTTGACGAGCGGCCGCACGCGCGTGAAGAACCCGGTGGTGTTGAAGCGGTAGGAGAGGCTGCCGAGCTCGTCCCGGAACCCGACCTGTGGCACGAAGCCCTCGTCGTCGCGGAATCCGGGCGCGAAGTCGGTATGCGAGACGGACCAGTTCCAGTTCAGCGACGAGTGGGTCCACTGTCCCGTCCAGCCGAATCCCGACGACTTCTGTCCGAGCCACGTCGGATAGAGGTCCGGCCGGTTCGGATTCTCGGTGAAGCTGTACAGGTACTGACCCGTCACGATGTCCGTGTCGTTGGCGTGCCACAGGAAGTCGCCGCCGAAGACGGCGTTGTAGCCCCCGCCCTCGATCGCGCGCCCGGCGGCCAGCAGTCCCCCGAAGGACGCTCCGAGGTCCTGGCGCGCGCGCGCGATGCCGACGAACGAGTGGAAGTCCTGATTTGCGGTGTCCGAGAAGACGGGGCCCGGAATGACGACCGTGCCGCCCCCGCGGTCCTCGCCCGCGAGCACGGTGAAATTGGTCCCGCCGAGCTTGCTCGTGAGCCGCCCGCCCCACAGCGGCGACGTGATCGTGCGGGTGTAGACCGCCTGGATCGGCGTCTGCAGAAGGTCGAGGTGCTCCAGGAAGAACGGCCGCCTCTCCGGGTAGAAAAGCGCGAAGCGCTCGTTCGCCGAGATCTGGGCGACGTCCGACTCGACCTGGGAGAAATCGGGATTGATGGTCGCGTCGACGATGGTCGCGGCGCTGGGAAGCCACTTGGCGTCGAGGCCGACCTTGCCCTTCGTCACCAGGCCGTCGCCCGCGTACGTGTCGGACCCCGGATAGCTTCGCGTCTGGGATCCCGCAGCGTAGGGCGCCAGGACCGCATGGGCGGTCCTCGGCAGACCCGTGATGCCTTCGACCGTGGCCGACTGGCAGAGGAAGCAGGCGGAGCCCTGGGGCACCTTCACGCTGTAGATCTGGTGGTTGAAGTCGCGCGGGTAGACCCGATACAGCATCAGGGCCCAGTCCTGCGGATCCGTCGCAGGATACCGCAGCGACGCGAGCGGGATCGCGACCTCGACCGTCCAGCCTTCCGGTCCGATCTTCGCGGCTGACTCCCAGAAGTAGTTCGGGCCGAAGTCCTCGTTGAAGGAGCCCTCGTTGAATACCGAGTCGGCCTGGATGCCCGTCGGCCCGATCCAGAAGTCGATCGCGGCGTGCCGCTGGTTCTCGACGTCGAGGAGGATCCCGACGTAGTCCTGATCGTCGCTGATCCCGTCCCGGTCCACGAACGGCGCCCGGATCTTGGAGACGTCCGGATCGGCACACCAGAACGACACGTAGAAGAAGCGGTCGTCGTAGCCCATCCGCGCGACCGTCTTGACGGGCGGCGGGATGTTGTCGCCCGGGTTGATCTCGTACCACTTCTCGATGACGGTCGCCTCCTGCCAGCCGGCGTCGGAGAGGTCGCCGTCGATCTCGATCGGCGAGGAGATGCGGTTCAGGTGCAGCGCCGGGGGCGCCTCTTCCGCCGCCAGGCCGCGCGCGCACACCACGGCCAGGAGGGCGGCGGAGACAACCTTCATTGTTGGAAATCTTACGGCTGCGGCTCGAAAATGTTGTGAGTCGAGAGTTATGAGTTGTGAGCCGGCTCAAGACTCGAGTCTCACAACTCCTGACCGGTCCTTTCCGCCGCGCTACTTCTGGAACGCGTACGAGACCTTGAAGAAGAACTGCCGGTCAGCGCGCACCAGGCTGCCGTCGTCGACGAGCGTACGCCCGGGCCGGAGGGAGGTTTCGCCGTGCGGCGGAGGCGCTACTCGGCCGTACGCGGCTCGATCGAGAAGAGGAAGCGGATCCCGCGAACCACCCAGCGGAGCAGGAGGAGACCCGCCGCCAGGACGGCGGCCGCGAGCACGAGCGCGGCCGCGGGGTGAAACAGGATCAGCCAGATGCAAAACGCGAAGAGGGCGTCCTCCGAGAACGAGGCGGCCCAGTTCGTCAGCGGCTCGGGGCTCGCGTTGAGCGCCACGCGCGCGCCGGCCTTGAGGCCGTGCGCCGACAGCGCGATCGTTCCGCAGAGGAGCGCCGCCGCCGTGCGCCACGGCTCCGCCACGTCGGACAGAGCGGCGAAGCCCAGGATCGCGGCGGCGGGCACCCGAAGGAACGTGTGGACGGCGTCCCAGATCGTGTCGACGACGGGGATCTTGTCGGCCAGGAACTCGACGACGAAGAGCGCGGTCGACAGCACGAGGATCGGCGTGCGCGACAGGACCTCCGCGCCGGGCGGCAGATGGAGAACGCCGATGCGATGAAAGAAGCCGAGCGCCGCGAGGGTCCCGTAGAGCCGGAACCCGGAGGTCATGGCCGCGCCCGCGGCGAGGCCGATCTGGGTCAGGAGGCTCGAAGGCATCGCGCGGAGTGTAACGCCCCCGGCTGGCGATTACCGATCATCGGAAATCGTGGCTCGGCATCCGCTCGAACTCCGGGATCGTCCAGAAGCGCTCGGCGCGGACGGAGAGCGCGCCGTCCTGCCGCTGCAGCCGGCCCTGCACGACCAGCGCCCCCGAGCCCACCACCACGGCGCGCTCGTCGCGGAAGAGGTCGGGCCGCACGATCGCCTGGAGCATGCCGGTCTCGTCCTCGAGCGTCAGGAACACGAAGCCCTTCGCGGTCCCGGGACGCTGGCGCACGATGACGGCGCCCGCGGTCGTGACGCGATCGCCGTCCGTGCAGCCGCGCAGCTGCCGCGCGGACAGGACTCCCCGTTCGCTCAACGTCCGGCGGAGGTGGGCCAGCATGTGCGGTCCGGTCGTGATCTCGGTCGCCACGTAGTCCGCGCGCGTCTCCTCGATCGGCGTCATCTCCGGCAGCGGCGAGGGATCATCCGTCGGTTCGTCTTCGAAGAGCCGCCCCGCCTTGCGCGCGACCTTGGCGACCTGCCAGAGCGCCTCGCGGCGCGTCCGCCCGAATCCGGAGAGCGCTCCGGCGTACGCCAGCTTGTCGAGCTCGTCGGGCCGGAGCCGCGCGCGCGCGGCCAGATCGTCGACGCTCCGGAACGCCGCGGCGGTCTGCTCGGCCTCGATGCGGCTCCCGGTCTCCTCGCGCAGGCCCTTGACGAACCGCATCCCCAGGCGCACGGCGCCTTCTTCCCAGCGGCACTTCCAGCCCGAGCGCGCCACGTCCACGGGCAGGACGCGCGTGCCGTGATGCTGCGAGTCCTTGACGAGCGTCGCGGGATGGTAGAAGCCCATCGGCCACGCGTTCAGGAGCGACGCGAGGAATGCCGCCGGATGGTGCGCCTTCAGGTACGCGCTCGCGTACGCGATCAGCGCGAAGCTCGCCGCGTGCGACTCGGGGAAGCCGTAGAGCGCGAAGGAGGTGATCGACTTGACGATCTGCTCCTGCGCCGCCGGCCCGATGCCGTTTCGCGCCATCCCCTCGCGCAGCCGCGCCTCGATCGACTCCATCCGCTCGACCGAGCGCTTGAAGCCCATCGCGCGCCGCAGCTCCTCCGCCTCGCCCCCCGTGAATCCCGCCGCGACCATCGCCATGCGCAGGATCTGCTCCTGGAAGAGCGGGACCCCGAGCGTGCGCTTCAGGATCGGCTCGAGGCAAGGGTGCGGGTACTCGACGGCGAGCCGGCCCTGCCGCCGCTCGAAGAACGGCCGCACCATGCCGCCGACGATCGGCCCCGGACGGATGATCGCGACCTGCACGACGAGGTCGTAGAAGCACTTCGGGGCGTTGCGCGGCAGCGAGGCCATCTGCGCGCGGCTCTCGACCTGGAATAGGCCGACCGTATCCGCCGCGTTGAGCATCGCGTACACCTTCGGGTCGTTGGCCGGAAGGTGCGCGAGATCCACCTCGACCCTCTCGTGGGTGCGGATCATCGGGATCGCCTCCTCGAGCGCGGCCAGCATGCCGAGGCCCAGCAGGTCCACCTTCACGATCCCCAGGTCGGCGCAGTCGTCCTTGTCCCACTGGACTACGACGCGGCCGGGCATCGACGCGGGCTCGAGCGGCACGACGTCGTCCAGCCGGCCGGCGGCCACGACGATGCCCCCGGAGTGCTGCCCGAGGTGCCGCGGGAGATTCTGGATCTGCAGGAAGAGGCGCAGGAAGTGGCGCGCGCGCGTCTCCTCCGGATCGAGCCCGGCGCCGGCGATCTCGCCGCGGAGCTCCTCCGGCGGATCCCGGATCTCGCCGAAGTTCCAGCCGCCGAGCCGCTTCGACAGCGCGTCGACCTGCGCCGGCGAGTAGCCCAGGGCCTTCGCGACCTCGCGGGCCGACGAACGGTCGCGGTAGGTGATCACGTTGGCCGTCATCCCCGCGCCGTGCGGCCCGTACTTCGCGTAGACGTGCTGGATGACGCGCTCGCGCTGGTCGCCCGAGGGCAGGTCGAGGTCGATGTCGGGCCACTCCCCGCGCTCCTCCGAGAGGAAGCGCTCGAAGAGCAGCTCCATCTTGACGGGGTCCACCGCGGTGATCGAGAGCGCGTAGCAGACCGCGCTGTTGGCGGCGGACCCGCGCCCCTGCACGAGGATCCGGTTCTCGAGGCAGAAGCGCACGACGTCCCAGACGATCAGGAAGTAGCCGGCGAGGTCGAGCTTCTCGATCATCGCGAGCTCCTTCGTGATCTGCGCCTGCGCCTTCGAGGTGAGCGGGCGGAAGCGCGCGCGGGCGCCGTTCCACGTGACCTGGCGCAGATACGAGGACGGCGTCTCGCCCGGCGGCAGCGGATAGGCGGGGAAGCGGTACCCGAGATCGGCGAGGGTGAAGTCGAGCCGCTCGGCGAGCTCGTGGGCCGCCGCGATCGCCTGCGGGAGATCGGCGAATCGCCGCTCCATCGCGGCGGCTGTCTGGAAGAAGCGTTCGCGCTGGGCCGAGAGAAGGCTGCCCGCCTGGTCGAGAGTCGTGTGGTGGCGGATGCAGGTCAGGACGTCGTGGAGCTCCTTGTCCCTCGGCCGTGCGTAGCGGACGCCGTTGGTGGCGAGGAGAGGCAGGCGACGGGCGTGTGCGAGGTCCACGAGCGCGCGGTTGCGATGCTCCTGCGCGGCGAGGCGGTGCCGCTGCAGCTCGACGTGCAGGCGGCCCGGGAAGATGTCGGAGAGCGAATCGAGGATTCCGCCGGCGGCTTCGAGCCCGCCCTCGCGGAGCGCGCGCGCGGCGAGGCCCTCGTCGCCTCCCGTCAGGCAGTGCAGGCCGCTCGCGTGCGCGGCGATTTGTTCGAGCGTGACGCTCGTCTCGCCCTTCGGCTTGCCGAGGGCTCCGGCCGTGATGAGGCGGCAGAGGTTCTTGTAGCCGGTGGGATTCTCGACGAGGAGGGTGAGGCGGGCGGACTCTGTCATCCCGAGCGGAGCGAGGGACCCCTTTCGAGTCCCATTACGGCTGACAAAGGGATCCCTCGTGACGACTTGTCGCGCTCCTCGGGATGACAGTGCGGCTTCGCCGCACAGAGTCACCTCCGCTCCCACCAGCGCCTTGATCCCCGCGGTCTTCGCCGCTTTGTAGAAGCGGGGCGCGCCGTAGACGCCATTGCGGTCCACGAGCGCGACGGCCGGGATCTCGCAGCGTGCGGCCTGCTCGACCAGATCCTCGGGCAGAGACGCACCGTCCAGGAACGAGAAGGCGGAGGCGACGCGCAGCTCGGCGTAGCGCGGCTTCGCACGAGGCGAAGCGCTGCGCCGGAACTCCCGCTCGCGCAGCTTCTCCTTGCGCGCTCCCGCCGCGACGATCCGCTTGAGCGGATCGCCGCCCGAGCCGCGGTCCGCGTGCCCACCGCAGCTCGCGTTTCCGACGCCGAGATTGCGGGAGGGCGGCATTTCCGGGACGTTGCCGGACGGCCGGGTGCGCTTGTCGCGCCTGTTGTCGCGCCTGTCGCCCCTCTCCATGCCCCGACTCTAGGCGTAAATCAGGCGTAACTCAACGGGACGGCGAACCCTCTCGAAACACGGGGTTTGGGGGAACGGACTACGCGTTCGTCGCGCGCATGAAACGCTCGTCCATCGATCTCAACCGTTCCGTCAGGACTCGCATGACGTGAAGCGAGAAGTTCGGGGTCTGCTGGACCAGAAACAGAAAGCGGCGCTCGTCCACGGCGACGAGCTTCGCGTCGGTCTTCGCGATCGCCGTCGCCGTGCGGCTCTCGCCGACGATCAACGCCATCTCCCCGAAGATCCCGCCCTTCCCCACGGTCTCCACCAACTTGCCGTTGACGAGGATGTCGACCTCTCCGTCGAGAACGGCGTACATCGCATCGCGCGGGTCCCCGGTGTTGAAGATCGTGGTCCCGGCGGCGACGATCTTCGCGTCGTCCGAATGTTCGAATAGCCTGGTGGTGGGCAGCATCGGCGCTCCTCTCCGGTCCCGCGGAACGGGTGTGCGAGCGAATCCTCTCGACTCGCCTTTAAGCCCGCGTGAAGTTCGCTCGATGAAGCGCGTTCGAGGCTCGATCCGAGTGGCGCGGGTTCCCCGTCCTCAGATCCCGACCCGCTCGCTCCGCCGCTCGAGCAGCGCCACGTCGCGCCAGCGGCCCCCGAGCCGTCCCAGGCGCTGTCGCACGCCGACGACGCGGAAGCCGGACTTCTCGTGCAGGGAAATCGAGGCGGCGTTCTCGGGGAAGATGCCCGCCTGCAGCGTCCAGATCCCGGCCTCCTCGGAGTCCCGGATCAGCCGCTCGAGCAGCCGGCGCCCCAACCCGGCGCCGCGCGCCTTCGCGGCCACGTACACGCTGACCTCCGCCACGCCGCCGTAGACGCATCGGTCGGACACCTTCGAGAGCGCCCCGAATCCCAGGACCTCGCCGGATTGCGAGAGCGCGACGACGCGGCCATCGGCGCGGTGCCCGCGATCCCACGCCTCCCAGGCCGGCGCCTCGGTCTCGAACGTCGCGTTGCCGGTCGCGATCCCCTCGGCGTAGACGCGCCGCACCCCGTCCCAGTGGGCCGCGGCCATGGGCTCGATCGCGATCGCGGCGGCGCTCACACCTCGGAGTACTCCGGCACGTAGCCCTCCATGAGTGCTCCCTTCCCGAGGATGGCCTGTCCGGGGGCGATGCCGACGTCGCCCGTCTTGACCCAGTGCCACGCGTGCAGGATCTGGTCCGCCGGGTAGTAGCGCGTCTCCGCCTGGATCAGGACCGTGCCCGCCAGAACCTCCGCCTTGACGCTCTCCCACTTCCCGGCCCCGACCACGGCCACGCGCTCGATGTGCTCGGCCCAGCGGCCGAGGAACCGGATCTCCTCCCAGCGCGCCTTCCAGTCCACGCCCTGGAGCGCCGACAGGTCCGTCAGGATGCCGATCGTCTTCTTGCCGCGCCGGACGATCGCCTGCTCGAGCTGCGGTGCGAAGGCGTCGACCTCCTCCGCGGTCACGTTGCCGGAGACGCGAAATCCGAATGCCTTCTCGTCGCTCTCCCGGAGTCTCTCGATCATGGCCTCATCCTTTCTCCGTCGGCGGATGATCTCACGGGCTCCGCCGCCGACTACGACTCGGTCTCGGCCTGGCGCTCGAACGCGTTGCCGGCGTAGACCGATCGCCCGCGCGCGAGCGCGAGGAGGCTCGCGAGGAGATAGAGCGGGAGGAAGAACGCTCCCCAGCGCTCGTACTGGCGCACGTGGACGCGCTCGTGCGCGCGCGTCTCCTCGAGCGCGTCGGCGCCCGTTCCCAGCACCACGTGCCCGAACGTGATCGCCGAGATCGCGAACCCGGGCACCGCGCGCGAGAGGATCGGCCGGAGCGCGCCGCCGCACGCCTCGAGCACGCCGCCGCGGATCCGCAGACGGCCGCCGGTCGCGGCGCCGAGCAGTGCGGCGGGAAGCGCGGCGAGCGACACGGGGGCCGCCCAGACGTACGCGGCGGCGCGTCTCGCGAGGCTTCGCCGCTCCGCCGCCGACCTCAAGGGGCCGATCCCATCTCGGCCTCGCCGCCTTCGGGACCGTAGAACATGACCCA
>Ga0068856_100007600_pt1 | contig 10580 bp, 9 predicted proteins | sample KBSCornC62_FD_66595 | JGI IMG/M metagenome (GOLD analysis project Ga0068856, IMG submission 66595) | Corn rhizosphere microbial communities from Kellogg Biological Station, Michigan, USA - KBS Corn C6-2 | ecosystem: Host-associated > Plants > Roots > Rhizosphere > Soil ... | reverse complement strand
CATGTAGTCGCCCACCTGCGAGGCTAGCTTCGAATCAACAATCGCCTGGGGTTGGTCTTGCCTGGGATTCACCGGATCGGTGACCCACCGGCCCATGGGCATGGAGCCGCCACGCGCAACCGTCGCTGCTACGCGCGCCATTTGAAAGGGAGTGGCTACCACCTGACCCTGACCGTAGGAGGTTTGCGGCATCTCTGCGCGCAAAGTTTTCACGTCCGATGGGTTTGCCACCGAGATGCCGAGCCGCGTAGCGGTATCGAGCAGTGCTTCTGGTCCGACTTTGTAAGTGCCCAGCTGGGCGAAATATGCGTTGCACGAGACAACGATGGCACTGCGCATCGATAGCCGTCCGTGCGGCGCGGTGTCTCTGATGTCGTCATGAATGGGGCGCTTCCACCCTTGTATGAAGTTGCCGGTGCGGCCATCGGAAAGGCGCCTGCACTCGTAGACCTGATCGGCACTCCTCGGATCCTTGCGAAGAGCTGCGATGGCGGTCACGATCTTAAAGGAAGAACCCGGCGGATATAGTCCGTAGCGCGCACGATCCAGCACGGCATCCTCCCGATCCGGAGCCGAAGTTGAAAAGGACTGCTCCGGCCACGGATAACTCACGGACGCAAGAAGATCGCCGCTTTGCGGATCGAGCACCACCACGGCGCCCTTAGTGCGACCGAGCTGCTGCAGCTGCCGTTGCAGCAGGTCAGCAGTCTTCAACTGCAGGCGTGCGTCAATCGTCATGTGCAGATTGCGATCGCGTTCAAGGATTCTCTTTACGTCCGGATGATTGGGTTGCCAACGATGGCGCAGCAGCGGTAATAGCTCCCGAAAATCGTAGCGGAGGATGTGCTGCGAAGTCCTGGTATGCGGGTCGAACACTTCTACAACACTTGCGTGATCGTCGTAGCCCTGCAGTGTCTGCAGGAAATCCCGCTCTGCGTAGGAGCTGTTATGTGCGGACCAGTTCAGGCGTGTGCGCAGATTCCCAAGCAGATGAAACGTCACCGGTCCAAGCGGGTAAAAACGAGTTTCTCCTGCCGTTGGCTGCTCCGGGAGTGACAAGCCCATGGCTGTATATCGATCGCCATTCTTTTCGATCTCGTTCCAATTGCTGGTTGCGAGTGGGAGTCCATTGCGGTCGTAGATTGTGCCATGGGGAATCGAGTGCGCGATGGCGAGCAAGCGAGGGTTGTATTCATAACGGCGCTCTCCATCCGCCTGGAGCGCAAGAGCTCCTGCTCCGGCAGTGGCGTCTGCGTGGATGACCTGAATGTAAAACCCCTTCAACAGCAGGCAGGCGCCGAGCCCCGCGATCACATAGGAGATTCCGCGCATGCTCACGCGAAAGGGCTCGGTCCTGTCCTGCGCAGGCGAAACCTCCCTGCTAAGAGATAGGAGAATGCCAATGATTGCGAAGTTGGTGATGAGACCGGTTCTGCCGTAGCTGAGGAACGGCACCACCACTCCGGAGAGCGGAACCAGCGCGAGCACGCCCCCGGCAATCAACAGGATCTGGAGAGCGAAGGCCAGGGTAAGTCCGAGTGCAAGGAAAAAGTTGTAATCGGAGCTTGAACGGAGCGCGACGCGAATGCCAAACCAAACCAGAGCGGCATAAAGAACCAGCACTGCCACTACGCCCACGAATCCCCATTCTTCGCCTAGCGCAGCAAGGATGAGATCGGTATGAGCCGCAGGCATCCACTGTGGATCGCCAAGTCCCAGGCCGGTTCCGAAGATTCCCCCTGTGGCGAAGGCCCAAAGCGAATGGGCTATCTGTTCGCCACCGCGAACTGAGTTGTCCCAGGGTGACAGCCACATCGAGACTCGGCCTGCCACATTGTTCGGAAAGCCGAGGAAGTAGCCAGACGCAAACCCGGAGAGGATCAGGAGCAATCCGATGAGCGCGAACAGATACCGGTCACGGGCAACTGCGTACATCCCCAGGAACAGACACGCTATCAGAAGCGCTGGGCCAAGGTCCTTTTGCAGAAAGAAGAAGGCGAGTGAAACGACGACACCGCCCAGAACCGGCAGCAGATACTCGAGCCGGGGCACCTCAATCCAACGCGATATCGTTGCTAGTTCTTTACGTTGATCGCGCAAGGTCCGAAGAAATTCCCATCGTTCGGCAAAGTATCCAGCCAGGAAAAAGACGATTAGAACGCGAATGACCTCAGCAGGTTGAAATCCCAGCAGATTAACTTTCGCATCACTGCCGCTTGGTCCGGAACCGAAAATGATAAGTCCAGCCGAGAGCAGGAAGCTTGCGATTAGAAAGACGTAGCTTAACTTACCAAGAATGCGGCGAAAATCGAAGATGCTGGCAAGCGCCAGCACAACGCAGCCGGCGGCGACACCTTCAGCAAAGCTCAGGAAGGCGAGAGTGTCTCGCAGCGGGTCGCGCAAGCTGATCATCAGAGTGAGCCCCACGCCACTCAGTACGAGAAGAGACGGTAACACGTACTGCGGGCCGGCGATTCGGCGCACCGACCAGAAGATGTGCACAGACGCGAATGTGCAGAAGAATAGAGCAGACGCCAGAATAAGCTGGTTGCGAAACTGTGACCGGTCCCGCACAAGGAAGAATGGCTTCAATCGCGCAACATCGGTGCCGCTAAGCAACAGGATGGTCTCCGCGCCGGGGGTTGCTGATTGCACCTGTCGGGCACGCGCTTGCAAATTGGTGAGTCCACGTGTCCTCAGCACCTCCTGGATGGGAACACGGATCTGGCTGAGCTCTCCTACGTGCGACAACGAAGCTGGGCCGTTGCGGACATGTCCAAATATCTTGCCCGCCGTGTACTGGCGCTCAGCAACAGAAGGAATCCACTGCAGGAAGGGAAGAAGCTGTTCGCGTCTTTCCAGCGTGGATAGGTTCAGGCTATCTCTATCCGAGCCTGCCGATCGTGCGATCTTTGCCGCCGCGGTGAGGCTGATTGCCGCAAGTATCAGGGCGGAGGTAACGAGCAAAAGAACGCGCTCCAGCGCCCTGCCTCCTGCCTCCATCTGGCGAGGTATGCGGGCCCGGTCGACCGATGTGCTTCGAGTTACCGCCATTCGTGCCCCTTGCCTACTTGAGAGTTGAGATGCGGTTTATCGAGTCATTCACTTGTTTGAGGCTCGCGGCTGCCCCGTCCCATGGCAGGATGCTCTCGTAGAGGCGACGGGCCCGCGCCAGATCAGGGGCTGCCATACGGTAGTAGTGGGCCGCCTCGTCCCGTGTGCTCGCCTGGTCTCCCAAAGCGATAGCGCGCTCTGCACGATCTTTGAAGCCATCTGCGAGTTCCGCTTTTTCCCGCTTGCCGGTCGCATAACCGAGATGGTTAGCCTGTCGAATCGCTGCTTCGCCACGTGCCAGGTCATGAAAAGAGCTGATGTACAGGGGAGCTAAGCCGAGCCATGGGTCTGGCGACTTCTTCATGGAAGCCGCAGCAGCTTGAAAATCCTGGCGGGCATCGTCGAGCAGTCTGGGGTCTTGTTCGCTTGTACCGCGCAACCGAGCCAAGTGACCGTCGACCAAGCGAATCTTCCCGTGCAATGTTTTATCGCCCGGGTCGAGTTCGATTGCGCGAGACAGGTCGTCGCGGGCGCGTGTCCAGTCTGCCTCAGTCACTGGAGGCCCATCCGGTGCGCGGAACTTCGCGATGGTTCGATCAGCATCGGCTACCAGCTGCTTCTGCAACTCGGATCGAACCGCCCAGAGGCTGATGGGCAAGTGAGATCGCGACGAAAGCTTTCGATAATCGCGCCAGGCGGCATCCAGATTCTGCTGCTTCTCGCTGGAGAGGTCCCGCGCCAGTTGGTGAGCGCTCCCCCACACCAGGTACTCGTTGACAACCACGTAGGCTATAAACAGAAAAACCGCAAGAAAGAAGGCGCCGATCGTACGCAGCAACGTGCGCGCTGCGCTCGGCCGCCTCCGCGGCATCTGTTGGTTTTGTATGGGTGTCCACGGGACTTGGACTGTCTTGCGGGTCGCGTCCATAGCCGGAGCAGGCGCCGGGGGCTGCGGTCGAGACGTGCGTTTCGTCGCATCGTCATTCTGTGGCACTCTGCGCGTTGCTTCCGCATCTGGTGGACCAGATACAGCCTGGCCATTCCGGAACGCCTGCATGTCGCCCGCAAAAGCTGCAGCGGTTTGGTAACGCACCTGCGGATCAGGATGAAGCGCTCGTTCGAGAATATTGCGGAGGGTCGGCGGGAACGTCTCGGGTAAAGGCTGCATGCGGTTGTAGCTGCGGATCAGGTGATCGAGCTTCGGGCCATTCTCAGCCTGGAAGTAGGGATGCCCCGCAAGCATCTCAAACAGCATCACGCCTGCCGCCCAGAGATCCGCGCCGACGTCGACCTCTCCGGTAAGGAGCCGCTGCGGAGAGGAATACTGCACACTGCCAAAGACGTTCTGTGTGAAGTTGCGCGTGAGCGAGAGAGCCTTGGCGATGCCAAAATCAAGAACCTTCACATCCCCAGCGAGAGTTACCCGGATGTTGCGTGGCTTCAGGTCACCATGAACTATGCCTCGAATCGACCGGCCATCCAATGTGGTGGAGAAGTTATGGGCATGATCCAGGACTTCTAGAACGTCTTGTATGATGCGGGCCGCCAGCATCGGTTCAAGACCGCTTCCGGAATACAACTCAGACAGGTCGCGGCCATCGACGTACTCCATAACGATGTAGAAGTAGCGCGGCATCTCGCCGGTCTCATAGATCGCGGTTACACGAGTGTCAATGGCGCACAGACGCGACTGCAGCTCCGCCCCTAGCCGCTCCGCACTCACAATCTCGAGGCTATCCGGATCCGTCCCAAGATCGATCAGTTTCAATGCGACCCTGCGTGGGCCAACAGGATCGTCCGCCTCAAAGACACGCCCCATGCCGCCCGCCGGCAGCTTGCGGTTAAGAGTGAAGCGGCCTGCAGTTTCCTGGCTCACTGCGGCTTCACCTTGACCTGGGATTTCTTACCGCGCATCTGCGGAGCGACCACATTGTCAGTCAGCAGACTCCCTGCAGCAAAGGACGGAGATACCCAGATCTGCTCTGCTCCGCTGTCTTCAACAATGTTCCCGACGAGAATGGGAGCGGATGAACCTTCGATGTGAACTCCCGGCAGCATCGCTGAGCCGTGTCCATTGTGGCGTATGAGGTTGTGATCGAGGTGGGGGCGAGCATCTTCATGAACATAGATTCCCGTGCCTGGATTGTCTGAGATCTCAGAAGCCTCAATGACCGAATCCCCTTTGCCGGTAATCTCGACACCCGCGGTTTGCATACCACTTACTCGCACGTCCGTGACGTGGAGATCGGAGTTTGCGATGCGGATTCCAACTCTCCCTGGGCCCTCGATGTCGAAACCGGCAAACCTGGCGTTCTGAATGTTCTCAGCGGAAACCGCCATATCGCCCGAAAGTATCCGTGCGCCGTGGAGTTGCGTACTCACGACTGAAACGCCGCTCTTCAAATGAACATCCTCATGGTATTCACCGGGCGCTACTTCAACCGTATCTCCTGGGCGTGCGCGGTCCAAAGCGGCTCCGATGGTGGCGATTTCATTCGGGCCAACCATCCACGCTTGCGGCAAATTCACTTTGCCAAACCGAAGCTTGAGTCCGGAATTGGAGTCCTCCCAGTACGGCCGCGCTGCCAGGAAAACGGCAGACGCTGCGAGAAGGCCCAGGAGAAACCAAATCCAACGAGAGGGGTGAGGAGAAGAACTCTGAGCAGATTTCGCTGCAGCGGACACGCCCGCGTAATCCTCGGTTTCGACCAGTACCACCGTGACATTGTCCTTACCTCCCGCTTCATTTGCAGCATCGACAAGCGCACGAGCTGCCTCCTCAGGATCTCCGGCGTGGTGCTCGACGATGAGTCGAATATCCGAAGCGTTCACCTGATCAGTGAGCCCATCGGAGCAGAGCAGGAGCGCTCCCGGTCGTGCAAGAGAGAAAGAATGGATCTCGACGAAGTCCGTATCGTTGGGCGTGTGAGCCGCACTTCCAAGGTCTCTGTAAACTTCATTTCTGCGAGGGTGGCGCATGGCGTCGTACTCGCTCAGCTCTCTGGAGTCCTCCAGTTCACCGACGGGCGAGTGGTCCCGGGTGATCTTTTCGATGCTTCCCGGAGTAAGAAGATAGAGCCTCGAGTCGCCGACGTGCCCCACCGTAACCTGGTCCCCTTCAATCAGTGCGACTGTAGCCACGCATGCCATTCCGGCCCACTCGGGACGAGAAGATGCGGCCTCGAAAATTTCCGTGCTGGCAAGCGCGAATGCTTCCTGAATCCGTTTGTCGCTTGCACCAGTGCGGCGGGAGAGTCGCGTAGAGATGATGTCCACCGCAATCTCCGCTGCTCGCTCGCCCGCTGCATGGCCGCCGAGCCCGTCCACCACCAGAAAAATGCCGCGTTGTGCATCGATGAAGAAGCGATCTTCGTTCTCCGCCCGCTTCCGCCCTGCGTCGGAATGGCCGCCAACCAGCAGTTGTGAAGTTGCAAGCATGATTTAGCGGCTGCGGCGCACGAACGCCCATGCGAGAAAAACTGCGATGGTCACGAGTCCAAGAAGAAACGGTATGCGAAGCCAGAAAAGAGTTTCGGTCATGCTGAAGGCTCCGCCTCGAATTCCAACGTGCAGACATCGGCGAGCATAATCCTCGCCGGCGAAGGCAGAGGCACCTCGCGGTTACGATCCACCTTGTCACCGCCTTCGATCCGCTCCACGCTGTTGGGAATGGATGTCCCGTTCACCTTCGTTCCGAATTGACTGAGGTCCTTAATGAAGAATGTTCCTGTTTTTGGATCGCGTCGAATGCGGCAGTGTTCGCGCGAAATATCCGCCGGACCTTCGAGTTTCAAATCCACCCAGACTGCCTTTCCGCCACGCCCGATCACAATATCGTCAGCGGTCATCGCGAACGTGTTGTCCTTGCCAGAATCCCGATAGCGGAGCCTCGCGAGAACCGGTTGATGAACGGCATCCCGACGGGCAGCAACGGTCACCGGGTCTCGGGCAGTATGTCGCGTGATCAAGGTGGTCATAGCGCCAGCTCCGAAATCCTTCGGACGAGCGCTGCCTAATTCCGAGTAGATCTCGATCTCGCCGGGCCGTAGCCGCTCTTCCTGGTCTGCATGGAATTGGATACTCCATTGCTTCTCAAGAATCTTGTATTCGGGACGGGGTTCGCCTGTTAGGCCGAAACGCTTCGCGAATGGGTATGCAGTGCTGGGCTTGTTCAGACGGGCGAGGTGCTCCCGGAGAGCCCGCACCGCCTCCTCCTGAATAAACTCCACAATGGGCTGAATCAGCTCGTGGTCTCTGGGGTGGAGATAGACGTTGAAGATGCAAGGCATGAGGATGGTATAGCGAACCTTGAAGCAACCAGCATCCGCATTCCGGATCACCTCGGAGATGATGTCGTCGCCAGTGATCTGGCTCGCAACGCCCTCAGTCATACTCGTCAAACCCCACGCGGCAGCTTGATTGTCTTAGATGTTACTTGGGTCCGATCTGTGGCTCAAAGTGTAGAGGTGGGCCGTAGATCTGCTATCTCACTGTTTCCTGGTGTCGTGTCTCGCTCGTAGAGGGTCTTTCTGGCCATTGACTTCACCTTGATACGTCGAATCGTTCCCATTGGTTCAAATAAAGCCTCAACCTGCGCGTTCCGAGGCATTTAGGTAGGCGAGGTACATGATCCTATGGCGCCTCGTCGGGCTTAAGAGATTCCGCTCCGGCGTGCGCGATCTCCACGTTTTCCCGCCGATGCGTCGATTTTTTGCGCAGTATTTCCAACATCTCCTGCCGGGAATCCAACGGTTATACCTTGCTGCGATTGCCCCCAGATGCTGCGAGCGGCAATGTGAAGCACCCGGTGCCTGCTCCAATGCGCGGTTGTTTGGATGGTCTCGGATCGAGAGCACGCAGAATCTCGGTTGGAGGGAGCCAGGTCAGCCGCTCCGGTCGGCCTAATCGCTCCGCAAGCGTTGCACTAATTGTCGATCAGAATATTTGGTCTGCTTGGAAGCGCCGTCTGCGTCCTTGAGGCCCCTCAGTACTGAAAATTGACATGGCAGGGCACCAGTTGGTGAAAGCCGATTGCAGAAGATTGAGCCCCACAAACGCCGTCAGCCAGAGCCAGTACTGCGAGAAATAGTAAGCGAGAGTGAGGGAGAGGAGGACGACTACTCCTGCCATCAGCCGTAACGCACGTTCAACGGTCATTGTGCTACTCCTTCGTGAACCTCAGGTTCAGATGTGATTTCTGATTTACTGTGCGAGTGAACAATGTAGTAGAGGATCGGAATGGTCCGCCACGAAAGGAATGTGGACGCGACTGCTCCGGCAATAAGGGACATAGCGAGGCTCTGGAAAATGGGATCGGTCAGGATCACGCTGGCGCCAACGAGAACCGCCGCGGCAGTGAGCAGCATGGGGCGGAAGCGAATAGCTCCCGCATCGATAACACCTGACCGGATGCCGCAGGAACGAAATTGCTTCGGTGCACTGGTCAGACGTAGAGGGTGATGCAATTCGGCACAGGGGTGAAGGCGAAGAACGCACTGTACATTCAATAGCCATCAGCGCGACAGGCCGACTCCCGCAATGTGAGTGGCGAGCGTAACGGCGCACTCCGCTCCGGGGGTCGGCATCCTGGGATGTAGTGAGTTGAGGGCCAAATGCTTGGCCAGAAGTTCTGAGTGAGGACAATCAGCCTGCGGAGAGCTGAAAACATGTATTAGGTCGATTCGTCGTTTAGAAATTGCGTGAACCGTTCAGCTCCGCCCAAGATGTGCCGTTCCAATAAAGCGCACGCCTGCTTCGTATCTCGTCGCATACATAGGCGTAATAGTTCGCGATGCTCGGGCTGGCCGCGCTGATGATAAGAAAGCCGGCCAACGAGGAATCGAAAATATCGTTCCATACGCAGTTCGAACGACTCGATGAGATGCAACAACCGCTTTCGGCCACATGCGGCATACAGTCCGATGTGGAATTGGCCATGAAGTTCGTAAACAGGCTCGACGTCCGGGCTTCGATCCATCTCATCGAGAATTCGCTTACATTCCTGGAGCTCAGAATCGGAAATCCGCGGGATCGATAACTTGAGTGCCAGCGGCTCCAGGACGGCTCGCATCTCGGAAATCTCAGTCACTTCTTCCGCCGTCAGGGCCGCAACGGTGGCACCGTGACGCGGAACGAAATCCACCAGGCCCTCCGCCTCAAGTTGTCTCAGGGCCTCACGAATTGGAATAGCACTGATCCCCAACGCCGCGGCCAACTCGTCTTGCCGCAAGGGCGAGCCTTGACTTAACACGCCCTGCACGATCGCGCTGCGAAGCAGATCAGACGCGAATTTATTGGCACTCCGAAATACTGGAACCCGCGCTTGGGCGAGACCCTTCAGCTGCTCGATGTCGGGTACCCGATCCAGATGGCGCAAATGTTGTTCTCCTATCGCGGAACCAATACATTATATATAATATTCTACCAAGGGGCCAATGCCCGCCGCCCGGCCAAGGATTCCATGATTCGCACAGTGATCGCGGACGATGACTTGTCGGCTCGCCAAGGCCTTAGGCGACTCCTGGGTGAAATGGAGGACATTGAAATCCTTGGAGAGTCTGTAAACTCGCCAGAAACGATCGAACTGGTGCGAGCCAGGAGACCGGAGCTGTTATTTATTAATACCCGGCTTTCAGATAGGAGCGGCTTTGACGTAATCGAGGCGCTCTCTCGCGCACCGAAACGAACGTTGCCTCACGTCGTATTGATTAGCGTCGAGCATAAGCATGCTGTGCGCGCTTTCGAGGCTCGGGTCGTTGACTACCTTCTGAAGCCACTTACGAGTGCGAGGCTTCACGACGCCGTTCAGCGCGTACGCGAAGGGCTGAAGCAGATGCAGATGGATCGGAACGAACCACCAATGGAGTCGCAGCAGCATCGTCCTGCTAGCCTCATTGCTTTCAAATCGCGGGGTCGGCTACTTCTTCTTCTCGAATTCGATATTCGCTGGATCACTGCAGAGGAAAACTACGTCCGCATCTGCACTGGGACCGAAAAGCACTTTCTCCGCAAAACGATCACTTCGCTGGAGCAGCGCCTGGATCCAACTGTATTTCTGCGGGTCCACCGCTCCGCTATCATCAATTTGCATCACGTTAGGGAGATAAAGAATGAAGCCAATGGTGAGGCAACCGTGTTAATGGACAATGGTGACCGGGTGCCAATGAGCCGAAGCTGCCGTTCCTGGATTCAGAGACTGCTTTGATGTTGACAGTATCCGGAGTCCAGCGGAATCTCAGGGCGGTCCAACATGTGACTTTCCTTCTGTTGACGGCTGAGTTGTTTGAAGGCGAGCAAGGACAAGAGAGTGAAAGTGATTACCTGCGCTACATGGAGCCAGAACCACACGTCTGTGCCGCTCTGCCAGACGAGCTTACGCTTTCCATCGTAGGGCCAGATACAGAGAAAGAAGAGCAAATCGGCCGCGATATGGATGGGGATCACGGGAAGAATGGAGTCGTTCAGGAGTGCGAGTGTTCCAAATGTGATGCCTACTAAAAAGTAAATAAGAAGTTTCGGCGCGGACA
>Ga0068856_100007599_pt1 | contig 10580 bp, 8 predicted proteins | sample KBSCornC62_FD_66595 | JGI IMG/M metagenome (GOLD analysis project Ga0068856, IMG submission 66595) | Corn rhizosphere microbial communities from Kellogg Biological Station, Michigan, USA - KBS Corn C6-2 | ecosystem: Host-associated > Plants > Roots > Rhizosphere > Soil ... | reverse complement strand
GTAACCCGCTTGACCCAAGCTTCTAGGATACGAGTGTTTACGGTAGCTGTGGTCGTTTGAAGCAACGTCGCGTTAGCACCAGTAGCTGTAAGAAGAGTAGCAGCATTGGCTGTACCATCTACACCGGTCTGGGTCTTAGCCGTTGTCATCGTAGTGGCTATCCAGACGGCATTCGTCAAGTCACGGTTCCAAAGACCAAGAGTACCGACGTTAGGAAAACCCGGGGTACCTTTACTAGAGCGGCGCATACCAGCCGCAGCCGTAGAGACTACCGCAGTCATCGTAGCATCAGGGATAAAGGCAGCCTGAGAGACACCAGAGTCACGAAAGAAGCGACCATCATTGGAGTTGTTGCCATAAGTCTGGAAACCACCAACTACGACGTTATTGACGAAGTCGATGTCATAGATAAAGTTTGTAGGAGCCTGAGGACCATGCCCGATACCAGTCCCTACACTTAGAGAATTTCGAGTTCCAGTATAGGGATTAGTCCACATGTCAGGTAAACTCCGTCATGTTGGCCTGACCATTTGCCGAGGCCCAGATACCAGAAACAGCACCAGTATAACCGTAGGGTATTTCATAATAACCATTCGACGGAATTTGGACTGAGTGTGCAGTCGTAGCAGTGGCCGTGCCACCACCAATTAGGATATATAGAATTGCTGTACTAGTATTCTGAATAGCTAGGCCGCGACGCTGTGCGTTGGCAGCAATAAGCGAGACAGAAGAAGCAGACGAGGCGACAGAAGTCTGTGTCGCAGTATTACTCGTACGAAGTGTAAATTCAGACATCTTGTTTCCTGTTCTGAGAGAATTAGTACCTAGGGGTTTTTAGGCCCCTAGGATTTTTAAGCGTAAGTATTTACGATCAGAGCCCAAAGGGCTCCTTACGAACCAACTAGAGCAATACCGACGTTGTTGAAGAGAGGTGTCGTATCGAGAACCAGAGCCCAGACACGGATTACACCGGTCGAGAGGGTACCAGTCATAGTCGATAGAGTGACGTCAACAGAACCAGCGGTAGCACCGAAGTTGTTGTAAGCCGCAACAGCGGTTGAGTAGGCACCGGCAGCGCCACCCTGAATGTCAAAACCAGAGGCCCAAGCCGAAGCAGAACCTACGTAACCAACACCAATGGTGCAAGTCGTGGAGTTAACAGGGGTAACGATTGAGGCACCAGCCGCGAGAACGATACAACCAACTGGGACGTTAAGAGCCTTGATGACGTCTGAAGCAGCAAGGGCAGAACCCTTGGCCGCTAGAGCCGCAGCAAAGTCAATCTTAGCATCCAGCATTACTGGCTGGCGGGCGTCACCGTTGCGGGAGGGGATACCAGAGGTACCCCCAACGAGTAGTGCAGAAATAGTAGCCATATGATCTTATCCTTTTCTTTAGGTTACTGATTAGCCGACGTTCGAGTTCCACCAGACGCGAAGCAGGGCTTCAGGACGGAGGATTTTACGACCGTAGAGGTTCATACCACGGACGATATCAGCGAAGGAGTTAGGATCACGATACTTTTCCGTCTTGTCGATCTGCTGTGCAGCGGCAAGAGCCGAGTCCTGACCAGCAAGAATGACACCATAGTTCGAGGTAGAACCAGAAGTAGCAGCAGTGCCGGGGCCAGTACCAACCTTTGGAAGGTTGTTTGACTCGTAGACACGGAAGCCACGGATATTGGTGTGGATTAGACGGTTAGTGTATAGCTGACCACCAGCATTCTGATTAGTAGCAAAGTCGTTGTTCACGTACTTGCTATTCTCATCGAGCAGGAGCTCTTTGAAGACTGGATCAACTACAACCCAACGACCATCTGGATCGACGTTATTGACGTCGAGTAGGCGGTTAAAGCGGTTAAGTAGCTGTAGCGGAGTGATGTCGAACGTACCAGCAGTACCAATCGCGACCGAAGTCGTAGCACCACCACCAGAAATAAAGCTGGCGCGGGTTAGTTTGTTGGCAGCGAGTAGTTCGTCAGTACCGGCAAGCGTGTTAGCATTCGTACCCGAAGCAGTGCTGTTGACAGTCCAAAGACCGGTAGTTGCACTATAGGTATAACCCGAAGCATAAGCTAGGACGTTAAGGTCGTACTGGTCGGCCATCTTATAGGCGGCACGGTTAGTAGCGAGTTCCATCCAGTTTACATGGGCCTGCTGAATTTCGATGTCATCCAGTTTGAAGGCAAAATAGTTCGCCTGATCAACAGTCAGAATGAAGTCAGTATCAGTTAGGTCCTGAGGGGTGATCTGCGTACCACGACGGTAGGCATTGACCACAATTTCAGGCTCTTTCAGAATACGGACAGAGTCACCGAAGTTAGCAATTTCACCGAAGTATTCCGAGTTCGTAATGTCCTGCGCGACGGCAGTCTTACGAAAAGCCTTCTGGGCCTTCTTCGAAAAGAGGGTCGGTGAGAATACACCATTGGGTAGGTTGTTGTAGTTAGCCGCTGTTGGGAAAGTATACGGAGCACTCATAATTAATTATCCTTAGTTTGAATTGGTTAGTAAAAGTGAACTAATCAAGCCAAAGCAAAGAGGCTAATCACACAGAGTGTCTGATGGGTAATGTACAACGAGCTACGTTGCGAGTTATTCCATCAGGGTCTAGGTCTTAGGTATTCTTTCTTTATGCAGATAGTGTTACGATGCTTTAAAGGGTGCCTTACGGGGCCTTATCGAGCAGCGCCAGAGATGTCATAAAACGCAGGGTTTTTAGCCGCTTCGTCAATTTCATCAGAGAATTTATCGTAGTCTCGTGAAGACAGCTTCTGGACTTTACTTTCGGTCCACTTAAGACCGCTTTCAGTTGAAGGAGCTTCTGAGCGTGAAGGACGTACGGCTTGGGCCGAGGGAGCGACCTCTCGGGTTGCAGGCTTTGTGACCTTCTTAGTATCAGCCTTGTACAAATCGACAGCGCGAATTGCAGCTAATGCATCTAGACTGTTCCTGTATAGAGCGTCGTAGATGTACCGTGGCTGTTTTTCGAGCCAATCCTGATATTCCTGAGTCTGTTGGATTTCAGGGAAATCTGAATGGGCTTCAATAAACTGTTTGTATGCGGCTTTTTCAGCCGACTCCCGTTCTCTTTTCTCGACGGCAGCCAGTCGATCATCGATGTCTTTCTTGGCGTCAGCCGCCGTCTTCATCGCAATCGTCTGTACAATCTTACCAACATCAGGGAAACGTTCGAGCCAATCCTTGATTTCGTCTTCGGACTTGGGGAACTCAATCTGCTTCGTAGTAGAAGCCTGTAGCTGGCGGAGTAGGTCTGCCTTTTCTTTGTTCCAGTCGTCTTCCTTCTTCTGAAGGTGTGAGCGGAGATCACCATAACGCTTCTTGAACGTCTTTTCTTCTGGTGTCTCTGGTTCTACGTCTTCTTCTACAGGAGCCTGATTGGATTTCTCAATTGCCTCGATTTCATCTTCGAGTTCTTTTTCACGAGCAAAGGTACGGTATTTATTTACAGTATTCATTATTCTTTTCTTTTTAGGGGCCTAGTAGCCATTGAAGGGGGTAGGGTAGTCCTTAGTAAGTATCACCACCGGCAGAATATCCACCTCCACCACCAGTGCCGGGGCCACGTCCGTTAGGAGAACCGGATGAACCGAAACCTCCACCACTGTCGTTAGAAGCGAAGCCGCCACTTCCGTATGAACCGGAGCCGGGGGCGGCAGTATGTGAACCACCATCACTCCAACTAGAACCACCTCCACCACCATAAGTACCGGGGCGAGTTCCTGCGTTGGCATCCGCCCATGAGCCACCATAAGAAGTGGACATATTGTCCACCGTACTCGTAGAAGCTGGAGCAGAAGGAAATGCATCTGGTGATGCGTAAGTTGGGTTCGATGGAGAGAACATGTTGTCAAAAAATGACGCGACACTATTCTTAAACCGGCCTAACATCGTTGTGTGCGCCGGACTGTAATCCTGATTATTAAACGCCTGATTATTGGCAGCCAGTTGATCAGGTGGTGTAAGTGAGATTTTTTGATTGGCGAGTGCAGCCCTTGTTACTGCCTCTGTAGGTGTCAGGTTTGTCTGTCCCGCAGGTGAGAGAGCTTCAAAGCCAACGTGGTAACTATTGTTACCAATATTGACGTTAGCAACCTGACCTTGATTACCGTTCAGAGCGGCACCAGCATTATCGAAGAATGATTGATTTGGGGGAAGACCCATCATTGCTCTTGCAGACGAAACGGCATTCATGTTGTTTAGGTTGACACCGAGGTTAGCGGCTTTTGCAGCCAACCCAATCATGCCCGGAGCGTATGAAGCATAGGACATCAAATCTGGTTTAGAGTAATAGCCGAAGTTGTTGCTGGCATTTCTAGCCATTGCACGACCAGCAGCCGTGTCACCACCAACCCCACCATCAGCACCCCTCATCCCATTACCACCGAATGAGTTGGGATTTATTACTTTCTGTGCCGTTGTAGGTTTAGGTGGGGTATTATCCTTCTTAGGGTTTAACCCCAGATTATCTAAACTCTGAATGTAGGAACCTTGGTCTTCTATCGTGTAACCAGTCGGGTTTGCCAGAGGTACACCCGTATTGGCGTCTACTAGTACGATCTTTGTAGAACCATCAGGTTGTTTCTGTAAAACCTTCCGAGCCATTTTGGCAGTAGGAGACGGAACGTTATTGATGGCATTGATGACTGGATTTTTAGATTGTGTCGTCATAGACCACCATAACCTCCGTTACCATTACTTCTAGTACCGGCACCACCGCCACCAGTATCGCCGTTTTCACCGCCATACCCGCCGCCGCCATAACCACCGTTGTCACTTCCATCACCACCATAGCCGGCATCACCATTTCCGCCGTAGCCACCGGAGTCTGATTGACCGCCATAGCCTCCACCACCGTAACCGGAACCAGAAGGGCCACGTCCGTTACCGTTTCCAGAGTTGGAAGAATAACCGCCACCTCCACCGAAACCTGAGTCACCAGACCCACCATAACCAGAGCCCGAGGAACCTCTACCGTTTCCGTTACCTGAGTAACCTCCACCTGAAGAGTCAGAGCCAAAGCCCCCTGATCCGTAACCTCCGGATGAGTAACCACCGTTGCCCCAACCCCCATCAGAACCCGGAGCAGGGCCACCAGCAAATCCTCCCCAACCAGCGTCAGGACCAGCTACACCAGACCATCCAGCATTCCCGCCGACGTTGTTGTAACCAGCTTTGGCTTGCCCACCATTTCCAAAAGAACCCCAACCTGTATCAGGACCATAGTCATGAGAGGCAGCGTAACCACCAGCATAGTTATTATCAGCCATCGTGGCAGAATAGTTTGCTTGTGCTAGTTGGTTCATGTTAGCAACATTCCCGTACATAGGATCAGTACCGAAGGTAAAAGGCCCTACGACAGCAGGATTTTGAAGTTTACTCAACCAACCGGGTGGTGTATATCCGGGGAAAGGTTTTGTATTTGCGTAGTTAGTGACACCATAGTTGGTCGGCACGTTCTGTCCAGTATAGAAGTCATCTACCGTCTGCATAAGTGCAGCGTTGTACTTGGCAAAATTATTCTTACTAGTCTGTAGATTTTTACCGGTGTCGAGTGAGTCGTATTGTCCGGGAACGACTGATTGGTCAATCGTATTGAAAGCTGCCCTATTTTCCATTGTCGCTTGGATATCAGCAACTTGTTGTCTTGCAGCATTTCTAGTATCTGGATCAGGAGAGGACAAATCAGCCAATGTCTTACCAGTGACTTCACCGGCAATTGCCAAACCAATTTGTGACTTTTCCGCCGGTGTTCTAGCCACCATACCTCGCGCAGCATTAGATGCAGGAGAGTTCTGAGAAGGGTCTACGGCTGCTCTTTCAGAGGCGCTCTGTGGAGTACCAGCATCAGATATTGTATTACTCGGGTTATAACCACCACCATAACCTACACCGTTACCATACATACTTCCGTAACTGGATTGTGATGGACTTGGAGAAGAAGGTTCGTTACCAATAGCAGGACCAGAATTACTGAAATAAGCATTGGCACCTCGTCCGTTGTTATTACCAGACTGTGAAGAGTAACCGCCGAAGGATGAACCATCGACAGTATTACTCATTCCAGCCGGTGTTCCAAAACCTTGTCCAGACACAGAAGAGGCAGGAGTACTGGATGGTGAGGCTGAACCGTAACCACCCCAATTGCTTGTAGAGTTCGTCCCACCCCATCCGTATCCCGTATCGGCACCATAGGCACCGTTGTTGTTCATGTCGTTCGGGCCGGTAGGAGCCATACCCGAAGTTGATGAAGCAGGGGCAGATGGGGTGGAAGCGGCATCTTGTGTTCCACCGAAACTTGGTTGTGAATAACCCGGAGGATTGTTAGACTGCGAGGGTGCAGAAGGCGTTGAAGGAGCAGGAGCAGAGGGAGCCGAAGGTGGAGCAGGGGCTCTAGTCGTAGGACCTGTATTAGATGAAGGAGCAGAGGGGAATGCACCCGGATGTGCTCTTGAAGGTGTAGAAGTGGAAACGTTCCTAGAAGGATTGTTGAAGCCCGGAGATTGGTTGGCGTCTCTTCCTAGAGAACCCGCAAACTCAGAACCCCCTCGTTCATCCGCGACCTGTGTATCTTTGGGTTTGGCGACAGGTTTTTCTGCATCGGGGGTCGAGACAGACGGAACCTGTTCAGGAACATCTTGTACGTCTACGACTTTATAACCAGTAGGATCAGTAACTGGCTGATACGTGTAGGCATCAACCAACATTATCCTTGTGTTGCCGGCTGAGTCCCGGACTAGGCGTCTAATAGCGAGAGGCTGTGGTCCAGAACTTGCCGTCATTAATAATTTCCTTCAGCGATTGCTTGGGCGTCTTTTCGAATGTTCTTGACTTTCTTAAGAGCCGCGATCTGACCTTGAATGAATTTTACTTTCTCAATTGTGTCCGCGAAGTCGAATGACTTACGGAGTTCATTGATTTCTTCATCGACGTACTCATGAAAGTCATTGAGGACTGGCTGAGTAAATCCTTGTAGTAGATTACGAGAAAGAGTTTTACTTATCATTGCTTAATCGAACCACCGTTTGCAGCAGCAGCGTTGGAAGAGCCACCACCTGAACCCGTGTTCCCTGTCGTCTGAGGGGCAGGAGCGTTACCGGGAGCAATATTACCGCCACCAGTACCAGTCGGATCAGATGGAGAAGGAGCACCCGCTGCATTTGAACCACCCTGACCGCCTTGACCTTGAGGTTGGATACCTTGTGCTTGGTTCATCTGGCCCATGATGAAGGCTTGGACGCCTGCCTCACGAGGGTCGTTGACCATCTTGTCTGGATCGAGGTCCAGCGTTTTAGCAAGCTCACGTAGGAGATAGTCACGCTTGATGAACGGAGCATCCATCGGATTGCTTGCGATCTGCATGAATTGTAGGAGTTTCTGTCCACGAACTTCGTTACGAAGAAGAGCTTCAGTACCTCTTGCTACGACTTCAACATCACCAATAAACTTCTTATCGAAGTTGAACTGCATGTTGAAAGCAAAGAGAGCCCTGCCTAGTGGAACTAGTAGATAGTCATCGACGTTCCTTAGGACGCCTTTGATGTTCTCATCGGCAGCACCCATAAGCATAGACATACCCGAAGCCGTACGACCTGTACTCTGGATACCAGAGATGCCGTGGGCATACGAAGGCATACCTGTGGCTTCATCGGCCAACTGGCGTGCCTTGTCAAATAGAAGCATACACTCCTGAGTGACGTTAGGAAACTTAGTAGCAAAGAGAGTCTGACCCGGCTGACCACCCTGACGCCGGAAGATTTTTCCGGGGTAGAGCTTCATGTCCTGTCCGGGAGACAGTAACGTCTCATCGAGTTCGAAGATGATGTTAGAAGAAAGAGCAGCATTGTCAATGGCGAGTCGCATAAACCCGTTCATGATGAGCTGGGTGTCTTCCATGTTCTCTGCAATGCCGACACCGAAGAACGAATAGGGGTTCAGTTCGAACGGACAAGCATAGTAGGGGATACGAGCAGGAGTAAATTGGTTTAGTACGAGACGAAGGATTTGGTTGTTAGCAATCCAGATATTCACTTGGACTTCATTACGGTCCTTGAATGCCTCTGGGATGTCAATACCATGTTCTTCGGCAATCTGTTTGTCAAGGAGGCCCCAATACTCTAGGACTTCATACCGATCAACCTGATCGACAATGAGGTTATCCTTAAGATCGTTCTCCCAATATTTGAACATATAGTGAGTGCCGTCGGCAATAGCTGCCTCGATACTCTCTTTTCTAAAACCGGGGCGCGAAGTAAGCTTCCGAAGTTCAGATCGAGACATCTTATGGCGTTGAATGACGAACTCACACTCTTCCATATTCCTTGCATCAGGATCGGGATACATATCCCAGATAGAGACATGAGAGACGTCGGGAATCAAACGTTCGATGGGAGCATAAGTACCATCTTCAGTCCAGTGAGCGTACTCTTTGTTAAGAATGAATGGGCCTTTGAAGATGCCAGTACCGAAGAGAGAGCAGTCGAAGACAAAACGCCTAATGGCTTTGTCTGCATTGCTCTCTTCAAGCTGATCTTGGATCGCCTTTGTCATCAACTCGGCTGCAATACGTGCAGGTTCCCAAGTATAGGACGTCGGAGTCAGTCCCGGACCGTCTTCAAGCTTGTCAGAAACAGGTTTTAAATTTTTCTTTAGCGGTCCGACCTCATCAAAGATATCCTGACGGGTAAATGTGCCGGGTAGACCCTCGTCTTCATCCTGATCGTCCGGCATTTCAGGTGCCTTGGGATCAAAATGGACTGCATCCTTAATTCCCTGTGGGTTATTAGTAGGTTCAACCCCGATGGGAAACTGATTGTTGGCAAAAAGGACCTGAACAATCTTATTATAAGCCGCGAGGACCTTAGTCTTGGTGATCTTCATGAACGCCTGAGACTTTTCCTCGTCAGTGAACTGAACATCAGGCCCATAGAGACCTCTGTAGTTGTGGTAAGCCAGCAACCACCGCTGTTCGTCCCAACGACGCTGGTCTTCCGACCGTTTCATCTTGCCTTTGACGTAAGCGACTAGGGCATTTAGCTGTTGGTTCTCATTCTTGGCGGCTTCAGTATCCTTTGGTTCCTCTAGAGTGAGGACGTTGGGGTTGCTAGGAACCGGCATTTCAGTAGAAGCGTTATTTCCGTCTGCAATTGGCATATATTAGTATCCAAATCTGAGTGAAGCCGGTCGGTAAGACTGTACTATTTGAGGTTTAGAGAACCAATCCGACGCATTTTGTGGTCTAGTTTGAATTCCGTAGCGGATGGAGTCGTAAGCATGGTCGTCTGGGTACTTCGGATCGATATCATCTGAGTCTTTATCACTCGGAATGATCGGGAGAGTAGCAATGATATGCCGACAAGTATTGAAAAAGATAATACCGGGTTTGCCGTTTACCTTGTCAACACGTAAAAGTTCATGGAGTCGGTTCTTGGAGTTGATACGAGACCCCGGAGTTCTGTCGGACATCCTCCAACGGCACCCGTTTTGGATCATTTCCTCGGCAATCGACGGTCCATTCTGGCCTCTATTGGCCCAAACAGACGAGTCAAGGACGCCGTAGGCGATTTTCTCACCCTTTTCCAACTCTAAGACACGTCGAGCAAGCTCGATACCGGTGTGCTTGTTGATATATAGTTCACGGTAGACATACAAAATACCCGTGTGAGGTTCGACGGCATACCAATGGACAGCCGTTGCCTGACGTTCTGAGTAACCGTAGTCGCATGACCGGAAGCGTAACCAGTGGTCAGGTATCTCGAAAGGCTCACACGTATGGACAGACGTCCGGAATTCTGAAAATGCCGCACCGTCAGCCACACTCCAATCTCCTTCTAGGAGACGTCTCCGCTGGTTCTCTTGTAGAGACATCAGTGAAGCTTCGTAGCGACCGTCGTTGTAGAGGTATGGGTTGTCGGACAACCGTGCTTGGATGAACTTCCTGTAGAAGAGAGGCTGTCCTTCCTTCGCGTGTCCCTTAGGATAGCGTAGTTCCTCACCAGTATCGATGTCCGTTGCAGGAAACGACGAACCGGGTGGAGCAGGATCGACAAACATTCTCTTGACCCAACCGTGTCCCGGACCACCGGGGTTGGTAGTAGCTCTCATGTAGAGAGGCAACGTAGGGTCGGTAGTTCTTAGACGAGACCTCAGGTAGTCCCAAGCGAATTGCGTCGGGTGCTGAGTCAGTTCGTCAAAGCCAATGTATGTAAATGCCTGTCCCTGATATCGCATGACGTCCTCGTCACGCTCCAAATAGGTGAACCAAAGATGAGAACCCGACGGGAATGTCCAAGAGGACTTCTGTTGATGGAAGACGGCCTTAGGCCATATCTGTCGATAGAGCTCTTGGGACTTCCAGATTAGTTCACGTAATTCGTCGTTAGTTCGACGAAGGATCAGACCATTAAAATTAGGGTTGTCGAAGAACCTCATAGGATCGGCAATAAGGGCGTAAGACTTGCCACCACCGGCCGAGCCACCATATAGGACTTCCATTTCCGAGGCCGCAAAGAATTGTGTCTGCGGACCGGGGTTAGGAACGAACACAGGTTGAAGCTCTTC
>Ga0068856_100007597_pt1 | contig 10580 bp, 5 predicted proteins | sample KBSCornC62_FD_66595 | JGI IMG/M metagenome (GOLD analysis project Ga0068856, IMG submission 66595) | Corn rhizosphere microbial communities from Kellogg Biological Station, Michigan, USA - KBS Corn C6-2 | ecosystem: Host-associated > Plants > Roots > Rhizosphere > Soil ... | reverse complement strand
CCGGCCGGCCAGCCGCAGCAGTTGCGGGCCCAGCCACCTCCAGACCACCTCCGCGCCTGCTTCGGTGAAGTGCAGGCCGTCCGGGCGCAGCACGACCCCATCACGAGTGGCTGTGTAGCCCCCGCCGCAGAGGAAGCGGTGCATGTCCAGGAGAGTCACCCGGCCGGCGCTGTGGCTGGCGTAGCGGCCCAGCACGCCATTGAGCCAGCGCACCCGGGACTCGTCGTTGATGATCGGTGGGTCTGGGCTCAGGCCGCTGTCGGGGACGTGGTGGCAGCCGACCGTGACCAGCGCGACCGGCCGGTGCCCGGCACTCAGCCGGCCGGTGTCGGAGTCGAGGACGCGGACGAGGTGCTGCTCGTACGCAGGACTGCCGAAGGTGACGATCCGGCCGTCCACCACCTGATCGAACTGTTCGTTGCTGCCGGCGAACAGCACCGCCACGTCCGGGTTCACGGCAGCGACCTCGGCCGGCCACGCGGCATCCCAGGGCCGGCACCTCGAATCCAGCGGCTTCGGCCGGCCGTCGATCGCCAGCGGCACCGGGACCAGGCCGCAGCCGAGTTGGGTGCTCCCCGTGACGAAGAGGCCGGGCACGGTGTCGGGCCGGAAGCCCATCCGAAGGCTGTACGGCACGGAGTCGCCCAGCAGGTACGCGGCCACGTCGCCCGCTCGGCGCTGCTGCGCCGCGACCGGCGCGACCGGAGCACCGGCCGGCGGTCCCGCTCCGGCCGTGCCGGCCAGCACGAGCGCGACGACGGCGGCCAGCGTCCCGGCGACCAGCGGACGCAGCCGGCGGGCGGACCAGCGCCGGCCGAGCACGCCGGCCCGCACCGGCCGCTCCACCAGCACGTACGACCCAGCGGCCAGCAGTCCGGTGACGGCAAGCCTGAGCACGAGCAGCGCCGGGCCGGTGGCGCCGACACGGTCGGGCGTCAGCGCGACGTACACCGGCCAATGCCACAGATACAGGCCGTACGAGACCAGGCCGATGCGGCGCAGGGGCTCCCAGGACAGCAGCCGGGCGGTGGTCGAGCGGTCGTCCGCGGCGGACACCACGACTAGCACCGCGAGCACCGCGACGACCAGGAAGCCACCGTGGTAGAGCCATCCCGCGCTGTCCCGCGCGGTGATCACAACGACCGCGAGCCCGGCCAGCCCGAACAATCCGATGGAGCCGCGTCCGGGCAGTAGGACGTCGCGGCCGGCAATGGAGAGATACGCAGCCGGGCGGGTTCGGGTCCGCTCCCGGGCCAGCACGGCTGCGACCGCGCCGACCAGCAGCGCCTCCAGCCGCGTGTCCGTGCCGTAGTAGACCCGGGACGGGTCGGCGCCCGGCGTGTAGAGCGTCACCGCCAGCGCTGCCGAGGCGGCCGCGCCCACGCCGAGCACGACGGCCAGCCCGCGCCGGCGCAGCCCGAGGGTGAGCAGCGCCAGCAGTAGCAGCGGGAAGAGCAGGTAGAACTGTTCCTCGATGCCGAGCGACCACATGTGCCGCAACGGGGACGGCTCCTCGTACTGGGCGAAGTACGACTGGTGTGTGAAGACGAAGCGCCAGTTGGCGACGTAGCCGAGGGTGGCGAGTGCATCGCCGCGCAGCGCTCCCCGCTCGGCGGGCGAGGCGAAGGCCGCCGAGCCCAGCGAGACTGCGACCAGGACCAGGAGCAGCGCCGGAAGCAGCCGCCGAGCCCGCCGCAGCCAGAATCGGCGCAGGTCGAGTGAGCCCCAGTGCCGCCACTCGGCCAGCAGCAAGCCGGTAATGAGGAAGCCGCTGAGCACGAAGAAGATGTCGACTCCGACGAACCCGCCGCGCGCCCAGCCGACCTGACCGTGGTAGAGCAGCACGGCGAGCACAGCGACCGCCCGGACGCCGTCCAGGCCAGGCCGGTAGCGCAGCCCTGTCGCCGATGTCACGGCGGCAGCTTAGTGGGCCGGCCTCCGCCCACCTCGCCGAATGCATCCGAGGACGACCCGGACAGGGTCTCGGTGGACGCGGACGGCTAGGGTCCCGCCGTGGACGCCGCCGCCTTCGCCGCCGAGCTCGACGGCCTTTTCGACGGACTGCTGGCCGACGGGGTGCCGGCCGACCCGCGGTTCGCCGAGGTCGCCGACGCCGTGCCCGGCTTCTGCACGCCGGCCGAGATGGCCGTGCTCAACCTGGCCGCGCGCCGGCTGCCGGCCGGCGAGGCCTACCTCGAGGTGGGCACGTTCAAGGGCCGGTCGCTGACCGGAACGCTGCTGGACGCGCCGGACCGGGCGTACGTGGCGGTCGAGAACTTCCAGGAGTTCGGCATGCACGCAGCCCTGTCGCGGGCGGAACTGCAGGCTGTGCTGGACCGGCTCGGTCGCCCCGTGACGCTGCACGAGGGCAACTGCTTTGCGGTGCTGGCCAGGCCGGATACGCTGCCGGCCCCGGTGGGTGTCTACTTCTTCGACGGCGCGCATACCCGGCTCGCCCACTACCTCGCGTTGGGCGTCGCCGAGCCGCTGCTCGCCGACGAGGCCATCGTGTTGGTCGACGACGCCAGCTGGCCGGTGGTCGCCGACGCCACCCGGCGCTACATCGGGCGGCACCCGGGTTGGACGGTGCTGCGGGACATCCGCGCGGTCGCCGCCTACGACGAACGGTGGAACAACGGCCTGCTCGTGCTGCGCTACCGCCGGCCACCGGGCGCGCGACGCGCGATGACCTTCGACGTGCGCTGGCGCCGGCTGGTCCAGGTGTATGTCCGGGACCCGGCTCGGTCGCTGACCTGGCGCACGCTGCACCGCTACCCCAGGCTCATCCCGCTGGCCAAGGCGATGGTGCCGAAGCGCTCCCGGACCGTGCCAGCAGCGGACCACCCGGTCGCCTGAGCACACCGGTCAGCCGAGCGGTGCCGGCTTCAACGAGCCGGTCGGGATGCGGTCCCGCAGCACCAGCAGTGTCGCCGCGACCGCGAGCAGGCTCGTGCAGACCAGGCAGACCACGAGGATCACGGCCGGGGAGTCGTGCGCACCGGCGCTGATGACCAGCGCCTCGACCGTGACCATCACCCACAGCAGCCGGCCCGGCCGGGGGTCGCCGGCCGCGACGGCGGCGAGCAGGGCCAGCTGCACCAGCGCCCAGAGCGTGCCGAGCACCGCGAACGGCACGGCGAGGTGTACCGCCTCGGCGTAGCCGGGGTCGTCGCCGGCGATCGCCCGGACCACAGGCCCGGCCGCGACGGCGGTGGCGAGGATCCCGGCAACGCCGAGCCCGCCGGCCGCGGCGGCCGAGCGCAGCAGCAGCCCGCGGCCGGAACCGTCCCGGGCCAGCCGCGGGAACACCAGTGTCGGTACGAACTGGGCCCCCCAGAAGCAGGCCTTGCCGAACAGCGAGGCGAGCGCGTACGCGCCAGAGTCCTCCCGGGACAGGAAATGCCGGGCCAGCAGCAGGTCGGCGTTCGACAGCACGATCACACCGGCGATCGCCGAGCAGGCGCGGGCCAAGTCGGCGAGCAGGTCGCTGGACCGGCCCGGCACGCTCCAACTGGCGGGCCCGGACAGCCACCACAGGCCGGCCGCGGCGGCGAACGTGCCCACGGCGAGCGCGGCCATCGCGCCGGCGACCGAGAGGCTGAGCAGCGCGGTCACCGCTCCGGCGGCGAACCGGGCCACCGCGGTGAGCACCTGGCCGACGGCGAACGCGGCGTAGCGCTCGTGCCCGAGCAGGCCGCCGAGCAGCGCGCCCTGCACGGAGTAGGGCAGCAGCGTCACACCGAGCCAGACCACCGGCCACGGGCTACCGAGGTGGAAGAACGCGTCCGCGACCGGGGACAGCAGGACCACCAGCCCGCCCAGAGCAGCGCCGACGGTCACCGACAGCCGAAGGCCGGCCCGCTCGTTCGCGCCCGCCGGTAGGCCAGCCCCAGCGGTCCGGCGGGCCAGCACGTACTGGAGGGCGCCGGAGGGGATACCGCCGATCAGCCCGACCCCGAGCAGTGCGCCGAGCGCGCCGTACTCGGCCGGCCCGTACGCGCGGGTGAGCAGGACGGTCAACCCGTAGCCGAGCGCGGTGGCGAGCACCGACGCGACGCCGAGCAGCACCCCCGCCCGGGCGAGGGACGTGCCCCCGCGCTGCGCCATCGGCACCTCCGCCCCGCAGCATAGCGACCGAGCTACCTACCGGTAGGGTCTGCCTGCGTGGAGGACGCGCGGCCCGGCTCGTGGTGGACGCCCACGCGCACGGCCGCCGCGGTGCTCTGGGTGGTGCTGGCCGAGGTGGTGCTGCTCAGCTCGCTCGGCTCCTTCGTCGTCGACACCAAGCCGGAGCTCTACCTGGCGCCGTGGCGGAGCGCGGCCGCGTACCTGTCGGCCTGGCAGGCCAACCCGCAGCTCGGTTTCCCGTCGTTCAACGTCGGGCTGGCGCCGGTCGCTGCTGCGGTCGGGCTGATCCAGGCGGCGGGCATCCCGCCGGAGCTGTCGGTACGGGTGCTGCGGCTGCTGCTGTTCGCGGTCGGTTCGCTCGGCGCGGCCAAGCTCTACCGGGCGCTGCGGCCCGGATCCGAGCCGCTCGGGCCGCTGGTGGCCGGCACGGTGTTCGTCGCCAACCCGTACGTCGTCGTCGCCGGCACGACTCAGGCGATCCTGCTGCCGTGGGCGCTGCTGCCCTGGCAGCTGCTCTGCCTCGTGCACGCGCTGCGGGTCTCGGACGGCGCCGGCCGCTGGGCTCGGTGGCGGTGGCCGGCCGGTTTCGCGCTCGCCTTCGCCGCGACGTCCGGGATGAACGCGGGGGTGGTGCCGCTGTTCCAGCTCGTCGCGGTTCCTGTCGTGTTGGCGGTGGTCCGGCCGGGATCGTGGCGGCACGCGCTGGCCGTGGTCGCGCGCTGCGCGGCGCTGGTGATCGCAGTCTCGCTGTACTGGATCATCCCGTCGGTGCTGGCCCTCGGCGCCGGCGCGACCGTGGTGGACAACTCCGAGACGCAGCAGGGGATCTCCGGGCCGTCGTCGGCAGCCGAGGTGCTGCGCGGGCTCGGCCTGTGGCCGCTGTACGGCTCGGGCGGGCGGGGGGTCTGGCTGCCACAGTTCGCCGGCTACCTCACCTCGCCGGTCGTCGTGGTCGCGTCGTTCGCGCTGCCGGTGCTGGCGGTCGCCGGCGCGCTGCTCGTCCGCGGGCCGCTGCGCCGGCTCGGGCTGGGGCTGCTGCTGGTCGCCGTGCCGATCATGGTCGGGCTGTTCCCGATCGCCGGCCCGGCTCCGTTCGGCCGGGCGCTGGGCTGGGCGTTCGAGCACGTGCCGTTCGCCGGGGCGTTCCGGACCACGAACAAGGTCGGCGCCGTGCTGGTGCTCGGCGTGACGCTGCTGGTCACCGCCGGCGTGGTCGCGGCCTGGCGGCGCTGGCCCGGTCCGGGCCCGCGGGCGGCGGTCGCGACCGCCGTCGCGCTGGTGCTCGCCGGCTCGACGCTGCCGGCCTGGACCGGCCACCTCTACGTCAGTTCGGTCGACCTGCCGCCGTACTGGCAGCAGGCGGCGGCGGAACTCAACGCGGGGCCGCCCGACCAGCGGGTCTGGTTGGTGCCCGGTGAAGTCCTGGCGTCGTACCGGTGGAGCGAGGACCGTCCGGACGACCTGTCCACCTCGGTGCTGGACCGGCCGTCGCTGGTCCGCACGGTGATCCCGGTGACCTCGGCGCCGGCCGCCAACCTGCTCGCCGAGCTCGACGGTGCGCTGCAGGAGCAGCGGCTGCCGCCGGGCGCGCTCTCGACCGCGGCCCGCTACCTCGGGGTCGGCGACCTGCTGCTGCGCAACGACGTGGTCTGGGAGCTGACCAACGGAGCGCGGCCGGTGCAGGTGCGGGCGCAGCTGGACGCCGACCCCGGGCTGCGGCAGGACGGGATGTTCGGCGGGCCGGGGCAGAACACCACCTCGCCGTCGGTGCCGCCGCAGACGGCCGGGGAGGCGGCGCTGCCCCCGCTGCAGCGGTACACGGTGGACGGTGCCCGCGCGGTCACCCGCACCGATGCCGCGGCGGCCACCGTGCTGATCGACGGAGACGGCGGGGCGCTGGCGCCGATGACGGCGGCCGGCCTGCTGCCGGGTTCGCCGACGTTCCGCTACCTCGCCGACCTGTCGCCGGCCGAGCTGGCCCAGGTGCTGCCGGAGACCGCACGGATCGTGCTCACCGACACCAACCGGCGGCGGACCACGGTGCCGGGGCGGCTGGCGAACGGCACCGGCCCGCTGCTGCCGGCCACGGCGGACCCGGGCGGGACGCGGGCGCTCGGCCCGGCGGGCGGCCAGACCACGCTGACCGTCACCGGCGGGTCGGCCACGGCCACCGACACGGGCTCGGCGTTCGGCCCGATCGCGGCGGCGAGCCCCGAGAACGCGGCCGACGGCGACCCGCGTACGGCCTGGGAGTTCGGCGACTTCGAGCGCGCCGTCGGGCAGTCGCTGACGTTGCGGTTCGCGGCCAGGACGGTGCCGAAGGTCTCGGTCGCGGTCCGGCCCGGCGCGGTGCAGATCAGCCGGGTCCGGATCGAGGTCGGCGACCAGCACGCGGACGTGACGGTCGGGCCGTCCGGGGCGGCGGCGTTCGTGCCGCCGGAGCCGGTGCGGGCCGATTCTGTCCGGGTGACCGTGCTCGCGACCAGCGGCGAGGGCTTCGGCATGGTCGGGATCGACGAGGTCACCGTGCCCGGGGTCCGGTTGACCCGGGTGGCCACGCTGCCGTCCACTGTGGACCGCCTGGTCGCCGGGCTGCCGGCCGCGGCGCGGGAACGGCTGGCCGGCACGCCCGTCGACGTGCTGCTCACCCGCGCGCGCGGCGTCACCGCCGGGGACGACGAGGAGACCGGGCTGGCCCGCGACTTCACCATGCCGGTGGGGCGGACCGCGATCGCGTCCGCGCTCATCCGGCCGTCGGCGGCGCTACCCGAGGCCGACCTCGACCGGGTGGCCGGCTACACCGGGCCGGTGCGGGCGACATCGACCTCGCGGGCGTTCGGGCTGCCGACCGTACGGGCCTCGCAGGCGCTGGACGGGCGTCCGGACACGGCCTGGCTCCCGGCGGCGCCGGTGGTCGGGCAGTCGCTGCGGATTAGCGCCCCACCGCGGCGGGTCGACCACGTCGTGCTGACCCAGGTCGGCCGCAACCTCACCGACTGGGCCACCCGGGTGCGGGTCACGCTGGACGGGCAGGTGGTCGCCACCGCGCCGGCAGTGCGCGGGACGACCCGGATCCCGTTCCGGGGGCGGACGGCGTCGCGGCTGGAGCTGACGATCCTGGCCACGCACAGCGGCCGGCCGGACGCGTCGGTACGGATCTCGGAGGTGGGCTTCGGCGGCGCCAGGATCAGCGGGTCGGCCGCCAGGCCCTGCGTACCGGTGTCCACTGTGGACGGACATGCGCTGATGATGCGGCCGGTCGCGCGGGTCACCACCGACGACCCGGTGCCGTGGGAAGGGTGCGCGTCGCTGTTCCTCGGGCCGGGTCCGCACCAGGTGCGGCCGGTCGCGGACTGGCAGCCCGACCAGCTGGCGCTGCGGGACACGCTGGGGCAGGGGGAGCGGCGGCCGCCGCCGGGTCCGCGGTACGCGGTGACGCCCGGGCGGGCCGGGTCGGCGACGGTGCGGGTGTCATCGGCGCAGGGCGCTTGGTATCTGATCAGCGGGCAGGCGTACGACCCGCGGTGGAGAGCGAGCGTCGACGGTCACGATCTGGGGCCACCGATCCTCGTCGACGGGTACGCCGCGGCGTGGCGGGTCGACCTGCCCGGCACGACGCACGTGGCGACGATCCGCTACGGACCCCAGCGCGTCACCGACGCCGGTTTCGGCCTCTCCGGCGCCACTGTCCTCGGCTGTCTCGCACTGCTCGTCCTGCGCGCCCCACCGCGCCGGCCGGCCTTCCTCGGCCGCCCGCCGGTCGCGCCGGTCCCGACCGCCCCGCCACCCGCCGACCTCCCACGGTGGACCGACGGCCACTGGACCGCCCCACCCCAGGACGCCGACTGGTCACCCCCGGTCGGAGACGGGCCGCCCACGCCCACCGGACCGGCACCGGCGGACCGGTCGGAGGGTTACACCGCTGCGGGTGTCCGGCCGGCCGCGCGCGCCGAACCGGTGGACCCGTCGACCGGTGATGAGGCATCGGTCGACGCGGGTGGCGCCGTCCGGGCCGGTGTCGGGCCGGTGGACCCGTCGACCGGAGACGTGGGGTCGGGCGCGGAGCGTGGGATCGTCAGCACGTCGATGGCCGAGCCGGATCGGCCGTCCCGGGGTCGGGCTGTCGTCGCGTGGGTTGCGGTCGCGGTCGCGGCCTGGGTGCTGGGCGGGGTCGGGCTGGGCGTGGCCGCGGGTCTGGTCGGCGTGTGGCATGTCGTGCGACCGCCGCGGCCGAGGGCGCTGATCGCTACGGCGGCCGCGCTGCTGGCGGCAGTGCCGGTGGTCTGGCTGGTGTTGCGGCCGGACACGAGCGCCGGCCTGTCCGCGCACGTGGTCGCCGACGACCTCTGGCCGCACCGGCTGGCCGCGCTGGCGCTGCTGCTGCTCGCTGTCGGCGTGACCCGCGCCGAGCGGGGGCGGCGATGAGCGTCTCCGTCGTCGTGCCGACCCGCGACTCGATGCGGACGCTGGCGGCCTGCCTGCACTCGATCCGCGCCCAGGATGTGCCGGTCGAGCTGATCGTGGTCGACAACGCCAGCACCGACGGCACGTACGAGCTGGCCCGCGAGCTGGCCGACACCGCCGTGCGGGGCGGCCCGGAACGCAGCGCCCAGCGCAACGCCGGCGTCCGGCTGGCCACCGCCGACTGGATCCTGTGGATCGACGCGGACATGGTGCTGCCGCCCGCCGCGGTGTCGTCCGCGCTGGCGACGGCGAAGGAGACCGGTGCCGACGCGGTCGCCGTGCCGGAGGTCAGCATCGGACCGGGATTCTGGACGGCGTGCCGGGCGCTGGAGCGGTCCTGCTACGTCGACGACCCCAGCCTGCACAACCCGCGGCTGCTGCGCCGGCACCTGCTGCTGGGCGACGGCGAGTTCGACCCGGCGATGGCCGGGCCGGAGGACACCGACCTGCGGCTGCGGCTGCGGTCGGCCGGTACGCGGACCGCGCTCTGCTCGGACGTACTGATCGCCCACGACGAGGGTCGGTTGACGCTGCGCTCGATCCTGGCGAAGCGCGTCTACTACGGCCGCAGCCTGCCGGCGTTCGCGGCGAAGAACCCCGGTGCGCTCGCCGGCCAGGGCGCCGGAACCCTCAGGGCCCTGGCCCGGCACCGCCGCCGGCTCGCCCGCCACCCCGCCCACGCCGCCGGCATCCTGCTCATGCGCGCCGCCGAAGCGGCCGCGTACGCCGTCGGCTACCACCAGGGCCGGTGCCGATGAGCCGCCGGCTGCTGTGGGTGTCGCTCGCGGACCAGCGGGCCGGGCGCGAGCAGTGGTGGCTGTCGCTGATGCCCGGGACGACGCTCACCGCGCTCGCCGGCCGGCCGCCGCGGCCGCCGGCCGGCTGGGTCCCGGCGACGTACCGGCGGCCGGTGCGGCGGTTCGTCGAGGCCGGCGCGCTGGCCTGGGTGCGTGAGCTGGACGCGCTGCCGCCGGCGTACGACTGGGTCGGCTCGCTGGAGCTGTGCTCGCTGGTAACCGGCCAGGCAGCGGCGTACGCCCGGCGGCACCGGCTCCGGCAGGTCGTGCTCACCTGGGAGAACGATCCGCGCCAGCCGCTCTACGCGCTCCCGCCGTACCGGAGGGCGCTGCGGCGCTCGCTGGACACCGCCGACCTGTTCCTCTGCCTGGTCGACGCCGCCGCCGACCACCTGCGGGTGCTCGGCGTGGACGAGGACCGGATCCGGGTGGTCGGGCCCGGCGTCGACACCGACCTGTTCCGGCCGGCGGCCGCCCCGGTCGCCGATCCGGTGCTGGCGTTCGTCTCGCCGGTCGCGGCGAACAAGGGGATCGACCGGGTGCTGGCCGCGTTCGCGCTGGTCCGGGCCAAGATCCCGGACGCCCGCCTGCTCGTGCTCGGCGACGGCCCGCTGGTGCCGGCCGTGCACGGACCGGGTGTCGAGTACCTCGGCCGCGGCGATGCCGCCCGGGTCGCCGCGGTGCTCCGGTCGGCGGCGGTGTTCGTCACCGCGCCCAGGTCGACCTGGAAGTGGTCCGAACAGTTCGGCCTGGCATACCTGGAGGCGATGGCCTGCGGGCTGCCCGTCGTCACGACGGTCTGCGGGACCAACCACGAGATCGTCGTGCCGCCGAACGAGCGGGTGGTCGACGACGCCGGCGCCCTGGCCGAGGCGCTGCTCGGGATGCTCGCCGATCCGGCCCGGCGGGCCGCGGTCGGCGCGTACAACCGCCGGTACGTCGAGCTGCACCACGAACTGAGCCGGCAGTGTGCCCGGATGGGAGCCGCGCTGACCGAGGTCGAGCGGCGGTGAGGCGGGAGCCGCTGGGCGCGGCGATCGGGCTCGCCACCGGCCTGCTCGTGCTGGCGCCCGTGCTCGGCCGCGGGGTCGTCCTCTCCTACGACATGGTCTTCGTGCCGGACCCGCCGATCACCGGGGCCGTGCTCGGCACGGACGGGTCGGTGCCGCGGGCGGTGCCGACCGAGCTGCT
>Ga0068856_100007595_pt1 | contig 10581 bp, 11 predicted proteins | sample KBSCornC62_FD_66595 | JGI IMG/M metagenome (GOLD analysis project Ga0068856, IMG submission 66595) | Corn rhizosphere microbial communities from Kellogg Biological Station, Michigan, USA - KBS Corn C6-2 | ecosystem: Host-associated > Plants > Roots > Rhizosphere > Soil ... | reverse complement strand
GCCAGCCGTTACCTCCAGCAGCTCTGCAAGCACTGGCGCCACAATCTCGCGGTCGAGTTCGACGAGACGACCGGCCGCGTGACCTTCCCGCGCGATGCGCGCGGCGCCGATTGGCCGGCCGAGGCGACGCTCGCGCTGCGGGCGCACGACGACGGCCTCGAATGCCAGCTCATGGCGAGCGCGCCCGGCCAGCGTGAGGCGCTGAAAGGCGCCGTCGCCCGCCACGTCGACCGCTTCGCCTTCCGCGAAGCGCCGCTCACCTTCGACTGGCAGGATCAGGGATAGTCATGTCATTGGACCGCGCGCTGGAAGCGCGCGGTCCATATGAGCGTGATGCGCGAGTGCTCTACTCGCAGATCTTCGGATCGCTGGTTGCCTTCTTGAGATAGGCGATCAGGTCGGCGCGCTCCTGCGGGTCCTTCACGCCGGCATAGCCCATCTTGGTGCCGGGCACCGTCTTCAGCGGGTTCTCGATGAATTTGTCGAGCGTCTCCTCGTTCCAGGTGACGCCGTACTTCTTCATCGCCGACGAGTACTGGTAGTTCGGCACGCTGCCGGCCTTGCGGCCGAACAGGCCGCAATGGCGCGGCCCCACGCGGTTCTGCTCGAGCGCGTGGCAGGCCTTGCAGCGTGTGTAGATCTCCTCGCCGCGTTCGGCATTGCCGTCGGCTGCCAGAGCGGGGGCGCAGGTGAGCAGCCCAACGAGGAACGCGGCGAGGAGTCTCATGATCGGTCAGGCCACGTGTTCGGTCAGGACATGAAAGCGTCGGGCACCGGGTTCTGGCCGAGCGCGTAGCGCAGCACCGCCCAGTGCATCGCCTCGTCGCCGAGGATCGAGGCGGCGGCCTTGGCGAGGTCCTTGTCGGTGAGGATCGGCACGGCGCCGAGATAGGCGCTGACCGCGCCCTTCTCGAGCGTCGCGGCGAAGCTCAGCACGTCGTTCTGCGACTTCAGCTTCTCCTTCGGGAAGTGGTAGTCCTTCATCGGCGCGACCGGCTTGCCGCCGAGCTTGGTCACCGCCTTGGCGAGCGCGTCGGCGTGCGCCTTGTGATGGCCCTGGAACTGGACCGCGAGGTCCTTCACCGGCTTCTGCAGCAGGCCGGACTCGGCGCCGAGCTGGTAGGCGGCGATCGCCTGCTGCTCGGCACCCAGGGCCGAGTTCAGGATGGTGACGTCGTTGTTGGCGGTCTGCGCCGAAGCGGAGCCGACCAATCCCAGCTTTTCGTTGCCGGCCAGCAGCGCGATGGCCGTTGCCGACAATGTGAAGCCCGACAGGAAGGTGCGACGCTTGCCGCGGGCGGGCAGAGGGTCGAGTTTGACGATGGTCATGGTATTCTCCGTGCACGTTGACGAACTGTTGTCCGTCGCTCTGGAAACCCGGACCGGCCACGGGATGGATGCGCTGTGGCTTCGTTTCTTTTTTTGCCGCCGGCTGCATCCGATCGCGCTGCCGCCGGGTAACAGGATTTGATGGGCGAGCTTCTCAATCTTCGACGCGGCATGGCGCAGCTTGGTATCGCCGAGCCTCTCGGGCGGGCGTCGGTCGACGCCACGGCCTTCGACCCGCTGGCGCGGCTGCTGGCCGACGTGGCGATGGGCAACGAGCGCTCGTTCGCCCGGCTCTACGAGCTGACCGGCGGTCGGCTGCTGGCGATCGCGCGCTCGATCGTCGGCCGGACCGACGTGGCCGAGGACGTGCTGCAGGACTCGTTCCTGCGCGTCTGGCGCTGGGCGCATCGCTTCGATCCGGCCAAGGGCTCGGCCTATGGCTGGCTGGTCCGGGTGGTCCGCAATCGCGCGCTCACCGCCAAGGCGACGCTACAGCGGCGCGAGGGTGGCCAGGAGCCGCTCGATGCCGAGACGCTGGTGCTGGGCGAGCCCGATCCGGCCGATCAGGCGATGCGCAGCGAGGCGGCGCGGCGGGTCAATTCATGCCTCGCCAACCTGCCGGCCAATCACCGCCGGTCGGTGTCGCTGGTCTATTTCGAGGGCCTGACCCACAGCGAGCTGGCCGACCGTCTGGGCGTGCAGCTCGGCACTGCCAAGAGCTGGGTGCGGCGTGGGCTTGCCCAGATGAATCGTTGCCTGACCGGCAGCGAGCCCGACGGCCGCGAGCTGGTGGCGGCCGAGTATGCGGCGGGAGGGCTGGGCGGCGTGGTGCGCCGCGGCTTCGAACGTCGCCGTGAGCGCGACGCCCGTTACTGCCGCGCGGTCGATCTATGGGAGGATCGGCTTGCGTTGCTGACGGAGTTCCTGCCCGACACCGGACCAGCCCCCATCCATGTATGGAACAGGATCGAGCAGGCGCTGGCCCGCGACCGGGTCGCGGTGCCGCGTCTGCTGCTCTGGAAGGCCGCGACCGCCGTGCTGGCGCTCGCCGTCGTCGCTCTACTGGTCAGGCTGGCCGGCGGCTAAGCAGCAGGCTGAGGCCGAGGCCGGCGATCATCATCCCGGCGCCGGTGCGCAGCCGTCCCACGAAGGCCGGGCGTCCAAGCACGAAACCGCGCGCTCGTGAGGCTGCGAGCACGACCGCGACATCGACCGCCGTATTGAGGGTGACCGAGGTCAGGCCGAGTGCGGCGAACTGCAGCCAGACCGTGCCCGACGGATCGACGAACTGCGGCAGGAAGGCGAGGAAGAAGGCGGCCGTCTTGGGATTGAGCGCCTCGACGAGGATGCCGTCGCGAAAGGCGCGCCGGTTGCCGACGCTCGGCGTGTCCGACGGCAGGACGGTGCGTGCCTCGCGCATCGTCTTCACCCCGAGCCAGATCAGATAGAGCGCGCCGGCGAGCTTCAGCAGCGTGAAGGCCTCGGCGCTCGCCATGACCAGTGCCGACACGCCGACTGCACCCGCCAGCACATGGACCAGTCCGCCGATCGCCGTGCCGAAGCTCGAGGCGAGACCTTCGCCGCGGCCACCGGCGATCGTGCGGGCGGCGACGTAGAGGATGCCGGGTCCGGGCGACAGCGCGATGATCGAGGCGGCCGCCAGGAAGAGGAGAAAGGTCACGCTGCGCCTTAAGCGATCGGTTCTGGCTCGCCCGGCGGCAGCGGCATCTCGAAGACGTTGAGCGTCATCGACACCAGCATGTAGTAGCCGCACACGCCCACCAGATCGACCACGCCCGGCTCACCGAAGGCATCGACCGCGCGCTTGTAGTTGGGCGACGAGACGCGGTTGGTCGCGAGATATTCGGTGACGAAGTCGTAGACGATGCGCTCGGCGTCGCGCGTGAAGGGCGGCGTCTGGCGGGTGCGGACCGCCTCGACGATCTCGGCCGACAGGCCGGCTTCGCGGGCGAGGCGGGCATGGGCGTAGAACTCGTACTGCGCCTTGAAGTGCCGGCCGACCAGGCAGATCGCGAGCTCGCTGAGATCGCGCGGCAGCGAGTTGTTGAAGCGGCAGTATTCGCCGAGCTTCTGCGCCCGGTCGGCGAGCTCCGGTCGGCGCAACCACGGCTCAAATGGGCCGCGCAAACCGCCGCGCGGGCCGGCGACGATGGCGTCGGCCGCCTTCTTCTGTTCGGGCGTGAGCTTGTTGAGGTCGAGCGGAGTCAGACGCGGCATGGCGTTTCCTTCGTTGAGTCTTGTCGTGACGGCTAGATCGGGCAGCCGGCGTCGCCGGTGCGGTTCTTGTCGGCGGCCTGGAAGATCGTGTCGATCATGGCGATGCCGGCGGTTTCGGCAGTGCCGGCGTGGGTGGCGCAGGAGCTGGTCGCCGCCCACAGCACCTTGCCGCCGTCCGTCGAGTAGAGTGTCAGCACGATGCGCAGCGTCGGCGCGCTGAGGTTGGGACCCAGGCCGTTGCGCTGCTGGAACTTGTTGCTCGGCAGCTCGAGCCGGGGATTGGCGCCTGGGCCGTCGTAGCCGGGATTGCCGCCGATCGTGTTGCCGCTGTCGCCGCCGACGGAGAAGTCGAAGTAGCTCACGTCCATACGCATGACGTTGCCGCCGGAGAAGCCGACCTCGTTGCCGCGGCGCGACAGGCGGATCATCACCTCGCGCCGCAGATTGCGCCCCAGCGCGGTGTCGGAGCTGAGCTGCACCGCCGTCTTGGTCCTCGGGATCACCTGGTAGGCCTTGATCTCGAGCTGGCCGAGCTTCGGGCCGGCGGCGACGCCGGGCGTGCTCGATGGCGCTTGCAGCTGGGCATGGGCCGGCGCGGCCGCGGCCAGCGCCATCAACAGGGCCGTCAGGCTCGTCACGATACGCATTGTCATATCCCCCGTGTCGTCCTCTAGGCCGCGAGGCGGCGCCAGCCCGGCTCGTCGCGGTCCAGCAGCCGCTTCAACGATTCGAAATGCAGGAATGCCTGTTGCGTGTCGTTGGCGATCTGCCGCGCGGCATGCGCGACCATTGCCTCGTCGGTGTTGTGCAGCGGCCGGCCGGTCTGCATCGCGAGCACCTGCACCATTGCCGTGCGCTCGAGGTAGTACAGATCGTCATAGGCCTGCGCGACCGTGCCGCCGGTGACGATCACGCCGTGGTTGCGCAGGAAGAGGATGTCCTTGTCGCCCAATGCCCGGCACATGCGGTCGCCTTCGTCGTTGCTGAGGGCGACGCCGCCATACTGCTCGTCGTAGGCGATGCGGTTCCAGAACCGGAAGGCGTTTTGGGTGCACATCTCGATGCGGCCGTCGACGATCGAGGTGAGTGCCGTGGCGTAGGGCATGTGGGTGTGCAGCACGACCTGGGCGCGCGGATTGCCCTGGTGGATGCGGGCGTGGATGAAGAAGGCGCTGGCCTCGACCGGATACTTGCCCTCGACGACGTTGCCTTCGCCGTCGGCCATCACCAGATCAGCCGGCGTGACCTCCGACCAGTGCAGACCCTGCGGATTGACCAGGAACAGCTCGTTGCGGCCCGGCACCGCCATGCTGAAATGGTTGCAGACGCCTTCGTTCAAGCCATGGCGGGCGGCCGTCCGCAGCGCCGTCGTCAGGTCGAGCCGCGCCTGCGTCACGGGGTCGTTGACCAACATCCTCTACGCTCCTCCAGAACGCGCCAATGATGCCGTGCGGCGCGAGGTCTGTCGATGAATGTCCTGCTCGAGTCGCCGCTCGGCGGACTGCTGGCGCGACCCTGGCTCGATGCGGCGGGCCTGTTCGGGCTGCGTCGCTACATGCCGCTGTCGCGCCTGTGGGCGGCCGCCAATACCGCCAAGGGCGACGCGGCGGTGTTTCGCGACCAGGCGGGCAGCCTGCCGGCCTTCTGGTCGACCTTCCAGCTGCGGCCGCTGCTGGCACACCATGGCCGCCTGAAGCGCATCGCCGACGAGGCGCGCCAGGCTTGGGAGACGGCGATCTTTGATCCAGATCAATCGTCCGATCCCGGCCTGCTCGACGAACGCCGCCGCCGCGCCGCAACCATGCATCAGATGACGCGCGGATACTTCACGCCGATGCTGATTCCGCGCCGCCCGTCGCTCGCGCGCTGGCAGATCGATTCACCGGGCATCGTCGAGACCGATCCGTCGGTGCTCTACGGTGCGGCGGTCGATCCGGCGTCGGTCGAGGCTTCGCGCCGCTTCGTGCGCAATGGTCTCGCTGAGTACTGGCTGCGCGCGCCGACGCCCTCGCCACGCCTTGTTGCACGGCGCGGCAGCGAACAGCTGTACGCGCGAGTCATCGAGCCGGCCGACGGCGACGCGCGCGATACGCTGATCTTCGGCAGCGGGCTGTGCCTCGAGCTCGACCTGCTGCCCGCGGGACGCGATTCGGGCCGGCAGCTGGCGGCGATGGGCTGGCGCGTGATCGAGCCGGTCTCGCCCTATCACGGCCTGCGGGCAATGCCGGGCTTCTATGGCGGCGAGCCGTTCTTTGCCTTGGCGCCGACCGGAACGCTCGACCTGATCGCCGGCCAGGCGGTCGAGACGGCGCTGCTGACGGCTTGGGCGCGCGGGCGCTTCGGCGGCACGGCGTCCGTGGCCGGCATCTCCATGACGTCGTTCGTGGCGCAGCAGGTCGCGAGCCGTTGCGATCTCTGGCCGGTCGAGGCGCGGCCCGATGCGGCGATGTTGATCAGCCATTCCGGCCAGCTGGAAGAGGTAACCTTCGGCGGCGAGCTCGCGTCGCTGCTCGGCATCGATCGCGCCCTGCAAGCGGCCGGCTGGACACGCGAGGCGCTGGCCTTGCTCTCCCGCGCGATCGATCCGGCCGAGCGGCCGGCGCTGGCACCGGGGCGCATCGTCTCGGTGCTGGGCGAGACCGACCGCTGGGTGCCCTACGACCACGGCCTCGCGCTGGCGCGGCAATGGCAGCTGCCGGAGGAGAACGTGTTCCGCTATCGCCTCGGCCATCTCGGCATGCCGGTTCAGCTCACGCGCGATCCGGCGCCGTTCGAGCGGCTCAGGCAGGTGTTGCGCGCGTCGTAGGCAGGCCGGAGATCTCGCGGATCAGCTTGCTGCGCACTGCGCGGCCGAAATCGTCGAAGTTCGCCGCCGTGATCATGAAGGCACCCGGCCCGCCGATCACGTTCTCCTCGTAGTACTTGTCGAGGCCGGTGTCGGGAGGACGGCCGAAGTTGGTGCGGTTCATCATCACCGGCAGGCCGTTGATGACGAAGCCCTGCGTCACCAGTTTGTCGCGCACCATCTCGGCCGGCGGGCCGTCGTTGGTGCGGCCGTCGCCCGAGACGTCGATCACGCGGCGCTTGGACGCGTAACCCGAATTGTCGAAGCGCCGCGCGGCGAAGGCGAGGGCCGCGCCGACCGCGGTCCAGCTCTGCGAGGTGCGCGGCGCTTCGGCGAGCTTCTCGGCGAAGCCGCGTGCGGCCTCGGCGCTGTCGATCAGGGTCCAGTCGATCACCACGACTTGGTAATGCGTGCCGGCCCATTCGGCGTAGCAGAGCGCGATGCGCTTGTGCTCACCCGACAGGATCGCATCGATCACGGTCCGGTTGGTGAGCGCCTCGGTGTAGCCGTGCCGTTGCAACTCGGCCTCGACCTCGTCGATCGAGCGCGAGACGTCGACCGCGAGCACGAGCTGAAGGTCGACCAGCGTATCGGCCCGCACCGGCAGTGGACCGGCCAATGTCGCCAGGGGAGTCGCGAGTGAGCCTACCAGTGCGGTGCGTCGCTTCATGTCCGTCTCCGCCAGCGCTCCTGCAAGAATAGCACCGCACCGATGCCAAAAAGAAAGACGCCGGAGGCTTCCCTCCGGCGTCCCGCCTCAGCTTTGCTGAAAGATCTTTCTACTGATCGTCGTCGAAGCCACGCTTGCGCGGCTCGTAGTCGCGCTCGCGGCGCTGCGGGCCGGCGTCGCGGCGCCGCTGCGGTCGACCTGCGTCACCGCCGCTGGGCGCACCGGCACCGGCGCCGGGATCGTACCCGCCGCCACCGCCGGAGAAGTCCGCACGCCGGTCGCGCATCGGGCCGCCGTCGCCGGACGGCGCGCCGCGGTATCCACCGCCGCCACCGCCGCCGTAGCCGCCACCACCACCGCCGCCGCGATAGCCACCGCCACCGCCGCCGCCGTAGCCGCCACCACCGCCGCCGCCGCCGCCATAGGGCGGACGCGGGCCGCGCGGACGGAAGCCGCCGCCATCGCGACCGCCACCGCCGCCAAATCCACCGCCGCCACCACCACCGGGCTGACGCTCGACGGCTTCACGGACGGCGATCGAGCGGCCGTCGAGGAGCGATCCGTTCATGGCCTGCATTGCTGCAGCACCCTGATCGTCGGTTTCCATCTCGAGGAAGGCGAAGCCACGGCTGCGGCCGGTCTCGCGATCCACGATCACTTTCGAAGAGGTTACGGTGCCGAACTGGGAGAAGGCTTCTTGCAAACGCTCGGACGTGACCGAATAGGGCAGATTGCCCACAAACAATTTACGACTCATTCAAGGCTCGGGGCTGGAGGAAGGAACGAGCGGAGTCCGGCGCGCGCTTGCTGAACAGTTTCAGTCCCAGCGTTTCGTAGACAATTGCCAAAGATGACCAAGAAGCTCACGGGGAAGACGTTGACCGGTATCGCGCTCTCACGTCTTTGCCGAAGACTCCTTTGGATACTCTTCGGCCAGTGTCGCTATGCCGCACTTATGCTCTGATTCCGCGGCCGAGTCCACAAGGGTTGAGATCACGTTTCCCAAGTCACACAATCGTCTCCTACTTGTGAATTAGGGAGGCCGGCAGCACCGTCATCGTTCGTCTCCGCTCGACGCCGCGACCGGCGCAGAGCGCGCAAGCGGACGAGTCAAGATATGGTGCCGGTTTCGGGTTCACCCACGAGCTAAGGGAAACAGATGACTGCCACACATCCGCGCCGCAGCGGCGCGCAGGTCCTGATCGATCAACTGCGCATCCACGGCACCGACACGATCTTCGGCGTGCCGGGCGAGAGCTACCTTGCTGCACTCGATGCTCTGTATGCTCAGCGCAATTCCATCCGCTACGTCATCTGCCGCCAGGAAGGCGGCGCCGCCAACATGGCGGAAGCTTATGGCAAGCTCACCGGCAGGCCAGGCGTGGCTTTTGTCACGCGCGGGCCGGGCGCGACCAACGCCAGCATCGGCCTGCATACCGGCTTCCAGGATTCGACGCCGATGATCCTGCTGGTCGGCCAGGTGGCGCGCGAGACGACCGATCGCGAGGCGTTCCAGGAGATCGACTACCGCCACATGTTCGGCCCCATGGCCAAATGGGTTACCCAGATCGAGGATGCGCGGCGAATTCCCGAGCTGATCAGTCAGGCGTTCCATCGCGCGCTGAACGGCCGGCCGGGCCCCGTCGTTATTGCATTGCCCGAGGATATGCTGATCGACGAGGTCGAGGTCGCCGATGCCGGCCCGTACAAGATCGCGCGCGGTGCGCCGTCATCCGACGACATGGCGAAGTTCCGCGAGCTGCTCGAGCAGGCGGAGCGGCCGATGGTGATCGTCGGCGGCGGCGGCTGGAGCGCGCAGGCCTGCAAGGACATCAAGGCGTTCGCCGAGGCCAACAACCTGCCGGTCTGCGCTTCGTTCCGGAACCAGGACCTGTTTGACAATCGTCATGCCAACTACGCCGGTGATCTCGGCGTCGGCGTCGGCCCCGCGCTCGGCAAGCGGCTGAAGGCGAGCGATCTCATCATTGCGATCGGCCCACGGCTCGGCGAGGCGACCACCGGTGGCTACACGCTCTTCGACCTGCCGGTGCCGAAGCAGAAGCTGGTGCACGTCCACGCCAGCGCCGAGGAGCTCGGCCGCGTCTACCAGGCGACCCTGCCGATCAATTCGGGCATGCAGGCCTTCGCCGCGGCAGCCAAGGCGATGAAGCCGGTCGACAGCAAGAAGTGGGCGGCGACCGTGAAGGACAGCCACGCCGAGTACCTCGACAACATCAAGCCGGGCCCGCTGCCGGGTACGGTGAACATGGGCGAGGTCATCGCCTGGCTGAACAAGCGCCTGCCCGATGATGCGATCGTCACCAACGGCGCGGGCAACTACGCCGCCTTCCTGCATCGCTTCTTCCAGTATCGCGGCTTCAAGACCCAGCTCGCGCCGACGTCAGGCGCGATGGGCTACGGCGTGCCGGCGGCAGTCGCCGCCAAGATCGCCGAGCCCAACCGCATGGTCGTATCGCTGGCGGGCGACGGCTGCTTCCTGATGAACGGCCAGGAGTTCGCGACGGCGGTCCAGCATGGCGCGAACATCGTGATCGCGGTGATCGACAACGGCATGTTCGGCACCATCCGCATGCACCAGGAGCGCGAATACCCGACGCGCGTCCACGGCACCGAGCTCAAGAACCCCGACTTCGCCGCCTATGCCCGTGCCTTCGGCGGCCACGGCGAGACGGTCGAGAAGACGGAGGATTTCGGCCCGGCGTTCGAGCGCGCGCTCAACGCCGGAAAGCCCGCGATCATCCATGTGAAGACCGATGCCGAGGCGCTGACCTCGCGCATCACCCTCACCAAGCTCCGCGAGCAGTCGCTCGAACGGCTGCGGCAGCAGAAGCACTAGAACATATTCCGTTCGGCCGGAATCGGCCGGACGGAATATGCCTGTTGCAACAAATATCGCCTGTGCGCGCATTTCCGTTCAGATGGAACCGTGGCAGCAAGCCGATGGGACAAGTCACAACCGTGCGAGCGGTTCCATCTGAACGGAAATCGCTCTAGCCTCAGGCATAGCTTTCGAGCTCGGCGACGATGTCCTCCGCGCGGGCCGCGTCGCCGATCTGCACCCACCACGCCCACAACTCGATCGTGCCGTAGAACTGGTAGAGACGCAGCGTCTCCTGCCAGTCCGGCCGGTCGAGCGCGCCGTAGCCGGCGAACAGGCCGTCGCGCTTGGTCTCGTCGTCGCGCACCGAGTAGGCGATCGTCTTGGCGAGATCCATCAGCGGGTCGCCGGCGATGGCATTCTCGAGATCGATGATGCCGGTGAGCTGCAGCGCTCCGTCATGTCGCTCCGCCAGCAGGTTGCCGCTGTGATAGTCGTAGTGACAGAGGACCGGCCGCGGGCAACCGTCGAGCAGGTCGGCGCTTCGCTTCAGATAGGCGTCGAGCTGCGCGGCCAGCGCCGGGCGGCGGCCAAGCTCACGGAAGCCCGACAGCTTTCGCTCGAACTGCGAGAGCATGTAGGCGCGATTGCTGGCGAATG
>Ga0068856_100007593_pt1 | contig 10582 bp, 7 predicted proteins | sample KBSCornC62_FD_66595 | JGI IMG/M metagenome (GOLD analysis project Ga0068856, IMG submission 66595) | Corn rhizosphere microbial communities from Kellogg Biological Station, Michigan, USA - KBS Corn C6-2 | ecosystem: Host-associated > Plants > Roots > Rhizosphere > Soil ... | reverse complement strand
AAGTAAAGTGTCTTAGTGCCCGGCTCGGCAAGCGGCTTGAGCTGCGCGATTTGCTGCGTCATCCATTTCCAGTCGCACATGAGTTGCGGCGTAACGCCTTCCGGCATTTGCGGCACACATGCGCGGTGGGTCAACGCATCGCGGACCTTGGTGCGCTCCTTGCCGTTGGCGGCATATTCGGGCCAGTACTTGGCGATCGGCGCGTCGTAATCGATGAGGCCGCGATCGGCTTGCACGTGCAGCGCCGTCGCAGCGACTGCTTTGGTGACCGAATACGTGTTGAACAAAGTATCCGCATCCACTTTACGGCCCGCATCGGGATCAGCGAGACCGCCCCATGCATCGATGACGAGTTCGTTGCCTAAATAGGCCGCGACTTGCAGACCTATTTCCTTGCCTTCACGGATGGCACGGTCGATCGCTGCTTGCACCTTAGCATTGGCATCGGGACGCACGGAACGACTTGCACTGCTCATTGATTTTCCCTCATCCGATTTCATCCGAATTTCACATGTTGCATCGACACGTCGGCCGGCGCCGAGAGCGCATCTTCCAGAATCAAATCCGCAGCGCGGCCGGCCATTGCCATCGCCGGTGCGTTCGTGTTGCCGGACACCATGGTCGGCATGACCGAGATATCGACGACGCGCAGGCCGCTCACGCCACGCACACGTAGACGTTCGTCGACGACACTCGTTGCATCCTGGCCCATTTTGCACGTGCCGCACGCGTGATAGCCGGACTGGCCCTTGTGCGCGAACGCATCGATGATTTCGTCGTCCGATTGCACTTGCGCGCCGGGCGTCGTTTCCTCTGCCAGATAAGGACGCAAGACATCTTGCGCGAGCAAGCGGCGAATGAAATGGACCATGTCCACGCTGGTCCGCCGATCGTATGCGTCGGTCATGTAGTTGGGGCGAATCGTCGCAGGCTCGTTCGCATCGGCGGAACGTATGGTCACGGTGCCTTGACTCACCGGTCTCAAGATGTAACCGAAAAACTGCATGCCCGGAAACGACTCGAAGCGTTTGGCCGGATCGTCGAGATCGAGCGAGTACGGCGCAAACATGAGCTGAATGTCGGGACGGTCGACGTCCGGGCGCGACTTGGCGAAGCCGCCCACATCATACGAGCCCGTCGCCATCGGTCCGCTCTTCAAGAGCGAATACTGCAGCATGTTCTTCATCAAGTGCATGCCTGCGAATTGATGGTTTTGACTCCATTCGCGCGACTTCAAGCGGTGTTGAACGAAGAGCAGACGGTGCTCGCGCATATTCATGCCGCACCCTGGACTGTCGGCAATCACGGCAATTCCGTAATGGCGCAACAGTTCGGCTGGACCGACACCGGAGAGCTGCAGGATCTTGGGTGACTGCAATGCGCCGGCGCTCAATATGATCTCGCGACCGCGAAACTCCTTCTTTTCCCCCGCTGCATCGGTCGATACACCGACGGCACGCCGTCCTTCGAACAATACTTTGTGCACGAGTGTGTTCGTGAGCACTTCGAGATTCGAGCGTCGCATCGCTGGTTTCAAGAATGCTTCGGCCGAGCTTTGTCTTACGCCTCGTTTGATCGTGCAGCTCAAGTAACCGATGCCGGCGGTTTCCAACCGGTTGAGATCGTCACGCCTCGGCAGTCCCATCTTGGTACCGGCTTCGATGATGGCTTCCGCAACCGGATGACTTCCGGGATAGGGCGAGACACCCAACGGCCCACTCTTGCCGCGCAATTCATCTGCGCCGAGCGCATGGTCTTCCATGCGCTTGAAGTAAGGCGCCATGGTGCGCCATCCCCAGCCCTTGCATCCCAGCGATTCCCAATGATCGTAATCCTGCGGCTGGCCACGCACGTACACCATGCCGTTCACGGAGCTCGAGCCGCCGAGTGTCTTGCCGCGCGCCCAGAATTCGGGCTTGTTGCCGTTGCCCGTCTCGGGCTCGGTCGCGAAGAACCACGCGTGCTTGGGATCGCTGAGCAGCTTGCCGAATCCCTTGGGAATGCGGATGAGCGGATTCGTGTCCGGCGGCCCCGCCTCGATCAACAAAACGCGATGGTTGGGATTCTTCGAGAGCGCTTCCGCCAACACGCAACCGGATGAACCCGCACCCACGATGATGTAGTCGAACTCAGTCACGGCAACCTCGCTGCGGACACCGCCGCAGAAACGAATCGCTCAAGCATAGCAAATTGTCTGTGGGCACATACATCAGTGTGCCCACGATATGCCCGCGGGGACGGAGCGTCTCTACCCCATCGTGACGGCAATCGCTTTCACGATTTCCGCAAACTCATCCGACAAATCTTTCGGACGCACGACCTTGGCGAAACTCTCGATCTCGCCGATGTGGCTCGCAATGTCGTCGGCGCTCGCCGGTGTATCGCGTGGGCCGACCCAGCCGTCGCTCAATGCGACAAAAGCCTTGGCATAGCGGCCCCAAGTCGCGGAATAAATGCTGTGCGTGCTCTTACATGCCTCGCTCGCCAAGTAGACGACCATGGGCGTGACGAAATGCGGATCCAGCGTGTTGCCCGCGTACTTGGCGACGCTGGCAAATTGCTCCGTGAACTGTTTCATTTGCGCTTCGGGCATGGCCTTCTCCATGCGGCTCATTGCAGTCGGCAATAGCGCGTTGCAGAGAATTCCGTGCGCCGCACCTTCGAGCGAGAGCACGTGCATGAGACCGACCAGGCCCGCTTTGGCGGCACCGTAAGCAGCTTGCGTCGGATTACCCAGCATGCCCGCAGCGGACGATGCCACGACGATGCGACCGTAGCGCTGTTGTTTCATGATCTTGTACGCGGGCTGTGTCACATAAAACGCGCCCTTGAGATGCACTTGAAGAATGGAGTCGAGAATATCGTCGGTGATTTCTTCGAACGGCGCGTTGCGCAGATGACCGGCGTTGTTAATGACGATGTCCACGCGACCGAAGTTGTCGACAGCCGTCTTGACGATGGCCTCACCTCCCGCGCGCGTGCCGACAGAATCGTAGTTCGCTACGGCAGTGCCGCCGGCATCGCGAATCTCCTTCACGACTTGATCGGCCATCGAATGCGAACTGCCTTTGCCGTCGAACGCACCACCGAGATCATTCACCACGACTGAAGCGCCGCGGCGCGCGAGCTCCATCGCGTAGGTGCGCCCGAGACCACCGCCGCTGCCTGTCACGATGGCCACACGATTCTTGAACGAGATGCTCATACCCGAACCCCCTTTTACAAAGTGACTTGAGCGCCGCAAAGAAATTCAAATAAGCTTGCATGCTCATCGCGCGCTGGCATGCCCATCGTGCGGCGTCGAAAAACTCATCTCAGCCTAGTGAGACTCCTTCCTCGATGCCACTCCCAAGCGGCAGGCCCGTCCTCAATCAACGATAGCGTGCTATGACCGATCGAAGCTTATACCTCTACGAACGACGCGGCTCTGACTATGTGCCCACGGATCTTTGCGTGGGACCTTGGTCGGGACAGACACAAAACGGTGCCATGGTTGCGGGACTTCTGGCGCAAGTGCTCGACAGCACGCCCACGCGAATCCCGATGATTCCCATGGATTTTCATTTGGAGATATTGAAGCCCGTGCCGTTTGCACCGTTGACGATCGACGTGCGCGTGGTCCGCGACGGGCAAAAGTTGCAAGTCCTGCAAGCATCGCTGCGCGCCGGTACGAACGAAATCGCGCTCGCAACCTTGGTCAAATTGCGAAACGCTCCTGAAATTGCACCGGTACAGAGCATCGTTCCTCACTCGGAACCGTTACCGGAAACGCTCCCGCGCATGGAAGTCGATTATGCTTACTTCCAATTCGTCGACATCCGCCTGCTGCGCGGCGCATTCAACGAGTTGGGGCCGGGCGCTGCATGGATGCGAGTTTGCGGAGACATCTTGGCGGGCAGCGACAATACTTCGCTCGGCGCTCTAGCCCTCTGCGCCGATGCGGGCAGCGGTCTCGCTGCGTTCGTTTCACGCTCCGAATGGGTCTATCCCAACGTGTCGCTGGCGATCCACATGCACCGCCCCATGACCGGCAAGTGGGCGCTGATGGATAGCACGACCCGCACGCAAGGCCACGGTGTCGCGCAAATCCACAGCACGCTCTCGGACACTTCGTCTTCTTTCGGACAAGTCCAGCAGTCGGTCATTTTCGAACCGATAGGCGAGCAGCACTCGGTTCGCCCGAGCCCTTTCGGCGGGTAAATCGCCCGTCCATACGCGGTGCTTCCCTTTTCGCCGCACATGCGTTCATATATGCGCACAACATTCAAGAGCAGCCGCGGCATCGGCTGCTCATTAGGGGGCTCCAGTGAATTCACCGATCGCCGCTTCACGTTCGCTTGCCCGCAGCCAGCCGGGCATCTTGTTCTTCGCCTTGATGCTCGGCCATATGTCGCAGGGCCTCACCTTCACCGCATATATCGCAGCGTTGCCGCAACTGGCGCATGCGCTCGGCGCCAACGGCGAACTGATCGCGCAAATGAGCATTGCCATCGCCGCGCTCGGCACGATGACAGGCGCGCTTGCGAGCGGTTGGGTTCTGGAAAAGGCGGGTACGCGCACGACGATGCTCGTATTTCTAGTGGTCTATGGAATTGCAGGCACGGGTGGCTATGTGCTGCGCGATCCAGTGACTCTGCTCGGCTCGCGTTTCCTCGTGGGCTTCGCTTGCGCCTGCATGGTCACCGCATGTGTGTGGGGCATCGCCGCCGAATACACAGGCGATCGCCGTGCCAGAGCCCTGGGTGCTTCCGCAGCACTCGGCAGTTTCACTTCACTCGCGAGCACATTGCTGGGTGGTTATCTGACTGAACACGCCGGATGGCCGAATGCCTTCCTGCAATATCCGGTGTTCGCGGTGTATGGTCTCGTGATGGTGAGCATGGGTTTGCGTCAAGCGAAGCCGGAGCTCACGACCGCAAATCAAGTACAACAACCCTTCTTCGCACGGATGCTGCCTTTCTATGCACTTGCTAGCTTGATCTCGACAGTAATGTTCATGGGCTCGACACAATTTGCGTTCTTGCTGGAAGAAGACGGCATCACGAATGCAGGCACGCGCTCGCTCATCATGAGCGGCATCACCATCGTGTCGACCTTGACGAGTTTCGGATATGGCCCGATTCAGCAGCGCCTCGGCGCTCTCGGCGCGTTCGTACTCTCGCTTGCCTGCATTTCAGCGGGTCTCACATCGATCGGCGCCGGCATAGATCCTTCCTATGCAGTGTTGGGTGCCGGATTCATGGGCCTCTATGTCGGCATCGTCATGCCCTACATTCATCACGTGGTCACGGAGCGCACGGATGAATTCGCGAGAAGCCGCGCCCTCGGCGTCCTCAACGCATTCAACTTCCTCGGCGCGTTCTTGAATCCTTTGATCTTCGCGCCGCTCGCGAAACAATTCGGCCTGCGCAATGTGTTCCTCGGCACTGCCGTCGTCATGCTGGTCCTCTGCATCGGTACTGCCGTGAACTTGCTCCGCAATCGCGGTTCGGCAGCGCAGGAAGCGGAAGCTCTCTCGCACTAAAGGAACCCCCTCCCTGCCCTCCCCCGCAACAGCGGGGAGGGTTGGGTGGGGGCACGGTGCCTGCGGCATCGGCGTGAGATCCCGACATAGTGGGGATCTCACGACCATGCCATCATAGATCATCGATTACTTACTGCAGAGGCATCGTGACCCCTCACGACGAGCCTATATGGCGTCCTAGCTCGCAACGCATCGCGGCGGCTCGAATGACTCGCTTCGCCGCAGAAGCCCAGCGGCGCTATGGCGTAAACAGCACTCGATATTCCGATCTGTGGAACTGGTCGATCGCGCAACCGGAACAGTTCTGGTCGTTGCTATGGTCGTTCTGCAATGTCATCGGCCAGCAGGGATCGCGCGTGCTCGCGGGCGGTGACGCTATTACGACAGCCCAGTGGTTTCCAGAAGCCCGCCTGAACTTCGCGCAGAATTTGCTCCGCGGCAATCGTGCCGACGATGCCGATGCCGTCGTGTTTTGGGGCGAGAACAAAGTTCGACGACGACTTACCTACGCAGCGTTGCATGATCAGGTTGCGGCCACAGCAGCCGCGCTGCGTTCCCAAGGCATCGGGCCCGGTGACTGTGTGGCGGCATATATGCCGAACATGCCCGAGACGCTCATCGCCATGCTCGCGGCTGCGAGCATAGGTGCGGTGTTTACTTCGACATCACCCGATTTCGGTGTGCAGGGCGTGCTCGATCGCTTCGAACAAACGCGGCCGAAAATTTTGTTCGCGGCCGACGGCTATTGGTACAACGGCAAACGCATCGATTGCCGCGACAAGCTTCGAGACATCAGCGCTCGCTTGAACATGCTCCAACGATTGGTGCTCGTACCCTATCTCGAAGAACATCCCTCGATCGAGGGCATCGCTAAAGCGCTATCGCTCGATGAGTACTTGGCGCCGCACCGACACGTTCGGGACATCGAATATGCTCAATTGCCCTTCGATCATCCGCTCTACGTGTTGTATTCCTCGGGCACGACCGGCGTTCCGAAGTGCATCGTGCACGGCGCGGGCGGCACCCTGCTGCAACATTTGAAAGAGCATCAACTGCATTGCGACTTGAATCCGGGCGACCGCTTCTTTTACTTCACGACTTGCGGCTGGATGATGTGGAATTATCTGGCTTCGACGCTCGGCAGCGGCGCCACGGTGCTGTTATATGACGGCTCGCCCTTCGCACAAGACGGCCGTATTTTGTTCGAATACGTGCAGGCCGAACGCGCCACTCACTTCGGCGTTTCGGCAAAATTCATCGATGCAGTCCAGAAAGCCGCGCTCACGCCCGGCGAGTCGTTCGATCTGGCGAACATGCGCGTCATTCTCTCGACCGGCAGCCCGTTATCGGCGGAAAGTTTCGAGTTCGTCTATCGCTCCATCAAACAGGACGTACAGCTCAGCTCCATTTCGGGTGGCACGGACATCTGTTCGTGTTTCGTGCTCGGCAGTCCCACGTTACCCGTGTGGCGCGGCGAGATTCAATGTCGAGGATTGGGAATGGCGGTCGATGTCTTCGACGCGAACGGTCGTCCCGTGAAAGAAGAGAAAGGCGAACTGGTTTGCACTCAGCCATTTCCCTGCAGGCCCGTCGGCTTCCTCAACGATCCCGACGGACGCAAATACCGTGCTGCCTATTTCGAGCGCTTTGCAGGCGTGTGGTGCCACGGCGACTTCTGCGAGCTCACCGCACACGACGGCGTGATCATCTACGGCCGCTCGGATGCAACGCTCAATCCCGGCGGCGTGCGCATCGGCACTGCCGAGATTTATAGACAAGTGGAAACGCTGCCGGAAATCCTCGAAGCCGTCGTCATCGGTCAGGAGTGGCAACACGACGTGCGCGTCGTGCTGTTCGTGCGTCTACAAGAAGGTCTCACATTAGACGACGCGCTGCGGACACGCATCAAGAAAAGGGTTCGTGATAACACTACTCCACGGCACGTCCCTGCAAAGATCCTGCAAGTGAGCGACATTCCTCGCACGCGCAGCGGCAAAATAGTCGAACTCGCCGTGCGCAACGTCGTGCACGGCGAGCCCGTGAAGAATATCGAGGCGCTCGCCAATCCGGAGGCGCTCGAGTTGTTCAAAAATCGTGTGGAATTGGGCTGAGTAGTCTCAGGCATCGAGTGCATCGCAATTACTGTGTAAAAACATCACAAAGGAACCTCGCTTGTGCGTCTTGAGTCCGCTACCGTTCTCGTTATAGGAATAATAACGAAAGCTTGATGCCGTCGATCGCCATGAAGGGCCATGGATGAAACTCGAATCGCTCTCCCACGTGTATTTCGTGCTCGCCTTTTTCATGCCGGGGTTCATTTATCGCGGGGTGCTCACTCAATTCGTGCCGTTGCGAGAGCAAGGTAGTCAAGAAAATGTTTTGCTTGGATACGTGACGGGCACAGTTTTCACGTATGTGGTCTGCTCGCCTCTAATCTTCGTAGTTATAGCAACCTATACGTTGCGATCACTTATCACAGCTCCTAGCGAGGCGATCCTCATCCTGTTTGGGATTTTGTTTTTGATTCCCGCCGTGCTCGCAATCTCGATGGCATATCTCATCCAGCACGATGTTTTATCCGGAATTGGCCGTCTGATAAAACTTAAGTTCATTCACCCAATTCCAACGGGATGGGACTGGAAATTTGGAGGAACTTCGCCTTCTTACGTGCTGGTTACATTGGTGAACGGCACAGTCGTTGCGGGGTGGTTCGGAGAGGACTCGATGGCGAGTTCGGATCCGGACCGGCGTGACCTCTTTCTCGAAAAGGTTTATACGATTCCGCCTGACGGATCGGCATGGGTTGAAACTCCGAATTCCGCCGGGATATATTTTGACGGCAAACAGATCGCCGCCATCGAATTTCGGAGTAAAATGACGCGCCATGAGTAAGCACACTTCCCGGAATGATCACAAACCCCTCACAGAGGGTTATCGTCCGCTGCAAAAAGGACCTCGGCCCCCCGGTGGCTATGTTCAACCCCCACCTCCCAAGGGTGGATCAAGTATCATGCCTGCAGGAACACTTCCTCCTGCACCTAAAGCAGAGAAGTGATTCCGGCGTGCTCAAGTTCTAACACGACTATCCCTCGATCATCACGAGTTCAGCTCCTTCCGTGACTTGATCGCCCCGCGCAACGCGCAGCTTGGAAATGCGCCCTGCCGACGGCGCGCGCAGTGTGTGCTCCATCTTCATCGCCTCGATTACCATGAGAGGCTGATTCCGCTCGACAGCCTGCCCCTCCTCGACTAGCACAGTCACGACAGCACCCGGCATCGGCGCTGTGATACGGCCCGAACCGCTGACCTGTTCGTCTGCACGTGCGAGCGGATCGTTCAGCTCCACCGACCAGCTGTTTCCAGCGACGAATAACGTGAGCTTGCATTGTTGGAAAACTGCGGTAGCGCGATAGCGCACACCATCGAGCGTAGCGCTCAAGACATCGCCGTCGAGCGACACATGAGTCACCTTGACCTTGCGTCCGAGTACGGCGATTTCATAGCCATCGCGACGAAACTGTAGCGTGACATTGTGCAAATCGTTCGGGCCTTGCAAACGCAGCTCGTAGTGACTGTCGGCATTCAAATTCCAACCGTTCACGCTATACCACGGCGAATACGGATCAGCGTGCGCGCGTAGACTTCCTTGCGCCGCGGCGGATTGCCGCAACAGAAACGCGAGTCCTGCAAGTGCAAGCACTTCATCTGGAATCTGCGGCGGCGGTGGAATGAGCGCGTCTCGATGACGTTCGATGAAACTCGTATCGATCTCGCCCGCCGCGAATGCCGGATGAGATGCAATCGCTGCCAGAAAACCGATGTTGGTCGTAACGCCTGCGATCTCGTATTCCGCTAGTGCAAGGCGGAGTCGGCGCAGAGCGGATGCACGGTCTTCGTCCCACACGATGAGCTTTGCAATCATCGGATCGTAGTAGACGGAAATTTCGTCGCCCGCGCGCACACCCGTATCGATGCGCACGTGCGGCCCTTCGGTAGGCGTATCGAGATGCGTCAGCAAACCGGTCGAAGGCAGGAAGTCACGCTGGGGATCTTCGGCATAGAGACGCGTCTCGAAAGCATGACCGCGGCGCGTGAGCTGGTCTTGCGTGAAAAGCAACGGTTCGCCTGCGGCCACCCGCAATTGCCACTCGACGAGATCCAATCCAGTAATCATCTCCGTCACTGGATGTTCGACCTGCAAGCGAGTGTTCATTTCGATGAAATAGAACTCTCCGCCGCAGTACATGAACTCAACCGTGCCCGCGCCTACATAGTTTACAGAGCGGGCTGCGGCCACGGCCGCCTCACCGATCCGAGCACGCAGAGGGTCCGGCAACGCCGGCGCGGGCGCTTCTTCGATCACTTTCTGATGGCGGCGTTGGATCGAGCAATCGCGCTCGAAGAGATACACGCAGTGGCGCTGCGCATCCGCAAAAATCTGGATCTCGACATGCCGCGGTTCGATCAGATATTTCTCCAACAGCAACGTATCGTCGCCGAATGCGGCCCTCGATTCGCGCTTGGCGCTGGCGACGGCGTCAGCGAGTTCATTGGCAGAGTGCACGATGCGCATACCTTTACCGCCGCCGCCTGCCGAAGCTTTGACCAGCACGGGATAACCGATGCGATCGGCTTCTGTACGTAGCGTCTGGAGATCCTGCGCAGCGCCGTGATAACCAGGAACGAGCGGCACACCGGCCGCGCTCATGATGCGTTTGGAATCGACTTTCGATCCCATGGCTCGAATGGCTTCTACCGGTGGACCGATGAAGATCACACCGGCCCGAGCACACGCGCCAGCAAACCCTGCGTTTTCCGACAAAAAGCCATAGCCCGGATGAATCGCCTGGGCTCGCGTGCGTTTTGCAACGTCGAGAATTGCATCGCCACGCAAATAGCTTTCGGCGGCCGGCGCAGGGCCGATACAGATGGCTTCATCGGCCAACTCCACGTGCATCGCACCCGCATCCGCCTCTGAATACACAGCGACAGTGCGCACGCCCAAACGGCGTGCAGTGCGCATGACGCGCACCGCGATCTCGCCGCGATTCGCGATGA
>Ga0068856_100007589_pt1 | contig 10585 bp, 9 predicted proteins | sample KBSCornC62_FD_66595 | JGI IMG/M metagenome (GOLD analysis project Ga0068856, IMG submission 66595) | Corn rhizosphere microbial communities from Kellogg Biological Station, Michigan, USA - KBS Corn C6-2 | ecosystem: Host-associated > Plants > Roots > Rhizosphere > Soil ... | reverse complement strand
ATCCGAACAGCAATCCCCCAAGGGCTCCGGAAAGGGTGGCTTTGATCAGGTTGGAATTTGGCCGCATAGTCTCCGTTCTCTTCAGTCCGCAACCATCCTACAGAGTGCCGCGCACCCCGGTAAAACTGAAACATATGCCTGATCGCATTTGGCCGGTGTGGCCGAAAGAGTTCCCCAGGTAGAACGATGCCCGGCCTATTCAATCACTCATCAAGCGGGTTGTATGAGCACCAGCATCTAATGTGCGAGCGGTAAAGGAGAGCGAGAATGCGAAGACTATCGACTCGTAGCACGATTTCCACCGCCATTCTCATTTGTCTCGCGGTCATTGCAATGGCGCAGACACCGGCGTGGAAAATATATGAGTTTCCCAACGACGGGTTCAAAGCCTCTTACCCCTCGTCTCCCGACCTGCAGAGAAAAACTGTTCAGACATCAGCAGGCGAGTTCGAACTGCGATCGTACACCGCCCAATTGGGAGACACGGCACTGATTGTCGGCATTTGCGATTACGGGGCCGCTGTAGCCGGAAAAAGCTCTGACCAGATGTTGCTCGGCGCAAAGAACAGCATGTTGTCCAATTCTGCATCGCGCCTTATAAGCGAGAAAAACATCACACTCGGCAACAATCCCGGAGTGCAATTCGAAGCGGAAAATTCCGCCACCCGCACGATCGCGCGCATGTACATGGTGGGCACTACCCTATACGAGTCACTCGTGGTATCTCCAATCAGCAAGCGATCCGATCAGACCGAACAATTCCTCGATTCTTTCCAGCTTGTCAACAGAACGAAACATATTCCGGAAAACTGAACGCGGGCCTCGCAATCAGTCTTCAATGCCTCTTGCCAGGCAGTACTGCAAGGATGCGACAACGGTTCTTGCCCGCGGCGCTCCAGAATAGCGCCATATCGCTTTCCACGCACGCGCAGTCGCCGGCCTCCAGAATTTCTTGCAGTCCGCCAGCCTCCAATTGCAGACGACCCTCAAGCACATAAATTACGCCGCTCGACTCGCGAAAACAGTCGGCGGATGACGTTACTCCACCCGCTGCGAATTCGATCATATCCGCCAAAAGGGGCGGCTTTTCAGCAGAAGTATTCAGAGGCGTGATGCGGAACGGTTCGGGACCTCGTCCTTCGCCCTGCAAATGAGCTTTGCGGGTAATTGCCAACCTGTGGCGCGACGGCTCAGAAAAGAAATAGCTCATCCCAACGCCATATACGCGTGTGATGGTGGCGAGCGTGGGTAGCGTGGGAATCATGCGGTCGGTTTCAAGCTTCGAAAGTAACGCCGTCGACAATCCCGTTTCGGCGGCCAATCGCGATAGAGTCAAATGCTTTTTATTGCGCAGTGAGCGCAGTTTTAATCCAATTGAGTAGGGTTCGAGCGCCCACGTCGCGTACGAGGCAGTCTTGGCCATATTCGGTCCTTTCGTTTATCCGTTTGCCGTTTCGAGTCTGGCAATCGGCATCCATACGAGTGTGGCAAGGCATTGCCGCGAAACTTCTGAAAGTTTTCTGAAGTTTTGCTCGCGCGTTTCAAGCTGTCATAATCTACCCGTCAGATTTTTGCCTTATCCAATCGGGCCCGAGGGTGTACTATTTCCGGCATCGGGCCCTTCGTCGAGAGCGCTTGGCGGCGCTAGTGCCAACAGCAACGCGGATAACCCCTAACCGCATCGAACCATTCGACCTCAGCATTTCCGCGCGCCGGACGGCCCGCAAATTCCAGCAGAAGGAATTGCCCATGATGCATCCGCATTCGATTCGTATGTTCAATCTTCATCCGACAATAGCTTGTGCAGCCGCGGCCCTGGCGCTTTGCACCGGAATTGCGATTCATGCGCAGGCAAAGAATGACGCCTCTGCCGAACCGGATGTGCTCGTGCTTGCGAATGGGGATACTCTGCACGGCAAACTTGTGAAAGAGGTCAGCGGGAAAGTCACGTTTCACACTGACGCCTTCGGCGACATGACCCTGGGCTGGGACAAGATCAAGGAATTGCACACTGGCCAGAAGTTTGCCGTGATGAATGAGCAGCAAAAAACACCATCGCAGGAGACGGCGCGTCGACTACCCACCGGAAATCTGCAAGTCGAAAACCAAACCGTAATTCTTCAGCCTGAAAACGGAGCCGCTGCACCTCCAATCCCGGTAAAGGACGCGCAGTACATCATGGATGCAGCCACCCTCGATAAGCAGGTGAATCACGAACCGGGGTTCTTTTCGGGGTGGGAGGGCGCTGCCACAGCGGGGGCCACTATCGTCTCGGCAACGCAGAAGCAACACACGTTCTCAGGAGCAGTTGGCCTGGCGCGAACAGTGCCGACAGTCAGCTGGCTTCTGCCCCGGAATCGCAGCTTAATTGATTTCATCGGATCATTCGGCACCATTACGCAGCCCTCGTACACGATTCCCGGCCCTCCCGCCACATTTGTGCCTGCGGTCACAACCAAGTCCGCCATCTACCACGCTGATGCGGAACGCGATCAGTATTTCTCACCCCGCCTGTTTCTGCTCGCGCAAACTGCTTTCGATCACAACTTCTCCCAGGATCTCGATCTACAACAGATCTACGGCGGCGGAATTGGCTGGACGGCGATCAAGGATCCGAAGCAGCAGTTGGATCTGAAGGCAACCATGCAGTATGAAAAGCAGAAGTTCATCTCGAATTCGAGCAGCGCAACCAATCTAGTCGGTTCCACATATTCGGCCTCGTACATCCGCCGTGCCAGCCTGCTTACCTACACTCAGCAACTCGCGTACATTCCGGCCTATAACAATCCGCAGGCCTATTCGGCGAGCGAAATAAACACGCTCGCCTTTCCCATGTACAAGGGTCTCGCATTTTCGGTAGGCACCATCGACAGCTACCTCAATAATCCGCCTACAGCGCAACCGCCCACACGCCGGAATTCGTTCCAATTCACCATGGGGTTCACCTACGCCATCAAATCGAACTACTAGTCGAAATACCAGGTTCGGCCACGCGGGCTAGCGAAATCGGCCGCTTCGCCGCTGCAAAAAAGGCCAGCACCGACACGATGCGGACCGTTTGTTTACCAATCTGGTACTAAGTAACCAGTTTTGATAACTGAATCCCCCAAAAAATGGACGGTAGAGACTTCCCTTCCTCCCGCAAAAGTTGATAATCGAATTACAAAAATTGAGCTCATTGAAACACTGTTATTCAACGAGCCAGCGCTACTCTTTCCCTGGATTGTGCGTCTAGCAGGAATGGATTCTCCTGCGGGCGAGTTCCATTCGCACGGGCGCGAATGGCCAAACGTCGGTGATCTGTATGGCCAGAACACCGAAGAACTGCGTTGTGTACGATGCACGAGCCTATAGCAGCAGCACCGCCGTCGCAAGCGCCGGAATTCCTATTCGCAGGTTTTCGCCTGGAGCCCGATGGCACATTGCTTCGCGGCGAAACCCCGATTCATCTCCCACCTAAAGAACTCGCCGCACTGAAACTGCTGATCGCCAGCGCCGGCCGAGTTGTAACACCGCTCGAACTGCAGAAGGCCCTATGGGGCGATGTGCACGTGACCGGCGACAGCGTTCCGCGGTGCGTGTCCTCATTGCGCGCCCTCCTGCAGCCTGAAGAGTGCATCGAAACACTCTACAAGCGAGGCTACCGATTGACGGCCGCCGTGCGCATCCGTGGCGGAGCGCAGGACAAAACGCTCCCGCGCCTGGCAATTGTTCCGTTCACTACCGGTTATGGTGTACCCCAGCATCTGGGCCACGCGGTTGCCGAAGAAGCAATGATGCGAATTGGCGCTGCGCGCCCCGCGGTCGTAACAATATTGGCGCACGACTCCGTCTTTACCTTGGCCCGCCGCGGACTAACCGCCCAGGAAACCGGTGAGGCGCTTCACGCTGACTTCGTGCTTGCCGGGGCCATCAGCCAGCTGCCCATGCACTTCCGCCTGCGCCTGGAAATGATTCATGTGGCCGATGGAGCCCAGATCTGGGTTGAGGACGTACTTGTGGGCCGCGACATGGTGGCAGCATTGGAGTCGGAACTTGTCGACCGGCTCGCATTCCGGCTGGGAGCGGAAGATGCTCCGTGGTTGCGTACGTGGCATATGGAAAACCTTAGCCTGGCAGCTTCGGCCGACGAAAACCACGATGAAAGCGAAAACAATCTCCTCGGCCATCAAATTGAAGCTTACGAAATCTTTCAGCGTGCGCATCACGAATGGCAGTCACTGCAGCGCCATCGCATGCAGGACGGCCTGCAGCACCTGCTGCGCGCGACCGAGCTCGACCCGTCACTCATTGGCGCGCGCGTTGACCTGGTGAATCTGTGCGTAACGCAGTGCTTTTATGGTTTCATGTCGCCGTCAATGGAAGCCGAAATCGTGAATCGGACGATCGAAGCCGCTCCTGATCTTCCCACGCGGTCTGAGGCGGTGCTGCCTGCGCTTGGTTGGATCAGTTTTCATTACGACCGCAACATTTCCGAAGCATTAAAACTGATGAAGGCGTCGGCTAACCTTCCACATGATCCATGGGTTACGCGGGTTCGCTCCATGCTGGCCATCAGCCGCCATCACTTCGATGAGGCAATCGAGCAATTGCAAAACGCCATCCGCATCGATCCCTATGCGCCCTGGCTTCATGCGCGTCTGGCTTGGACATTGCACCTTGCCGGCAGAGCGGACGAGAGCGTGGAGCAGATAAGGCGCGCATTGAACCTGTTTCCTGAGCATGAAGGTGCAAGCCTTTACGGGTCCATCATCCTGGCCTTCAACGGGTCGAGTGCACGTGCCATTGCCCTTGCACAGGAGCTGACAGAACGGCTCCCGTATTTCGACCTGACCAGTTCCGCCCATGCTTACGCCTTGGCCCGCGCCGGTCGCCGCGATGAAGCCCGCTCACTGTTGGAGCGCTTGCAATGGCTCAGCCGCGAACGCTTCTTTCTGAAGTCGTTTCTGCCCGCGGCCTACCTGGAACTCGACGATATCGAATCTGCACTGACGGAACTGCACGCCTCAGACGAGAGCCGCTGCCCATGGTTTTTTCAAATGCTCGCCGATCCGCGACTGGCTAAACTGCACGGGAAGCCAGAATTTGAGGTTATGCGCGCCACTCTCGCCGAAATGGAAGCGGAAGCTGTCCGCGAACCAGAACCCGTAGCCTGATTCCGCGGAGCGCCAGCCGCGACTCAGAATGATTCTGGGTTTCTAACTCTTCGAACGTCTTCCGCTCTGAAGGCGAGTAACACTGTCTGAAATCAAAGCAGTCGCTTCAGAAGACTCGTCGCAAGCTGTGCGATAAATCACAAAACACCATACCCTCTGCGGCGTAAACTTCCGTTCGTCACATTAAGAAGAAAATGCCAGAGGAAGCCCTTACTACCCTGAGCTATGCGCGAGGCTCCACGCGGCCACTGCTTGAATTGACCGTTGGCGATCTGTTGCGCCGCACTGCCGATCGCTTTCCTGAGCGCCTGGCTGTTGTCAGCCGGCACCAGGGCAAGCGCATGACTTGGGCCGAACTTGATGCAGCCGCCGATCGCGTAGCGCGCGGATTATGGTCTCTCGGCATCCGTCATGGTGACCGCGTCGGCATCTGGTCCACGAACTGCATTGAATGGATCATGATGCACATGGGCTGCGCCCGCACCGGGGCGGCTCTCGTGAACGTCAATCCGGCCTACCGCTCCCACGAACTGCAGTTCACGCTCACGCGCTCGCGCATGAAAGCGCTCTTTTTATGGCACAAGGATAAGCATGCTGATTTCCAAGAAGTGCTGGGCCGGGCCTGCCATGGTCTCGACCTTGCGCTGCAGCACACCATCTATTTCGATTCGCCGGAGTGGCCTGCGCTGCTTGACGCTGAAGGTCAAATCCCCGACCACGTCGCGGTAGATGACATCGCCAATATTCAATACACCAGCGGGACCACTGGTCTGCCAAAGGGAGTTCTGCTCACTCACCACAACGTCGTAAACAACGGTCAATTTCTTGCCCAGGGCTTCCATTACACCGAGCAAGACAAAATCGTTGTGCCCGTGCCGCTGTTCCACTGCTACGGATGCGTCATCGGCACCATGTCTGCCGTCAACTCCGGCGCAGCCATCATTCTGCCCAACTGGACATTCGATGCGCGTGCCACTTTGAGTGCCGTGCATGAAGAGCGCGCAACGAGTGTCTATGGTGTTCCCGCAATGTACGTCGCCGAATTTGCGCTGCCCGATTTTGCGAAGTTTGACACTCGCAGCCTTCGCACGGGGATGATGAGCGGGGCGCCCTGCCCAGTTCAACTGATGAAGCGCGTCCTCGAAGAGATGCATTGCGGCGAACTCGTCATTGCCTACGGGCAGACAGAGACTTCGCCAGTGGTCACCATGAGCGACGCCGACGATAGCATCGAAGTGCGCGTCAAGACCGTCGGCCGCGCCATGCCGCAAACCGAGATCATGATCCAGTCGCTCGATACCCGCGAAGTGTTGCCCTATGGACAGCAGGGCGAAGTGTGCGTCCGCGGCTATGCGTTGATGCGCGGTTACGATGGCGATCCCGAAGGCACTGCGCAGGTGATTCAGTCCGATGGATGGTTGCGCACCGGCGATTTAGGCGTGATGCGCGAGGACGGTTGCATCCACATCACCGGCCGCTCGCGGGATGTCATTATTCGCGGCGGCGAAAACATCTATCCCCGCGAAGTGGAGGAGTTCCTCTACACGCACCCCAAGGTGGGCGAGGTGCAAGTTATCGGAATCCCCAATGCGCGCCTCGGCGAGATCGTAGTTGCATGGATTCGCGTACGCCCTGGGACAGAAGCGACAGAGCAGGAGATTAAGGATTTCTGCCAGGGACAAATCGCCTACTACAAAATCCCGGAACATGTCCGCTTCGTAACCGAATTTCCGGCTACCCTCTCAGGCAAAATCCAAAAGTACAGAATGCGCGAGTACGAAATCGAAGCGCGCGGCCTGCAGGTAGTTGCCAACGCCGCAATGGCATAGCCAAAGTAACTTCCGAGCGAGCCTGAGCGCCGTGAGGGATCCACGGTTGTTCCACATTCCCTCTCTCAACATCTAGCCGAACTCAATTGTTCGTCGCAGTTTTGCCGTGATATCGTGTCCACGATGAACCGACGCCACTTTATCCAGCAGTCAGCAATGTTCTATGCCGCGTTTCTTGCCGGAGCGCGCGCACAAGGAACTTCGTCCGCGCCAAAGTTGAAGATTCGCGAAATCCGAGCGGTTCGCCTGCGGGATGGCTTCAACAGTCGTTTCATACGCGTGTACACCGACCAGGGTCTCACCGGCACCGGAGAAACAATGGACACGGTCGGCGCCGAGGACATCATCAACTCCTTCATCGGGCCGCAACTCGTTGGGCGCGATCCGCTCGACATCGAGGGTATCCTCTTCGATCTATGGGGCTGGAAGCGCCTGTCCGGAGGACCGCCTTCTCCTCTGTTCATGCGCGGCATGGGTGGTCCTTACCTGAGCGCAATCAGCGGGGTCGAAATGGCGCTCTGGGATCTCGCAGGAAAAGCGATGAACGTGCCGGTCTATCGCTTGCTTGGCGGGCGCGTGCGCGACAAAATTCCCGTCTATCTGCATGCAGCAAATCCCACCGAGGCAGCGAGCCTTATTGCGCAGACAAAGGTAAAAGCACTCAAGATCGGCACCGATTACAGCCCCGACGATTGGATTCTGAACAAAGGCTTCGATCCGGGAAAGCTTTGGGGTCTGCACCTCAACACCGCTCAATTGGACGACATGGTCAACTTTGTTGGCGGCTTTCGCGACAAGCTGGGTAAGAGCTACGACATCGCGCTCGAATGCCACGCACGCTATGACGTGGAGACCGCGATTCAACTGTGCCATCTCATGGAGCCCTTCCGGCTCATGTGGGTTGAAGAGCCGATCCCAAGTGACGATGTGGACGCGATGCTGCGTATCCGCAACAACACCCACGTGCCCATCGCCGCGGGCGAAAACATCTACAGCCGCTTCGGTTATCGAGAGTTTCTTGAAAAGGAAGCACTCAGCATCATCCAGCCAGATATGTCAAAGACCGGCGGCTTGCTGGAATCGCGCAAAATCGCATCGATGGCCGAGGTGTATTCCATCCCTGTCGCTCCGCATGGCGTTGCTTCACCGCTGGCCACCATGGCATATGCCCATGTGTCTGCAACCATGCCCAACCTGATGATCCTGGAATGGACATACTATTTGAACAAGCAATACACTTCGCTCACCGAACCGGTCTCACTCAAAGACGGCTACCTTGAAGTAAGCGACAAGCCAGGAATTGGCGTAGCCCTGAACGATGCCGCCGTAAATGAGCGTGTTGAGCCAGGATACAAGGCGCTTTAGAGTCGGAAAAAGAGAGCGTTCGGACGGGATAGTTCAGTTTCCGGCAAAGCGCATGCCTTTTGAAAAGCCACGGAAACCCCGCAAGCTGGATCTTTGGACTGGAGAGTTGCTCGTGCCCTCCCATCCTCTCGCGGAAGAACTCCACGAAACGAATGGAGGATGCGCGGGCCGAGCAATCGCAGAATAAAGCGTTGTGTTCTCCGCCCGCCAACTCCAAATACTCAACTACTGTGCAGCTCCCTCGTGTGCCCGCTTAGCAACAAATTCACTGGAACCCATATCGCCCATTTGGCGAGTGAACTTGATGTTGTCGCCGTCGGCCTTGCCCGTATAGGTGATCTTGAATTCGTTGCCGTTGAAGTTGACCACTTGATCGAAGGAGATGTTGTCGCCATCCACTTTGCCATTGGAGATATCGTTAGACCCGCGAGGTGTCGTCACTTTGCCGGTCAGTGCTGAACCGTCAACTTTGAAGTCGAAGGTGAGCGTTTGCGTGCCGCGTGGAGTGGTGACGTCACCGGTCCATTTGCCGTTAAAATCAGCGGCCAGTGCGCTCACTGAGCCAAGCGTGACGAACAGAACTGCGAGTGCGAGTTTCTTCAGCATAGGTAACTCCTACCGGTCTTGAATGGATTTCGCGCGGAGTGACTAATCCGCTTCCTGAGAAGAAGGACGGAGCGCAACAGGGATAAGTCTCAATAGCCAGCGAACTATAGCGGAGAATTTAGCGGCAGCGGCTGCAATGCGTCCCCGGACGAATGCGAGTCCTATTGGTGAAGTAATTCGTAATCGAAGTTAAGAGCGACCATGCCGCGCGAACCTACTTCACAAGGCCGGGGCGTCGAATGCGCTCAACCTGCCTGTTGTACCGCCCAGTCAGAGCGTTCCAGCGGACAATGGCAATCTCTTCAAGCATCTGGATGCCATCTTTCAGATAGCTCATCCGCGTGCGCTCGTCGTGCGCCCAGCTCACCGGCACTTCCTTGATGCGGTAACCGCGCTTGAAGGCGATAAACAGAATCTCCGGATCGAATCCCCAGCGCTCGATAGTCTGCAGTTGAAAGACAGTCTGCGCAGCGGCACGCGTAAACGCCTTGAATCCACACTGCGTGTCCGCGAACGGCAATCCCATTACAAAGCGCGTAACAGCATTGAAACAGCGGCCGAAGAACTGCCGATACAGCGGCTGGCGGATCGTCTGGCGGGTTCTCTCCAGCCAGCGTGAGCCGATGGCAATATCCGCTCCGTTTGCAATCGCATCAAATAAGCCCTGGGCCTCTTCCATCGGAGCAGAGAGATCGGCATCGGTAAACATGACGACTTCGCCTAGCGCCTGGAGCAGCCCTGAACGCACGCTGAAGCCCTTGCCGCGATTGCCCGGATTCTGCAGTAGGCGAACTTCCGGCGCGCTTGCGGCAAACTGGCGCACTACCTCAGCGGTGGTATCGGTCGAACCGTCGTCCACAACGATCACCTCCGCCGACCAGCCTTTCTGGCGCACAGTGTCGACGACTTCCTGCAAAGTTGCAGGAATGCGACCAGCCTCGTTGTAGGCCGGGATCACGATACTGTAGTTCGGATACGGCATCATCGCGGAATTCCCGTGGTGTCAACCGAAGCAACCAAGACCAATTCCCAGGGGCTCAGCACATGATACAGCATACCTGGGGAGACGATTGCGAATTGAAGCGCACGGCAAAGCAGGCCATCTTGCTGATGGCGAAAGGCTAAAATGTGGCGAGAGGCTTGATTTTTCCACGCTTTACGGGGGAGAATCCAGTTATGCTGAGAGCGGAGGTTCAACGCATATGACGAAGGCTGACCTGGTGGAAAAGGTAACCGCCTTAGGTGATCTGACGCGCCGTGATGGCGAGGTCATCGTTGAAACGATCTTTGGTTCGGTAATTGGAGCCCTTCAAAGCGGCGACAAAATCGAGATTCGCGGCTTTGGTTCTTTCCGCATCCGCCAGCGCAATCCCCGCATTGGCCGCAATCCGAAGACCGGTGAGCGCGTTGATGTCCCCGCTAAGCGAGTCCCCTACTTCAAGCCCTCGAAGGAACTCCGTGACCTGGTTAACCCGGACGAGGCCTCCAGCGCTGCATAAGCCTCGAAACAAATAGCACATTCCCGCGCATCTAACGAGGCCGCCGCACGGTGGGGTTTCATTCTGCGGCCTCTACATAAATACGTTGTGCCGCCCCATCACCGCTTGATTCCGATGGCAGCCATCATGC
>Ga0068856_100007586_pt1 | contig 10586 bp, 6 predicted proteins | sample KBSCornC62_FD_66595 | JGI IMG/M metagenome (GOLD analysis project Ga0068856, IMG submission 66595) | Corn rhizosphere microbial communities from Kellogg Biological Station, Michigan, USA - KBS Corn C6-2 | ecosystem: Host-associated > Plants > Roots > Rhizosphere > Soil ... | reverse complement strand
ATCCTCGGCAGGACATCGGGGGGAATCCCTTGTCCCGTGTCCGCGACCTGGAGCGTGACGTACGGACCCGGGGCAAGCTCGAGGCCCTGTAGCACCGTCGGCTCTTGCACCGTCTCGTTGCCCGTCGTGATCGACAGCACGCCGCCATTCGGCATCGCATCGCGCGCGTTGACCGCGAGGTTGATGAGCACCTGCTCGATCATGCTGACGTCGACGACGACCGTCGCCCGCGCGGCGGACTTGTCCGCCCGCAACTCGACATGCTCGCCGATGACCCTCTTCAGCATGCGTGTCATCTCGAGGACGATGTCGTTCAGGTTCGCCTGGGTCTTGCGCACCGCCTGGTTCCGGCTCACGAGCAGCAGCTGGCGCGTCAGGCTGGCCGCTCGTGCGCTGGTTTGTTCGATCTCGTGAACGTACGACGCGAGCTCGTCCTGCAAACCCTGTCCAGATGTCGAGAGCGCGTCTGACAACAAGAACGTATTGCAGTCGATGATCGTGAGCAGGTTGTTGAAGTCGTGGGCGATGCCGCCGGAGAGCTGGCCGATCGCCTCCATCTTCTGGGAACGCATCAACTGCTCCTCGAGGCGTTGACGTTCGGTGAGGTCGACCATCGCCCCGATCACGCGCGTCGCTTTTCCCGACGGGTCGCGCATGATGTACGCGCGGTCGAAGATCTTCGCGTACGTGTCGTCGGGCCGGCGGAAGCGATACTCGGCGGTCCAGGTCGTGCTTCCGGTCGAGATCGCGTGCTCGACATCGCGCCGCACGACGTCGAGGTCGTCGGGGTGGAGGTGGAGGAGCCACGCGTCGTAGTCGTTGCCTGCTTCGGGCGCCCGCTCGCCGTAGATTCGCTCGAAACCTTCGCTCCACCAGACCGTATTGGTCTCGAGGTTCCGATCGTAGATCACGTCGTTCGTCGCGCGAGTGACGAGCTCGAAACGCTCCAGGGTGAGCTCGAGCTCGCGCTTGGCTTCCTTCTGCTGGGTGATGTCTCGCAGAAACCCCGCGAACACCGGCGGATCCGTCTCGACGCGATTGATCGAGAGCTCGACCGGGAACTCCCTGCCGTCCGCACGAAGCGCCGAGAGCTCCAGCCGCCTGCCGAGGTGTCTCGGGACTCCAGAAGCGAGATAGCGCCGGAGCCCCTCCTCGTGCGACGCCCGGAGTTGCGGCGGCACGATCAGCTCCGACATGTTCTTGCCGATCACGTCGCCCCGTGCACGACCGAACGTCTTCTCGGCGGCGGGGTTGAACTCGATGATGTTGCCGTGGTGATCGATCGCGATCACGCAGTCGAGTGCCGTATCGACGAGTGATGCGGTCAGTGCATCGCTCTCGCGCGACGCTCGCTCCGCACGCTGATGCGTCTCGGTGACGCGCCGGTGCAGCTCCAGCTGCGCCATCACCTGGTGACCGAGCATCTGCAGGGCATCGAGCTGCGCCCGCGTGAACTGGCGGGGCACGTAGTCGATCACCGATAGCGTACCGAGGGCAAGGTTCGCGGCTGTCAGCAACGGTGTTCCGGCGTACGCGCGGATCTTCGGCTCGCCCGTCACGAACGGGTTGGTGGCAAACCGCGGATCCTGCAACGCGTCCGGCACGACGAGGACCTCGCGGCCGAGGATCGTGTGCGCGCAGAACGCGAGATCTCGCGGCGTCTCCGCGATCCCGAACGCCACGCGTGCTTTGAACCACTGGCGCGCTTCGTCGACGAACGTCACGAGCGCCGTCGGCGTCTCGCAGATCATCGCGGCGAGCCGCGCGAGCTCGTCGAACGCTTCCTCGGGCGCGGTATCGAGGATCCCGTATTTCTGGAGCGCGGTGAGTCGCTCGGACTCGAAGACCGGAAGCTCAGCGCCCGCCACGCATCCAATCTATGTGACTCGTCGCAGCCGAATCCAGCCAGTTCGGTCGCCATCCACCAGAATGTGGCGTCAGCGCACGGTCGATCAGCGAGCGGATAATTCACGGACCCGCACGGGACGAATGGTAACAAAGGAAGACGGATGGCCGTCGACACCGTACGCAGCCCGCACGACCACAGCGTGCAGTTCTACCAGTCGGACCTCTTCCTGGCGGATGTCGTCGCGACGTTCCTCGAGGAAGGCTTCCGCGCCGGTGACGTCGCGCTGGTCATCGCCACGCCACAGCACCAAGCGTTGTTCTGTGCGCAGCTGGCGAGCCGAGGCCTCGATGTCGCCGCATTGCTGCGTCACCAGCGGCTCGTCATGCTCGACGCCACGGAAGCGGTGCGCCGCATCGTCGACCACGGACGCGTCGACGAGGCCGCGTTTCACGAGTTCGTGGGTCCGTCCCTGCAAGCGCTGGCGACGCACGCGGCTGGCGCGAACGTGCGCGCGTACGGCGAGATCGTCGACTTGTTGTGGCGAGCCGGCGAACGCTCGGCCGCGATTCGCCTCGAAGAGCTGTGGAACGCGCTCCGCGAGCGCCATCGCTTCTCGCTGTTGTGCGCATACCTGATGGATTCGTTCGTGAAGCATCACGGCATCGGCGACGTGTGCGCGACCCACACGCACGTGCACGCGCCCGAGAAAGTGGCTGACGGCCCGATCGACGTGCTCGATGCGCAGTCACTCGTGCACGAGATCGCTCACCGCCGTCAGCTCGAGCTCGCGCTGCGCGAATCGATGACTCAGTTGCGTGCGGCCGAGGAGCAGACTCGCGCGGCGAAGGAAGACCTGGAGCAGTTCCTGGCGGGCGCCGTGGTCCCGATTCATCGCGTGGATCGCGCCGGTATCATTCGCTGGGCGAACGACGCCGAGCTGGAGCTCCTCGGTTACGCGCCCGAGGAATACATCGGTCAGCCGATCGCGCGCTTCCATGCCGACAGTGACGTGATCGCCGACATCCTGGCGCGTCTCAAGCGCGGCGAAACGCTGCGCGACGCGAAGTCGACGCTGATCGCCAAGGACGGGAGCCTGCGGCACGTCGAGATCAGCTCGAACGTTCAGATGCTGGGAGGCGAGTTCCTGAGCACTCGCTGCTTCACGCGCGACGTGACGGAGCTCCGTCGCTCCGAACATCGTGCGGAGGTCTTGCACCGGCTGACTGCGGCACTCGCCACCGCGCTGAGTGTCGAGGACGCGGCCTTCGTCGTCATTCGCGAGACTCGCGACGTGTTGGGCGCGTCCGCAGGTGCGCTCCTGCTCCTCGATCCGACGCGGAAGAGCGTCGAGCGCGTAGTCTCCGACGAGCGCGCGTTCCCGCACCTGTACCAAGATCTGCAGCTCGACTCGATGCTGCCGCTCTGCGAGGCCGCGCGCACCGGAACCTTGATCTGGCTCGTCGGCGCTGACGCCATCGACGCTCGCTACCCGCATCTCGCCCACATCCGGTTGCATTCGAATGCGCTGACCTGGGGTGCCGTCCCGATCATCTTCGAAGGCCGCGCCCTCGGCAGCATCGCCTTCCGCCTCGATCGAGAGCATTTCCTCTCGACCGAGGAACAACAGCTGTTGTTCGCGATCGGCCGGCAGTGCGCCCAAGCCATCGAGCGAGCGCGCCTTCACGACGCGACCGACGCAGCACGCAACGCTGCCGAGACCGCGAACCGCGCGAAGGACGACTTCCTCGCGATGCTCGGCCACGAGCTGCGCAACCCGCTCTCGCCCATCCTCACCGCCGTTCAACTGATGAAGCTGAAAGGTGACGGCACGTGGGCACGCGAGCACGGGATCATCGAACGCCAGGTCAAGCACCTCACGCGCCTGGTCGACGACCTGCTCGATGTCTCGCGCGTTGCCCGCGATAAGGTCCAGCTCGATCGTCAGCCGGTGAAGCTCGCGCCTCTGATCCGCAAGGCCGTCGAGAGCATCACGCCACTCTGCGAAGAACGGCATCACCAGCTGACGGTGTCGCTACCGCCTGGCGATATCTGGCTCGACGCCGACGAGACCCGGCTGACGCAGATCTTGACGAACCTGATCGGCAACGCCGCGAAGTACACCCTCGCCAATGGCAAGATCACGGTCGCCGTCACTCTCGCGGGCCCCCGCGTACGCATCGCGATCGCGGACAATGGCGTCGGGATCGAGCCAGCGCTGTTGCCGCGGATCTTCGATCTGTTCGTCCAGGGAGCTCAGTCGTCCGACCGCAAGCAAGGTGGCCTCGGTATCGGCCTCGCGATCGTTCAACAGCTGGTCGCGATGCACGGCGGTGAGGTCCGTGCCTACAGCCCCGGCGTCGGGCGTGGCAGCGAGCTCGTCGTGGAGCTGCCGACGCTCCAGCTCGATGGCGTGCGTCGGCCCGAGCGGGACAGCAACCTGCGCAACCGCCTCACCGTCACGCCTCGCCGCATCCTGGTCGTCGACGACAACGAAGACGCTGCGATGCTACTCGGAGAAACGCTGCGCTCGGTCGGCCACGAGGTCCTCGTCGTGAACGACGGCCCTCGCGCGATCGAGCTCAGCGCTCGGTTCTCCCCCGAGGTCGCGATCCTGGACCTCGGCCTTCCGATCATGGATGGCTTCGAGCTCGCGAAAGCGCTGCGCGAGCAGTTCCACGCGACGCCCATTCGCTTGCTCGCGCTCACCGGCTACGGCCAAGATCAAGATCGCGCACGGGCGAGCGAGGCCGGGTTCGAGACGCACCTCACGAAGCCGGTCGCGCTCGCGAAGATCCTCGCGGCCATCGAACGGCCGTAACTCGCCGCCCGAGCCTTCTCATTCTTGCGGGTCAGGACTTCGGTAATCTAGTTGCGTGAGCGTTCCACGCGCGCTGCCCGCCGCGGCCGTCATCCTCCTGGCGGGCATCGTCAGCGTGTCGTTGAGCTTCGCGAGCTACGAAGAAGCGTATTCCTGGGTCGCTCACACCTCGGATGTTCGCCTCGTGCTGGGCCGCGCGATCGGACGAGTGGGCGACTTCGGTGGCAGCGCGTGCACGCAACTCGACGGCGACCTCATCCAGTTCGCGGTCCTCACGCAGGACAACGCCGCCCAGCAGCGCCGCGTCCCCCAATTGATGAGCAGCCAGCAAGCTGCGTGCGAGGGCCAGGATCGAAGCGCCCTCTTACGCGCGCTCACCGACGCCGACGCCGACGAGCGCCGTCTTCTCACCGAGCGACGTGTCCGCCTCGGCACGATGAGGCAATGGACGTTCGTCGCGCTGCTCGCTGCGATGCTCGGTGCCGCCGCACTCGTGTTGCTCGCCTGGCGCGTCCAGCAGCGCGCCTTGGCAGACGTCCGCACGCTTGCAACGCAACTCGAAGCCATCTCGGTCACGGACGAGCTGACCCAGCTCTACAACCGGCGCGGCTTCCTGTTCGTTGCATCTCCGGCGTTCTCGCTCGCACGCCGCCAGGGAAAGCCCGCCGCCGTTCTGTACGCGGACCTCGACGGCCTCAAGGCGATCAACGACCAGCTCGGGCACGACCACGGCGATCGAGCGCTCCGCGAGTTCGCACAGGTCATGCGATCGACATTTCGCACGACGGACGTCCTCGCCCGACTTGGAGGCGATGAATTCGCCGTCTTCCTCTACGACATCACGTCGGACCAGATCGGGCTCGTGCGCCACCGACTCGAAGCTGCTCTCGCGACATGGAACGCAACGCCAGGCGTGAAGCTCCGACTCGCAGCGAGCGTGGGCGTCGCGCTCGCAACCGAGACCACGGCGAGCCTCGACGAGCTCGTGCAAACCGCCGACACGCTGATGTACGACGTGAAGCGGTCGCGCGCCGAAAGGCGCTCCCAAGCCGCACGACCCAACCGGGCGCTCAACCGGTCCTAGCGTGCCGTGCGATGTCAGAACGTGGTGGCTGGAGGCAGGATTGAACTGCCGACCAAGGGCTTATGAGATGAGCGGTTTCGACTACCGTGGGGCGTTGTCCTCGCCCGCGAGGAGGCAAAGGCGCTCATCGGAGGCTCAGCGAGCTTAACGCTTTGAGCGGAAGAACAAGCACGAAGGGACCCTTCTCTAAGCGCGCCACTCATCGGAGGGCGTCATCCGCAGCCTTGATAGCCAGGTCACGCTAAACCGGGCGCACGTCCACGACCGGCGAAGTCGCACCTGCCGGCATCCGAGCAAGCGTGTCATCGAGCGACGCGACGATAGAGGAGTTCAGTTTGACGAGCTCGATGTAGCGAACATCTTCCTCGTACAACGTGACACGCTCCCACGCGCCTCCGCGCTCGACGCCAACGCTGCGCGTTTGTTCCCCTGGGACAAGATCGCGTTGCGGACCGGACTCGGGAAACTGCGCCGCTTTGATCACTTCAAGCGCGTGCTCGAACGTACCGGCACGGAGGCTGCCTTCCCAGGTGCGCCGATTCCCGTGGTGTTGAAACAAGAACTCGAACCGCTCATCGGAGTGGATCCTCAGTCGTCGCATTCCTCCGCGAGGTTCGTCCACTGAGCCGCGTGCGTACTCGATCGTCGACACCACCGTCGTGTTTGACGGAGTTGTTGGAGGCGAATCGCGATGCCCGTCTGCTAGCTCGCGGGCGACCCGGATGATGTCTCGGTACTTCGATGGCACCGAGAACGAGGACACTCGCTCGATCCCGCCGTTCCGTGTCCACTCGAGGTTGATTCGATGTCCTTGTTCCTCTGCTGCGGGCGTCGGAAAGCCGCCCAGCTCCATTGCGCCGAGCGCGCGAATCCATGACGCAGGGGCGAGCTTTCCGCGCGCGGACCGACCGTCGTCGATGATCTCGAAGGTGTCGCGCGTCAGCGTGAGCCCGATCCCATCGGTGCTGTAGCCGATACGCGTGACCTCATGCATCACCTCCGAGCTAGGTTGCCACGCACCGCTCGCCTCGATCGCCGCGTCGAGCCTGCGCCAATCGATGCACTCGTCGATTGTCTTGTCGAGTTGCAACGCTGGCTTCGGTAAGCCCACGTTGTTCGGTTCGAAGACGCTGAAGAACGAATTGTACGCGGAGTCGCGAACACGGCGAGGCTGATTGTCGTCGACAAGGATCTGATAGAGACGACGTAGAATGTCTTGGTCGCGCGAGTGGGCACCATAAGACGCCCAGCTCATCACCGCGACGGAGCGGACGTGTGCATCCGGATCGCGCATCATCGACTCGGCGGTCGTGCGATATGCAGGCAATCGCCAGTAGAACGCCAGCACTCGAATTGCAGCTGACCGAAGCTCGGCGTCGGTTTCGTTCAAATATCCCGCGACGCGCTTCTCGTGCTGTTTCAGCCCAGTTTTTCCGATCGCGATCAGCGCACTGTACTGTTCCGACCTGTCGGTGCCGGCAAGTTTTGCAAGGAGCTGCTGCTCTTCCGTCATCGCGTCGCTTCTGCTTCGTCCAAGACTGTCGAGAGTTCGGATACAACGCGTGCTCGAACTCGGCACGTTCGGACGCAGAACGGCACCGTATCTCGTCGATCGAGCTGCTCAAGCTCCATGGTGTGAAAGCCGCATGCAGGTCTGCGTCAACCAACCCAAGCGCGAATCAGCTTGTTGAACTGTAGTCGTTCGATCTCGCCAAGCAGACTGCCAAGACGAACGTTCTCGTACGTGTGACCGTGCTCGTCGAACCAGACACCCAGTCGCTTAAGCTGCCGGACGATCTCGGCACGATTCTCGGAGGTGATCTCGACGCCTGTTTGCATCAACTCTACCCAGTCCGGCCGAGCGCATGCGCTCTGGCTTGCCAAACGTCCTCGTACGTCCGTCCCGTCGCCATAGGAATCATCCTCTGCTCGCGACTCCGGTCTGTGATGATCATGGCAACGCTCATTCGAGGCTCTCAAGCTTTGTGCGCATCTACGACGGGGGTTGTCTCGCCGGGCGGCATTCGTGCGATGCGGTCATCCAGGGCTGCGATGATGCTCGACGTCAACATCCGGATGTCGAAGAACTTCGTCTCCGACGGTCGGCAGTTCGCAACGCTTCCATACGCCGTGCGAGCACCAAGCGAGCTCGATCGGCGCGTCCCCAGGCGCGAGCTCACCGATCGGTTGTACGTCGGGAAAGCCAGAGTTCTGCATAGCGTCTCGCGCTCGGATGACGGTCCCTTGTATCAAGTTGCCACGCCACTACTCTCGCGGTCTCCATGCTCGTAGCGCGCTTCGAGTTTTCGTCGTCGTGCAAGCGCAGCGATCTTCTCCCCACATAGGACTGTAGGTCTCCACGCTCGTATGAAATCTCGGTGATTGTCATGGCGCACCCACGGGATCGGGTTTCCAAAACTTGCAGTGAACCTGTAGCCCTTGGCCTCGTGCAATTTCGTCAACTCGGCAACAGCCTTGTGGCAACGAGCTCGACCGCGGCAGCCTCGACCGAGCCCACAAAGAAAATGCCGGAAACGACACGGCGCCATCCTCCAACACCCGAAAAATCGGCGGCGCGAACGTTCACGACCGGCGGGCTACAAGCAAATTCTAGTTGGATTCGTCGACGATCTTGCTCGACGCAACGTAACGCCGGTCGCCGGACATCGGCGGCAACACGTCGGGGCGCACCTGGCTGATCAGCACGGCCATCTCGTTCATGAAGGGTCGGTACGCCGGTGGACGCGCGATCTCGATGCGATCCCACCGTCCATCGTGAAACGCACCGATCTGCGTGAAGATCGTGCCGGGCGGTTGAGGTTGGAGCGGTTCGCACGACGGAAACTCAGATGCCACGAGCAACGAGCTGAGCGTCTCGAACGCACCGGAGACGAGGGTTCCCCGCTGCTTTTGAGAATGGGCGCCCCATTCGTACGACATTTCGAAAGTTCCATCGGCATCGATGACCAGAGCCACACGACCGACGTGGATCTCCCCGGAACTTCCAAACGAGTATTCGATTCGGTTCATCGTCGTCCCAAGGCGAGCTTCATTGCTCGTGATACGGAAGTCGTTTCCGCGGGGTCTTGGGGGCACTTCCCGTAGCTCTGGTCAGTCTTCCAAGGGTGCGGTCGTCCAACGTGCCCGTCGGCTCGGTCCCCTCAAGAACCTGAAAGCGCTGAACTGCCGCTGTTGTCGCGTTCGTCCACTCATCTGTGAGCGGTCCGGCGCCGAGCCCGAGGTGATTCAGACGTGCCTTTTGTCCCAGCGGCGTGTTTTCGGACGGAAAGGGTTCACCGACCGGCCATAGCCATTCGGATGGTGGTTCCGGCACCGACTGATACCCTTCACCATCGCGCAGGCCGAGAAGTTGGCGAACGCGTGGTCGGTCGGCTGCAGCGTCTCGCAGGGCGCCTTTCAACTGGGGAAATGCAGCAACGAGGATCTGGTCGAGGTCGCCACCGTCGACGCTCGCAGTAGCGATCACTGCCGACGCCAACTTCGCTGACGCGTCCGCATCGGCGGCGATCATATGAAGCAGCTGCCGAGTGGCGTTGGGATAATCGGCGATCCACGTCGCGAGCTTGAGAACGTTGTCTCGTACCGAGGTCGTTGAGAGCAGATCAGCCTTTGCTGCTTGCACGTTGGCCGAGAGCGCCGCCAATTGCAGCCTGTAGTCATCCTCGATTTGCTTGAGCTCAAGTTCGGCGGCGTTCATTGATCTTTATCCGGGAAGACAGTCCGATTTGCGGATTCGGTGGGAGGGCACAGGAGAGACGATTTTAGGTAACCGTGGGCCGATGGGTCCTTGAGGGTCTCTGGAGCAATCTCGAGTGCCCCTGTCTTCTCGTCCATCTTGAGCCAAGCCGAGTAGACGTCCGCTCCTCCCTTTATCTTCTCGACCTCGACTCCATCGGCGCCGCTTTCGAGAATTTTAACAACTTCGTCCTCGTTCCAATCCTCGGGGAACCAGGTGTGCTGCGTCAGGTGCACCGGATTGTTCGAATCGACGCCGCCAATCTTTGCTCCGCTCGTTCCAAGATCTTCAACGTAGAAGTACTTCTCCGTTGGCGCCGGGCGTACGGGAAGCTGCGGCACGAACGGTTCGGGATTCGCCTGGTCCCAGTGGAACATCATCGCGTCGTGGAAGTCCTTCGACGCCTGCATCGCCTCCCTGCTCTCTTCTGTGATGGGCTTGTTGCTCTTCAGCTTTCCGTAATGTCTTTCGCCTGGCAGCTGATCCTCGAAGAGGTCTCGCTTGTTCTCCCAAGCTGAGTGCTGTTGATAGGCCCGATCGTAGATCTTCTTCTTCTCGGCGTATTCGGCAAACTCGGCCTTGAACTTCTCGACGTGAGAAGCTGGGATCTTCGTGAAGCCTCTGCTCTCTAGCTCCGCGATGTTACCGAACCCGTGTCCTCCGCCCGCTAGCTTCGGAAGGTCATTTCCCTTGCCGTCCTGGACGTAATCCCCCTGCTCGAAGTGCTTCTTCTCGCTCGAGGTCAAGGGGCCGGTTCGCCCAGGCATCTCCGCCGAACCCCTCTCGCTTTGTTCGACTTGCGATGAAGGGCTGCTTACTTTCCCAGTAACAGCTCGCGCGCCTTCCTCATCGACCGCCTCCGGAATTCCAGCTTCGCGATCTCGCGCGCCCTGAATGTCGTCGGAGATTTGATCGATATGACGCTGCTTGACGGCCGTGCCCTGGGCGGCACCTTCCTCGTGGTAGGCGCCCATGAGAGATCCGTCTTTGTGAACCCGGCGGTATTGGCTTGGCGCATTGACCGACGGCGCGTATTCGTCGAGCAACCCTAGCTGATGGGAAAGCTCGTGCGTCATGT
>Ga0068856_100007582_pt1 | contig 10589 bp, 9 predicted proteins | sample KBSCornC62_FD_66595 | JGI IMG/M metagenome (GOLD analysis project Ga0068856, IMG submission 66595) | Corn rhizosphere microbial communities from Kellogg Biological Station, Michigan, USA - KBS Corn C6-2 | ecosystem: Host-associated > Plants > Roots > Rhizosphere > Soil ... | reverse complement strand
CTCCGGCCGGCTGCCGGTGGCGGCGACAGCGATGACGATCGCCAACCCGCTGATCGGCACCGTGCTCGCGGTAATCGGCTTCAGCGAGCCGATGCCGCGGACCGCCGGCGGGCTGGCCGGCCTCGCGGTCGGGGCGGCGCTGGTCTGCGTCGGGGTGTACGTGCTGGCGCACTCCCCCCTGCTGGCCGAGCCGCTGCCGCCGCCGGACGAGCTGGCCGAGGACGCTCACCACCACCACCACCACGAGGAGCTCGAACCCGACGACGTCGGCTCGACCGGCCGCGGCCGATCCGCCAGCTGAGCCCCGGTCAGCCCGCCCGGCGGACCGCTGGTCCCGGTCAGTCCTGCCCGGCGACCGCTGGGCCCGTCAGCCCCGCCCGGCGGACCGCTGGGCCCGGTCAGTCCTGCCCGGCGACCGCTGGGCCGGGTCAGTCCTGCTCGCGGCGGGCCCGCGCGCGGCGCTTGCCCTCGTGCATCGCCTGCACCCGGGCGATGGGGATCCCCCGGCCCTCCTCGACCAGCCCGGCGTCGAGCGGCTGCGGCTCCGGCAGCAGCGCGGCCCAGTCGGGCCGACCGCGCAGCGCGTCGACGGCGGTCAGCACGGTGAACTCGTGCGGGTCGACCGAGTCCAGCTCGTCCCAGCCGACCGGGAACGAGACCGGCACGCCGGGCCGGCACCGCGGGCTGTACGCGGCCACCACGGTCGCGCCGCCGGCCCGGGTCGAGTCCAGGAACACCTTCCCCTCCCGCTGGTCCTTGACGAACGCGGTCGTCGCCAACTGGGGGTCGAGCCGCTCGGCCCGGGCCGCCAGCGCCCGGGTGGCCGCGGCGACCTCGTCCAGCGGCGTGCCCCCGGCGACCGGGATGATCACGTGCACGCCCTTCGACCCGCTCGTCTTCACCGCGCCGGCCATGCCCACCTCGTCCAGCGCCCGGCGGACAAGGTGCGCCGCGGCGGTGACCACCGCCAAGCCGGCGCCCTCCGGCGGATCAAGGTCCATCACCATCGTGATCGGCGGGTCGGGCACGTCGACCCGGGTGAGGGTCGGGTGGTACTCGACCGCCCGCTGGTTGCCGAACCAGAGCAGGGTCCGCTCGTCGTCGCACAGCGCGTACGTGATCTCGCGGCGGGACCGCTCGGCCCAGACCTTGGTGGTGCGGATCCAGTCCGGCGCGTACCGCGGGAGGTTCTTCTGCATGAACGGGTCCTGGCCCGGCCGGACCCGGATCACCGAAAGCGGTCGTCCGGCCAGCTCGGGCAGAATCCGCTCGGCCACCGCGGCGAGGTAGTCGACGAGGTCGCGCTTGGTCGCCCCCGCCCCGTCGAACAGCTCCTGATCCGGATGCGTGATCTCCACGCCCCGAGCCTGGCAGAGGCGGCGGGCTGAGCGCATGCGCCAGGATGTGCGGATGCTGGACAACCGGTCGATGCCGCCGTCCGCGGTAATCCCCGTGCTCAACTGCCCCGACGTGGTGGCGACGAGCGCCTGGCTGCGGTCGGCCTTCGGCTTCCTGGAGCGGCTGGCGATCGGCAGCCACCGCATCCAGCTCTCGTACGGATCCGGCTCGCTGGTGCTGGTCAGCGGTCCGAATGCGCCGGCGAACGTGATGGTCCGGGTCGAGGACGCGGACGAGCACTGCGCCAGGGCCCGGGCGGCCGGGGCGAGGATCGTCGCCGAGCCGGCCGACTTCCCGTACGGGGAACGGCAGTACACCGCGGTCGACCCCATCGGCCACACCTGGACGTTCTCCCAGACCATCGCCGACGTCGACCCGACCGACTGGCTGCGCTGACCCGGTGCGGTCGCGGGACCGGCCGGTCAGCCGGCGTGCCGGCGGACCAGGGCGTCCAGCCGCGCGGCGTGCGCGCCGTGCCAGTACACCCGTCCGCACCGCTCGCACCGGGCGAACTCCTCCTGGGTCCGCCGGGTGCCAGGCTCCAGCCGGTCGAGCACGTCCTGTTTCCGCACCGGCTGCAGCCGCCCGGCGCACGCCGTGCACCGGCTGTACGGCACCAGCGGCAGCCGGAACCGGTCGAGTACGTCGGCGAGCTGGTCGTCCGGCCGGCTCCCGCGGACGTATGCGGCCCGCCGCAGCGCGCGGCGCATCAGCAGACCGCGGTCCTGGGTGAGCAGCAGCCGGTCCTCGGCGCCGGCCTGCTCGACCAGCTCGCCGTCGGCGGCGTCGTTGCGGTACGCGGCGTCCACCCCGAGCACCCGCAGCCGCCGGGCCAGCGCGCCGAGGTGCACGTCGAGCAGCAACCGGGCCGGCCCGTCCAGCAGCTGCGGCCGGCTCACTGCCGCGACCCCGATCTCCGCGCCGGGCGGCGGACGGAACGCCGGCGGCACCGGCCGGCCCGCCAAGGCCAGCCGACCCACCTCCGGCAGCGGCACGCCGGCCGCCTCGACGAGGTGGCCGAGCGACGCGGTCGGGTCGTCCGGGAGCTCGACGGCCGCCGCCCGCCGGCGGGCCGGCAGGAAGAACCGCAGCTCGGACGCGACGAGCAGGCGGACCATGCCCTCAGGCCAGCTCGGCGACCGTCGTGACCGTCCGGTCCGGCGCGGTGAGATGCGCGGGGTAGGGCGGCGCGCCGGTGCGGTTGATCCAGGCGGTACGCAGCCCGGCGCGGGCGGCGCCGTCGATGTCCCACGGGTGCACGGCGACCAGGGTCGCGTCGGCCGGGCGGATCCCGAGCCGATCCGCCGCGTACAGGTAGGCGGCCCGGGCCGGCTTCCAGACTCCGGCATCCTCGACCGACAGCAGCGCCTCGAACTGGTCCCGGATGCCGGCCCGGCCGAGGAGGCCGGCCGCGACCTCCGCGGCGCCGTTGCTCAGCGTCACCAGCCGGTGCCCGGCCACGCGCAGCGCCCTGACGCCGTCCGGCACGTCCGGATGCACCGGCAGCTCCAGGAAGCCGGCCATGACGTGCTCGACGGCCTCGGCCTCGCCGCCCACCATCGGCGCCAGCACGCCGCGGGCCGCGTCCGCGAACCGGACCAGCCCGCCGGCCGCGGCCACCCCGATCCCGTCCCGCAGCAGCGCGGCGAACCACAGCGTCGCCGCCTCGGGTGGCAACCCCACTTCGGCGAACCGGCCGCCCATCGGCGAGAGGTCGGACAGGGTCTCGTTGACGTCGAAGACGTATACCGCCATGCCGGCAGTGTGCTCGCCCACCGCGGCCGGCTCAGCGACTGAGCAGCAGGCCCTTGACGTACGCCGCCTGGCCGGCGTGCTGCAGGCTGTCCGAGATCACGCTGACCAGCCGCACCCCGAGGGTCACCGGCGGGTCCCAGTTCGTGTCGACGACCCGGTCGAGATCACCGTCCCTGATCGCCTTCACGTACTCGACCGTCCGCGCGTAGACCGCGTCGTGGTACGCCCGCAGCAGCTCGCCCGGCACCCGCACCTGCTCGACCTGGTGCTCGGTGTGGCCGTAGCCGTGGTCGGTGACCGGGAACGGCAGGCCGAACCGCTCGTACCAGCCCTGGGCGGTCCAGGCCTGCTCGATGCCGGCCACGTCGCACACGTGGTCGTCCTGGATCCTGGTCAGGTGCCAGACGAGCCAGGAGATCGAATTGGCCACCGGGCCCACCTGCTCGATGAGCTGCTCGTCGGTGAGGCCGTCGAGAGCACGGCCGACGACGCCCCTGATCCGGTCGAAAGCGTCCGCGAGGAGTTCAGCGCTGGTCACGCCGGGCACCCTACTCAGATCCGGCCGGCCGATGACTTGGCAGATATTTTAGTTGGTTGAGTCATGCAAACAGTTCTACCCTCGGTAACCATGGACCGAGCCGCAGCCGAGGAGCAGCTCGCGACCGAGGTGAGCACGATGTTGCGGCTCATCCACCCCCTCAAAGCCGCGGCCGCCCGGGACGGCGGCGGCGGCCTTGGGCAGGACCGGTCGGCGATGCTGCTGTTGTTTCCGTTGATGGAGGGCCCGCAGCGCCCCGGCACATTGGCGGAGCTCTGCCACACCGATCCTTCCACGATCAGCCGCCAGGTCGCCGAGCTGGTGCGCCGCGATCTGGTGCGCCGCGAACCCGACCCGTCCGACGGGCGGGCAAGCCTGCTGGCGATCACCGACGCCGGACGGGAAGTATGCGAGCGGGTGCGGACGTTGCGTCGGGAGCTGCTTGCGGCCGCCGTTGCCGGCTGGACCGACGCTGAACTGGACACCTTCGCCGGCCTGCTCAGTCGCTTCAACGGCGCCCTCGGTGCCTACCGCCCGCCGCCGACCCGAACCGCACCCGCCCGGACGTTGACCACGATCGCCGCTGGCGCGCCAGCCGGCACAGAGCAGGAGCCCGCATGACCACCCCGGCCACCCGGAGCGCTCCGTCGGAGCAGACCGACGGCGGCTTCACCCACCGGCAGATCGTGATGATCCTCATCGGCCTGATGATGGGGATGTTCCTCGCTGCCCTGGACCAGACCGTGGTCTCGACCGCGATCCGGACGATCGCCGACGATCTGAACGGCTTCTCGCTGCAGGCGTGGGCCACGACCGCGTTCCTCATCACCTCGACGATCTCCACCCCGCTGTACGGCAAGCTGTCGGACATCTACGGCCGCAAGCCGTTCTTCCTGTTCGCCATCTCGATCTTCATCGTCGGGTCCGCGCTCTGCGGCCTGTCCCGCTCCATGTACGAGCTGGCCGCGTTCCGCGCGATCCAGGGGATCGGCGCCGGCGGGCTGTTCTCGATGGCGCTGGCGATCATCGGCGACATCGTGCCGCCCCGGCAGCGGGCCCGGTACCAGGGCTACTTCCTGGCCGTGTTCGGCACCTCGAGCGTCCTCGGCCCTGTGCTCGGCGGCCTGTTCGCCGGCGCGGACACCATCCTCGGGGTGTCCGGCTGGCGGTGGATCTTCTACATCAACGTGCCGGTCGGGCTGGCCGCGCTGATCGTGGTCAACCGTGTGCTGCACATCCCGCACACCCGCCGGGACCACCGGATCGACTGGCAGGGGGCCGTCGCGCTGATCATCGGCCTCGTGCCGCTGCTGATCGTCGCCGAGGAGGGCCGGAGCTGGGGCTGGACGTCCGGCCGCAGCGTGGCCTGCTACGTCATCGGCGTGATCGGGCTGGTCCTGTTCTACCTGGCCGAACGGATGTGCAAGGACGACGCGCTGATCCCGCTGCGGATGTTCCGCAACAGGACGTTCACGGTCGCCAGCCTGTCCAGCGTGATCATCGGTATGGGCATGTTCGGCGCGATCCTGGTGCTGCCGCTCTACCTGCAGATCGTCAAGGGCTACTCACCGACCGGCGCCGGCCTGTCCACCCTGCCGCTGGTCGCCGGCATCATGGCCGGCTCGATCATCTCCGGCCAGACCATCTCGCGGACCGGGCACTACAAGATCTTCCCGATCATCGGAACCGGCCTCATGGTCGTCGGGCTGTTCCTGTTCTCGCTGATCGGCGCCGACACCCCGCTGTGGAAGACGTTGCTGATCATGCCGATCGTCGGCCTCGGCCTCGGCGGCAACATGCAGCCGATCATCCTGGCCATCCAGAACGCGGTCTCCCCGCGCGAGATCGGCGTCGCCACGTCCTCGGTGACGTTCTTCCGGCAGATGGGCGGCACGCTCGGCACCGCGATCTTCCTGTCGGTGCTGCTGACCAACCTGCCCGGCAAGATCGCCGACGCGTTCCGGGCCGTGCAGGGCACGCCACAGTTCACCGCGGCGCTGGCGGCGCACCCGGAACAGGCCGCGACCTTGCAGGCCGCCAGCCAGGGCAACGCCGACCTGAATGACACGTCGTTCATCTCGCGCCTCGCCCCGGTCATCGCGCATCCGTTCAAGGTCGGGTTCTCCGACTCCATGTCGCTTGTCTTCCTGATGGGCGCGGCGATCATGGTGATCGGCTTCATCGTGGTGCTGCTGCTGCCGGAGATCCCGCTGGCCGACCGGTCGGCCTCCCAGGCCCGCGCGGCCGAGGCGCAGGCCGAGGCCGGCGCGGCCTCGGTGACGGCCGACGGGTCTGGCGCGGCGGCCCCGGTGACGGCCGGCGCCGCCGTCTCGGCGGCCCCTGTGGCTGCCACCGCTGTCGCCGACGCGCACCCGGCCCGGACCGAGCTCGCGGCCGAACCGGACGGGCCGGCGGCGCTGGATCCGGACGCCGACGACCGCGGGCGGCACAACGCCGGAAGGCGCGACGGCGAGATCCGCGTTCCCGTCGACGGGCACGCCGGCGAGGGCCGGCACGAGGCGAACGGGCACGCGGGCGAGCCGCGTGTCCCGGCCGATGCCGACGGCAACGGCGGCCCGGTCGCGACCGACCCGACCGCCGAGCCGGCCCGCGGCCGCCCCTCGGCCGGCACCTGACCCGCACCCGCCGCCCGGCCGATTTCCGACGCCCGCACCCGACCCGCACGCGCCGCCCCGAAGTCCTCACCTCCGGGGCGGCGCACCCTTCCCCGGATCCCACCGGCACCCAGCCGGAGGGCTGGCGGGGCTGAGTCGGCAGCGAGGGCACGCGGTAGAAAGAGGGCATGACCGAGCCGTTGTGGGTGCCGACACCGGAAAGCCTCGAGCGGGCGGAGATGACCCGCTACCTGCGCGGGCTCGAGGAGCGCACCGGCCGCCGGTTCGACTCGTACGACGAGCTGTGGCAGTGGAGCGTCGACGACCTGGACGGCTTCTGGGCCAGCGTCTGGGACCACTTCGGGCTGGACGCGGTGTCCTCGTACGAGGCGGTGCTGGCCGACGACCGGATGCCGGGCGCGGTCTGGTTCCCGGGCGCGCGGCTGAACTTCGCCGAGCGCTGCCTGGCCCCCGGCGGCGACGACGACACCGCGCTCGTCCTGGTCGGTGAGGGCGAGACCGGGCTCAACAGCCCGGTCGAGGTGACCTACGGCGAGCTGCGCCGGCAGGTCGCCGCGGTCGCCGCGACGCTGCGCCGGATCGGCGTCGATCCCGGCGACCGGGTCGCCGGCTACCTTCCGAACATCGCCGAGGCGGTGGTCGCGCTGCTGGCGACCGCCGCGGTCGGTGCGGTCTGGACGGTCGCGTCGCCGGACTTCGGCACCCCCAGCGTGCTGGCCCGCCTCGAGCAGGCGGAGCCGGTCGTGCTGATCGCGGCGGACGGATACCGCTTCGGCGGCAAGCCGTACGACCGGCGCACGACGGTGGCCGGGCTCGTCGCCGGCCTGCCCTCGGTGCGGACCGTGCTCACCGTCGACAGCCAGGCCACGCCGGCCGACTGGGACCTGCCGGTGCCGACCGTCGCCTGGGCCGAGGCGGTCGCCACCGAGGCACCGCTCGAGTTCGTCGACACCGCGTTCGAGGATCCGCTGTGGGTGCTCTGGTCGTCGGGCACCACCGGCGCGCCGAAGGGGATCGTGCACTCCCACGGCGGGATCGTGCTCGAGCTGCTCAAGGCAGTCAGCCTGCATGGGGACGTCCAACGCGGCGACCGGTTCTTCTTCGTCACCTCGACCAGCTGGATGATCTGGAACTTCATGGTCGCCGGGCTGATGGTCGGGGCCGCGCCGGTGATCCACGACGGCAGCCCGAGCTGGCCGGACGTGGACGGCGCCTGGCGGGTGGCCGAGCTGACCCGGGCCGACGTGATCGGCTGCGGCGCCGGCTACCTGATGGCCGGCAGCAACGCCGGGTCCTCCCCCAAGGACAGCCTCGACCTGTCCCGGATCCGCGGCATCCTGCAGACCGGCTCGACGCTGCCCGACCACGCCTGGATCTGGACCAGCGAGCACGTGAGTGCGACCGCGCAGCTCAACTCGATCTCCGGCGGCACCGACGTCTGCTCGGCGCTGGCCGGCGCCAACCCGCTGCAGCCGGTCTACGTCGGGCGGATCCCCGCCGCCGAGCTCGGCGTCGCGCTGGAGGCCTGGGACCCGGACGGGAAGCCGGTGGTCGAGCAGGAGGGCGAGCTGGTCCTGACCAAGCCGCTGCCCTCGATGCCGCTCTACTTCCTCAACGACCCGGACGGCCGCCGATACCACGACAGCTACTTCGACGTCTTCCCCGGCGTCTGGCGGCACGGCGACTGGATCACCGTCCACAGCGACCGGTCGATCTCGATCTCCGGCCGGTCCGACTCGACGCTCAACCGGATGGGCGTACGGATGGGCTCGGCCGAGATCTACGCGGTGGTAGAGCAGCTGCCCGAGATCGCCGACAGCCTGGTCATCGGCGTCGAGCGGCCGGACGGGTCGTACCTGATGCCGCTGTTCGTCGTGCCGGCGGAGGGCCACGTCGTCGACGACGCACTGCGGGATCGGATCCGGACGGCGCTGCGCGCCCAGCTCTCACCCCGGCACGTGCCGGACGAGATCGTCGGCGTGGAGGCCGTGCCGCGCACGCTGACCGGCAAGAAGCTAGAGGTGCCGGCCAAGCGCGTGCTGCAGGGCGCCGACCCGGCCAAGGTCGCCTCCCCCGGCGCGGTATCCGACTACGACATGCTCGACTGGCTGGCCGCCTGGGGCGCCGCCCACTGAGGGCGCGCCGGGCCAACTGGTCGCCGGCACCGAAAACGCATCCACTCGCCCGGCCGGCGTCGGCGGGCATTCCGGTCTCGCCGGGTTGCCCGATCGGGCAGACCTGACGAAATATTTGCGTCAGGATTGCGGCACAGAATTACCCACCTCACACTTTCGGGACAGAAGGCCGCGCATCGCTCGTGATGATCGGGTCACCCGTGTGAACGGGTCCGGTCGACCGGCCGTGCAAAGGCATGCGCGAGAGCGCGCCCGGACGCGATCAGTCGCGTCCCGGTCGGGGAACGTGATCGAAAGAGGTGCCGGAACACATGACGACGATGCGGACGCGTCCTGCCCGCCGAGCGGGCGCGGCCGTCGCCGTGCCGGAGCCGCGCCCCGACGACGGGCTGGTCGGCTCACTGGCCGACCTCAGGCCCGCCGACGAGGTGCCGTTGCACCTGCAGCTGCGCAACGTCCTCGACCGGGCGGTGGACGAGTCCGGCCTGGCCCACGGCGAGCGCATCTGGTCGGAGAGCCAGTTGACGCGGCACTACAACGTGAGCCGGCACGTGGTCCGGCAGGCGCTCAACCAGCTGGTCCTCGAAGGCAGGCTGTCCGTGCGCAAGGGCGCCGGCTACTTCGTCAACCGCCGCCGGATGGTGGAGGACCTCCGCTCGGCCGCGGCCGCGACCGGGACGGCGATCGGGGCCGATGAGTTCGAGACCGAGCTCATCGAGGTCGGGCTCGGGCCGACGGTCGACGCCGAGGAGGCCGACCTGGTGCCGAGGAGGCACCGGCCCCGGGTGCACCGGGTGCGCCTGATCGGGCGGGTCGAGGGCGAGCCGGTCGCGCTGCTGTCGACCGCGTTCCCAGCCGCGATGTCGAAGGTGCTCAGCCGCCGCGCGGTGGCCGGCGCAGGTGTGTTGCCGGCGCTGGCGGCCCATGGCCACCGGCCGCGGCACGCGGATCTGCGGCTCGAGGTGACGTTCGCCTCCGGCTCGGAAGGCGGGCTGCTCGAGGTCGTCGAGGGTGCCCCACTGCTGATGATCCGGTCCAGGGTGTGCAGCGATGCCGGCGGGCTGCTCGCGGTGACGCGGCAGCTCTACCGCACCGATCGGTTCCGGTTCGCGTACGGGGCGGACGTCGACGGAGTGGCGTGGACGGGTGGGGGTCGCTGAGAGCCCGCTGTGAGGACGGAACCGCGGCGGTGGGCCGGGGCGTCTACAGAGTGTGCGTTCCTCGTCTGCTGCCGAGTCCGCCGCCCAGCCCGGTCCTGATCAAGACCTGGGCCGACACCTTCTCGCTCTCCGGTCCGCGCTGCTGCAGCAACGCCGGTTCCGGATCGAGCAGCTTGCCGACCTGGGGAAGGCGTCGCCGGACGACGCCGCCCAGGAGGAGGTCCACGCGACGCTGCGCCGCGGCGCCCGGATCGCGCTGGCCGGCATCGAGGCGGCGCTGGCGCGGATGGACCGCGGGAGGTACGGGACGTGCGTCAAGTGCGCGGCCCCGATCCCGGTCGAGCGGCTGGAGATCCTCCCCGCCGTCGACCTCTGCATGACCTGCCAGTCCACCGCCTCCTGACCCGCCCGCACCAGCAGCGGTCGCCGCCCCGGACGGTGCCGCGCCGGCCCGCGGGGATGGTGGCCGGTCGGCCACGTCGCGAGCGCGTCGGGCCGGCCGCGGCCGGTCGATCTCCGTATACCGCCGGCCCGCTCAGGCGCAGGGGCGCCGGCGGTGCCACCAGCGGTGGCGAGGCGCGGGGGCCGGAGCGGGCGCGGGTGCGGGTGCGGGGCGGCGCTCCTCGACCCAGGCGGCGACGACCTCGTCGACGTCGACCGGGGCCAGCGGCACCTGCGGACCGACCGGGATCTGGATCCACCGCCGGATCCGGTGGTTGAGGTCCTCGACGTGCTCCCGGACCGCCTGCTCGGTCCGCAGCTTCCGCACGGTCTCCGGCAGCCGCTCGACCTCGCGCCGCATGGCCAGCGACGGCGGCAGCAGCATCTCGGTCGGCACGTTCTCCCGCTTGATGAACCCCTTGATCCACCACGCCGGGTCGTCGGGGTCCATCAGCCCCGGGATCGGCTTGCCCGCCCCGGGCAGGTTGTCGAAGGCACCCCTGGCCTCGGCGGCGCGGATCTGCGC